>Ga0070741_10018996_pt1 | contig 11031 bp, 9 predicted proteins | sample Coa_R1_4_FD_66440 | JGI IMG/M metagenome (GOLD analysis project Ga0070741, IMG submission 66440) | Surface soil microbial communities from Centralia Pennsylvania, which are recovering from an underground coalmine fire - Coalmine... | ecosystem: Environmental > Terrestrial > Soil > Unclassified ...
CTCTCGCGCGCAGCATGGAACAGCTCGAAAACCCGATCCCACTCTGCCGGTGCCATTGAATTCGTCAGCCAAGTGCTTTGGGACGCACCTGTCCTTTTAACCAAGCCCGGGCCGCGACCCAATCGCGTTTAACAGTTACCGCGGAGACGTTAAGAACTTCCGCCGTTTCTTCAACCGACAGCCCGCCAAAATACCGAAGTTCCACGACTTGGCGCTGCCGCGAATTCATCCCTTCCAGCCGGTCGAGCGCTGTGTTCAAAATAATCAGTTCTTCCGCTTGCTCATAGGAAAAACCGGCGTACTCTTCGGCATCCCCGGTGATCAGTTCTGCTCCGCCACGTTTCAGCGCTTGCTTGCGGCGCGCGTGATCGATAAGAATTCGCCTCATGACAGAGACGGCCACCCCAATGAAGTGAGCACGACCTTGCCAATCGCGTGCCTGGTCGCTCACCAGCCGCAAGTACGCCTCGTTCACAAGCGCCGTAGGCTGTAACGTATGCCCAGGCCGCTCGCTCCTCAGTTGTAGCCGTGCGAGGCTCCGCAGCTCCTCTACTACAAGGGGAATCAACTCGCTGACGGCGTCGGAATCGCCAGCGCTCACTCGCTGCAGAAGGATCGTGACTTCGCCCCCGATGGGTGCTTCCATGCCCAGCCCGTTCGCTATCCAGAGAGAATAACACCAAAAAAGTTGCGAGTTGGTGATCCATTGTTTGCCATGCCTGCGCTTTATTAGAGAGAGTGCGGCGCCGTCATTCGTTCCATTGAGCCATAGCAATTTCTCCACTCTTACGTGATCCCTCCAGCGGTTTCTTTACGCTTTACAAATTGAAGAAACTCCGCTCGACCGCGGAGATGGCTTCAATTTACCGGGAGATGGCTTACATGTCGTTGCGTACGAGACCGTTGTTCCAAATTCCACAGACGATTAAACTGTGTTCCCATGTAGGCATACTGCTCGCCACCTTTTGGAGTGCGTCTTGCATAGCCTACGCGCAAACCTCGAATGCGTCGACCGACCCCGACTTCAGCAACGTCAACGACATTCTTGAGGGGCGCCGAACTCTTCTCAGTATTAACGACATCGTCGTCGGCGGCTTGGTCATGAAGACCAGCGACGGTACTAAGGTAAATCCATCGGATATGTATCAGCTGCCGGGCTTCAACCCGCAAGGGGCCGGCCCGGAAACACTGGCTCGCATGTTTGAAACCGCAACTGACACCCTCGTGTACACCAACGGACAGACAATCTATGCTGTCGACCCGGTATCACAACAGGCCGTATCGCTGCAATTGAATGGTGTCGGCGTCAATGAGTTCAATGGCGCCGACATGGCAACCGGCGACTTCAGCGGTAACGGACTCGGTGAGGTGGTGATTGCTTCCGCAAGCGGCGTGAGACTTGTCGCGCCGAATGGCACAAATCTTTCCCAGGGCCTCAAGGTTGGTCCGGCTTGGAAACCCGCCGATTACAAAGGCGGCAACTCCGATCTCGGTCTTGCGGTGGGAGACTTTCTGGGAGACGGACGGCGTGAAATCGCCGTAACGTGGGGCAATACGGCTTTGAATCAGACCTGGCTGAACATCTTGACAGTTGATCCGAACACGCTCGCCCTTACCTCACATTCGCAGTACCTTCTGGTATTTCACGGCGCAAATTTTCAAATTGGGATTAGCTTGGCCGCGGGACATTTTGGCAGCACCACCCATGACCAATTGGCGGTTGCAGTCTACGCTTTCAAAAACCCCGGAATTCCGCGGTTCGTTCACATGAGAACCCTCGAAATCGATAGCGATCTTCAGCCAATCCAGCAACAGGACTATATGACAAAGCTTCCGTCCGGCGGCGAAGTGGTCATAAGAACCGGCCGTTTCAATCCCCTTTCGCCTTACGATCAGGTCGCGTTCAAGTACAATCCAAGCCCGGGAAACGTACAGCTTGGCATTGTTAGTTTTGACACCACGCTGAAGGTCAATTTCCCGAAAACCCTGTTCAAGGCGGCCGGCATCAACTGCAGCCAGGGCCTGTCCGTCGGCAACTTCGCGCGGACCGAGCCCGTTCCGACAAACCCGTCGCAGACGCAAACCAGTCTGAAGCTGCAACTGGCATTCACCTCCTCGGACTGCAGCAGCAAAATTGCAGTGGAAGTGTACAACGTGGACCCGTCTCAAACCGCGGGCGCAGACTTTACCATCAGCCAGATCCTCGGGGGCCAGCTTGCAGGCCAGGATCAATATTTCGGTCTTCCACTGGTTGCCGGCGACATACAAGGCCGCTCTTTGCTCCTCGGGGATCCGACTAAGGTCGTCATTGCGGATACTGCTCAACCCTCTGTAATCCAGGCCATGCCGCCCATGCACGTTGACTTTATTCCTCCAGCGGGCGGCAGCCAGCCCGAGGTGCTGAACGTCAGCGCCATCCCGAGTGGGTTCTACACCGTGTATGAAAAGACATCCTCGGAGGAGAAGGAATCGTCCACCACAAACACCACCAGTTGGGGATTCGGCGCTATGCAGAGCGCAGAAGCTAGCGTGGAAATCGGCAGTGTCGGGAATGGACTCGGCGCAAGAGCCGGAGCGGCTTTCCGTGCGGCACAAAACCTCAATCAGGTTATCGAGACGGAAATTGGGAGTTACCAGGGGAAGAGTTTCACGGCCACCTCGCAAACCACCTCGGCTGACCACGTCTGGTTTTCGGAAAACAGGTTCAATATCTATATCTATCCCGTCATTGGACAGACGGTTTGCCCGGCCGCAACGCCCAACTGCGCCGATAGCGAGAAGGTCCCTCTGACGATTCAATTCTCAGGTCCTGACAACACCGTTTACAGGGATGAGCCGGCGGATATTCTTCCCTGGTATCAACCTCCTTGGGAGCCCTTTAACGTGTTCTCTTACCCGGCCACCTATGCGCAATTGCAGGCGATGGTCCCCGCCGGTCTCCAGAAGCTCTCGCAGGACAACACCTGGAGCACAACTGGAAGTGTTCGCACGCAAGAAACCACCTGGACGCAAGGAGCCACGAACGGATCGAGCGTCAGCTTTGATCAAAACTACTCCTTCGAGACTGAGCTTTCGGTGGCCGGCGCATGTTGTGGCGGAATCGTGAACGGCTCTTTTTCGGCGCAGTTGAACCTGAGCGGCAGTACCGGCTTCAACGACCTGAACAAAGCTGTCGCCCGTATCGGAAAGTCCACTGGTATTGGAATCAACATACCCGGAACGTTCCTGACGCCGATAACTTACAATTATCCGGTCACGCCTTACATCTTTGGGGAGTTGCCGCCGCCCGGCAAGGGAGACAACACACCGCTCCAAGGAGATATTCAAACCTCAGGCATCCTCCGAACCGCCTTCGTCGCCGATCCCCTGTATAACACGGCAGGCGCCTGGTGGAGACAGACTTATTCCAGCGCTCCGGACGTGGCCTTGAACCATCCCGCACGCTGGCATTTTCCACCCCCGGAAAGCGAAAGTGCAACAACGTCCAACTGCAGACTCGGGCCTTCGGGAATGGACTGCGCCATGTTGGCCCCCAGTTTCCCGAACAATCCGTTTATAAGCCTGTTCCACATTATGCGAGGATTCTTCATCACCAGTGCGCTGAATCCTGGAAATGGTACCCAGGGTCCCCAACTCTCGGAAGCGGTGGCGGGCGATAAGCTGAAGCTCCAGACTCGCGTGTACAATTACAGCCTTGCACCAATGCCTGCCGGTAGCCACGTGCATGTGCGTTTCTATGTGCAGCCTTTGGACAGCAACAAGAATGCCGTAGGAGACAGCGTACTGATCAACAATGCCGATGTAGTAATCGACCCGATTCCGCCGTTCAGCGACAACGATGCCGCGCCGCTCAACTGGGTACTGGCCACCACTAACTTCGATACAACGCCTTACGAAGACCAGTATTTGGCTTTTTGGGTTGTGGTCTGGATGGAGGATAGCAGCGGAAACCTTATCCCGGAGATCGGAGGTCACGGGCTGAAGAGCATTCCCGGAATACTGAAATCACTGGCCGACGTCCAAACTGAAGAGTACAGCAACAATGTTGGATTCTATAATGCCGCGTTCTATGTGTTTCCGGCCCAGGCCGCTCTGAACGCGGCGTCTCTCAATGGTGAACCTGCCAGCATTGACATTGGGAAGGTCGAGCTCTCCGCAAAGCGCACGCTAGCTGGGCAGGTCATTAATGTGTCCGCACCCGTATCGGCTACCGGCAACAGTGCCTCGGGCGTGACCGCCGTGTTCTATGACGGAGATCCGCATGACGGCGGCAAGGCCTTTGGGCTGGAGCGTTCTCCGTATATCGCGCAAGACGGTACATACAAAATATCGGCTCCTTACTACGCTGATACCTGCGGCAAACATGACATATTCGTCGTCCTTAACGAGGACACGCCGCGCGAAGTTCTGCGCCGCGCGCATCCGCTGAAAGTTGATTGCAGCGGCTTCGGTTCGCCTCAGCAGTAACCGGCGTTGGGGAACTTATGCCAGCCGTTGCTCAAGATGTACCGGTCTATGTCGATCTATACGATTGGTCTTACACCGCACATTCGGCGCCTATTTATCGGGAAGTGCGTAATCTTCACGGTCACGATTAGTTCGACTGCAGGAGGTACGCCCACCGGCAGCATCATTATAAGGGAGGGCGGCGGCTCGGCGCGGCAACTTGATCAACTCGAGGTGAAGTGGTTCGGCTTCCGGGCGCAGTCGCATCCTTCGGTCAGGCCACAGTTGCCGGCAGTGTCTTCGTCGGCAGCCAAAATGGGTACGTCTATTCTCTCGATGCACAATCGTGCTGCTACTACCGGGACTATACCGCGAGCGCTGGCGTTCGGACAGCAATCACTCTCGCACACCTAGGTAGCAGAGATGTCGCGCTGTTCGGCGACCGGCGTGCACATGTGTACTCGCTCGATGTAGCCACCGGGAAGACGATTTGGAAGGCGCTGGCTGATGATGCACTTAGTGCGCACATCACGGGCTCCCCCTCGTTGTTTGAAGGCCGGCTCTATGTGCCCATCTCAATGGGCGACGATAGCGCAGCAGTGGACCCGAATTATGAGTGCTGTAGGGGACGCGGCGCTGCGGTGGCTCTCGATGTATTAACGGACAGGCAAATCTGGAAGACATACACAATTCTGAAGCGCGTCCCTGCGGGAAGAATAATATCGGTACGCAGCTCTGGGAGCCGTCGGGCGTTCGATCTGGTTGTCACCGACAATCGATGCGAAGCGCCGTAGGCTATACGCCGGGGCCGGCGACAATCACTCGGCTGTAGCGACAGACACCAGCGATTCGGTTTTGGCACTTTCGTTGGCCTCCAGGAAGATTGAATGGTCGCGTTAAGTGACCGCGGGGGACATGGAAAATGGCGCGTGTTTCGCTGTACACAAAGCGAACTGCCCGGAGCCGCACGGCTCCGATTCCGATTTTGGAGCATCACCCAATCTCATCGAACTTCACAACGGTTGTATGGCCCTCGATCCGGATGACGGCGGACCCATCGTATGGAGACGCGCGTTGGTAAAGGGGGAGCCCTGGGCGCTTCCAATGGGGCACGGCGACGAACGGGCAAACTGTGTACGCCGCTGCCTCGGATATCGCGTTCTTCCATCCAGTACTCGGAGAGCCGTTGCCGCCTGATCCGAAAATCGGGTGGCGGATTACGCTCGCTATCCGCAGCAACGGGCGCTACGGTGTGGAACGCTCCGCCAGCGAAAGTCTGTGGTATTCGAAAGAACTGTAGCCCCGCACAGTCCGGCGCTGTCACTGCAACTCCTGAGTACGTTCTTTCAGGCTCAGTCGACGGACACTTGCGAGCATACTCTGCGGCAGCCGGCAAGGTGCTTTGGGATTACAACACAGCCAGACCATTCGTCACCGTGAATGGAGTGAAAGCGAACAGTGGGTCCGTTGATTCTGCGGGACCGACCCTCGCGGGCGGCATGCTCTTCGTGAATTCAGGTTACGGATTGCATGGTGGTAAGCCAGGGAACGTCTTAATCGCGTTCGCCCCGCATAGGCAGAAGTCTGGAGCAAAGCATGACTGAGTGGAATGCGTGGTGCAACTGGGCCTAGCGACTACAACGCGCTGTCCACAGTCCCGCTGGCAACAAGACAGCGGATTTAATCAGACGGCTATGACGATTTGGTGCTCCGTTTCGGCCGAGGGGTTTAGCTGTTGAACATTTCTCCTTTGAATACTTTTCTAAGATCCGGTGCTAACTCCGGAATCGCCCCGTTCGCTTCATTTTCGGCCGTAAAGCGCGGAACCGAGCAGCAAAGCAGAACTTCGTTATGAGCGCGGGGCGCGAGGGGTTCTTCAAGATATTCCACTGCGCCGCTGATGATCCGTGTCTTGCATGACCCACAAATGCCGGAACGGCATCCGAACGCAGGAGCAAGTCCATTCTCCTCGGCGAATTCGAGCAGAGTAGGCTCGCCTATCTGCCATGCAGCCTCGGTCCCCGACCTCACAAATCGAACGCGCACGGACGTGGCGGCCGCGCCGTTGACTGGCAGGACAGCGGGAGGCTTCGGGATCTCCGGCCTGAGCATAGTTCCGAGGCCGAAGGACTCGTAGTGAATGCGATCCGGCCGCACATCCATTCCAATCAAGCCGGAATACAGCGATTCCATAAACAGCGACGGACCGCAGAGATAGAAATCGAACTCGCGGGGAGGCCCGAACTGTTTCAGAAGTTCGGTTGTGACGTGTCCGTCGCTGTCGTAATCGACACCGCGGCGGTCAGCGTGCTCAGGCATGCTGTAGCAGAAATGCACACGCATTTCAGGATGCCGCTTCGCAAGTTCGCGGATGTGCTTGCGAAATGCATGAACTTTACCGTTCTGCGTTCCATGAATGAAGTGGATCGGTCGGTATGTGCCGGTGCTGCGGCCGTCTTCGACGATCTGTTCTGCGAAAGCCACCATAGGTGTAATTCCCACCCCGCCAGAAACCAGAACGATAGGACGCGAAGTTGATCGAGCAAGAACGAACTTGCCGCGGGGCATCATGGCCTCCAGGCGGAAACCGGGCTTGCCATGATCATGCAGATATCGGGAAACGAGTGCATTCTCGTTACCATGCCGGATCGACAGACGATAGAATTCCGGGTTACAGCGCGTGGATAGCGTGTAAGTGCGCAGAAGCGCGTTTTCCTGCCCGGGTATTGTGACTCGAATCGGTAGAAACTGACCTGCTTTCCAGGCGTAGATGGACCGCCCGTCAGTGCGCCTCAAGTCGAACGACTTGATGTTTTCACTCTCCGTTTCGACTCGTGCGACTTCCAGTTCAAAGTAAGCGTTGCGCTCCTCCTGTGGACTAACCGAAATCACCGTTGATACCGGCGCTGTTTGTTTGGCACTTAGAGAACCGCCGTTCAAAGCCTCGACGACCAACTTTCGAAAGTGGATGCAAAGATGTTCGCTATTGGTCAGAAATCTGCCGCGGTCCGGGATTCCTCCGAGCAATCCCCGTTGCACCGAGTTCGTAAGGACGTCATCTTCGTAACCAACCTGTTTGTTGAAGGCAATGAGATCCTTTGCGAACTCCTCCGACACACCCGGCCCGAAGTACTGCTCCGAAAAACCTTTAGTTTTATTGGGTCCATCCGGAACCCAGACGTCAATAGAGAGATTTGGAAATCCCGGGTTGATGTTGATCGTGATGTTCGGCCACAACAAATGGTATTGCGCCTGAGCGACATCGCCCTTCGCGTCATAAGTCTTGATGCCGGCCTTCCCATCCAAAGCCGACTGGCGGACATGCCCCACTTGGCTGGCGAACCAGTTATAGGCGGTCAGATGGTACTCTTCGGGCCTCACGTCAATTGCGGAACTGAATCCCGGATGAGCAACAGCGCAGTGGTAGCACTCCAGATAGTTTTCGAGCATCGTCTTCCAGTTCGCCTCGGCGTGCCATTCCTCGCGGCTATACAGTTTCAGGCTGTCAAGCTCAATTCCGCTGTTCGCGATGATTTCGAGCAAAGGGCCGAAGTAAGAGAGCAACGGCGCGGCGTCTCGATCCAGATTTGCAAACACGAATGGTCCAAGTGTTTCCACTTTGAGCGGCAGCAGCGGATAATCTTCCAGCCGGAAGTTCTGCTCGGAGCCTGACCGCGGTGCGCGTTTCAGGCAGCCGTTCAAGTCATACGTCCAGGCATGATACCCACACTGCATCATGGTAGCGTTGCCGCGGTCTTTCATGACCTCATGCCTTCGATGCCGGCAAACATTGACGAAACCCGCCAAACCTGCTTCGTTCCGGATGACAACCGCCGGGACATCGCCTACATACCCAGCGATATAATCTCCTGGGTGTGAGAGTTCGCTCGCCGGCCCAATATAGTTCCAGCTTTTCCGGAACACGCGTTCCATTTCGCGCGCAGTAATGGAGGAATCCGTGTACCATGCGCGGGGAGGGATTCGCCGCGATTGAGCGCCGCAAGCAAACTATGGGAGCTTTCTTCATTTTGGATCATACAGAAGTGTTTCTATTGAGTAGCAGAGGAGCCGAGAGCAGCAACAACGCGCTGACACAGAGCAGAGCGCCTAACGACCCGACTCGGCTAGCGGCCGCAGGTGCAAGCGCCGCGACGCCTAACATGCCAACCGAGTACACAATGTTGTACAAAGCGTAGATCGCCGAATAACAAGACAGCCCGGCCCGATCAACGACATTACCCAATTCCGCCGAAGCCGGATTCAACATGAATGCGAATGAGATATAGACCAGAGCGACTGCCAAACAGATCAGGCCGGCTTGCCTGAAGACGGCTAACAAAGGGAGCGTGCCCGCCATCGCAATCGCGCCCGAAATCATGACCTTGTTAATAGAGACCCGGCTTGAAATGCGGCCCACAATGGGAGCACTCAGGCCGTAAACGACAGTTGAGACTGTAAAAATCAGCCCGGCGGTTCTCGGTGTCACACCGTCGCGAGCCAGGCGCACCGGCAGCAACGGCTCAATGATGCCCGCGGCGAATGCAGCCAAAGAGATGGCGAGTGCCGGGATGATCATCGATCTGTTCAGCAGCAAACCTCGAATATCGAACTTCTTTCTAGAGTTGCCGAGTCCGCCAGGGATAACCAGAATGATGAGAATAGCGTCAACTGCCAATAACAGGCCGGTGATCGAGAATGGCAGCGCGTACCCGCCGAAGCTCGCGAGCAGCCCGCCGGCCACTGGGCCCAGAAGGGAGCCAGCCGTGCTTCCGGTGAATGCATAGCCGATCATTTCCACTCGCTTTTCGACATAATGGGCAGCGATCAACGCGAGACCAGCGGTCCAGAGTGCCGCCGAAGCTGCGCCTTGGAACAGGCGGGCGAATAACAAAGCCTCAAAGTTAGTTCCGAGCGCAAAGACTGCCGCTGCACAAGCCGCCAGCATCACTCCTACGAGAACTATGGACCGGCCACCGGTTCCGCCACCCAAATAGCCGAACACCGGCGTGACCAACAGCACGCTGAGCGCGTACGCACCATAGAGCCAGGCCATCTGCTCCTCCTTCTGCAGACCGGCAGGGGAATGCACCGCTAGCGGAAGGAGCCATCCATAAAGGAAGTAGTCAATAAAAAAAGAAAACGCGATGACAGCGACCATCGAAGATCTGTTGCTACTGGTAAAGCGCAAACAAACCGGTTTTCGGATCAAATGATCCGCGTCCCACGGCGCGGCCGGAGTCGTGCTCAGTTGCTATTTTCGCGAGAAGGCCGTAGAAGGCGAAGCCGTGTTGAATGCTGGCGGAATTCCGACGTTCCCGTTTGCAGATGCAGGGGTTCGCGCCTTCAATAGCGCTGATCTATATCGTAGTCATCGCATTGAACTGGCCGTTTACGCAACAGGCCGTCATCGATGCACTGCAGAAGAGGTCGCTACGAACGGTTACGATCGGCCACTTCTATCGAACCTTCTTCCCGCCGGGCTGCACGGCTGAAGATATTCAATTCCAGCATAGGAAGCACAAGGAGAAAGCGCCGCTGATCACGGTTCGAAAGCTGGTGCTGGTGACGAGTTATTTACGGGTCGTGACGCGACAGGAGCGGCTTTCGCTGGTGCGCGTCATAGACATGCACGTGACGGTGCCTCCGAGCGGGCCCCGGCAGCCGAACCCGGTGATGCCGTTAACCTATGGCAAAGCGGCGTCCTCAATTAAGATCGACAGGATTATTGCGAACGGCGCTGTTTTGGATTTCTTGTCCAAGAGAGGGGCGAAACCGTTCGGTTGATGATTGATTGCGGTTGGATGGAATTGCGAATAATTTGCCGATGGCCTACAAAACTTTGATCTCGAATGAGACGCCCCGGGAAAGGATCCGGGCAGCACACCTTTGCATGGAACTATACGTTCGAGAACGCCAACCTTGCCGCATTTGGCGGCATATGGGGAACATTGTTTTCGTCGGGCAATTTTCAAGGTATGCTGCGCGAAGTGCGCGTGCAGGGAACCGCGACTGTGCCGAATTTCAAGTTTCACGATACGAGTCACGAACGCCAGCTTGCGGTCGCATATCACGCGATTGTGGATGGAACGAAAGCGACACAAAGCTCGAACAAGTGAGCGCGAGATTCGATCGGACCAGGGCGGAGTTTAAGGGATCGGTAGCCGAGAGTGGCGAGGCGAGCGGCAAAATCGCTTCGATTGATATGTGGACGAATAACGGGCGAGTGGAGGACATCCTGCGGCTATTTATATCCGGCAAGACAGCACCAGTGACCGGTGCGTTCACGTTTGCCGGGCACCTTGATATGCCGCCGGGGCCGGAGCCTTTTCTGCGCAAGATAAAGATGAGCGGCGATTTTGGCGTTGCGGGCGGAAAGTTCGCAAATAAAGAAACCGAGACCGATTTGACGCGCTGAGCGACAGCGCCGAGAAGCGTCACGACAGTACGGCGGAGCAGCCGGCGGTCCGTGTGCTTTCAGATCTGAAGGGGCACGGGTCCGTTGTAAACGGCATAGCAACTCTCACGAACATATCGTTCTCGATGCCAGGAGCGAAGGCGCGGATGCACGGGACTTATGGATTGATT
>Ga0070741_10018997_pt1 | contig 11031 bp, 7 predicted proteins | sample Coa_R1_4_FD_66440 | JGI IMG/M metagenome (GOLD analysis project Ga0070741, IMG submission 66440) | Surface soil microbial communities from Centralia Pennsylvania, which are recovering from an underground coalmine fire - Coalmine... | ecosystem: Environmental > Terrestrial > Soil > Unclassified ...
GCGTCGAGCGTCGCGACACCGTCATAGATATTCTTCATGTCGGGCGACTCGACGAACGAGTGATACAGATATTTGTTTGCGGGGTCGAGGGGATGATCAATCTGGAAAGAGCCGCCCCCTTTCGATAAATTGCCGCTCACGAATACGTCTCCGACAAAAAAGCCGGCATAGGAATTCGTGTTGTCGCCGATACCATAAACGCCGAAACTGTTCGAGGTGATGTCTTCGCCGTAGAGCCCGGCTCCGCCCAGACCAAATACCCCCACGTTATTTCCTTGGCCATAAACGCCATAGCCGAGACTGGAATCGTTGAGGCCAGCGACACCTGAGCCACTATCTCCGTGCGAAACGCCGTGAACTCCATCCGGGCCGGCGTTGTTCCAGAAGCCGGTGCCGTCGGCCTCGCCCCACACTCCCTGGCCGCTGGTGCCGGTCGCGACACTGAGGGTGCCCTCTCCCCCCGCCGAATTGAAGCTGAAGAGTTCTTGCGCGTTGATCGTCGAAACCGTAATCGAGTTTGCGTTGAAGTTCCCGCCAGAGTCGCGCTTCACGATCGCATTCACGGTATTGTTCGGAGTTGGTGCGACCTTCCACGCCAAGCCGAGGGTGCCGCTGGTGGTCACGGGGGATCCGCTGACGGTGAAGTCAGAGGTTGGAGCGCTGAGACCAACGCTCGTCACGGAGCCAGTTCCCGGAAATTTCTGCCCCGGCGCGAAGGTAAACTGCCCATTACTCGCCAGCTTCAATCCAGTCTCTGCAGGCAGGTTCGGATCAGTGCCATAAAGCAGGTTCAAGGTTGCACCCGGGCTCGTCGTGTTATTTCCCACCGGTTCAGCTTGCCATTGAAAATGGTTGAGCGTGTAGGTGCCGGTTCCACTATTCCAGGCCGAGGATTCGAGATTCAACGCATTCGAGTTGAAGCCTTTGGACGTATTGGCAAACTGTACGGTCGCGAGCTCAAACAAACCGCGGACCAGCTCTGAGCCCTTGACGTCCAACGTGAAAAGAGGGTTGGAGATGTTGATCCCGATTTTGGCGCTGCTGCCGCTTCCGGTCTGGGTGATGATCGAGTTGCTGATGTCACTGCTGGAATCCCACAGCGGGAACGTACCAGTTGTGCCTCCAGCGGTTGTGACGGGAGTGCTACCCACTGGATTGTGCGCCGAATCAGACGACGCTAGCGACGAACTCGCTGCAATTCCAGGCGCGGGTTCAGTTGACGCGCCCATTGGTGCGGCCAGCACGAACGCCGAGGCAGGTAGTCCACCGAGCGTCTGTGCATCTGCCGCTTTCAAAGCGTAAGGCACGCTCAGCAGTAAAATTCGCGACTGCTCTTCACCCCCATTGACCCGCACGCCCAGCCAGCGAGCTTCACCCGACGTAAACACATCGAGCGGAAGTCCTTCGGGCAATGTGGCTCCGAGTTGGACGGTGTAGTTCCCTTTTGAATCTGCAGTAATATTCTGCGTCTCGAACCACAGTGGTGAGCCACCGGACTGATCCTTGTAAACGGAGAACGTAATTCCTGCGATCCCGGTCACAGGCTTCCCGGTCCCGTCCAAGGCGCGGCCGGAGAAATTAATCAAGGTAGGAACAACGCTAGAGTTGTTGATGGTTTGCGACTGTGATTGAGCAAACACGGCTTCAACGCACAGCAGGCAAATTATTGCCGACACAGCTACCTTCCGCATAGGGTCTCCAGTTCAATCGACGTTTCGAGTGAGGTCCACAGTCGAATAGTGACGGGAAGCGCAGATCCGTTTCAGCGGCCGACCCGAGTCAGACAGGGACAGACTCGGCCTTTGCCGAAGTTTCCATTGCAAGTCGTTTGCGCCGAGCAACGCGGGTTCTTCCCCTTAATAGAAAAAGCGGAAAGCGACGACGTTTTACGACACACTCTGCAAAGAAATTCCAAGAGGTTTCATCGCGCGGTCACACAATGTCATACGGCGTTGTCGGGGTTAAGGGGAGTTCGTGGCAGAATGACCAGCGGCAAGTGCTAAGCGGAACTCCGAATCGCGATAGTGACGAGGGCTTGCAGGGGCGCCGGAAGAGTTGTTTCAGAACGAAAAGGTGCTCAGCCACGGATTTGCACAGGCCTCACGCGTAAGCGGTCAAAGATCTATCCGCGTAAATCCGTAAAATCCGTGGCCAGTTTCTTCTTATGAGACTGCCTGAGGAACGGGAGCCTCTTTTGACAAGGCAGCTTGCACCTTGCCGACGCTGCCAAACAGGAAGCGATAGACTCCGCCGCCTAGGGCGCCGCCTATTAGCGGAGCAACCCAGAACATCCATAACTCTTGTAGCGCCCATCCGCCCGCGAAGATCGCCGGTCCGGTGCTACGTGCCGGATTGACCGACGTGTTTGTGATTGGAATACTGATCAGGTGGATCAGCGTGAGGCAGAGGCCGATTGCGATTGGAGCAAATCCCTTCGGTGCGCGATCGTCGGTGGATCCCATGATCACGATCAGGAAAAATGCCGTGAGCACCACTTCGGCCACAAAGCCTGAGAGCATGGAGTATCCGCCTGGAGAGTTCACGCCATAGCCATTCGAAGCGAAACCGTTCCTCAGATCGAATCCGGCGGTGCCGATCGCGATGTAGTAAAGAACGCCAGCCCCGGCAATCGCTCCAAGCACCTGTGCAATGACATATCCGAGTAAATCAGAAGCAGGGAAGCGTTTGCCAACAACCAGGCCCAGGCTGATCGCCGGATTCAGGTGGCAGCCGGAGATGTGCCCGATGCCGTATGCCATGGTCAGTACCGTGAGTCCGAAGGCGAAGGCGACTCCAACGAAGCCGATACCAACTGCGGGAAATGCCGCGGCAATGACTGCTGCACCGCATCCGCCGAACACCAGCCAAAATGTTCCAAAGAATTCCGCTGCTAAACGCTTGCTTATAGGCATAGGAACCTCCGCGTGATTTCGGTTTTATGGAAAGTGATTTTTTGTAGGTGTCTTTCCGAGAGAGCCAAAGCGTAGCACAGGACGCCGGTTGTTGGCACTGACATTTGTGTCCATCTGTGAGCAGTGAATTAGAACGATCACCCAAAGCGGAGGGGGGCGCACATTGGGGGCAGGCTGCTTATTGCTAACTGTCCCTGCCAGTTACGATCGCTTTTCCCGCAACGCAATCCGCATTGCCCGTTCTGAAAGCGAGTGCTAGCCTCAAAACCGGTGGCCTCCATCTCCAATTCGCTGAAATCAGGGGTATCTCTTCCGGGTCGCATCGCCCAATGGCTGCAGTCCTCATCGGCCGAGGTGTGGATCAAATTCCTGCTGGCGCTGGTCGGTCTCGGGCTGGCGTTTGCCGCGGCATTGTTTTCGACAATTTCGCGCGATGCGGGGAACTTGTGGGCGACCGTCGTCCTGGCATCCATGTCGCTGGTAATAGCAACCCTGGTGGGATTGGTCACCGTGCCGTATCTGGCGCGCCGGGCCGCGATGGAACGCTTGCGCGAATCGTTTGACTACGATGTTACTCGCGCGGGCATTGTCTATGTACTGGTCACGCTGGTGATTGGGATTGCGGCTCTGAACACGGGCAACAATCTACTCTACATTGTGGTCGCGGCCATGCTGGCCGCCATTGTGGTTTCCGGATTTGTGTCGGCCTGGGTGCTGCGTTACGTGGAACTCGACATGCGCCTGCCCGAGCATGTTTTTGCGGGACGTCCCGTGCTGGGACGTGTCGTGGTACGAAATCCCCGACGCATGTTTCCGTCGTTCTCGCTTCGCGTGGTTTCCACGCGCAGGAAGCGAATTAAGCCGTCAAGGCAGTGGAAATGGGAGGCGACCACCTTCGCATTTCCTTTCAACCGTCCCGGCAGCGAGCAATGGCTCAAGCTGCCTGATCGTCGATTGAAGCGCGTCACGGTGCTTCCACCCGTACCGGGCATATTTCAGGGGATGGTGTACTTTCCATTTTTGCCTGCGCAAAGCGAAGCCGTGGCCGATATGGAATTGAGGTTCGATCATCGCGGGGTTTACAAGGAAAACAGTTTCGGATTAGCAACACGCTTTCCTTTTGCGTTTTTCACCAAGACGCGCCATGTCTCGCTCACGCGGGAGATTCTTGTATATCCACGGATCGAGGGGACGGACGAAGCTTTTCAGGTGTTGCCGCTGGTGCGTGGCGAGTGGGAGAGCTTTGTGCGCGGTCGCGGCTCCGACCTTTACCGGATTCGCGAATACATGCCGGAGGATTCAGCGCGGCACGTCGATTGGAAAGCGACAGCCAAGTCCGGATCACTCAAAGTGCGCGAGTTCGCCCGCGAAGACGAGAGAAAGCTCTGCATTGCCTTCGACAATCCGGATTCCGGAATTCTTTCGGAAGAAGCGTATGAGAAGGCCGTCGAACTCGCGGCTTCATTGGCATGGCATTTTTCCAACGAAACAGCCGAAGTGAGCTACATGGTTCCAGGACGAGGGCGCAGCCGCGATCTGCATGAATTCCTGGCATGGCTGGCCCTGGTCCAACCAGTTGGAGTGTCGACGCAAGTTGGCATAAGAGAAGGGGAAGAGAAGAGTGCGGGCGACGTCTTATCGGGCCTGCATGGTTCGTCGGACGAATACAACATCGTAATCACGTCGCGCCAGCGCGGCACAATCTCTACTGCTCTCTGGAATTCTTCTTATTTCATCTTCGTCGGGCAGAACGCCTAAAACCACTTTTGCGCGAAGTTTCCAACCAATCCAAGGAATTGGTTCCGCGGCGCGGTCAACCTCCTTTCTTTCGTCGCATTCTGGCTAGACCCGAGCCACTGTTCGGTCCGCAGGGCCCCCAACCTTTTTCCCTTCCCATTCATCTCGTTTCAGGCATATACTCGCGACCCGGTGGAGGCTGGCGCGGCCACTCGGACTATGCCGGGAGGTATCCAATGCGAATCTGCGATCTGATCAAGGATCAGGAAACTTATCAGGCTGAACTGGGACACTCTGTTCTTCAAACCGTCTGTGCCATGGTGGAACGCAACATCGGCGCAGTTCCCGTGGTGCACAATGGCAAACTCGTGGGAATCTTCTCCGAGCGTGATCTGATGCGGCGGGTCGTCGCCGAAGGTCTCGATTGCCGAGCTACCTGCCTGGCCGAGGTGATGACCGACGATCCCATGACGGTCAGCATCAGCGAGGATCTGGAGAGTTGCATGACGCTGATGCGGCGGCACGGATTCCGGCATCTGCCGGTGTGTCATGAAGGACAACTGGTTGGAATGGTCTCCCTCCGCGACATCCTGTTGCACGATTTGAACGAGAAGGATGACGAGGTCCGCATGATGCGCGCCTACATCCACTCCATGCCCGACGCGTAACATCAGGCGATGGCTCGCCTCCCGGCAAGAAGGGAGTATTCGTTCGCCCAGCGAGGGCGGAGGCACGTCCGGGCCCTCCAGAATTGTTGTAATGTACCCCCTCTCTTGACAATTCCGTCCCGCGCAGGCGGAGCCTGGATCTCCTAACGGATGAGGTACGGCCAAAGGTAACCATAGTAACTTGCCCAATTCGCAGGGCGACGGTAACGTTACGTGGGATTACCTCAGTGCATTGAACACTGGTTTCTTTGCGAATAGCCTAGGTCTCACAGAAGATTGTCCGCTCTTCAACAGACACACGAATTCGCCGGCGACCGTGGGGTTCGACCAGCACTCAATACAGCACGAATTAGGACGATGAGCGATCAACTCAAATTCCTGTATTACGGCCTCTGGATTCTTCATCCAGTGCTGCAGACCGGCATTGCCGTGTTCATGGTGCGTCGCGGACTGTTGCGGAATTTCCGGTTCTTCTTTGCCTACCTGATTACCCAGTTGGTATCGTTCGGGATTGTATTTCCGGCCTATGTCTGGCGCGGTTATAGCGCCATGTTTTACATGTACTGGGCGACGAGCGCCATCAGCGTGACCTGCGGATTCCTGGTGATTCACGAAGTCTTCGTTGAGGTATTCCGCTTTTTCCATACGCTGCGCGACCTGGGCACGGTGCTGTTCAAATGGGCCGGCCTCGTGATGTTGCTGGTCGCAGCCGTGGTTTCCATTTCCACCAACTCACCCCAGGTTGCTCCTTGGATGCAGGCCATCATGACCTCACAGCGTTGTGTGCGGATCATCCAGGTCGGCATGGTCATGTTCTTGCTTTTCTTTGCGCAGTTCCTGGGCGTAAGCAGGAAGCAATACAGCTTCGGGATCGCCTTGGGCTTTGGATCGTTCGCCGTTATCGAACTGATCCTTATCAGTTCGTGGGTGGGCAATCACCTCAGCGAGACATGGATAAGTATCATCAACATGATCGCCTATAACAGTAGCCTGGCTCTATGGCTCGGTTACTTCGCCGTAAAGCGGCCTTCCCGGGACGTCTCTCGATCCCTGCTACAGACCCAGCGATGGGAACAGAGCATTTCCGATATTCACCACCCGCTTCCGGCGGACTCGCTCATTCCGATGTTCGAAGGGATGGTCGATCGGGCGCTCGCGCGGACGCCAAATGTCTCTGCCGTACCTCCACTGGCGGATGGCGCCGCCGCCTCTTCCGGCGGCACCGGTTCCTTCATAAGCCGCACAACTCGAAAAAACTAGTTCCTAGACACGCAATTACTGAGTAGCTTCCCCTAGAGCCGCCTTTGCCATTAGGGAATTCTCCGTAAGGCAAGGCCGTAGTGTTCGGGTTTCGTAACAGATCCGAGGGCTCGAGCAAGGGGTATTTTCTTGCAGTGAAACTTCAACAAAAACTTTCACGAATCCTTCTAAGTGACTAAGGGATAAGCGTACTAATTGGTAGATGGTTGGCCAGAACTGAAAGAGGGAGTATAGAGGAACTTCCTGTATGAAAATTTCTGCACAGGAAACTTGACACGTGTCCTATAATTCCCGTCCGCGTGAAGAGACGTTTCCCGACGCCTTCTACGCGGAAATAGGAGACGAACCCATGAAACGTGCAATCAGGATCGCAATCCTGATGGTAGGAGTAGCAATTACATTCGTAGCGGCTTCCGTCCAACAGGTTCCCGCCCAGGACGGCGGTCCGCTTCCACTGTGCGAACCCGGCCGCAACTGCTCGCAACAAGGAAAATAGTCGTAGATCGACAAGGTAGCAAGTAACCGAAGTAACCTGCAGTAACTGGGCCGAGTCAGAAAGGGCTTGAACAATCCGGGCTGACGGACATTAGAACCCGCCAGCCCCTATTTTTGCCTGTCGAAGTCAGGCGCGAAGCGCTCCAGCCAGTGCCTCTTTCAGTGCGCCCACGGTGAAGACAGGTGGTTGGCAACTCATCCCTGAACAGAGCCCGGCGAACGATTTTCCATCCTTCATCTGCGGCAGATTCGGAATTGTCTCCGCCAACGCCGCCGGCAAATTCTGCGCAACAGCTTGATTCGCGGGCAGACGCAATATAGCTTTGCCGAATGCGAACCATTCCACGGCAGCTTCGTAGAGTTCGTCCGCGAGTCCGTCTTCCTGATCAATGACAACCACCTGCACGGGGCTTTGAAGGAAGTGCAGCACCGCAATCCCGTACGTCGCTGCGAAGATCCCGAACTGCTCCGCAATTCCTGCGAAGGTCTCGAGAGTCTGTTCGGCCTGGTTGCGATACTCGGCCAGTCCCGTGTAGTGATGCAGGCGCAGAAGGGCAATTGCAGCCATCGGATTTCCAGCGGGTGTAGGGGAGTCCTGCAGCGGCTTGCGGCGCGTGGCCAGAACCCCAAAGCTCTTACCGTCTGGCAGTTCGTTGTCGAAGAATCCCCCGGATGTGGAATCAAAGAAGCGGGCCATCATGCTGTCGGTGATGGCACGCGCGAAATTGAAATAGCTCAGGTCAGCGGTCGTCTCGTAGGCGTCGAGACAGGCCAGGGCCGTGAAGGCATAATCTTCGAGCATGCCCGGAATTTCACGATGCTCGGCATTGGGATCGGAGTACGCAACGACATGCAGCAAGGTGCCGGGGGCGCTCCCGGTTGTGTTTCTGGCGGCACCGTGTTTCCATGCCACAGCCAGGATGCGATCCAAAGACCGCAAGGCGAACCGTCTCGCCTCTGGCAGGTCCATCACTTTGGCGGCTTCAAGATAAGCCGAAATGGCTAGAGCATTCCAGCCGACGTAGACCGTTTTATCGACGTAAGGAGTGGGCCGCTTGAGTCGCGCGGCATACATCTTCGTGGTTGCCGATATGAGAAATTCGCTCACGCGTTCTGGCGAAACATTCATCCGTTTACTGATTTCATCGATCGACGCACGCACGTAGAGCACATTCTTCGCGGGATTGTGATGCATCTCGCCGACTTCGTTGATGTCGTAGCGCAGGCACGCTGCCTGCGCTTCTTCCTCCGTCAACACCGCTCTGGCCTCATCGAGCGTCCAGGTGAAATAGTCGCCGTCGTCCTCCATGTTGATGTCGGCATCCTGCGAAGCGTAGAAACCTCCGTGCTCGCGGTCGCTCAGCCACTCATCCATCCAGCGGATAATATCTTGCGCGATCTCTGCAAAAAAATGCTGGCCTGTCGCTTGATAGAGGTGCACATAATTCTTGAGCAGTTCGGAGTTGTCATACGACATCTTTTCGAAATGCGGAACAATCCAATGTTCGTCGACGGAGTATCGATGAAAGCCTCCGCCAAGTTGGTCGTAAACACCGCCATGCGCCATGTGCTCCATTGTGGTGACGATGAGATGACGCAGGGGTGAGTTGGCAGACGCTGCGGTTCCTTGCTCTGCCGTAGCGGCCGAGGCAGATGTTCCAGCCAGAGCGGTGCGGGCATATCTCTCGATTAGCAAATCCAATGCTGACGGATGCGGAAATTTCGGAGCCGATCCAAATCCCCCGTTCCGCGGATCGAACATCTTCTGCGCGGAGTCCTGGATCGAACTGACGACTCGGTCGGAGATGCGTCCACTCTTCCCGGCGAAGGACTCGGCCTGTGCGATGGCGCTCTCGACCATGGCCGCCTGTTCTACCACGTCTCCATGCTTTTCTTTGTAGGCATTGGCGATGCTGAGCAACACGCGGCGGAAGCTCGGCCGGCCGTATCCCTCATCCGGTGGAAAATAGGTGCCACCGTAAAACGGCTTGCCATCCGGAGTGAGGAATGCGGTGAGCGGCCATCCACCCTGTCCACTCACAGCCTGCACAGCCGCCTGGTAGCGGCTATCGATGTCGGGACGTTCGTCACGATCGACCTTCATCGCCACGAAATGCTCGTTCACGATGGCGGCAATCGCAGGATCGTCATAGGACTCGCGGTCCATCACGTGACACCAGTGACACCACACGGCGCCAATGTCAAGCAGCATGGGCTTGTTTTCCCTCTTCGCCGTCTCGAATGCCTCGGCGCCCCACTCGTGCCACTGAATGGGCTGATGCATGGCGGATCGCAGGTATGCCGAAGCGGCGCGGGAGAGTGCGTTTAACGTCGTGCTGGTCATTCCTTCAGTCTACCGCCAAGAACTGGAAACGCTCGACAATCGTCCGGATGATGGCGTCGATTTGCCCATGGGTAGTCGCAGGATTCATACATGTGAACTTGAGCCACTGTTTGTTGCGGACGCGCGTGTGTCCAATCACGGCAAGGCCTTCGTTGAACATAGTCTGCCTTAACTTCGCATTGAGGGAGTCGCCGTTATGGGGCGCGCCGGCAATGCAACGAAATACCACGGTGCTTAGTTGGGGTTCGCAGCAGAGTTCGAATAATGGATTCGCGCCGATGACACGCCCTGCATGCGCAGCCAGGTCGATTGTGCGATCGATCATCGCGGCGAGTTTTTCCGCCCCAATCATCTGGAACGATATCCAAAGTTTCAGAGCATCGAAGCGGCGGCTGGTGATCACCGAGTTTGTGACCAGGTTTGGAATGCCTTGTTCCTCGTGAAGTGCAGGGTTCAGATAGTCGGCATGAGACCGGATTGCTTCGAAGTGACGGGCATCGCGCAGTAGAAATGCGCCGCAGGGAATGGGCTGCCAGAACAGTTTGTGAAAGTCGACGGTGATCGAATCGGCGAGTTCGATACCTGACACCTTGGCTCGATGCTGTGGCGAGAACAATAGCGCTCCGCCATAGGCTGCATCGGTGTGCAGCCACGCGCCCCATTCATGCGCAATCAGCGCAATTTCTGCGAGCGGATCGACAGATCCAAAATCTGTGGTCCCTGCTGTCGCGACCACAGCCATCGGCCGAAGTCCCTCGTCAACAGCGTGCTGCAGGCTCGCGCGGAGCGCCGATGGCCTCATGCGGAAGTTTTCGTCTACTTCGATGCGAATAACGGCTTCCGTCCCGAGCCCCAGCTGGGCGGCTGATTTTTCGACCGTAAAGTGAGCTGCCTCGGAACAGAAGATTCGTAAAAGTCGCGACTCCGGCGGAAGCCCGGATTTTTGCACGGATCGATTCCAGTGCTTGGAAACGTATGCGTCGCGGGCCAGTAAAAGCCCCATATAGTTCGACTGGGATCCACCCGTGGTAAAGGTGCCGTCAGAGGATGAAGGAAATCCGGCTTCACGGCACAGGAATCGAATAATCTGCTGCTCCATGACGGTGGCGATCGGCGCCTGATCAAAGGAGTCCATGGACTGATTCAGCGCGCTGATCACAACTTCGGCGGCGAGGGCTGGGATCAGCGGAGGGCAATGCAAGTGCGCGAGAGTGTTCGGATGTCCTGTAAATACCGAATTGGAGACAACTGTCTTGATCCGTTCACCAACTTCTTCCCAGTTCCGAGCGGTTGCCGGGAGCAGTTCCGGCGGGATCAGTCGGCGTAACTCTGCCGGGCCCTTTCCGGCAAAAGGTTTTTCAGGAAGAGCCTCACAGACAATTTCTACGGCTTGCGTCACCAGGTGAAGAAATTGGTCCTTGCTCTTTGCATCGGATGTAAGAAAATCAGTTTCGAACAATTTCCCCTCTCGACGGTTCTAAGGTAGACCGTCTCCGGCAACCATCTTGCCATAGCCAACGGTCACCACCGATCCTTCAGCGTTTTCAGCAATTGGGTATAAACTCCTCCACGGAAGCGCATTCATATTCATGGCAGAACGAAGGGAATCCGATGA
>Ga0070741_10018998_pt1 | contig 11030 bp, 9 predicted proteins | sample Coa_R1_4_FD_66440 | JGI IMG/M metagenome (GOLD analysis project Ga0070741, IMG submission 66440) | Surface soil microbial communities from Centralia Pennsylvania, which are recovering from an underground coalmine fire - Coalmine... | ecosystem: Environmental > Terrestrial > Soil > Unclassified ...
TCCGCTTATGTGCAGCGCCGTGCGGCATGGATCGAACGGCAAATGGCGCAGCTCGGCGGCGTTTCCTACGTGCTGAACCCGAATCCGCCGCGGCCGCGCGAGAGCACACGCCGGCGTCACTGAGCCGAGCTAAACTTTCCGCATCATCGCCGCAGGGAGGCTTCCACATGCGCCAAGTGAAGCATCTGCTGGAACTCAAAGGCAATGCGGTGTACGCGATCGCGCCGGAAGCGCCGGTGCTGGAAGCGATCCGCACCATGGCAGAGCGCGGAATCGGTGCGCTGCTGGTAATGCGCCAGGACGAATTGATCGGCATCGTCAGCGAGCGCGATTACGCGCGCAAGGTGATCCTGAAAGGCCGCTCGTCGAAAGACACACCGGTGGCGGAGATCATGACCGCTTCGCCGATCAGCGTTGATCCCGCTTCCACGGTGGACGAATGCATGCGCCTCTGTACCGACCAGCGCGTGCGCCATCTTCCTGTCATGGAAAATGGCTGCGTGGTGGGCGTGGTCTCGATCGGCGATCTGGTGAAAGCGGTGATCGACGATCAGGCCGTGGAGATAGATCAACTTCAACGCTATATTGCGGGCTGATTGCCGGTAGCGCTGCTCACGTCGCGGCTCTCCCGCACGGCACGCCAGCCGAACCATCCCGCGCACCCCGCTGCGGCGGCCGATATCAGGACGATCGTGCCCAGATCGACGCTGGCCGCGCGCAGCAGATTCAGTCCGCTGGTCACGCCGAGATCGCCGAAACGCCACACCGCGGTATCGACGAAATTCTTGCCCTTATAGCGCACTTCGCGGTTGACGCGCGTGTACAGACCGTCGTACGCGGGTTTGGTGACGCCGTAGGCGAAACTGCGCGTCACCACCAGCATCAGCGTCACCATCGAAACGGTGAAACCCAGCACGCCGAACTGGATCGCGCCAAATACGAACACCGCGATCAGCAGCGCGACGTTCACCGCCGCCGGCACGATCAATCCCGCCGCGTATCCCAATCGCACCAGCATCCAGCGCGTCAGACTCACTTGCAGCAGGATTTGCAGCAGATTGACCGCGAGATCGAGGTGTCCATAGAACGCGGTGCGCGGCGCGGCATCGGCGTAGTGCGCCTTCGCGAAATCGGCCACCAGCGCGTAGGCCAGCGTGCCCACGCCGTCGGACAGCAGCATCAACAAGGCCATGTCGCGCACGAACGGAATCGTGAACACCGCGCGCAATCCGGCCAGCATCGCACCGCCGATGGGCTCGCCGGTAGTGGAACCTCTGCGTCCGGCATAGCTCGCCGACACGTACCACAGCAGACCCAATGTGGCGACCAGCAGTGCCGCGGAGACGCCCAGCAGCGGCGGCACGCCGATGTGCAGCACCAGCAGCGAGGTCAAGGCCGGCCCGCACAGCGCCCCGATCGCACCGCCGATGCCGATCAGCGGGAACAACCGCCGTGCCTGCGCGCTGTCGAACACATCCGCCATCACGCTCCAGAACAATGAGACCACGAACAGGTTGAACACGCTGACCCAGATGTAGAACGCAACACCCAGCGTGCGCGCGCCGATCTGCGCCTGCCGCATGAACAGCGGCACGAACGCGATCAGGCAGACGATGAAGAAACCATAGCTCCAGCCAAGCAGCGCGCGCCTCGGCAGGTGCGCGGTCAGCCATCCGAACAGCGGCGCGATCGCGAGCATGACTAGAAAGGTGCCGCTGTAGAACAGCGGCAGCGCAGTCGAACCGGTCGCGCCGGCGAGCTGGTCGCGCACCGGGCGGATCACGTAATACGCCGTCAGCAGACAGAAGAACGCGAGGCCCGCGAGTATCAGCGCGCGCCCTTCGCCCGCACGCACGACCCAGAAGCCCTGCTCGCCTTTTTCAGCCATTCGACAGGATTGGCGGGAGGGGGCAGCCGAGCACGGCGCACACCACGCGCAACACTTCCGATTCGGCCACGTTGACTTTGCCGTCCTCGGCGATCGCACGGGTCAGCGCGCGCACGGCCAGTTCCTTGCCTTCCGGATCCGACCGCGACAGTTTCTCCAGTGCAGCATCCAGCGCATCCTGCCAGTCGTCGGGAATGGCGAACAGCGGTGTCGAACCAGGCAGCGCCTCCTGCATCGCCAGCAGGAAGGCGCGCCGCGCCGCATCCATGTCGTCGTTGCCGAAATGCGCGATCAGCGCGCACAGGTCGCGCAACGCCTCCTGTACATCCGCGAGCCGCACCGAACCCGCCTTGAAATTCGCAGACGGATCGAGCGCTGCGATCACCTGCACCTGCACCAGCTTGGCGAGGCAGTATTCGTCGAGATCGACTTGATTGTCGGCGCGGATCAGCGCGTCCAAGGTCTTCGTGAAAGTTTCCAGCTCGGCGCGCGGCCGCCGTTTCAGCGCGGGAAACGCCAGTTGCGCGAGCGGCAGGCGCAACATCGGATGCAGTTCGCCCATGTGCGACATCAAGCCGCGCACGGCCTCCGCGAGCGCCGCATCGAAGGCTTGCGCGATCAGTTGCACCTGACGTTGCTGCAAATCCGGCTGATCGGACAAGGCGAGTGCGAATACTGCCGCCGGCGCGCCGCGCGGGTCGCGTGCGGCGGAGGCGAGCGCATCGGGAATTCTCGCGTGCAGTACGGAAGCCGCGCGGTAGTCTTCCGAACCGGGCGTGCCGACTTGCGATGCGACCGTCGCAGCAGCGATCGCCAGTTGCGCGCCGCGTGGCGGCAGTGCATCAGCCGCGTGCGGCGGCGGATGATCAGGTGGAAATCCCGGCAACGCATTGCCCAAGGTGTCGCCGTCCGCGTCCGTCAGTTCGTGTGCGAAGCGATTCCACTCGTGGTCGGGGTGTTGCAGTTCAATCGAATTGGGGTCGCCGCCCGCAGCCGCCCACTTCTTGACGATCTGCTCCAATTCCTGGCTATCGAACCGCGGCTCCAACGCCTTGATGCGCTGCAGGATCGGTGGGTGCGTGGCGAACAGCGAGGACATTTCCGCATCGCCGAAGAGCATGTGCCGCACTTCGTCGCGGCCACTGGCTTGCAATTGCGAACCGAATTCCAGCGCGGCGATTTTCTTCAATGCGCCGGCGATGCCGGTCGTTTGCCGGGTGAACTGCACCGCCGATGCATCCGCCAGCGATTCGCGCGCACGCGCAACGGCGGCCTGGATGATCTTGCCGAAGAACAATCCGATGTAACCGACCACGAACACCGCCAAACCGACCAGCGCGATATTGCCACTGTCGCGCCGGCTTCGGCCGCTGCTCGAATACATCAGAAACCGGCCGATGATGCCCAGTGCAAGAATTCCGAACAGCAAGCCGATCAGGCGGATGTTCAAGCGCATGTCGCCGTTCAGCACGTGGCTGAATTCGTGCGCGATCACGCCCTGCAATTCGTCGCGGTCGAGTTTGTCGAGACAGCCCTGCGTGACGCACACCGCGGCGTCGGCCGGCGTGTAACCCGCGGCGAAGGCATTGATGCCGGACTCGTTCTCCATCACCCAGATTTCCGGCACAGGCACGCCGGAGGCGATCGCCACTTCCTCGATCACGTTGCGCAGTTTCTGCCATTGCGGATTGGCGGTGTCCGCCGGCACCGGCGTGGCGTTCATGCTGCGGGCGACCGCGCTGCCGCCGCCGCGCAGACTCGCAATGCGGAACAGCGAAGACAGCCCGATCAGCACCAGCACTCCGAGGGAAATACCGAGCAGCGCACCCGGACGCGGACCGACCAGGAAGAATGCGCAGACCAAATCGATCGCGGCGATGATCGCGGCGACCGCCAGCGCGAACAGCAGCACCAGCCAGCGGGCGCTGCGCCGCACGCGCGCTTGTTGGGCGAAGAAGTCCATGGGCCGGGATTCGGGATTGGGGATTCGGAATTAGCAGACTGAGAGGTTGCGCTCTTGATTTTACGAATCCCGAATCGCGATTCTCGAATCTCTAACCAAAGCTCACCTTCGGCGCTTCGCGCTTGGCCGGATCATCGATCGCAAGCGGCTGCGCAGCGGCAAACGCGCCGGACAGCAGCGAACCCGGGAAAGTCTCGCGGCGGTTGTTGTAATTCATCACCGCGTCGTTGTACGCCTGACGCGCGAACGCCACCCGGTTTTCGGTCGAGGTCAGTTCTTCCGACAACTGCATCATGTTCTGGTTGGCCTTCAGATCCGGATATGCCTCACTGACCGCGAACAGCCGGCCCAGCGCCTGCGTCAACTGGTTCTCGCTGCCGGATAGCTGCTGCATCGCGTTGGGATCGCCGGGGCTCGCCTTGGCCGCGGCCAGGCCGTTCACGGCCGCGGTGCGCGCGGCGGTCACCGCTTCCAGCGTCTCGCGTTCGTGCGCGAGATAGCCCTTCGCGGTTTCCACCAGATTGGGAATGAGGTCGTGGCGGCGCGTCAGTTGCACGTCGATTTGCGCGAACGCGTTCTTGTATGAATTGCGCGCGGTCACGAGTCCGTTGTAGATCGCGATGAAGTAAAAGACAATCACCGCGATGATGATCAGCAGTACGATGATGCCCGTCATGCGTTTTTCCTCGCGTCTGCGTGCGCCCGGCGTACGGTTCCGGTTCACGGTTGGCGAGCTTAGCACGCGTCCGATACGCTTTCGCGGCTGGGCCGCGTGCGCGCTGGTCGCATGTTTGTCGCTGCCTGCTTTCGCGCGCGGCGCGCCGCCGAATCAACCCACTGTCGTGCATACCGAACCCGAACGCGCGCGATTGCCGGCGGTGCGGATCGACGACACGATCAAGAGCTACGACGGCTGGCTCGATCAGCTCGCGGCTTCCAATCGTGTGGCCGGACTCGCCACTGCGGTAATCGTGGACGACAAGGTGCGCTTCGAGCGCACGCTCGGCTACGCGGATGCGCAGACGGGCGAAAAAGTTCAGCCCGATACGGCGTTCCGCCTTGCCTCGCTGTCCAAGGCATTCGCCACCGCGCTGACCGGCATCCTGGTGCGCGAAGGCGTGCTGAGCTGGGACACGCGTCTGTCCGATGTGCTGCCGTTCTTCAAATTGAAGGACGCGCACGCCACCGCGCAGGCGACGGTGCGCGACATCCTCGGCCAGCGGCTGGGCCTTCCGCGCAACGCATACGACAACATGCTCTCCAGCGGTGTGCCGTATCAGGAACTGGCGCGCAAACTCGACGAGGTGAACATGAGCTGCGGCGTGGGCGATTGCTACGGCTATCAGAACGTCGCCTTTTCGCTGATCGGCGACGTCATCTACGCCGAGACCGGCGATTTCTTCTATCACTTGGTGGACAAGCGGCTGTTCCTGCCGCTGGGCATGACGGATGCGACCTACGGCCGGGACGGACTGGAGTCGAGCAAGAGTTGGGCGCATCCGCACTATCGTCGCGGCAACAACTGGGTCGCATTCGAACCCAACGAAAACTTCTACGTGCCACCCGCTGCCGGCGTAAACGCCAGCATCCGCGACATGGAACAGTGGCTGATCGCGCAGATGGGCGGACGACCGATGGTATTGCCGCAACAGTTGCTCGAAGTGCTGCACGCGCCGGGTATCGATACGCCCAGCGAACGCATGGCTTCACCTTGGCGCCGCGCACGCGTCAAGGAAGCGCATTACGCACTGGGCTGGCGCGTGTACGACTACGAAGGCCACACACTGATCTTCCACGCGGGTGCGGTGCAGGGTTATCGCGCCGAGATCGGTTTCTTCCCCGAATACCACGTCGGCATGGTGTTGATGTGGAATTGCGAGTGCGCGGAACCGGCCGGCCTGATGCCGATGGTGTTCGACAAACTTCTCGGTCTGCCTGAAGTGGATTGGGCGGGATTGAATGCGCCAGCAAAGCGTGCCGCGCAACCCGCGCCACGTCGGGCGCACAAGCGGCGATCGAAGCATTGATTCGCTGAAGCGCCACAAGAGCGAAAACCGGCAAGCAGCCGTCCATGGAGCGTGGCGCCGGCCCAGATTTGACCGCAAGTAGCCACCTTTGGCGCCGCCTCCGATCGGCATCCATGCCTCACCCGAATTCGGCGCGCGAACTGCGATTCCACGCAGTTCGCAAACGCGCTGAATTCGACCTTGTGCGGGCGTTCGGCCGCGCAGCAGATGCCATTACTCGCGCCATCCATGGCGCTCGCCCTTCGGGCCAGCTTCGCTGTTCGCGCGCGCTCCCGGCGCGCGCAGTCAAGGCATCTGCTTGGCGCGCGGCCTCACCCACCGAGGTTGAAATCGATGCGGCGCTGCAAGGTGCTGGAAACCGGCTGCCCATCCTTCAGCGCCGGCTTGAACTTCGAACGCGACACGGCCTGCATCGCGGCGCTGTTGAACACGCGCGGCGGATTGGCGTTGATCACGTGTGCATTGCTGACCGAGCCGTCCGGATTGACCGTGAATTCAACGGTGGCATAACCGGACTGGTGATTGCGCGCGGCTTCGATCGGATACTCCGGCGCGGCGGCGCTGACGACTTGCGGCCCACGCGTTTCGCCGGTCGGTTGCGGGGGCGGCGTGGGTTTCGAAGCGGCCGGCTGCGCCGGTGCGGGCGCCGGCTGCTGCGCCACCGGCTTCTGCGCCGGCGGCAGCGGCGGGGTGGGCTGCGCCGCAGCGGCCGCCTTGGCCGCAGCGGCCTTGGCGGCTTCGGCCTGCTTCGCAGCAAGATCCGCAGCCTGTTTGGCTTTCAACGCTTCCGCTCGCGCCTCCTGTTTCTTCGCCGCATCCAGTTTCGAATTGAGGATCTTCAACGTGTAGTTGCCCGGATCGGCCTTGGCCAGCAAACCGATTTCGCGCTGCGCTTCATCGAAATTGCTCTGGCCGATTGCGGTCTCGACCGCATTGGCGCCGAACGGAAATTGCTCCCGCAACGCGTCCTGCGCGGCCTGGTTTTTCGGATCCTTTTCCAGCGCCTTTTCGTAGTACTCGAAAGCGTTGTCGCCTTTGGGGGCCACCAGCTTCTGCTGGTTGATTGCGGTATTGCCCGCGGCCAGCAGATCCTTGACGCTCATCGACTCCAACTTGGCCTGCGCCGCTTGCGCGGCCTGTTCGGCCTGCGTCTGCGCCTGTGTAGACGCGCTGACCGGCGTCTGGGCGGGTTTGGCCGGCGCCGAGGCGGTTTTCGCCGGCTGACCCGGCGCGGCATTGTTGGCCGGCGCATTGTTGTTGCCGCAGGCGCTCAATCCGAGCAGCAAGGCGGCGACAACCGCGGCGGACAAGGTGGATCGGATGCGGATCGATGCGGACATGGTCAAGCTCACAGGCTGATGCGCGTGAAGCGCCACACCGAAATGCCTAGCAGGAAACGTTCCATCTGACGGCACACGATCCGATTTGGGCATCGCGGTCCCCGGCCGCACGAATGCGGCACCCGGCCGGAACATAACGCTGCCAACGGACGCCGGCAATCGCCTTCACAAAACTCGTGTTCAGGCCAAGCTTTATGTTGAAAAGTGCGACCATGGTCGAAACCGATGCGCTTGCGAGCTGCGTTGAAGCGCAGCTCGCGCGTCCGGTTTCGGGTGAGGCATGGACGCCGACCGGAGAACCGCGAAAGATGGCTGCTTGCCACCGGGCGAGACGCATTAAAGCAAAACCCCGGCACGGGGCCGGGGTCGAGTTACTGCCTTTGCCGGGCTCTCCCCACGCTGGGCGCCGCGGGGAGAGTTAGGCTTGTAGTTATGCGTTGCGCTTGTTGCTTGACAGTGGACCCTTGCTTACTTCTTCTTCGCCTTCGGCTTGGCCTTGGAGGCCTTGCTGGCACGTGCGGCTTTCGCCATCACGGCTTTCTTCGCGGACTTGCGTCCACCCTTCCTGGCTCCGCGCTTGCGCGCCGGCCGTTTCTTCGCGGCCTTGCGGGCCGTCTTGCGCTTGCCGGTCTTGCGGGCCGATGCGGCCTTCGCACGAGCGGGTTTGCGCTTGCCTGACTTCTTCGCCGCCTTCTTGGCGGATTTCTTTGCAGCTTTCTTCATGGCCATGGTTCGTCTCAGCTCCTCATCAGTTGGCAGTGGTTGCCCAGTAAACGCATGCAGGAACGCCTCGCAGAGAAGATCGCTGTTGCTGGCGTGCCGCAAGTTCAACACCTGACGACGTGTGCGTTCGTCGGAAAGCAACCGGAGTACATGCAACGGAATCGAGACGGTGATCTTCTTCACCTGATCACTTTTGTGACCATGCTCGATGTACGGTTCGATGTACTTGGCAGCCGGCATATTTCCTTCGACGTATGTCGTCGGGCGCAGAAACTAGTCCCGTCCAAACGTGCTGTCAATCGATTTTTCGCGGCGGATGAAGCCCTTGCGTGCACCGCGGACCGGATGAAAATCGTCTGCACGCGACCTCGCAATCCCGCCGCGTGCGCAGCCGCGAGGCGTATAGACGTCCAAATGAAATCCACGCGGAATTCGCTCTGCGCCCTGCAAGCCGCATCAGGCCTGGCTTTCAGCGCAGGCAGGGCCAAGAGCGCATCGACGCGCGCGTTTTGGGCACGAATTAGCTCCTGCGCGCGCGGATGCGCCGCTGACGGACGCAACGGACACTGAACGGAAGCTTTCGCTCAGGCGAGCGATTCGGCCATCGCGGCGGCGAAAAGATCGAGATCGGCGCGAGTTTTGGTCTCGGTGACGCAGGTCAGCAAAGCGTGACCGAGTTCCGGATAGTCGTCCTCGAGCGCGACACCGGCCACTATGTTCTTGCGCGCGAGCCGTTCGATCAGTTGATTCGAATCGAGTGGAATGCGCAATGCGAATTCGTGAAATTGCGCACGCGTGAACAGTGACTGCACACCGGCGATCGCGCAAAGTTTTTCGCGCAATGCGCGCGCGTTCGCCATGCTGCTGCTGGCGACGCGGCGCAGTCCTTCGGGCCCCAACATCGCCATATAAATCGTCGCGGCGGTGACCAGCAATCCCTGGTTGGTGCAGATGTTGGAAGTCGCCTTGGCGCGGCGGATGTGCTGCTCGCGCGCCTGCAGTGTCAGCGCGAAGCCTTCGCGGCCGTCGAGATCCGTGGTGCGGCCGACGATGCGGCCGGGCATCTGCCGCACCAGCGCCTGCTTGCACGCGAGGATCCCGAAATACGGCCCGCCCGAGGACAGTGGCACCCCCATCGGCTGGCCGTCGCCGCAAACGATGTCGGCGCCGGTTGCGCCCCAGCGGCCGGGCGCCTTCAGCACGGCCAGCGACATCGGATTGACCACGCCGATCACCAGCGCGTCCTTCGAATGCGCCCAGTCGGCCAGCGCATCGACGTCTTCCAGCACGCCGAAAAAATTCGGCTGCGGGATCACCAGCGCGGTGAACGCGCCGAAATCCTGCTTCGCCAGCCACGCCGGGTCGACGCCGCCCGCTTGCGCGCCTTCGTGGCAGAAATCGAATTCGACGACCTCGATGTTCTGCAACTCGACGATGGTCTTCAGCGTCTTGCGATACGCAGGATGCACAGTGCGGGGAACGAGAATGCGGCGCGGGCCCTTGCGCGCGCAGCGCTCGGCCATCAGCGCCGCTTCGGCCAGCGCGGTGGCGCCGTCGTAGAGCGACGCGTTGCTGACATCCATGCCGGTCAGCCGCGTCATCATCGTCTGGTATTCGTAGATCAGTTGCAGCGTGCCCTGGCTCGCTTCGGCCTGGTACGGCGTGTAAGCCGAATAGAACTCGCCGCGCGACACCACCGTCCATACCGCTGCGGGAATGTGATGCTCGTAGGCGCCGGCGCCGGCGAAATTCAATGGCGTTCCATCCATTGCCGCGCGCACCTTCATCAGCCGCGTGACTTCCATTTCCGACAGGCCGGGCGGCACACCCTGCAGCGCGTCGATCTTCAGCGAGGCGGGGATTTCGTCGAACAGGTCGTCGATGCGCTGCACGCCGATGGCGGCCAGCATCGACTTCACGTCGGCTTCGGAATGGGGAATGAAGGGCATGAGGGCGTGGAGCGCGTAGAGGTAAGGTTTAGATCAGTGAGGCAGTAACCGGGAGCCGGGAACCGGAACGCAAATGCGGGCGAGTCCAACGTTTTCTCAGATGAGCCGGCGCAGCTTTGCCATCTAGTTCTCGATACAGTAGCTCTCCGGCTACCGGCTCCCTGCTCTTTAATGCTCGTCGCCTTCGATCAGCTCTGCATAGGCATCGGGGTCGAGCAGTTCTTCCAGCTCGTCCTTGGCTTCCGCGTCGGGCTTGACGACGAAAAGCCAGCCGTCGCCATAGGCGTCTTCATTGATCGTTTCGGGCTTGTCGCTGAGCGCTTCGTTGATCGCGATCACTTCACCGCTGACCGGCGCATACACGTCCGAGGCGGCCTTGACCGATTCCACGACCGCGCAGGCGTTGCCGGCTTCGACGTGGTCGCCCACGTTGGGCAATTCGACGTACACCAGATCGCCCAATTGCGATTGCGCATGATCGGAGATGCCCACGCGCACCTGGTCGGCGTCTTCGACGCGCGCCCATTCGTGTGACTTCAGGAATTTCAGATCGCCGGGTATCTCGCTCATGTCCGATCCCTCGTTGCAGTCGGAAGATTCTATAAGGTGTGAGAGTGGCAAGGAACCATCCGTGGTGTGCCCTCCGATCGGCGTCCCTGCCTCACCCTCAGCCAAATCGACATGCCATTCAAGGCATGTCGATTTGGCTTCGACCGTCCCTTACGAACGGATACTTCACCGCGCGCAGCGGCAGCTCGCGGCCGCGGATGTCCACACGCAGGTTCTCGCGCGCACCCGCAGGCACGCGCGCGAACGCCATCGATCGACCGAGCGTCGGCGAAAAAATGCCGGAGAGGATTTCGCCCTCGCCTTTTTCCGTCAGCACGCGCTGGCCATGCCGCAGCACGCCCTTGTCTTCCAGCAGCACGCCGATCAGTTCGCGGGGCACTCCTTCACCTTTTTGCTTTTCCAGCGCGGCGCGGCCGATGAAATCGCGGCCTGCGTCCAGCGACACCGTCCAGGCCAGTCCTGCTTCCCACGGCGTGATGTCTTCATCCATGTCCTGGCCATAGAGATTCATGCCGGCTTCCAGCCGCAGGGTGTCGCGCGCACCCAGGCCCGCGGGCTTCACGCCGGCTT
>Ga0070741_10018999_pt1 | contig 11029 bp, 7 predicted proteins | sample Coa_R1_4_FD_66440 | JGI IMG/M metagenome (GOLD analysis project Ga0070741, IMG submission 66440) | Surface soil microbial communities from Centralia Pennsylvania, which are recovering from an underground coalmine fire - Coalmine... | ecosystem: Environmental > Terrestrial > Soil > Unclassified ...
TAGTCCGAGACCATCGTGTACACCTTGCGCACGCCGCTCCTGTAGACCCAGGCGCCAAACGCGTTCTCCAGCTGCGGGATCGTCAGCGATGTACGCACGATATACGGGGACCTGGTCGTGATGACGGACGTCGCCGCATTCATCACCACCATCAGCTTTTTCGCCTCAGCCGAAACATCGCCCGCTCCAAGCGCTTCCGGCGTCAGCACGAAGCCCGCGAGGACGTCCACCTTGTCGCGCACGACGAGTTCCTGCGCCAGACGCTTCGCGACGTCCGGGTTCGGACCGCCGGTGTCCTTGCGGATGATCTCGATCTTCTTTCCTGCAACCGTGTCGCCGTGCTGCCTGACGTAGAGCTTGATGGCGTTGTCCATCTGCGCGGCGGGATCGGCGAACTGGCCGGAATAGGACATGATCAGGCCGACCTTGACGCTCTGCTGCGCGTTCGCCGAGGATGCCGCCAGCATTGCTGCCGCGACGACAAAAAAAGTTTTGCGCATGCGAGTACTCCCTGAAATCCTGGATGTCGCGCTCGAAAGGCTAGCGGGATTTGCGTGTGTCGTCACGGAGCTGCCCACGTGCTGAACTTTGCGATCTTCGACCACCTCGACAGCGACGGTGGGCCGTTGGGCAGGTTTTTCGAGGAGCGGCTGCGGCTCGTGGAACTGATGGAGCGCTCGGGTTTCCAAGCCTACCATCTGGCGGAGCACCACTCGACCCCGCTCGGCATGGCTGCAAGCCCCAGCGTTTTTCTTGCGGCCGCGGCCCAGCGCACCAGAAAGATCAGGATCGGCCCACTGGTCTATGTGCTGCCGCTGCACCATCCGCTGCGCCTTTACGAGGAAATCTGCATGCTCGACCACCTCAGCGGCGGCCGGCTGACGGTGGGCGTGGGTCGCGGCGGGGCGCTGATCGAGCATCAGCGGCTCGGCGTCGACCCGGCGCTGGCACCGGCGATGTATCACGAGGCCTTCAGCGTGCTGATGCGCGCCTTCGAGACCGACGTGGTCGATTTCGAGGGCCGCTTCTACAACTACAAGGATTACGTGGTGCAGATGAAGCCGGTGCAGCGGCCGCATCCGCCCATCTGGTATGGCGCGCCCAACGCCGACGCGATCGCGTGGGCTGCTCCACGCGGCATCAACGTGGTTTCGCTCGGGCCCGGCACCCGCGCGCGGGCGATCGGCGACCGCTATCGCGATGAATGGAAAAAGCTCGGACGCGACGCTGCCACGCTGCCGGGTATCGGAATTACCCGGCACATCGTCGTCGCCGATACCGACGAGGAAGCACGATCGATCGCAGGCGCCGCCTATCCGCGCTGGCGTGAGGCCATCGAACACCTCTGGCGGCGCGCCAATATGGAGTTCGTCCTGAAGGACATCTATCCGACTGACTTTGCGGCGCTGGAGCGGATCGGCCACGGCGTTGCCGGCGCGCCGGCCACGGTGCGCGACTATCTGCAGCGCCTGCAATCCGAGACGGGAGTCAACACCGTCCTTTGCCAGATCGTATTCGGCGACATGCGTTTTGAACATGCCGCACGCTCGATTACGCTGTTCGGCCATGAAATCATACCGGCATTCGCATAGCGAGCTGCCGGACGTCTGGAATACTTCCAGGCGCGGTGTTACGACCCGGACGTAATGCCGGGTCTCCAATCATGAATCCGCGCACGTTTGAAGCGCACGGCGTCGTCGATTCGCCGGCCGCGTGGCTGCGCCTGTGTGCAGCCTTGGTGCTGTCGACCGTGGGCGGAGTCGGCATGTGGTCGATCATGGTCGCGCTCCCGGCCATGCAGGCCGAATTCGGCGTCGGTCGGGCCGACGCCACCCTTCCCTTCACGATGGTGATGCTCGGCTTCGGCGCCGGCGGCATAGTGATGGGACGTCTTGCCGACCGTTTCGGCATCGTCGTGCCGCTTGGTATCGGCACGCTCGCGCTGTCGGCCGGCTACATCGCGACCGGGTTGTCGTCGAACCTGTGGCAGGTTGCGCTCGCGCACGGGCTGCTGATCGGCTTCGGCTGTTCGGCGACATTCGGCCCGATGATGGCCGACATCTCGCACTGGTTCGAGCGCAGGCGCGGCATTGCGGTTGCGATCGCGGCGGCAGGCAACTACACCTCCGGCACCATCTGGCCGCCGGTGGTGCAGCATTTCATCGCCACCGACGGCTGGCGCGCGACGCATCTCGTCATCGGGATCTTCTGTCTTGCCGCGATGCTGCCGCTGGTGCTGGCATTCCGTCGGCGAATCGAGGACCACCACAGCGAGGCGGCCGTCGCCGCGGCCGCGCGGCGGCGGGCCGATATGCCGTTCTCGCCGCTGACATTGCAGACGCTGTTGTGCATCGCCGGCGTCGCCTGCTGCGTGGCAATGTCGATGCCGCAAGTTCACATCGTCGCCTATTGCGGCGACCTCGGTTATGGCGTCGCCCGTGGAGCGGAAATGCTTTCGCTGATGCTCGGGTTCGGCATCATCAGCCGCATCGCGTCGGGATTTATCGCCGACCGCATCGGCGGCGTGCGCACCCTCCTGCTCGGCTCGGTGCTGCAGGGGACGGCGCTGTTCCTCTATCTGTGGTTCGACGGACTCATCTCTCTTTACGTCATCTCGGCCTTGTTCGGCCTGTTCCAGGGCGGAATCGTGCCGAGCTATGCCATCATCGTGCGCGAATATTTTTCGCCGCGCGAGGCCGGAACCCGGCTCGGCCTGATCCTGATGGCGACGCTGCTCGGCATGGCGCTGGGTGGCTGGCTGTCGGGATTGATTTTCGATCTGACCGGTTCCTACCGCGCCGCCTTCCTCAACGGACTCGGCTGGAACCTGGTGAACGTCTCGATCATGGTCTGGCTGCTGCAGCGCTCGCGCCGCGGCGGTCAGCTTGCGGCGGCGTAGCGCGTAGCCGCATTAACGTTGCGTTGTCATTCCGGGACGGCGCGTCAGCGCCGGACCCGGAATCCGGAACACACGCACACACCGGTTTTCATTCTGGATTCCGGGTTCGCGCTTTCAGCGCACCCCGGAACGGCCTTGGCCGGCCTAGAACGCGTCGTCCGGCAATTCCATCGTCGAGCCGGCACCGGCCTTGATGCGCGCAAGCCGTGTCGCTGTTTCCGGCAGCATGCGCTCCATAAAGAAGCGTCCGGTGACGAGCTTGGCGTCCATCCCCTGCGCCGCACCGTTGCCCTTCCGGGCGATCGCCGCCTCCGCGATCAGGCACCACATGTAGCCGAGCGCCACCAGGCCGAAGAGATGCATGTAGTCGTATGAGCCGGCGCCCGCATTGTCCGGCTTCGTCATCGCGTTCTGCATGAACCACATCGACGCTTCCTGCAGGTGCCCCAGCGACTGGCCGAGCGGCTTGAGATAGACACTCATTTCATCGCTGTTCGCGCGTTCCTTGAGATAGGTCTGCACCTCGTTGAAGAACGCCATGATCGCACGGCCGCCGTCCTTGCCGAGCTTGCGGCCGACGAGGTCGAGCGCCTGGATGCCGTTGGCACCTTCGTAGATCTGCGCGATGCGCGCGTCGCGCACGAACTGCTCCATGCCATGCTCGGCAATGTAGCCGTGGCCGCCGTACATCTGCTGGGCCAGCACGGCGTTGGCGAAACCGCTGTCGGTGAGGACGCCCTTGATCACCGGCGTGAGCAGGCCCATGTGGTCGTCGGCGCTCCTGCGGTCATTTTCATTGTCCGAGCGGTGGGCAATGTCGCTCTTGAGAGCGGTCCACAACACCAGGGCGCGTGCCGCCTCGTTGAAGGCGCGGATGGTCATCAGCGTGCGCCGCACGTCGGGATGCACGATGATCGGATCGGCCGGCTTGTCGGGATATTTGACCCCTGAAATGGCGCGGCCCTGCAGCCGCTCCTTCGCGTAGATCGCCGCGTTCTGGTAGGCAACTTCCGACAGCGCCAGTCCCTGAACGCCGACGCCGAGCCGCGCCTCGTTCATCATCGTGAACATGGCATTGAGGCCGCGGTTTTCCGTGCCGACGAGCCAGCCGGTGGCGCCGTCGTAATTCATGACGCAGGTCGAGTTGCCGTGAATGCCCATCTTCTCTTCGATGGAACCGCAGGTGACCGCGTTGCGCGCGCCAAGCGAGCCATCGTCCTTGATCAGAAACTTCGGCACCACGAACAGCGAGATACCCTTGGTGCCGGCGGGCGCGCCCTCGATGCGGGCGAGCACGAGATGAATGATGTTCTGGGACAGGTCGTGCTCGCCGGCGGAAATGAAGATCTTGGTGCCGGTGATCTTGTAGCTGCCGTCGGCCTGCCCGACCGCCTTCGTACGCAGCAGCCCCAGGTCGGTGCCGCAATGCGGCTCGGTCAGGTTCATCGTCCCGGTCCAGACGCCCTCCACCATCTTCGGCAGAAATTTCTTCTTCAGCGCGTCGGAGGCATGCACCAGCAGCGCGGCAATGGCGCCCTGCGTGAGACCGGGATACATGGCGAAGGCCATGTTGGCGGAGCAGAAAAACTCGTTGACCATGACGGTCATGGTCGCCGGCAGCCCCTGGCCGCCGTATTCCGGCGGCACGGAAATGCCGATCCAGCCGCCGTCGATGATCTGCCTGTAGGCTTCCTTGAAGCCGGTCGGCGTTGTCACGCTGCCGTCGGCGGCGCGCTTGCAGCCTTCCTTGTCGCCGACGCGGTTGAGCGGCGTGAGCACCTCTTCGCTGAATTTCGCCGCTTCGCGCAGGATCGCCTCGACGACGTCGGGCGACGCGTCGGAGAACCCGGGCAGATTGCCATATCGGTCGAGGCGGAAGACGTCGTTGAGCAGAAACAGCGCATCGTCCACTGGAGCCTTGTAGGTCGGCATGATCCTCTCCCCGGCAACGCGCCGCGAGATGTTAACAGAATATGAAGCGTGCAGTTTCCCGCCAATGACAATTACTCGACGGGATTATGACCGCGGCGATTTACACCCGCGTTAAGGACGCAGGAAATGCGGAATTACAAGGGGCTCAGCCTTTGCCGGTTGGCGTGACATCGGCCTCGCGCGGCGCCTCGGCAATGCCGTACGTGTCGATATAGATCTGGCGCAATTCCGCCAGTGCGCGATCGATGTCGCTGCGCTGCTGCTCGAGCAGCCTGATCTGCTCGACACATTTCGTGCGGCTGATGGGCAGGGCCCCGGTCGCACCGCGTGCCCGTGCCACGAGCATGTCCCTGATTTCAGCAAGCGTGAAGCCGAGGCGCTTGCCTCGCAGTATGAAATTCAAACATTCGCGATCGTCCTGACTGAACCACTCGGCCCGGCCTTCGCGCCGCGGCAGCAAGCCTTTGCTCTGGTAGAACCGCAACGCGCGCACGGTGATACCGGTCTGCTGCGCCAACTCGCCGATGGTAACCCCGCCGGATACCTCCGGCGGCTGTGTCTCGTCCCCGGACTGTCCGATACCGCCGCTGTGCCTGCGGCTCTCGTTCTCCATCCACGCCCCGCTTGATCTTAGAACCCGTCGACCTGCGCCGACTTTAGGCGTGCGGCACCCGGAAGCGGTAGCATCGGGGTGTTCCGGCGAGAAAATCTTGCGGTGCCCGATTATGCCCCCGGTAACCCGGGCCTTCCGCAACAGGACCCCCCTAAAACGCGCATCAGAGGCACCGTTAACCGCTTGTTTACCGCAACCGGCAAAAAGTCGGTGCGTGGACGATGGACCGAGCCCTGTCGCAAGCCGTCATTAACGTGCTCCGGTTCCGCGAGGGTCGATCCGGGCTCTCGGCGACGCCACCTGGGAAGCAGGTGCGAGCATGAGATTTGGCCTGCCGTGGCGCGTCAAAGGAATTCACGAAGCCCACGAGACCGCCGGTACAGCGGCCCGCCGGGCCGGATCTTCGCCGAACGAATGGCGCAACGTCGCCACCCCGCAGCACGGACTGAAGCCGCAACCGCAACCCGCCGCGCGCACCGACGATTTTTCCAGGGTATGGCTTCGGCTCGAGGATCTCACGCGCCGCATAGAGCAGATCGCGCGCACGGATTCCGCGGTACACGTTGCAGATCGCTACCGCTACGACACCGGTGAGATCGAAGACCGGATCGAACGGCTTGAGAGGTCCTTCAGCGAAATTGCCTGGCGGCGGCGCGAACCCCCGTCCACGCTCGCTCACTTCGACAACGAATTCGTGTCGCGGCGCCTTGAAAACCTCGACGGCCACCTGCGCCGGATCACCGAGCAGATCGAGACCCTCAGACGCCCGGATGTCGAAGGCGCCATCAGGGCCTTGCGCGCCGAGCTCGGAGACATCGGCCATGCGCTGAACGAGGCACTGCCGCGGCACGCAATCGAAACACTTGAGATGCAGGTTCAGGTGCTGGCGCAGCGGCTCGCCGATGGTCGCGAGACCGGCGCCGACGGGCGCACGCTCGCTGCAATCGAAACCGGACTGACCGAGATTCGCGACGCGCTGCGCGACCTGATGCCGGCGGAGAGTCTCGCCGATCACAATGAGACCATCAGGGCGTTGGCAGAAAAGATCGACCTGATCGTCGCCGAGAGAGATCCGGCGACGATGCAGCAGCTCGAACGCTCCATCGCCACGTTGCGCGAAATGTCGGCGCACGTCGCATCCAACGACATCGTCAGCAGGCTGGCGGCGCAGGTGCAGGTGATTGCCGACAAGATCGATCACCTCTCCGCCAATTCGCGCCCGGACGCCGCGCTCGGCGATCTCGGGAGCCGCATCGATGCGCTCAGCCGCACGCTGGCGGAGCGTACCGAGGCTGAAACCGCGGTGCCGGAGCGCCTGGAAACGCTCTGCCGGACGCTGTCGGACAAAATCGGGCAGTTGCAGACGACCGGGAACGGCAACGTCGCCGTCGACCACCTCGAGGACCGCATCGTCGGACTGATGCAGCGGCTCGATGCCTCGGACTCGCGCCTCAACAAGCTCGACGCGATCGAGCGTGGTCTTGCCGACCTCCTTGTGCACATCGAGGAGCTGCGCGCAAAGAAAGAACCGCAGAGCATTCGCGCAGATGGCCGAGGCATCGGCCCGCTTGCGCAGGATATCGCCTACACGCGCAAATCATTGGACGCGGTGCACAGACGGCTGAGCGAACTCTTCGACCGCTTCGACGCCCTCGAGAAGGCCAAAAGCGAGCTGCCGCGGATCGAGGCGGAGCATGGCGACAAGTTTGATTTCGCAACGCCCGCCGCCGTCATCTCCGAAGCGGGAATGGCGACAGGAAACAGCGCGACGCCGCCACCGAGCCCTCCGCCGCCGGTCATGCCGATCGTTCGGACATCCGTTCCCTCCTTTGCTCCAGTCGCCTCACCCGCAGGCAGCAGGCCCGCCGCCGCGCCGGCGCCATCCGATCAACCGCTCGAACCCGGATCCGGACCGCCACGCCGGGCCGCGACACCGACCTTGCGAATTGCGGCCTCCGAGGCCGCGCTTGGCGGTGTGCGGCCGGCGGCGGGCGCACCCGCAAGCCGATCGAACTTCATTGCCGCGGCACGCCGCGCAGCCCAGGCCGCGCAGGAGCGGGACAGCCGTGCCGCACGGCCCGAGCAGCGCAAGGCCGATGCAGCACCGACGCGCAAGCGCGGCAGGGCAGCGAAGGCGGTCAAGTCGGCATTGCTGGCGGCAAGCGTCGTCGCGGTCGTTGCCGGCTCGTACCAGCTCCTCGGCAACGTTTTTGACTTCGGCATCTTTGACACGATCGAAAACAGACTCGCCGCAAATCCCGACTCCGACGCCACCGGGAGTGGCCCTGGGGGAGCCGACTCCACGACTGTCGCCGTCATTCCGGATGAGGAGCCGGGAGCGGCGAATGCCGCCGACCAACCGATCCAGCCAGAACCGCGGCCCGCCGACGTCACCGCCAGCCTGCCGTCGCATCCGGCAACGCCGGGGCTCGCGCCCGTGCCAAGCCGGACTTCCCCGTCCCTCGAAATCCTCGGCCAACAGTCGCTGCTGGCACCGCCGACCTTGACTGTGCCCCCGCCGGCAGCACTCGCCCCTGGCGGCGAAGTCACAGGCTCGGTGGCACGGGCGCCGACCGCCTCATCGAAGGCGCAGCCCGTATCGCCGCGGCCGCCGGCTGCCAGCGACCGGCTCCCGGCGAATATCGGGAGCGCCCGGCTGCGCAGCGCCGCAATCGGCGGCGACGCCGGCGCAGCCTATGAAGTGGCGATGCGCTTCGTCGAGGGCCGTGGCGTCACCGCCAATCTGGAAGAGGCAGCCCACTGGTTCGAGCGGGCGGCAAGCAAGGGCCTCACGCCCGCGCAGTTCCGCTACGCGAGCATGCTCGAGAAGGGCCAGGGCGTGAAAAAGGACCTGGCGGCGGCGCAGCGGCTCTATATCGCCGCGGCCGGCAAGGGCCACGCCAAGGCAATGCACAACCTGGCAGTGCTCTATGCGGAGGGCATCGAGGGCAAGCCTGACTACAAGAGCGCGGCCCAGTGGTTCCGCAAGGCCGCCGAGCACGGCGTTGCAGACAGCCAGTACAATCTCGGTGTCCTGACCGCACGCGGCCTGGGTACAGAGCGGAACATGGCGGAATCCTACAAGTGGTTTGCGCTGGCCGCCGCCCAGGGCGACAAGGAGGCGGCGCGCAGGCGCGACGATGTTGCCGCCCACCTCGACGCGCAGACATTGGCTTCCGCCCAGCAGGCAGTAAAGGCGTTCGCGGCCGCGCCGCAGCCGGCCGAGGCCACCGGTGTTGCGACGCCGCCGGGTGGCTGGGACGGCACAACCCAGCCGGCGCCCGACAAGCAGCGGGCGGGCGGGGCGGTCACGCTCAACGCTTTCGGTGCAGGAAAGCTGTGAACCGGCATCGTCGGGCGCGGAAGAACCTGAACATCCTCGGTTTCATCGGCTAAATTCGGTCGCATTGGACCGGCCGGTCCACTATCCAGTCATACGCCGATTGGCGCCGACGACGTTTTGCGCGCGTTCCGGTGTTAATCGTCGTATGAGATATCCGGTGCGCAGTTCCGCAAGGCACGCACCGATTTAACCCGGACGACCCGCGTGCAAATCTACCTCCCGATCGCAGACTTGCCCGTCAATATCTTCCTTGTGCTGGGGATGGGGCTTGCGGTCGGCTACATCTCCGGCCTGTTCGGGATCGGCGGCGGTTTTCTCATGACGCCGCTGCTCATCTTCATCGGGATCTCGCCGGCGGTCGCGGTCGCCACCGTTTCGAGTCATATCGCGGCATCGTCGTTCACCGGCGCAATCAACTACTGGCGCAAGCGCGCGCTCGACATTGCGCTGGCGATGATGCTGCTCAGCGCCGGCATTGTCGGCACTGCGACCGGCGTCTGGCTGTTCACCCTTCTGCGCGCCCTCGATCAGCTCGACCTCGTGATCGGGCTGTCCTACGTCACCCTGCTCATGGCCGTCGGCGGGATGATGATTTACGAAAGCGTGCGCGCGGTGCTGCGCACGCGCCGCGGCGAACCCGCGACGCTGCGCCGGCCCGGAAGCCATACCTGGATCCACGGGCTTCCGTTCAAATTGCGGTTCAAGCGGTCCAAGATCTACGTCTCGGCGATTCCGGTGTGGGCGATCGGCTTCATCATCGGATTCGTCGGAGCGATCATGGGTATCGGCGGCGGCTTCCTGCTGGTGCCGATGCTCATCTATTTCCTGCGCGTGCCGACCGCGACCGTGATCGGGACCTCGATGGTACTCACGCTGATCACGATGGCCTCGGCGACAGTCATGCACGCGGCCACCAACCACCTCGTCGATGCGGTGCTGGCGCTCATCCTGATGATCGGCGGCGTCATCGGCGCGCAATTCGGCGCGCGCACCGGCCAGAACATGCGCGGCGAGCGGTTGCGGCTTCTGCTCGGCCTCCTCGTCTTCGCTGTCGGCCTGCGTTTTGCCTACGAACTTGTCGTGCAGCCGGACGATCTCTACTCGCTGCGTTACGTGAGGAGCGGATGACGCGACGGCTCGCAATCACTCTCGCGCTTGTTTTTGTTGCCGCCGTCACGGATCGCGCGGTTGCCGAACGGCTGGTCGTGTCGCTGTCGAACCACCGCGTCACAGTGACGTCAAACTTCGTCGGCGAAGAGCTCGTGCTGTTCGGCACCATCGAACCCGATCCGGCGACGGTGCCGTTGCACCCGCCGTATGATCTCGTCGTCACGGTCACCGGCCCGCCGCAGATACTGCGCACGCGCCGCAAGCAACGCATGCTCGGCATCTGGGTCAACATCGACTCGCGCGAATTCGTCAACGTGCCGTCCTATCTCGCCGTGCTCGCCAACCGCCCGGTCACCCAGATCGCCAATCCGGAGACGCTGCGCTCGCTGCAGATCGGGCTCAATAATTTCCTGCTGCCGCAAAAGATCGGTCCCGACGTCGCCGATACCGTGAGCGACGATCCGTTCCGGCAAGCCTTCGTGCGGCTCAAGAGCCAGCAGGGTCTTTACCGGGAGTCGCACGCGGCGGTGACGTTCCTCACGCCGACGGTGTTCCGCGCGGCGATCCCGATGCCGGCCGCTGTCCCCACCGGGAGCTACGCCATCGAGGTGGAGCTGTTTTCCGACGGCAAGCTCGCTGCGCGCACCAACACCGCCCTGGAGGTGATCAAGAGCGGCTTCGAGCAGTATGTCGCCGACGCCGCGCGCGACCACGGCCTGCTCTACGGCATGGCAACGACGCTGATGGCGCTGCTGATCGGCTGGTTCGCCAGCGTCGTGTTCCGCCGCGACTAGCCCGCCGACCTGCTGACACGCAGTTTTTGGGATATTTGGGGTATCGCGGAACAGCCGGCCCCTGCTGCCGGCTCGCCCCCACGCACGGTCAGGGCATGCAAATGGCACGGCCGGCCGCCCTTTCCGGGGAACGCTGGCACGACCACCCGGCCATGCAGACCGCAGGCGATGCGCCAATAATTGTCCAGCAATTCGTTGATACGGATGAATATCCTTCACACGTCGCCCGCGAAAATGACGCTGACGAGTTCACGCGCCGGTCTGGCGCGCCGGGCCTATCGTTGTCGGGACGCCGGGCTCGAGCAGATGCAGGCGCCTGTCGAAACCAAGCGCCTTGA
>Ga0070741_10019000_pt1 | contig 11029 bp, 9 predicted proteins | sample Coa_R1_4_FD_66440 | JGI IMG/M metagenome (GOLD analysis project Ga0070741, IMG submission 66440) | Surface soil microbial communities from Centralia Pennsylvania, which are recovering from an underground coalmine fire - Coalmine... | ecosystem: Environmental > Terrestrial > Soil > Unclassified ...
GCCGCGCATCTCGCCGCTCGCGAGGTAGCAGATCGTGTCGTACGTCTCGTCCCGTTCCTCGAGCGCCCGCTCGAGCGCGAGCTCGTAGCCGGTCGTGACGAGGAGCGGCTGGCGGGTGTCGCGGTCGCGCAGGCGGGACGGCAGGCCGGCGAGGAAGCGGTGGACGGCGGTCGGCTCCCCGTCGCTCTCGACGAGGCTGTGCAGCGTGTCGTAGAGCGGACCGGAGCCGTTGAGCACGGCGACGGCCTGGGAGATCCGCGCGAGCTCGGGCGTCGTCTCCTCGAGGCCGAAGCGGCGGGCGAGCTCGGACGCGAGCGGCTCCGCCTCCGAGCCGACGACGACCGTCACCCGCCCGGCGAGCAGCGCGGCAGCGACCTCGTCGAAGTGCTCGGCCTCGGGGATCGCGCCGCGCCCGACCGCGAACGTCTCCTGGCGGAGGATCGAGGCGTGGACGCCGCGCAGGAGCGGGCTCGGCTCGATCCCGAGCTCCTCGACGAGCCGCTCGCGTCCTTCGCGGTACACCTCGAGCGCTTGCGCCTGCTGGCCGGAGCGGTAGAGGGCGAGCATCAGCTGCGCTCGCAGCCGCTCGCGGAGCGGGTTGTGGCGGACGAGCGGCTCGAGCTCCGCCACGAGCTCGGCGTGCTCGCCGGTCGCGAGCTTCGCCTCGGCCCGCTCCTCGAGCAGCGTGAGCCTGAACTCCTCGAGCCGGGCGATCTCCTCCCGCGCGAACGCCTCGTAGCGGAACTCGTCGAGCGGGTCGCCGCGCCAGTGGGCGAGCGCCTCGTCGAGCAGCTCGGCGCGCCGCTGCGGCTCCCGCGCGCGAGCCTCGTCCACGAGGCTGCGGACGCGCGCGAGGTCGAGCTGCTCGGGCTCGAGCCGGACGAGATAGCCGGGCGGACGTGTCTCGATCGTCTCGGCTCCGAGCGCCTTCCGCAGTTGCGAGAGGAAGTTCTGGAGGGAGGCGACGGCGGTGGCCGGCGGCTTCCCGTCCCAGAGCGCCTCGACGAGCCGGTCGACGGAGACGACGTGGCCCGCCTCGAGGAGGAGCAGCGTCAGGAGTGCCCGCTGCTTCGGGCCGCCGAGCGAGATCGGCCCGGCGCTGTCGCGAGCCTCGAGCGGACCGAGGATGGCGAACTCGACCACCGAGGAGGTTCTAGCACTGTGGACGCCGCCGGACGGCACGGCCGTTAGCGGCCCGTTAGCGCGCGGTTGGCGCGGCCTCCGACGGTGCCGCAATGGTCACCGTCCGCCCGCCCTCACTCCGCCCGCTCCGGTTGCGGCAGGGAACGGCCTCGATCGCGTCCGGCGTCGCAGTCGCCGCCGCTCTCGTCGTCGTCTTCACGGCCGTCCTCACGCCCGCGGCCGCCGCGCCGCAGCCGCTCCTCGCCGGCTTCGACGCCCGCAGCTACCGGCCCGGCCAGGTCGCCGTCCTCAGGATCGACGGCGGGACTGCGAGCCGCGTCACGCTCCAGTTCTTCCTCGCCGGCGCCGCGACCGGAGGTCACGGCAAGGCCGGCTGGGACAGGACGACGTTCGGCACGCCCGTCTCCGCGCCGCAGGTGCTCCGGCGGCCGGCGAGCGGGGCGTGGGTCGCCCGCGTCCGGCTCGGCTCGACGTGGGCGAGCGGCGACTACGTCGCGCGGCTCCGCTGGGACGGGAACACCGACTACGCCCCGTTCGTCCTCCGGCCGGCGACGCTCGGCAGCGAGCCGGTGCTCGTCATCGAGCCGACGAACACGTGGCACGCGTACGACAACCTCGACGGCGACAGCTGGTACCTCACCTCGCGCGTCCACACGATCGACCTGACGCACCCGTTCACGGCGACCGACATCCGCGGCGGCCGCGTGCCCGCCGGCCTGCCGGAGCAGTTCTGGAAGCTCGACCTCGGCTTTCTCCGCTGGTACTGGCCGAGCGGCTTCAAGGCGGACTTCTTCTCCGACGACGACCTCGAGAGCATCCGCAGCGCGAGCGAGCTGAGCCGCTACCGCCTGATCGTCTTCGCCGGCCACGAGGAGTACGTCACCCGCCACGTCTACGACCTGATCACCGCCTACCGCGACGCCGGCGGCAACCTCGCCTTCCTCTCCGCGAACAACTTCTTCTACCGCGTCTCCGTGAGCGGGAACACGATGACGGGCCGCACGCGCTGGCGCGATCTCGGCCGGCCCGAGGCCGCGCTCGTCGGCGCGCAGTACGTCGGCTGGGACGAGGGCGAGTACACGAACCACCCGTTCCATGTCGTCGACACGGCGGCGGCGCCGTGGCTGTTCGCGGGCACCGGCCTGCACGACGGCGTCCAGTTCGGCCGGTACGGGATCGAGATCGACGAGCCGAACCTCTCCTCGCCGGCGGGCACGCACGTGCTCGCGGTCGTCCCGCGCGAGTTCGGGCCGCACAGGCCGGCGCAGATGACGATCTACCGGTTCGGCCGCTCGACGGTGTTCGACGCGGGCGTCTTCAACTTCGGCTCGAGCGCCCACTGGCCGACGGTCGCGCCGCTCGTCGACAACCTCTGGAGCCACCTGAGCGGCGAGACTCCGGGCTCGTGACGGCGGCGCGCGCCGTCCTCGCCGCCGGGGTGGCCGCGTCGGTCGTCTCCTGCGGCGGCCCGCGCACGCCGACGACGGTCACCGGTCCCGCACCGCCGCCGGTCACCGTCCCGAGCGAGCCGCGGGCGTCGCTGCCGTGGCCGACGTACGGCGCCGGCGACGCGCGGCTCCGCTCCGTCGGCTCGACGGGGCTTCGGCCGCCGTTTCGCCGCGTCTGGACGTTCCACGGCCGGGCTCTCCTCGAGTTCCCGCCCGTCGTCGGCTACGGCAGCCTGTTCGAGGAGGCGTTCGACGGGCGTCTCTACGCGCTCGACCCGGCGACCGGCCGGATCCGCTGGCGCTACTTCTCGCGCCGCTGCGGCTGGTCGTCGCCCACGCTCGGCGACGGCCTCGTCTTCGGCGCCTTCATCGCCCACCCGAGCTGCCACTCGCCGCTGCGGAACGGCCTGCTCCTCGCGTTCTCCCCGGCGACCGGCCGGATCCGCTGGCGGCGCGGGATCGGCCCGAGCGAGTCGTCGCCGCTCGTCGCGGACGGGACGCTCTACGCCGCCGACCAGCGGGGATACGTCTACGCCCTCGACGACCGCACGGGGGAGCTGCGCTGGCGGTTCGACAGCGGCGCGCCGGTCAAGGCGTCGCCGACGCTCGCCGGCGGCCGGATCTTCATCGGCAACTACGCCGGCGAGGTCTTCGCCCTCGACGCCCGCAGCGGCCGGATGCTCTGGAGCAGCAGCGGCCACGGCAACTTCTACTCGAGCGCCGCCGTCAGCGGCGGCCGCGTCTTCGTCGGCTCGCTCGACGGTCGCGTCTACGCGCTCTCGGCTCGCACCGGCGCCGTCCTCTGGAGCTTCGGGACGAACGGCTACGTCTACGCCTCGGCGGCGGTGTGGCGCGGCCTCGTCCTCATCGGCTCGTACGACGGCACGTTCTACGCCCTGCACGCCGGCAGCGGTGCGCTCGCCTGGCGCTTCGCGGCAGGCGGGGCGATCTCCGGCGCCGCCTCGGTCGTCGACGGCGTCGTCTACTTCTCGACGACCGCGCGCCGGACGTACGCGCTCGCAGCCTCGAGCGGCCGCGTCCTCGAGGAGTGGCCGGACGGCGAGTACTCCCCGGCCGTCGCCGGCTACGGCCGGCTCTACCTCGTCGGCCTCGGCCGGATCTACGCGCTCGTCCCCGGCTAGGCGGCGCGGACGATCTGCCCCCAGACCGTCGCGAGGCTGCCGTCGAGCGTGCAGGTGGCGATCGGCAGGCCGCGTTCCTCGTTCGCGGTCGGCATCGCGATCCGGCCGACGACGGTGTAGCCGTGGCAGAAACGCGGTGCCGCGAACCCGACGAGCAGCGCCCGGCGGCCGGCCACGCGGGGACGCCAGTACCGGAAGGTGACATCGCCGGTCGCGACGGGAGGCAGCCCGTGCCCGAACAGGTCGAGCGCTCCTGCTTCGCCGTAGTTCGAGGCGATCACGACGTCGCTGCCGGGCGCCAGTCGCTCGACCTGGCGCGCAAGGGCGTACCAGCCGAGCTCGTCCTGGTAGTCGGTGCGGTCCTTGATCACGCCGTGCTCGATCGCGGTCCGGAGCGGCAGCACCGGGAGCGTCAGCGGCAGCGAGAGGATCACGATCGCGAAGAACGCCGCCGCCGACACCGCGAGCCGCCTCGGCGTCGCCCAGCGCTCCGTCGCGGGCGCGCCCGCCGCGAGCGCGAAGAACACGACCGGCATCGCGTAGTACGACTTGCCGCCGAGGACGAAGTACGCGAGGACGGTGGCGACGACGGTCACCGCGAGCGGCCGCAGCCGCGCGTCGTGCCAGAGGCTCACGACACCCGCGAGCGCGACCGGCACGGCGAGGGTGTCGAGGCCGAGGTTGGCGAGGAACTGCGGACGCGTCTCGTCGCTCGCGCTCGGCGGCGGATGGAGGAACCAGTGCACGCTGATCCAGCCGTGGCCCGCCTCCCAGACGAGGTTCGGCACGAACACGAGCCCGGCGAGGACGAGCGCGACCGGGAAGCCGCGCGATCGCAGGACGTCCCGCCGCCAGGCTGCGAACGCGGCGACGAGGACGACGAGCACGACGGCGAGCGTGTACTTCGTCTCGAGGCCGACGCCGGCGGCGATCCCGAGCGCGATCCACGAGCCGCGGCCGAGGGCGAGCCGCAGCGCGAGCCAGAGGACGAGCATCGTCGCCGTCTGGTCGAACGAGACCGGCTGGAAGAGCCCGTTCGTGGCGAGCAAGACCGGCGCGAATCCGACCGCGACCGCCGCGATCGCCTGCGCCCGCCGGCCGCCGCCGAGCTCCCGCGCCACGAGCGCGGCGAGCACGATCGTCGCCGCTCCGGCGAGGACCGTGAAGAGACGCAGGCCGACGAGCGAGTACCCGAACAGGAGGTGCGACAGCGCGGCGAGCAACGCGGTCACCGGCGGGAACTCGACGTAGCCGCCCTGCAGGTGACGGCCGGCGACCGCGTAGTAGAGCTCGTCGCGCTGCCACCCGTACCGTCCGGCGACGGCGAGGCTGAGCGCGCAACGCGCGACGACGACGGCGAGGAGCGGCCGCACCGCGACCGCCGGGAGCGAACGGGCACTCACCCGGCCAGCCTCGACCGGTCCCGTCGCGCCGTCAAGCGGGGAAATCCGGAAAGGGACTTGACACGCGCGCCGTGAGATGGGAGAGTGCGCGCGTTGGGCCCGGAGGTCGCGCAAGCGGTCGACGGGCCCGACATCTTTCTGGAGTAGTTTCCGGCCGTGGCGGTCTCGTTCTGGATGGAGCAGCTCGGCCCGGCGCCCGAACGGCCGCCGCTCGACGGCACGGTCGAGGCGGACGTCTGCATCGTCGGCGCCGGCTACACGGGTCTGTGGACCGCGCTCGAGCTGCGGCGCGCAGATCCCTCCCTCGAGGTCGTCGTCCTCGAGAAGGAGACGGCGGGATTCGGCGCCTCGGGCCGCAACGGCGGCTGGGTGCTCGGCGCGCTCGTCGGCTCGAAGGCGGGCTGGATCGCGAAGGGCGGGGAGGCCGGCGCGCTGGCGCTCGAGCGCGCGATCCAGGCGACCGTCGACGAGGTTGGGGAGGCCGTCGCGCGGGAGGCGATCGACTGCGACTTCGTCAAGGGCGGCACGCTCACCGTCGCGCAGAGCCGGCTCGAGCTCCATCGTCTCCTGTCGCAGCGCGGGGAGGAGCGCCTGCTCGACGCGGAGGCGCTCGCCGAGCGCGTCCGCGTGCGAGACGGTGTCGGCGCGCTGTTCTCGCCGCATTGCGCGCGCGTCCAGCCGGCGAAGCTCGTGCGCGGGCTCGCGGCGGCGGTCGAGCGCGCGGGCGCGACGATCTACGAGCGGACGCCGGCGCTCGCGCTCGAGCCGGGCTCCGTCCGGACGCCGGCGGGAGAGGTGCGTGCCGGCTGGATCGTCCGCGCGACGGAGGGCTACACGGCGGACCTGCCGGGCCTGCGCCGCCTGCTCGCGCCGGTGACGAGCGCGATGATCGCGACCGAGCCGCTGCCGGACTCTCTCTGGGCCGAGCTCGGCTGGGACGGCTGCGAGACGCTGCTCGACGGCCGCAACCTCTACACGTACGTGCAGCGGACGGCCGACGGCCGGATCGCGCTCGGCGGCCGCGGCGTCCCCTACTACTTCGGCTCGCGCACGGCGCGCGAGGAGCGGCCTCCCGCCGAGTTCGTCGAGTCGCTACGCGGCCGCGTCCGCGACCTGTTCGGCGTCGACGCGGGCGTCGCGGCGGCGTGGCAGGGAGTGCTCGGCGTCAGCCGCACGTGGCGGCCGGCGGTCGGCGTGGACACCGCGCGCGGCCTCGCCTGGGCGGGCGGCTACGCGGGCGACGGCGTCGCCGCCGCGAACCTCGCCGGCCGGACGCTGCGCGACCTGATCCTCGGCCGCGAGACGGAGCTGACGCGGCTGCCCTGGGTCGGGCCGCTCGAGCGCTCCTGGGAGCCGGAGCCGTTCCGCTACGCCGGGATCCACGCCGTCCACGAGCTCCTCGGCGCCGCCGACCGGCGCGAGGCCAAAACCGGCCGGCCGTCCGTCTTCGCCCGCGTCGCCGGCACGATCTCCGGCCGCGGCCACTAGACCGCGGAGAGGAAGGCGAGCACCCGTTCCATGAGCAACTTCGCCGCGTCGGGGTCGTAGTCGGCGGTCGACGCGTCGGCGAAGAGGTGCTTGTCGCCGGGGTAGAGGAACAGCTCGGCGGCGTCGGTCGAGGCGGCGAGCTCCTCGGCGGCGGGGAGGTCCTCGATGAACCAGGCGTCGTTGTCCATCGCGTGGATCTGGACGGGGACGCCCGCCGGCCACGCCTCGCCGAACTCGGTGTACGGGACGACGCCGTAGACGAGCAGCGCGCCGCGCGCGCCCGGCCGCGTCTGCGCGAGCTGCTGCGCCGGCATCGCACCGAACGAGAAGCCGGCGTAGACGACCTCTGCGGGAAGGTCGTGAGCCGCCGCGACACCGCGCCCGGCGAGCTCGCCGAAGCCCTGCTCGCGCGCGAACGCGATGCCGTCCTCGATGGTCGGGAAGGTGCGGCCGTCGAACATGTCGGGCGTGTGGACGGTGTGGCCCGCCTCGCGCAGCTCGTCGGCGAACGCGCGCACCCCGTCGGTGAGCCCCTGGACGTGGTGGTAGAGCACGACCTCGGTCATCGCGGATCCTTTCGTCCGATTGATCCAATATCATGGAACATTCCATGAGAATAGTTCATTAGCGGATGGCCGGCAACCCGCAACCGCCGGACTACGAGCTCGCCGACCGGATCGTCCTCACCGAGCCCGCGCAGGTGAAGGCGATCGGCCACCCGGCGCGCACGACGATCCTCCACCTCCTCCACGAGCGGGCGGCGACGGTCTCCGAGCTCGCGGCGGCGCTCGAGCGGCCGAAGAGCACGGTCGCCCACCACGTCAAGGTGCTCGCGGAGAACGGGCTCGTCCAGGTCGTCCGGACGCGCCGCGTGCGCGCGATCGAGGAGCGGTTCTACGGGCGCACCGCGCGCCTGTTCTACGTCGGCGTCGAGCGCGGGCCGCAGGGTGAGGAGATGCCGCGCGACTTCAACGACTTCGAGGTCGCCGCGCGCGAGTCGGCCGCGGCGTTCCTCGAGGGGAAGCTGTGGGGCTTCATCCGCCACGCGCGCATCGCCGAGCCGCAGGTCTCCGAGTTCTGGGAGCGGATGGCGGCGCTGACCGAGGAGTTCGACCGGCTGCCGCGCACCGGCGAGACGATGTACGGCTTCGCGGTCGGCATCTATCCCACCGACCTGCCGACGCTGCCGCAGGGTTAGGCGAGGTCGCGCGCGGCCTCCTCGAGCGTCGCGACCGGGCCGACGCAGACGTCCTCCGCGTCGAACAGCTCGAGCCATTCCGCGAGCGGCCGGGCCGCGAAGACCGCTGCGAAGTCGGCGGCGAGCGCCTCCTGGTCGGCGTCGAACTGCCGCTCCGCGAGCTCGGGCCGGCCGAGCAGCTCCACCAGGCGCCGAAAGAAGACAGGCTCGAGCGCGGCGACGGTCAGGTGGCGGCCGTCCGCGGTCTCGAAGATGCGGTAGTAGGCGAGCCCACCCGTCAGCAGCCGCGGCACCGGATCGCCGCCGAGCCGGTGCGCGACGAGACGGTGGGAGCCGTGCGTCATCGAGACGACGAGCCGCGCCCCCTCCCCGGTTCGCTCCCGCTCGAGGAGCGCGGCGAGGATCCGCGTCACGGCGCCGAGCCCGCCCGCGGCGAGGTCGGCGATCTGGACGGGCGGCCACGCCGGCGCCGTGTCGTGGAGGACGCCGGCCCAGCCGAGGTAGTTGAGGTCGTGTCCGGCGCGCAGCTCGTGGCGGCCGCCGTGGCCGAAGCCGGTGATCGAGCAGTGGACGGCGCGCTCCGGGACGTCCGCCGGCCCGATCCCGAGCCGGGCGGCGACGCCGGGACGGAACGACTCGAGCACGACGTCCGCCTCGCGGACGAGCTCGAGCGCCGGCGCCGGGTCGTCCTTGAGGTCGACCTCGAGCGACTCCTTGCCGGCACGCAGCGCCGCGTCCCAGGCCGGCGCCTGGCTGCGCATCGGATCGCCGCCTGGCGGCTCGACGCAGACGACGCGCGCGCCGAGCTCCAGCAGCTCCCGCGAGGCGAAGGCGCCCGGGAGGTAGCGGCTGAAGTCGACGACGAGCATCCCGCGCAGCGGCTCCATCGCCGCCGAACCTACAGCTCCCAGGAGCTACGAGGAGCTCTGGAAGTACATGACGAGCACGAGGATGCACATGGCGAGCGAGGCGAGGACGAGCATTGCCAGGCCGAGGCGGAAGCGGTCGAAGCGGACGAGCAGCGGCAGCCGCCCCGAGCCGTCGTCGATCGCCTCCTCGCCGCAGAGCGGGCACCGGCCGCCGGTGTAGAGCGGCCGGAAGACGAAGCCGTCCTCCCGGCAGACCGCGTAGCTCTCCCGGCGGCCGCGCAGGCGGCCGCGGAACGAGGCGACCGCGCTGCTCACGTCACGCCCCCCGACCGCCAGCGCCAGAGACTCGCCCCGGTCGCGATCGCCAGCGTCTGCCAGAGGAGGTAGGCGACGAGCAGCCACATCGGCTTGCCGAGCACCGTCGTGAGCGAGGCCGGCGTCGTCTGCACGGTGTTTCCGCCCGATCCCGCCGTCCCGCCCGGCGAAGACGAGGAGTAGCTCGAGGAGCCGCCACCCGCGAGCCCGGAGGAGCCGCCCCCGCCCGTCGAGGAGAGCCCGCCGCTCGCCGACGAGCCGCCGACGGACGGGGCGGAGCTGCCGCCCGAGAGGTTGAGCTTCGGGATCGGCCCGGCCGGAGTCGCGAGTGAGTCGACGTACACCTCGCCGAGGATGTGGTCGGCGTTCTGCGCCGGCACGCCCGGCGCGTCGACCGGCTGGACGAACTGGACATGCACGCCGGTCGCCGTCACCGTCAGCTCGCCGTCGCTCTTGACGACTTCCGGGGCGACGGTGAACAGCTGGACGCCCGCCTGCTTGAGCGCCGCGTTGAGCGCGTCGTCCGCCTGCTGGTACGGCAGCGCCTGGTCCTGCCCCTGCACGTGCACGCCGTCCTGGTCGATCGTGACCGGAACGCCGCCGATCGAGGCGGCGCCGACGTCGACGGCGACCGTGTCGGTCGGCTTGCCGGTGTTCGTGATCGAGGCCGTGACGTCGATCTTCTTGAGGACGATCTGGCCGCCGCCGAGGCTGACGGTGCCGAGGCTCGACTCGCCGCTCGTCGCGAGCCCGCCGCTCTTGGTCAGGGAAGCCGACGTCGTCGCCTCGAACGCCGCGTTGTCCGGCGGCGCGGACGGCTTCGGCGAGGTCGTCGTCGGCGAGGTCGACGTCTTCGTCGTGCTGGTGGCCGAGGTCGTGGAGGAGCCGGACGTCGTCGTCCCCGGCCCGAGCCCGGTCGGCAGGGTCACGGTCGGCACGGGGATCGGCAGGGTCGTGCTCTTGTCCGAGCTGAACAGGAGGCGCTTCTTCAGATCGAGGTTGAGCGGAGCCGCCCACCTCGCCTTCCAGGCGGCGAGCGCGACGCTCAAGCGGCGGTTGAAGCCCTTCGGCGCCTGCATGCCGCTCGGGGCGCCGCCGGACGACGAGGCCTCCTGGCACTCCGCGGTCGCGTCGTACTCGCTCGCCTGGGCGACCGCGTACGGGCCTCCCTTGTTGCCGAACGACTCGTTGTCGGTTGCCTGCGAGCCCGGCCAGCGCGCGTCGGCGTACTGGGGTTGCGAGAAGTTGCCGGCCGCGGCGGTCTGGCCGAGCGGGCCGGTGTCGAACGGGCTCGACGTCCCCTCGGCGAACGGCGAGTTGTCCACGTGCGCGTGGGCCATCGAGTAGTAGTTGTCGACCGCTCCCGTCGTGTAGTTCGGGAAGGCGGTGCTGCCGAGGACGACGTGGACGGTCGCCGCGTTCGCCGTCCCGTTGACGACGGTGTACTTCGCCGCCGCCGAGCTCGCGGAGGAGTCGGAGCCGCCCGCCGACGCGGGAGGCGCGATGAGCAGCCCGGCCGCGAGCGCGAGCGAGCTCACCACCGTCGAGCCGATCGCGACGATCGCCATGTCCTTGCGCTTGCCAGCCGGCCTGCTCACGACGTACCTCCCTTGCCGTTCCCCTGTTTCGCTGGATTCCCAACCGCCTCCCGCAGCAACGTGAGGAGGACGTCGGCGGAGTTGCGCCCTTCCTTCGCCGCCCGCTCCTCGATCGAGCGCATCAGATCCGGCGGCAGCGACATCTCGTCGTCGTCACCGCCGAACGGCAGCTCCGCGAGGCCGTTCCCGCCCGCGGCCGCGTCGACGCCGCCCTCGCCGAGATAGCTCCCCTTGACGAACGACTCGTCGCGGGCGAGCTCCGCGGCGGGGCCGCTGAAGCCGACCTCGCCCTTCTCGAGGACGTACGCGCGCGACGCGACGGCGAGCGCATGCGTGACGAACTGCTCGACGATGAGGACGGAGACGCCCTGCTCCGGCAGCTGCCGCACGATCTCGAACAGTCCCTGCACGATCGTCGGAGCGAG
>Ga0070741_10019002_pt1 | contig 11029 bp, 10 predicted proteins | sample Coa_R1_4_FD_66440 | JGI IMG/M metagenome (GOLD analysis project Ga0070741, IMG submission 66440) | Surface soil microbial communities from Centralia Pennsylvania, which are recovering from an underground coalmine fire - Coalmine... | ecosystem: Environmental > Terrestrial > Soil > Unclassified ...
CGCCATTTGCGGTAGTGATGGCGATTGACCAGAAACTGTCGCAACGATTCACTTGGCCGTTTACCTGGGGAGCAATAATTCTGACTCTCATCTGGCCTTCGGTTTCCTATTTCATTCGAGGACTCGCTTATCTGGCTGGCAATATGGCAATGGCACTCGGTGATGCAAATCCGGTTTATACCTGGGATGATGCCAGTCTCAGAGCTATCCGCAGTCCGCTCGCCCAGCCGGTTTATACAGTGGGCTTTGCAGCCTTGATAATGACTATCGTGGGTTTGAGCCTGTGGCTTTCGCCTTTGCTTGCTTACCGGATTTCGATGGGGCAGGTTTATGAGGGCGTTTCGTCGGCTGTGTCAGGGTGGATGGCCGCAATTACCAGCACCGCTCTGGAACTGTTTGCCTCGTTGAAAACTGCCGCGCTCTCGCAAGAAGCCGCCAATATTCAGGCAGAGGCAGGCTATAGCTCTTCAACCACACAGGCTGGCGGTGACTTTCAAGCGGCCAATCTTGCTGCTCGTGCTCGTCAAACTATGGGCATCGGCGCTGTGCGCGGCAACCAAACGGCGCAACTCAGTCAAATCTACGCGTCTCGGACAAACCAGATAATGACGGCTCAGGCCGGAATGCAGCTAGGAATCGATTCTGCCGCAGCAACTACCGCGCTTGCCAAGGGCGATATTGGCGTACGAACGAATCAACAGGTGAATGAGCTACAGATTGGAAGAACTCAGGGCCTATCTACGATCGAAGCAAATCGCGCTGCCGACACACAGGATTTTGTTGGTAAGAAGATCAATGCGGCGTCATCGTATGCTGGTAATAAGATTGAAAAGGGCGCTGAATACACCGGCGATAAAGTCGGCGGCAAAACTGGATCCGCCATTCAAACCGGTGGAACGCTGGTCGGCACTGGCGTTGAAATCGGAGGTGCTGCCTATGGATGGCGCGAACAGTATCGGTCAATACAGAACAGAGCCACCGGACAGTCCCAAGCGGTTAACCAGTCAATGGACGCTCGAATTGGGAATCAACAACAAGCTCAGCAAGGTCTGTCTGGTAATCAGGATACATACTTGCAGCGGATGACAGCTAACCAGGAGGCATATGCAAATAGAATTACTGAGGCGGCCAATGTTTCGGCAGGCCAAGCGGAGGGCGGCGTCAGCCGTGGAGCTAATATTCAAATTCACGCAATTAATGAAGGTACACGAATGGAGCTTTCTGGAAACCAGGTAAGATACGATGCACAAGTTCACGCCGCCGAAATTAACAGATCGGCAGCAATCGAAGCTGCGCGGCTACAGGCATTTTCTTCGGTTATCCAGCATGTTGGCTATTTGATTGCTAAAGACATTGAACGCGGTATGGAAATGCGCTTTTAGAATATGAGTGTTATCGTCCTTTTTTGAGTTTTCTATTGTATAATTAGGAATATGGTTAGACTCGAAGAAAAACAGGATGTACCACTCGTCCTTACGAATGATGGTGCGATCAAGATCAGAGGCTCACGAGTAACTCTCGATTCGATCATCTATAGCTTTAAGCAGGGCGATACCCCGGTTCAAATTCAGGAGGCCTTCCCGACGCTCAGTCTTGGCGACGTGTTCGGCGCTATTTATTACTTCCTGGAACACACGGATGTTATCGAGGAGTACTTAAGAAATCGAGAAAAAGAGGGTGAGGAAACGAGACGTATCATCGAGTCACAAACCGACAATCCTGTTTTGTCCGAACGCATCCGTGAACACCGTAACAGACTGGTAAAGCAGTAACGCCAGACCTTCATGCTTCGATTATTAATTGACGAAAACTTTGATCACCGTATTCTGCGGGGACTGCTTGGCAGGCTACCTGATCTTGATCATGTAATTGCCCAACAGGCTGGACTGACTGGAACAGAAGACCCCGAATTACTCGAGTGGGCAGCAGGACAAAATCGAGTCCTCGTTACACACGATATACAAACGATCCCAAAATTCGCTTATGATCGAATAAAAAGTGGAGAGCCAATGCCCGGCGTGATAGCCGTACCTAAACGCCTTCCAATCGGGGATGTCGTTACAGAACTGCTGATCGTAATTGAATGCACCATTAACGACGAGCTTGAAAATACGGTCAAGTTTTTGCCGCTTTAGATTGAGTTAGGCCGCCGTCACTTCCTTGTGCTACCGGCGGCCTCGGGGCACGGGTATTGGGCCGTCACCGTGCCAAAATCTCCTGAACTCCTGAAATCGGCAACACCAGACATTGAATCAATTCTTTCGACTTTTACGTTGTCCTCTTTCAGGTATGTGGTGCTGCCACAGTTTGTGGGTCCTTTTGCAACTCTTTCATAAATGGGCCATCAGCGTTTATGAGTATTTCTAATAATCTTGAATGATCGATCTCTACAACCCGCCCTACGATTTGCCATCCTTCATTCTTCGGATATGTTTTGCGAGCTTTTCGTTTGGCCTCTTTACCGGCTTCAATTTCCGAATTAGCGACAACCAGCAGAGGAATATGTTCCGATGTCTGAAATTGCCCTTTGCGTCTTGTGGCCAATAGCGCGGCGGCGAACAATCGCATACATATCCTTTCAAACGACATCACCGGTTTGGGTCAGATCAGAGATCAGCGTCCAATGCGGAGGCACCTGCTCAGTGTCAAATACCATTACAACTTGATTGCGAAGCCAGTCAGTCATTGCTTGTGCTACAGCGAAAAGCTGTCCGTTTGTATCTTTGTAAACATCGCAGCCTAGCGCGCGAAATAATCGGAGTCTTTCCTCTATCTGCTCTGGGCTTTTTGCAATGATTGGTACCACTTTCATTGTCACCTGCAAAGCAATCAAGAATTCTGACGAACAAACAATGTTCCGGTTTTGTTTTGACCAGCAAATCCGTCTGAACTCTTAGATAGGCAACCACTCGACGCGCACAATGATCGTCGGGATTTCATTGTTCAATTCGAGATGACTACCGACGTTAGCTCATGTTATCTTTTGGCCGTAATCGTTCTCTGATTGTTAACCAATGATTAAGACGGCCTCACAGTGCGGGTGATGAGCACTGCAAGGGAGACCAAAGCAACGCTCCCGGCAGTACCAACCCGGAAAGAAAGACTAGTCCAATTTCGGACTAGTGTCAAGTCTTTTTACTTCAACTACGAGTCAGGAGGTAACTCCTGATGGGTAGAGCTTCGCGTTTGAGGCCCGAACGGCTGCCGGAGAAACTGCGACAGATCCGACTGGCGCTTGGATTATCTCAGAATGAGATGCTTCGAGAATTGGGCCTTGATGATTTGCTTTATCGAAATAACGTTTCCGGCTTTGAATTAGGTGAACGCGAACCGGCGATGATTGTTGTATTGCGATATGCGGAAGCCGCTGGTGTCTGGACAGATGTTTTAATCAATGACGATTTAGATTTACCTGAAAAGTTACCTTGTTCTCCGAAACACCCGGGGGTGGCTCGTTCTAAAACTCCGGCCAGACAAAAGCGAAAAAAGTCAGCAGAATAGTTTAGGGTAGGACGAGTTCGGTAATAAGCCAAAGTCTCGTAAACTAGCAACGCGGGGAGTCCAGAGGGGCCCGCCCCTTTGGTTAATCGGGCGAGACGCAGAGTCTCGCCCGGAAATTTTGAGCGGGCTTTGCAATGGTTCAGAGAATTCTCGCAAAGCCTGCTCAACGCTAATGATTGAATGCGAATCTCACGCGGCCGCCGGGTCGTCTGCGTCATTTGACTGCATTGCAAAGAAATCAAACGCCATCTGTTCTTCGACAGTTTTCCGTGATGATTGTTTGCGCTTTGGCTGAAATGTCTCGTTGCTGTCTCCGAAGGTGAAAAACATCGGTTGGTTTACTGGCTCAGTAGTCAATACGTCATTAGGGTTTTCCGAACGCTGTTCCGATGCCATCGACAATTCTGCCGCTTTATTCTGTTCTTGAATCTTCTTAAGCTCGGTAATTTCCTCTGGTTCAATAACCCATTGCTCAAGCTCAATAACGCACGATGTGCTGGCCGGCAGTTCCGTTTCGAGTTCGGTGTCTGCGGGCTGCTCTTCGTTTGTTTCGTCGGTGTTGGCTGAACCAATTACCGGATAGCAGGCCAGCAATTCGGTAATTATGGTCGTTCCTTTCTCTTCATCTGTAGGAACAAAGAAAAGCTGTTTCCAGTTGATTTGCTCGTTGATTAATCCGATTTCTCTGAGTTGCTCAAATTGCTGGGGATTGGCTCCCAGCAATTCAATCGTCGGCTTTCCATAAAGGTGACCCTGGCGCAATAGAAGGCTTCCCGCCAAAGTAACCTGGTCGGCTTCGTCTTTTATCGCCGTGAATATCTGTTTGGGATCGCTAAGAGTTCTGCAAATGCCTAAAGCTCTCAGTACCTGCCACACTCTTTCAGTTGCTATCTTCGTTCCGACAATCCTTTGGCCGTCGTCGGTGGTCACTCTTACAACCTTTAATTGTGCGTCTCGTGTGGTTTTAAGTCGCTGCCAAAGCGGGATAATCGCTCCACCGATGATGTGCAATTCCTCAATCTGAGTGGGCGGTAATTCTGCGTGTCGTCGTGTCCACCAATCGCGGACGGCTCTGGGCATGACTACGCGGTACCGCTCGTTTAAATCATCTTCGTGAATATAGTCGGTTCGCGCCCCTTCTGGTCGCCATACCGCAAAGGTTTGATAGCTTCTTCCAGTTCCGGCATCGGTGTGGCGGCCGGATTCTGTCGCCATAATAAAGCTGCCTTTCTTTTTGTTCTCAAAGAAAGCGCCGCTCTTTCTGCGTCGGACTTCGTCGGCTTCGGCAAAGCTAATTAATTGCGTCGGCATTTCCACTGCAAGGTTGTAATGAGTGGTTTCCGCTCCGGTAATTCTATCGATGTGAACTACATTCGGAGCATTGGCTAGTTTTACCGAAAGCGCTTTAATGTCGGTCACACCTTCATCAAACGTGCCGTTTGCTTTCGCATGCCTTACGGTCTGGTCAAACAGATCGGCAAAGTAATCAAAGAGTGCGTTCTGATCTTCAACATTAAGCGCCAGCAAACGATTAAGAAAACCTGGGGACATTGTACTCATCTTCCTTTCTAACCTCTTCCGCTCCCTCGCGGATTACAATCAAACCGATGTCGCGCAAAGTCTGACGTGGGTTTGTCAGTCCCGGTATTTTTGCGCCAGACATAATACGGCGAAACATCAGGCTAAGCGCTGCTCTGCCTTCCTGGGTTTCAAAGTTGTATTTGGCTAAATCTCCGGTATCGGCTGCGCCACGGTCGCCTTTGGTCAATGCGCCAAGACTGCCCAAACGTCGGGCAATGGTTGAGCTAAACCGTTTTTCTCCGGCAAGCTCGGTCGATAGCAAAACATACTCGGGCGGTACTGCCTGATCTGATCGGTGGGTTCTGCCAAACGTCTGCATCTGTTTATCTGCCGACCAACCAAGCTCAAGCGTGATGTGAACGCGGCGCTGTTTGTTATTCGCTCTGTTTGAAGAATGCAGAGATATTCCGGTAGAGGCTGCATCGCTGATAATTGCAATCCGTTTTCTGCCCGATTGGAATTGCTCCATTTCGTAAATATTGGCTCTGTCCATCGCTACGCCTTCGGGTACTCGCTTGCGGTATTCAATCCGTCCGGTGCGCTGATCGCGAATAAGGCGGCGTGTCCGTCCGGTAAGCTCTGCAACATTGCTTTCGGCAAAGTGATTAATAAGCTGGTCTAAGGGGTTTTCCGGCAATTCAAGCGCCGATAGGCCGTCAATCAATCCTTGCTTCATCTTCAGGGCTTCTCGGCTCTCAACTAGATTGCCGTTGTCGTCTTTGACGGCCACTTTGATGGTCTTTCCGGTAGCGGGGTCGGTCGTGTCTCTGTAAACGGTCGTCGGGAAAGCTCTATCAATCATGGATGCAATGATTTCTCGTGGGCTGAAATCTAAATCTTCAAGCTGTCCGCCGTCTGCGGTAACTTTTGCCACTTGTTCCCGTGTTCTGGCTTCGCCTGTTCCGATTAACGAAATCACTATCGATTTACCGGCTGCGAGCGCTTCTTCAGTCTCTGCTATGACTGACGGTACTTTGAAGGCGCTGATAACCTGTCTAAAGAATCTCTGGTGATCTCCCCAAAACTTGTTTAAGGCCATTGCGCGGGCGCGAACATCGCCGTTAGTCACTCCGATAGCTTCCTCTATGTTGTTGAGGACAATCTGCCAGGCTCGCGCTGCGCGGCCGTACATCTCGCGCTGCTGCGGTGTAAGACGGTGAATCCGTTCTCTGTATTCAACGGCTTTGCCACTGTGCGGGCATACCCCGAATGAGATAGAGCCAGACAGGTACATGCCTAAAGATTTCATATCGCGGCTGGCCATTTCCATTGCGCCAACTCCGCCTTGTTCTATCTCGTTCAGGAATTCATTAAAACCGCCTGGGAAAGCTGTACCGGCCCCCCAAAGCCCGAGTCTGGTCATATAGGCCATATTCCGAACGTCGGTTGCTCCAGTTGCGCTGGCGTAAACTACGCGGTAATCGGGATTTCGTTTGGCATCTTGCAGGTCGATGACTGCCTGTCCGGTTTGTGTGGCCTCGCCTCGCCCGCCTGCTAATGCGTTCTTAGCTTTGTGGGCTTCGTCAAAGATGATTACGCTATCGCGGCCTAACCATCGTTCTATCTGGTCGAGTCGCCGCGCTCCGTTTTTGGATTTTGATATGAGCGAAGAATAAGAACTAAAGATAACTCCGGTTTCCAGTCCGATCTCGTCTGTACAGGAATAATCATTAATGCGGGCAAGCGGTATTTTGACGCCTAAATCGTTAAGGTCGCGGCGGGTAGATTCCAACAGATCGTTGTTGACCGAAAGCCAAAGCGCGCGGCGTCTGTTTTGAAACCAGTTATCAACAATAATTCCGGCAAGAATTCTGCCTTTGCCAACTCCGGTCCCATCGCCAACGTAGAAACCTCCTCGTGCTCCGTCTGCTAGTCGCTGCTCGTGTCGCTGTCCGGCATAGATAACGCGTTCAAGCTGAATGCCGGATAACTTGCCTTCTGTTATCACTTCAAGCGGCAAATGTGGTCGATAAGTGATCTCCGGCGGCATAACTGCGGCCATGGATGCGGACTCAACAATGATAGCGGGATGCAGTTTTCCGCCTGCAAGTCTGGCCGTTACATAAGGTACAAACAAAGAGTTATCGTTAGATTCGGTACGGTCCGTTTCTTCGGTCGGGCGTTCTGCAATACCTTGTAAAGCTGTCCAAGCATCTTCAAGTGTCGCTGCTTTTCCCCATGCAATGTTCTCTAATTGCTCCTGCCAATCTTTGCCTGGGGTCGGTCCGGTCTTATCAATAGTCAATATCTGGATGCCAAAGGTTGTGCCGTATTTACCGTATTCTTTACCGTCCAGATGGAAGTTGGCGCGGATGTTGTATGCTCGGGCTATTCGCTGCCACCATTCGCTAAATGCGGAATGGTCAAAGCTCATGCCTTCTCCGACAACGGCAACCAGACGGCCGTTATCCTTCAATCTGCGCAAAGCGCTTTCGATGTGTTTCGCTCCGTAAACAGAGCGGTGTTTGATCACTCTTCCGCCAGTCGCGGAAAATGGCGGGTTCATCAAAATAGCGGTCGGTTGAATATGACTTGGTAACAGGTCGTCTATAATTTCGGCATCTACGCTGTAGGTTTCAAAGCCAAGTTCTTCTTTAAGCAAATCCAAACGGCGCGGCGCTATCTCGTTGCAGATAACCTGCGCTCCTATTGAACGCGGCCATATTGCCAGGCTCCCTGTTCCGGCCGATGGTTCTAAAACTATATCGTCCGGCTTCGGGTTCAACAGTCGAGCGGCAATATAAGCAAGAGTCGGCGGTGTTGAGAATTGCTGAAACTCTGTCTGTTCGGTGGTGCGGTCGGTCTGCCTTGGCAATCTTTCGAGTAATGGACGCAAATGAGAGTTAAGCGCTACTTCGGCGTCCATAGTCATAAGCTCTCGCGCTTTGCTTTCGAGCAAGTGCTTATTGACTGCCGTTTCCATTGCATCATAGGCATCGCGTGGTGTGTATCTGCCTTCTGCCCGGCTGCCGCGAAAATAGAGGTCTGCCAATTCTCTGAGTTTTGGATTGTCGAAAGACTCTCCGGATGCTAAACGCTTCCCGATCTCGGCTATAAGCTCCGAAGTTCCTGGTATTAACGTGGGCCTTTCTTGCTCTTTTGGTTGGGCTGACATATCAGCGGGCCTCCTTTCGCTCGGCTTTTCTCGTGGCTCTTTGCTGTCTTTTTTGGGTTCGCTTTCGTTCAAGGAATTTGGCTCGGCAGTTCGGGCAAAGTTGCGCATCGTTCTTCCGGTTCTTGTAAATTCGCTCTTGTTTGCGGCCTCCTTCAAAAGTCGCCATTACCTGCCAGTGAATTCCTGCCTCGGTGATAACTGCCATCAGGCGGGCACCTCGGCCGTGTTCGTGTTCCTGCATTCTTTCTGTCAGGTTCTCTGTAGAGCCGATGTAGTGGCGGGCGTGTTTGTATGCTCGTTCAAAACAGATTAGATAAATCATCGCGACACCTCTCTTTCAGTGAGGCTTTGCATCGCGATCACCTTTTGAGCGGCCGCTTCTAAGGTTGTTGTGGCGTGTAAATAGGTCGTGATAGAGTTTTTGTTAAGCATCAATGTTTCTCCTTTGGGCGGGAAGTTGGTGTCGAAGGGCCGTGCGGGTGCTCGTAACACTCGCCCGGCCCGTGTGCTTTAGTTCTGCTCTATCGCTTGACCTAAAATGAAATCAGCGGCTTTCTGTGCTGCGCTGGCGGCGGTGACAATCATTCGGCTGTCTTCTCTGAGGACATCAAGCCAGCCTTGAAGATAAGCAGCCGATGTTTCGAGGGTGTTCTGGATTCCAACAGAAGCGCAAACAAAGGCGCTGCCAAGTTCTGCGATCAATTCCTCTTTGGAATAATCCGGCGAACCGAACGCGGCCAGCTTTTCGGTGTTGGCTACGCTCGGACGGTTAAGTCGTGATTTGTGGCCGGTTGAATGGGTAAGCTCGTGAAAAGCGGTTGCATAATAGTCGGATGGGCTGATAAAGCTTTCGGGCAATGGCAAGTTGACTACATCTTTTTTGGGTGAGTAAAAGGCGCGTTGCTCTTTGTGTGCGATCTTTGGGCGTTGCGGCATGTTCTCGATGACTTTGGCCGCTTCGTCGATTGGCTCAAACTCTGCGGCGTTTCTTTCCGGCAGGTGGTTTTCCAGTCCTTCGGTCTGCTCAAAGTTGAATACGCGATAGTAGCGGAGCAAGGCGGGGCGGCGGCCTTTTGGCTGGTTGCTGTTCTGTTCTTCTTCCTCGCCTTCGGTCTCGTTAAAGAATTTCCAGAAAACAACAATCTGGCTCTTTGAACCTTTCTTGACGGTTCCGCCAAGTTCCTGCACTTGCTTAAATGTCAGGTAATAGGGTGATGTGAACGGAGCCATACCAAGCAACAAAGCGTTTATTCCGCGATATGGCCGCAAGGTAATCATGTTGCATGGTAAGCTGCTGCCTTTCCACGGCTGACGCCAAGGGGCAACTCCGGCCTCAAGTTGTGCAAGAATATGCTCGGTGACAATCTGGTAAACGGTGTTATTGGTGGTGGTGTATTCGGTAGACATAACAAAACTCCTTCTCTGTTTTTCCCAAGGTTTTTAGGGCTTTCGCCCGTCGCGATTTGTTCAACCGCAAGACCGATTGGGACGCGACAGGGCTCACGTTTGGTCAAGGGAGAGCGTCAGCGAATGAACGGAGTGAACTTGCCCTTGACCAGCGGGATGTCGTGGTACAATCCAGGGCGGTTGAACAAAACAGAGAGAAGTCTCGCGAAGCGACACCTTATTTAGTGTGATTTTTAGAAGTCGATGAGAATTTATAAAAGTGACTGAGAACCTTTATAGAAGTGCTTGAGAATGGGAATTTGCATTCTCGTGTATTTGGTAATGATTTGAAGGGATAACGTCAGTGGCGGCGAAAAAACCATTCTCGACGACTTTTATGAAATCAAAACCTGTTCTCAACGACTAATATATTTTTTCTCAACAGGTTCTATAAAAATCGGTGATTTTCGGTCTGATATTCTCAAGCACTTGTAAAACTCACATTTAGGATCGAGATGTATGGAAATCATCCCTCCAACACACACTTTCTTGGATTTCAGATTGTGATTGACGCAATGAGCGCCTTACCTAGTGCGCCAATTCCTGTAATGAATTCGGACAAATCTATGGGGTTCGGGTAGTTGACCTTGAAAAACTGTGGGAAGACGTTTTTTATTTGGCTATTGAGAAAACACGGTAAATCATAGGGTGAACAATATACGCGTTCTTGAAATCAGGCCGTTTGATCCGCAAAATTTCTGGGCTGTCTCCCAAAGCAAGGAAGACAAAATACAAATGGTAGTTTTGCAATGACGACGCCTTTTTCAGTTCATTATCGCTGATATAGAAGCCTTGATCGAGATTTTTTGCAGCGGTTGCTTTGACCTCAATCGGTCGCTCAGTTCCGTCCGAATCGAAAGATAGAATATCGTATCCAGCACTGTCGTCTTGTTCGGACACGTGAATAATTCGGTCAGCGAGGTCAAGTCGTCTCTCTTTAACTAAGCGTTCTCTTTCAAGAGCGAGCACTATTGCCTCCCCACGGCCACCAATCCGACTCAATTGCCTTTGGCGAGCTTCGTAATCAGTCTTTCCGTCACGGTTAGGTGCGATGATTTTGACTGGAGATGAGGCGGGCATATTATCTATGAAACGGGCTCGTTTTACCGCCTGATCCAGCAATGGGAGGTTGTCGGATGCGTGTTCCGTCGACGACTTTTCAGATGGGTATCCGAAGAGAAAATAAAGTAAATCCATATAGAGTAACGGTGATTGGACCTGCAACTGAGGCCAAGTGGAACGGTATCTCATCAATTCTCGTTGCATGTCTGGACCGTGGTCCGTTATAGGCACAAGGTTCAGTTCAGCGATGAAATGCTCTAGATGTTCATCTGAATAGACAGGCGCGTATTCTTCAGGGTAATACATAAAAAGAATTTTGCCCTT
>Ga0070741_10019003_pt1 | contig 11028 bp, 8 predicted proteins | sample Coa_R1_4_FD_66440 | JGI IMG/M metagenome (GOLD analysis project Ga0070741, IMG submission 66440) | Surface soil microbial communities from Centralia Pennsylvania, which are recovering from an underground coalmine fire - Coalmine... | ecosystem: Environmental > Terrestrial > Soil > Unclassified ...
CGTGGTTCAACAAGCCTATGCCTTATGCAAGCAGGCAAAAATCGTGAATCCATCAGCCCTTTGCATTCTTGGTGGTCCTCATGCCAATGCCATGAAAGAGCAATGTCTGCAAGAGTGCTCCGAACTCGATGTCGTTATTCCTGGAGCTGGCGAAATCCCTTTTGCCCAACTCGTTGACCGACTCGATCATTACCAGGACGTCGCAGGCATTATTTACAGGAGAGCAGAACCTGTCTCCACATGGAGCTCTACACAACAGCGTGAACAGGCCATTGCAACCATCGAAATGCCCGAACCGGCCTATCACCTCCTCAGCCGCCCTCTCTCTGCCTATGCTCACAACATCCGTACATTTCCTGGTTGCCCATATGAATGCGATTTTTGCATTGAGCGGCTTTCTTGGAGAGGAAGAAAAGGGCACAACAGTCTTCGGCGGGTGGTTGCTGAAATACAGCGGGTTTCACAAGGATCAGCTGCGAAAACACTGATTCATTTTTCCGATAGCATCTTTACACTCGACAAGCAACGCACATTAGAGCTCTGCCATCTCCTGACAAAGGCCCAACTCAACGTTGTCTTCTCCTGTGATACGCGCGTCGATCACGTAGATACCGAGATTGTGAAGGCATTGGCAAACGCCGGGTTTGTCAGTATCCGTCTTGGAATAGAACATCTCGATGACACGATTTTGCGAAGAACAAACAAGGGGATCATTGTCGATCAAAGCTTGCAAACGCTTCGTCTTATTCGTAGTGCCGCGCCTCATATGATGATTCATGCCTATATGCTCACTGGTTTACCAGGATCGACGATAGAAACGTTCAGCCAGGCAGCACAAAGTATACGCTCGCTGATCATGGACAAGCAGGTAGACGTGATCGGGAATAAAATGCTCGTTCCCTATCCAGGCACACCGTATTTTCTGGCTCCTCAGCAACACCAGATGGAGATACTCCATCATGATTGGAGTAAATTTGACCGATTATCTCTCCCTGTTTACCGTATGTTAACTCTCACGGAATACCAGATCTATTTTGGTTTTGTCTTCCTTGAAAGTACCCTCCAGCAAGCGTATGAATGCAGGATAGCAAACTCCCCACATATTGATCAGGCTTTACCTGAAAATCTCGATTATGTCTACCGTAGTTATGTCCAACAAATTGGACCAAGGTTAGAGGCTGGCACACTCATTGTGAAATAAAGAGCCAAAACCGAAGAGGGAAATGCTTTGAGAACATTTTGCTGAAACAGAGAACGTATTCTCGTGTTTGCCGTTCTCGCTTCTTTGATAAAAACAATCTAATTACGTCTATTACAAATAGAGATGTGCTCTGTAACATGTCTCTAGTCATGACCAATAGAGAAGCCATACGCCTGATGGCAACGAGCGAAGGGAGTCGAACGAAGTGAGCAGCAGCCTGACTCGCGAGGAAAGCGAGGTTGTGAGAGCATTACGAGATACAGGAATGTCTCTTCCAGAGGCAACGTTAGCAGTGATCATGTTTAGCCGGGGGCATGAGCGTTCGGAAACAGAGCTTATCAATATTCTAGATTTGTATTCTGGACTAGAAAACGCGCATGAAGTGCAGCATGCTATTAGTTCCTTGAAAGCAAAAAGCTGGGTGATTACCGTGAGATCTTACGATCAAGATATCACAAAAGCCGCACCAGATCTCCAGGAGAAAATGGCACAACAGACCCAGAATCCTCTTTTAGTCGAGCGATTGGCAAAATCTCGCTCGAATCTCACTGTCGATCCTCCTGCATCCATTCGCCTGCTTGGTCCCATGACCAGTAAGGATGTCTATGGAACCTTCCTTGATCTGTTAAGGCATGCGCGTACCGAAATTTGCTTGCCTATGTTGGCTACACCAGCCTACCCTGTGACCGCAGCCATTCTTCAGGAGCGTGCCCGTCGCAATGTCCATGTACGGCTTCTCCTTGCATCTCCTGATGTTGCAGCGAAGGTACGTGGTGGGGCAATCGTGGAGAAAGCACGAAAAGCGATCACAGAGTGGAAAGATGTAGCGCAAAGCCATCCTCAAATAGAGGTGAGGATATGCCATCATGTCGACGACATGTGCTATCTTGCCACATCATGGACACTGGATAGACATCTGCTGCGCTATGATATCTATGACCCAAAGCATCAGCGCAGTCTGGCTGGTTACATGATTGAGTTTGAATCTCGTTCTGGCCTTGATCTCAATATCGTCAACTGGTTTCAATCTCGCTTCGATGAAGCCTGGAATCGCTCGCAACCGCTTCACACGCCTGGACGGGTGTGGTGGACTCTGACAAAAAACTGGCAATGGTGGGCATTTGCTGCAACAGCTCTTCTCGCGGTGCTGTTGGGAACCACAGCTTGGGGAGGCATTGTAGGGTCCGTTTCTGCCACATTCCTGTGCAATGCCGTGGTTGGGTCATGGTCCAGCATACGTGCGTTTATACACGACATTTCAAAATAAGCTCCTGTCAACTTCTTCAGAGGAATGGAGATCATTACCGAGGAAAGAAGGGAATATCTGTGCGCTTGTAGATGAGAGAAACCCGAGAGACAATAGATCTCTTGTAGAAATCGAGCACATTCCATCCAGTATGGAAATGATTTTCCCTAGAGACGCTCAGAGAGAATGCGTAAACATTGCACGTTGCTCACTTCTCTCCCTCCTCCCTCGTTTGGTAACACAGAGCGCTTGTAAACCATCACTGTTGGTCTCAAGCGCGATCAAGCCATTCCCATTGGCAGCAACGCAGGCAGCAACACCCGCAAACATTGAGAGATTTTCGAGGACTTCGAGGGACATTGTCCGCTGCATTTGTGCTCACGGTGCACATGGATGGACAGGAGGAGACGAGCGAGAACGAGTTCGAGTCTCGTGGCCCAGACGCCTCCAAGCCATGCATACGCGAAACGTTCCACTACCTCACGCGCCAGTGCAGTTTTGTCTTGACCTCCTCCTCCATGAATGGTCAAAAGAGGAGGACGACTATCGCCAGTGAGAAGGCCCCCAGGAGTTTCAGTTCATTAATGCGCCCCTAGAATGGTCCTTCTGCATGTAGGAGTGCTAGTACGTCGATCTTGGGCTGATGTTCATCGATCTTCGGCTTTCCTTTTTCCTTCACGACAGGCGAAGCCTGCTGCCGGTTGTTTCAGAGAGGTATAGAGCACGGGGGTCCAGTACCTGATTGACTGGTTCTCCCGCACTTCACGTGCTCAGCAATTCAAATGACCAGTGAAAAACGCCTGTAGGAAGCCCGTCGAGAGCATCTCGCTCTCAAATGGCACCTCCTGCCGGAGAGGGCTTTCCAGCGCGCCTCCAAGAGGCCGTTGCCTTCTCTTTGCCATAGTGCTGAGCACGCCAAGTGCGGGAGAACCGATTGACTGAACGGGATACTATGATACGCTGTGCATTGCTCCATCAATGAGAGGTGCCACAAAAGAAAAAACACATCCAAAAAACGCTGTCCCAGTGCGTATACAGAAGAGAGGAGACTACAAACAATCAGAGTGCGTAGTAAAGAAAGTATCTCAATTTATGGAAGACGTTCCTACTTCGATAGAGAGCACTAAACGAAGCACCAATTTGAGTAGCCTATTGGCGGCACTACGACGGCTGGATGGCATGCTGGAACAGGCGTGTAGTATCGTGCAAGAACTGTATGGACCGGCGAGGATGGCAGATCCTTTCCGAGGCCTTCACATCAGCCAAACCGAAGTGGAACAATTGTTGGCCTCACCCCCCGTCTCCTCCTTGCTCTTTGTGGAGGAGTCCTATCTGGAGTCATACCCGGTACCCAGAGACGACGAGGACGGAGCATTGACGTGGCTCGTCAAGGAATTTGACCTCTCCCCTTTTGATGTCGACGTGCTGATGATTGCGTTGGCTCCCGACATCGATCTGCGCTATGAGCGCCTGTATGCTTATCTGCAAGATGATGTGAGTCGTAAGCGACCAGGCGTTGACCTGGCTCTGAACCTGCTATGCGCTACTTCGGCAGGCAGGCTGGCAGCACGTCCACACTTTAGCTCTGGCGCACCTCTCGTCAAGCATGGCCTGTTGCACCTCATCGCAGAACCATCCCAGTTGCAACCTTCGCTCCTGTCGCATTATCTCAAGCTGGATGAGCAAGTGGTGAACCTGCTGCTAGCACAGCCAGGCGTAAGTGCATCAATTTCTGCTTTCGCCAGACTCCAACACCCAGAACCTGCGAGCGAGGGCACCTCTGAGCAATTGCCAGGTGCACTCACGGAGTTGGCACGCCAGAGCCGGAAGGAGGCTTCCCCTCTACGGCTTTTTTTTCATGGACAGCACGGCGTGGGAAAACTTCACACCGCTCGGCAGCTGGCAACCTGCCTGCATATGCCGCTGTTGATTGTCGATCTGTCGGGTGCGCTCAATGCTGTTCATGGTCCTGAGCAGATATTCAAACGCATATTCCTTGAGGCGAGGTTTCAGGATGCCTTGCTGTACCTGGAGAACGTGGATGGGCTTAGCAGCGATAAGCGTACTCTACAATGCATGTTGGATGCATTGTCAGAGAGCAAAGGCATCACCATTCTGGCAAGCACACAGGCCCACCTCGCTATCCCGACAGAGAGCCGTTACAGGGCAGCAGATGTGATCCCCGTACATTTCCCGATGCCCGCGTTCGTACAGCGTCGAAGGTACTGGCAGATGCATCTGGGAGATGACGCGTTGGCGCTGGAAGTGCAGGTGTTAGATGATCTGGCAACGCACTATCGACTCACGTCAGGACAAATACGCGACGCGGTCGTTTCCGCACGCCAGGCTGCGGCCTGGAGAACTGCCGGACAGCCCACGACGCAGGATGCGGACTCACGGCAGAACTGGCAGCCAACGCCTGAGGAGTTGTATAGCGCAGCTCGTAGGCAGTCCAGCCATACGATAGAAGCGCTGGCCCGCAAAATTGAGCCGCGTTATAGCTGGGATGATATCGTGTTGCCGCACGACCAACTGGCTCAATTGAAAGAGATCTGTAATCAGGCAAGATATCGTCATATTGTCTACGGCGAATGGGGCTTTGAGCTCAAGATGCATCTGGGAAAAGACCTCAATGTGCTTCTCTCTGGACTACCTGGCACAGGCAAAACTATGGCGGCAGAGGTTATCGCGCATACCCTGGCCCTCGATCTTTACAAAATTGATCTGTCGCAAGTGGTCAGCAAGTACATTGGAGAGACCGAAAAGAACCTGGATCGCATCTTTACCGCCGCAGAGAGCACGAACGCCATTCTTTTCTTTGATGAGGCCGATACCCTGTTTGGCAAGCGCTCTCAGGTCCACGATGCGCATGATCGCTACGCCAATATAGAAGTGGGTTATCTGCTGCAAAAAATGGAGGAATACAATGGTATAACAATTCTGGCGACCAATTTACGTAACAACATGGATGATGCATTTATCCGCCGCCTGAAGTTCAGCGTCGAGCTACCCTTTCCCGATGAAGCCTCTCGCTATCGTATATGGCGAGGGCACTTTCCGGCGACAGCTCCCCTTGGTGACGACATCGATTTCGCCTTCCTGGCCCGGCAGTTCAAGCTGGCCGGGGGCAGCATCAAAAACATCATCCTCAATGCCTCTTTTCTGGCAGCAGCTGAGGAGCAGAGCATCCATATGAAGCATCTCATCCTGGCAGCCAGGCGCGAGTTCCAGAAAATGGGCAAGACCTGTAGCGAAGCGATTTTCGGCGAGTATTTCGCTCTGATTTCCGATATTTGAATTGTATTGGCCCCGACAGGTGCTAGGAACAGGCTGGAGCAGACACATGGTTGTGAGCAGTCTCAGTGTCATTAGTGATCTCGATAAAACGTTGGAGCAGTTGTTTCAGTTGGAGTTCGGTAATCCGCTGCCCGTCGATCTCAGCTTCTCCCTTCCTGACAAAAACTTTAAACCCCTCTCTCAGAGCAAAAGCACACTCAATTGTTATCTGTACGAGATCAATGAAGATCGTGAACTGCGCAGCAATGAGCCGATCCTCCGCCGCAACGCTGATGGCACAATCGACAGGTTGCCTCCACCGGTCCGTGTGAAGTTGTCTTACTGCATCACGGCCTGGAGCCCGGCGCAGGCCACACCAGGCGGTGGCCCGGAGATGGACGAGCATACCTGGCTGAGCCTGGCGCTGCAAGTGCTTTTGAAGTATCCGCTGCTGCCCGCATCCATTCTGCAAGGGTCGCTGGGAAAACAGGAGCCTCTCCCCTACACCACGACCATTCTACCAGATAGCAGCAAGGCCACCAGCGATTTCTGGAGTGCCATCGGAGGACAGCTCAGGCCATCACTCGAATATAAAGTAACCATCGCACTCCCCTACCAGCAGCCCGCAACCGACCCGATGGTCACAACGCTCGGCCTGGGACTGACGGGAGATCAACCATTCTATACCATTGGAGGAACCGTCTGGGATACAAAGGCATCGCCCGGCCCCATTGCATCAGCATGGGTGCGACTGGATCAGACCGGACAAGTCGCCGTCAGCGATGAGCTTGGCCGTTTTCTCTTCGAGCACATTGCAGCTGGCAATTATTCTCTGACGGTACGAGCAGTCGGCTTTCAAGAGGGGAAACGCACGATAAGCGTCCCGGCACAAAGCCGTCTCTTTGATGTAAGTCTTAAACCATTATAGAACTTTATATCGAACTTTATGCGTAAGAGGAGAGCTTCATGCTGAACTATACCACACCGGGCGTCTTCATTGAAGAAATCCCGGCCAATGGCCCGATCGCAGGAGTTGGAACCAGCACCGCTGCCTTCATCGGACCAGCCCTCTATGGGCCGATCAACGTACCAACTAGAATCACCAACTGGACGCAATTTAAAAACCTTTTTGGTGACTACTCTCTCGATCCAACCAAAAGGTTCTTTACCCCCTATGCCGTGCGTGGTTTCTTCAGCAACGGAGGCACCATCGCCTACATGGTGCGTGTAGGGACGGCACAGAGCGCTCACCTCGATCTCAACGATCGATCTGGGGCCGGAGCTGCACCAACATTGGAGGCCACAGCCAAACGCGATGGCAAGATAGGTGAAAGCATCCAGATAGGGGTCCAGAACGCGCAGATTGTCGATAGCTCAAAAAACGCAGCCGTCCAGAGAGCGCGGGCAGCTATCAGTTCCAACACTACGACAACCATCATCTTGCAGACTCCCACGGATGCAACCCAGTTTCGCAGCGGAGACGTGATAACCGTTGAAGGCACGACAGAGAGGGCACAGATCAGTCAGGTCCAGGGCGGCCAGCTTCTTCTAGCGAGCAATCTGACGGGCACATACTCGTCTACGAACTTTGTGCGCATCGCTGACCTGGTAGCGAATCAGAAGACTTTCCGCATTCAGAACAGCGCGGGTATCGAGTCGGGCAGCGTTATCAACTTGACGCAGGGCACGGGAGCGACGCCAGATACCTACGTTGTCGATAGCCTGGTCAGTGATTTCGTCACATTGAGTGGTACTGGACTGACCAAACCTTATCAATTGTCGGCGACACCAACAGCACCGGTCAGCATAACCACGACCGAGTTTACGCTGACCGTCACCCAGCCATCGGCCCAGCCCCCAATCCCTGAACAATTTCCCAATCTCTCGATGGACACGAGACATAGCCGCTACTTCGCCCGCATCATCAACTCGTCGCTGGTCAATGTCACACTGCCATCAGTGCCAAATACACAACCCCCTCCTAATAATATCCCGGCCACGCTGAGCACGACTAACCTCAGCGGTGGTGCCGATGATCAACTGGGCGCGATTGGTGAAACACAGTATCAGGCTGCTCTGGATATGCTGAAAACCATCGATGATGTCCAACTTGTGTGTCTGAGTGTGCGCGATGGCCTCGATTCGGCAGTGCTCAGCGCTATCCAGGCTGATACAGTTAACCACTGTCAGACTATGGGAGACCGCTTCGCCATTCTCGACGCCGCGCAAAAGTCTACCACCAATGGCTCCAATAATGTGACTGCGCAGGTTCTTAAACTGACCTCCCCGCTCGGTTTTGCCGCTTTCTACTACCCCTGGATTCTGGTCAACGACCCGGCTGGCCCGACTGGCAACGAGACTCAGCTAGTTCCACCTTCGGGACACCTGGCCGGTATCTATGCCCGCAGCGATAGCCAGCGTGGCGTCCACAAGGCCCCCGCGAACGAGATCATCGCTGGAGCACGGGACCTGGAAACCCCGCTCAGCGATACGGATCAAGGAATACTCAATGCTGCCGGCGTCAACGCTCTGCGCAGCTTCTCCGGTCAGCCGCCCATGGTGTGGGGAGCGCGCACGACAACGCAGAAGGACCAGGTGGCATGGCGCTACATCAATGTGCGCCGCCTCTTCATCTTCGTTGAACAATCACTGATCCAGGGACTGCGCTGGGCGGTCTTCGAGCCAAACAACCCCACGCTCTGGAAGAAGTTAGAACGCACGACTACCGAGTTCCTCTCACGCGTGTGGCGCTCTGGTGCGCTCTTCGGCAAGAAGGCCAGCGAAGCTTTTTATGTGAGCATCTCTGAAGAACAGAACACCGATGTGACACGCCAGCTCGGTCAGGTCATCATGGAAATCGGCATCGCCCCTGTGCGCCCAGCCGAATTTGTGATTATACGCATTGCCATGTGGGATGGAGCATCCCAAACCAGTGAAGGGTAAGGAGGTTCATTTATGACACAAACAGCTCAGAGAGTCGATCCATTCCGCGTCTTTAACTTCCTTGTGGAACTGGACGGCATCGCCCAGGTCAGCTTTATCGAATGCTCGGGACTGGGAACAACAACCGAGGTTATCGAGACACGCGAGGGAGGTGACAACACTACTGTCCATAAGCTCCCTGGCAAGACCACCTATACCGACATTGTTCTCAAGTGGGGCATGACCAGCACAACCGAACTGTGGGATTGGCGTCAACAGATTATAGAGGGAAATGTTGTGCGCAAAAACGGCTCGATTGTTGTTTTTGACCTGGCTAATAGCACAGAAGTGGCTCGCTGGAACTTCGTCAACGCCTGGCCCTCCAAGATAGAAGGACCGGCCTTCAATGCCAAAGGCAACGATATCGCTATTAACACATTGACGCTGTCCCATGAAGGAATCACGAGGGTATAGTATGTTCAGCATCGAACACGAATTTGAACTGCCTAAAGGCTATGTGGACAAAGAGGGCAATCTGCACCGCCAGGGGGTGATGCGCCTAGCAACTGCCGCCGACGAGATTTTTCCGATGAGAGATCCGCGTGTGCAGAACCTTCCTGCCTACCTGATCGTGATTCTGCTCTCGCGAGTCGTCACCAAGTTGGGTCGGCTCCCGCAAGTGAACCCCGGTGTGATCGAAGGTCTCTTTGCCGAAGATCTGGCCTATTTGCAGGATCTCTATAACCGCATCAATGGCCTGGCACCCCAACGGATCGCGCTGCGCTGTCCGCATTGCGACCGTAGCTTCGAAGCCGAGGTTCCCTATCTGGGGGGATCGTAGGCTACCCCCTGGAACGGGTCTACCAGGAGGTAGCCTATCTTGGGACGCGAATGCACTGGACTCGTGAGGACTTGCTTGGCCTGGATCACGTTGAACGACAACGCTGGCTCCAGGAGATCATAAAATTGGAGGAAGCACAGTGGGCACAAGGGACGCAGGGGATGCCATGATGCCAGACGATGCGGATCTCTTTGATGAACAACGCACCACCAATGACCAGCTGAAGGGAACAAAAGCGTTGCTGGCGCAGTCATTCCCCACTCTGGGTCAGCGCCTGGCTCGTGAGGCTCGCCGCATTGCGAGCCGCAGGATACCTGTCTTTTCCTGGCTGCGGCCACTGGAAACAACGATGAAGCACCTGGCCTCGCTGCCAGAGCTCGCGCAAGAACGCTTTCAGCGCGTCGAAGTGACCGGTTCCAGACTGCCTATGAGCTATGTCGATAAACCGGCCAGTCCTGGTGCAACACCCATCTCCGGGCACGGGGCAGGTACGCAGCCCTTCTCGGTGGGAGACCAACCATTGCCGCCTCACCTGAGCTATGTCGATAAACTGGCCAGTCCGGGCCCACTATCCGTCTCCGGGCATGGGGCAGGTACGCAGCCCTTCTCGGTGGGAGGCCAACCGTTGCCGCCTCACCTCCAGCAGCGGTTACAGCACTTCGTCGGGCAGAGCACCGAGTCCATTCGCATTCATAACGATGCGGCAAGTCACGCGTTTGCCAGAGCACAACTGGCCGACGCCGTCACTATAGGACAACACATCTTTTTCCGCGAGGGCCAGTTTCGTCCTCAGGAGGAGAGAGGATTCGCGCTGCTGACGCACGAGGCACTGCATGTAGTGCGCGCAATGCAGCCAGGCAGGGCATGGCGCCGGGCAACACAATCCGGTATCCAGGAGGAAGAGCAGGAGGCTGCCGGCATCGAGAGCAGGGCACTGGAGGCCAGACGCAATGCTTCATGGGAACCCGCGCCTCTGTCACAGGCGCACTTTCCCGCTCGGGCATCGCTAACCTCCGAACCCTCGGCATCACTATCTGCATCAGCGCCTGCATTGCACCCGATGAAAGCCTCGACCGATAGGAGCCTCGTTAATGGCGAACCTGCCGCCACACCAGATATGGAAGCGTTGAAGCGCGCCCTCTACCGCGACCTGATGAGACAGATCAAAGCAGATCTGGAGAGAGGAGGATAAAACAAGAGTGGCACTCACGAATCTGGCAAAGGCTATTATCATCAATACCGTCACCAATGACAGGATCGCCGTTATGTACAATCCTGAAGAATTTAAGCTCGAACAAGGAAATAATTTTGCCGAGGTAGGCATTCCCGGCCTGAATGCGCCGCCGATACAGTATGTGCGCGGGAAGTCGCGAACCCTGAGCATGGATCTCTTTTTCGACACCTACGAGAGCCACCAGGACGTGCGCCTCTACACCGGTCAGATTGTCAACTTACTCAACACGCTGCCTCAAACCAATGCCCCACCGGTCTTGCTATTCACGATGGGACGCTTCAGCTTCGAGTGCGTGCTGGTTGACGCAG
>Ga0070741_10019005_pt1 | contig 11028 bp, 9 predicted proteins | sample Coa_R1_4_FD_66440 | JGI IMG/M metagenome (GOLD analysis project Ga0070741, IMG submission 66440) | Surface soil microbial communities from Centralia Pennsylvania, which are recovering from an underground coalmine fire - Coalmine... | ecosystem: Environmental > Terrestrial > Soil > Unclassified ...
TGGTGCTCGGCCCCAAACGCCTCCCCGAGCTGGCCAAAGCGCTCGGCAACGGCATCCGCGAGTTCCGGGAGTCGATCTCGGACGGCGAAGACGGGGAGCACCCCGCCTCGCCGAACGGGACCGCCCCGCAGCCCGCCGCGTCCACCGCAGCCCCCGCCCCCGAGCCGCCCGACGGGAGCGCCGGCGCCTCGGCCGGGTCTTCGGCTCCGCCGCCTGAGGGCTGAGGCCGCCCCCCGGGGGGGTGCGGTTGATCGGCTCGTCCGGGTGCACGGAGGGATCGAGCGCCGCCTGCGGGCCGAGACCGAGCCCCTGCGGGTCGAACGGCTAGGCCCGGGCGGCGCGACGGTGAAGGTGATCCCCCAGCCGACCGAAGCCAGGGGCCGGGCGCTGCTGATCGTGTGAGGGTTGCGATCCGCCCCGCGCGCTAGGTTCGCGCGGTGCGCCTGATCGTCGCCCGCTGCCAGGTCGCCTACGCAGGACGGCTCTCGACCGTCCTGCCCGAGGCCGTGCGGCTGCTGATGGTCGGCCCGGATGGGACGTTCATGGTGTGGGCCGACGGCGGCGGGGTCAAACCGCTGAACTGGATGACGCCGCCGAACGTGCTGGAGGAGCAGCGCACCGAGGACGGCGCTCTGACCGGTCTCGTCGTGCGCCGGCTGAAGGGCGAGGACCGGCTCGAGATCGCGGTCGCGGAGGTGATCTCGGACTCCGAGCACGCGCTGGACACCGAGCTGGGGCTCGAGAAGGAGGGCATCGAGCGCGAACTGCAGGAGCTGCTGGCCGGAGCGCCCGGCTGGTGCGGGGAGGGGCTGCGGCTGGTGCGCCGGGAGTGGCCCACCGACATCGGCCCCGTGGATCTGATGTGCCGCGACGAGGAGGACGAGTGGATCGCGGTCGAGATCAAGCGCGTCGGCACGATCGACGCGGTCGAGCAGCTGGCCCGCTACCTCGAGCGCATCCGGCAGGACCCCGCGATGGGCACCTGCCGCGGCGTGCTCGCCGCGCAGACGATCAAGCCGCAGGCCGTCGTCCTGGCCGAGTCGCGGGGCATCGACTGCGTCGAGGTGGACATCGCCGTCCTGCGCGGCGAACGCGAGCCCGACCTGACGCTGTTCGCGGCCTGAACCTGCCGGCAGCGCCCCGTCGCATCGCGCGGCGCCCGCCGGCGCCTCGGCGCCACCGCGCCTGCGAGCCGGTCAACCACGCTGCCGCCGCGGCGAGCCTCGCAGCGCCCGGGTAGTCTGGCGCGCGGAACGAACCAAGGAGCCACGATGACCCCCGAGACCGAGACCGCCGAGCAGACCGCCGTCCTCACCGAGAAGCGCGGCAACGTGCTGCTGATCACCCTCAACCGTCCAGAGGTGCGCAACGCGGTCAACGCGGCACTGGCGGAAGGCGTCGGCAAGGCGCTCGACGAGCTGGACGCCGACGAGACGCTGTCGGTCGGCGTGCTGACCGGCGCGGGCGGGTTCTTCTGCGCGGGCATGGATCTCGGTGCGTTCGTGAAGGGCGAGTCGCCCTGGTACGGCGACCGCGGCTTCGCGGGGATCGCCCAGCGCGCGGCGGAGAAGCCGCTGATCGCCGCGATCGAGGGCTTCGCGGTCGCAGGCGGGATGGAGATCGCGCTGGCGTGCGACCTGATCGTCGCCGCGCAGGGCGCGAAGCTCGGGATCCCCGAGGTCAAGCGCTCGCTCGTCGCCGCCGGTGGGGCGCTGCTGCGCCTGCCGCGCCGGATGCCCTACCACGTCGTCATGGAGCTGGCGCTCACCGGCGACCCGTTCCCGGCCGAGCGCTTCCACGAGCTCGGGCTCGTCAACCGCATCGCCGAGCCGGGCAGCGCCATCGACGTCGCCCTCGACATGGCCGCGACACTCGCGAAGAACGGCCCGCTCGGATTGCGTGCCGCGAAGAAGATCCTCCAGGAGCAGTGGGACTGGAGCACGAGCGAGATGTGGGGCAAGCAGGGCGAGATCGCGGGTCCGGTGATGGCCTCCGAGGACGCCAAGGAGGGCGCGAGCGCCTTCAAGGAGAAGCGCGAGCCGGTTTGGAAAGGGCGCTAGCGGACCGACCCATGTCCGCTGCTAGCAAAACGCTAGCCAACTGCTAGCATATTGCAACATGAGGACTCTGTACCTGCGCAACGTCCCGGAGGACGTGGTCGAGCGTCTCGAACGGCTCGCTGCGTCGGAGTCGACATCGGTGAACTCGATAGCCGTGAAAGAACTCGGCGCGGCGTCCCGCCGCGCCGACAACGCTCTGCTGCTGGGTGCTCTGCCGGACCTGAGCATCGACCCCGGGAAGATCGTGGCCGGCCTGGAGGACGAGCGGTCGAAGCGATGATCGTGGTGGACGCCTCGGCTGCGCTGTTCGCCCTCGTCAACTCGGGACCCGCTCGCCGCACGATCGCCGGTGAGCAGCTGAATGCTCCGCACCTGATCGACACCGAGATCGTCAGCGGCCTGCGCAGGCAGGTCGCAGCCCAGGCAATGGGAGCAGCCGACGCGCGCGCGATCGTCGACGTCTGGCAGGCGCTGGGGATCAGCCGTTACCCGAGCGTGGCGACGCTCGGACGTATCTGGGAGCTGCGCGAGAACCTCTCCGCGTACGACGCGAGCTACGTCGCGCTCGCGGAGGCGCTCGACTGCAGCCTGCTGACGGGCGACCGCCGCCTCGCGCGCGCGCCCGGCATCCGGTGCGCCGTCACCACGGTCCCGGGATGATCCGGCGCCCGCCTCGCTGACAAGGGCGCCGGCCACTCGTCGGCGGTTTCCGCTCGCCCGGTTCCGGGGGAGGAGGCGGGCATGCAGGCCCGCCGTCCCCCCAGCGTCATCGCGCTCGCCGTGGTGCTCGCGATCGCGCTGTGCCTGGCAAGAGCTGTGAGCAGAGGGCCCTAGCCCCGCGCGCGCTTCTTGCGCCTGCGCTGGGCCAGGATCGCCCTGAAGCGCCGCCAGAAGGCGCCCATCAGCGCTCGCCCGGCGTCTTGCGGGGGTACTGCGAGATCGGCTGGCGCAGGTCGATCGCGGTCTTGACGATGCGGCTCTGTTCAGCGGCGTGCGCGGCCGGATAGCCCTCGCCCGGGCTGGCGCGCTCGGGACGCCCCACGTAGCCGAAGTGGATCTCGGCCGGCATGATCTGCATCAGCCTCGGGAACATGTGTGCGCGGGCGCCCATGTTGCGCGGCTCCTCCTGGACCCACAGCACCTCGCGCAGGTTCGGGTAGCGCGCCATCAGCGCCAGCAGCTGGCCTTCGGGGAAGGGGTAGAGCAGCTCGACACGGGCGACGGCGAGGCCGGTGTGCGACTCGCGTTCGGGGTGCCCGACGAGGTCGTAGTAGATCTTGCCCGTGCACAGCACCAGCCGCGTGACCTGGGCGTCGTCGACGCCGGGCTCCGCGAGCACCGGCTCGAAGCGGGTGCCCTCGGCCAGCTCGGGGATCGAGCTCGCCGCCTGCGGCAGCCGCAGCAGCGACTTCGGCGTCATCACGATCAGCGGGCGCTGCTTGGCGATCTTCGCCTGGCGGCGCAGCAGGTGGAAGTACTGGGCCGGCGTCGTCGGGCTGGCGACGCGGATGTTGCCCTCAGCGGCGAGCGCGAGGAAGCGCTCCAGGCGCGCCGAGCTGTGCTCCGGGCCCGAGCCCTCATAGCCGTGGGGGAGCAGCAGCGTGAGCCGCGAGGTCTGGCCCCACTTCGCCAGGCCCGAGACGATGAACTGGTCGATGATCACCTGCGCGCCGTTGACGAAGTCGCCGAACTGCGCCTCCCACAGCACGAGCGTCTCCGGCGCCTCCTGGCTGTAGCCGTACTCGAAGCCCATGCACGCGAGCTCGGAGAGCGGGCTGTTGTGGAGCTCGAGCGGGGCGAGGGCGTCGGGCAGGTTCTGGATCGGGCAGACGGTCTGGCCGGTCTTGGCGTCGTGCAGCACCATGTGGCGCTGGCTGAAGGTGCCGCGCTCGGTGTCCTGGCCGGTGAGCCGCAGCGGCGTCCCTTCGGTCAGCAGCGTGGCGAAGGCCAGCGCCTCGGCGTGCGACCAGTCGATCTCGTGCACGCTGCCGTCCGCCGCGAGCGCCTCGCGGCGGCGGTCGAGCTGTTTGACGAGCTTCGGGTGGACCGTGAAGCCCTCCGGCACGCGCAGGAGCTGCCGGCCGAGGTCGCGCAGCCGTTCCGCGGGCACCGCGGTCTCGACGTCCGGGCTGGGCGAGCGGTCGAGCTGGTACTCGCCGGTCGAGTGCTTGCCGCCGTGCTCGGCGACCTCGGCGATCTTCGACTTCAGGCGCTGGTGCAGGAGCGTGAGGTTGTCCCAGACCTCCTGGTCCTGCTTCTCGACCTCCTCCTGGGTGACGACGCCGTCGGCCACGAGCCGTTCGCCCCAGATCTCCGAGACGCGCTTCTGGTTCTTGATCCTGGCGTACACCTCGGGCTGGGTGTAGGCGGGCTCGTCGGACTCGTTGTGCCCGAAGCGCCGGTAGCCGATCAGGTCGATCAGGACGTCGTGGCCGAACTCCTGGCGGAAGGCGAAGGCGAGGCGGACGGCGCTGATGCACGCGGCGACGTCGTCGGCGTTGACGTGGATGATCGGGACGTCGAAGCCCTTCGCGAGATCCGAGGCCCAGCGCGTCGAGCGGGCGTCGTCGGGGTCGGTCGTGAAGCCGACCTGGTTGTTCATGATCAGGTGGACGGTGCCGCCGACCTTGTAGCCGTCGAGCGCCTGCAGGTTGAGCGTCTCCGGGACCACGCCCTGGGCGGGGAACGAGGCGTCGCCGTGGATCACGATCGGCACCGCCGAGTTCGTGTCCTGGTGGGCGTGGGGGCCCCGCCGCGAGGTCTGGGCGGCCCTGGTCGCGCCCTCGACCACCGCGGAGACGAACTCGAGGTGGCTGGGGTTCGACTCGAGGTTCACGCGGATCGTGCCGCCGTCCGGGAGCTGGTAGCTGCCCTGCGTGCCGTGGTGGTACTTGACGTCGCCGGTCCCGCCCTGCGGGATCGTCGTCACGACCTCGAGCGTCGACGCGCCCTCGAACTCGGCGAAGATCGTGTCGTAGGCGCGTCCGAGGTTGTGGGCGAGCACGTTCAGCCGCCCGCGGTGCGCCATCCCGACGACGACCTCCTGGCCGCCGTGCGCGGCCGAGAGCTGGATCAGCTCGTCGAGCATCGGCACTGTCATGTCGAGACCCTCGATCGAGAACTGGTGCTGGCCGAGGTAGGCCTTGTGCATGAAGCGCTCCAGCGCGTCGACCTCGACGAGCCGCTTGAGCAGCGTGCGGCGCTCGTCGTTGGTGAGCTCGTGCCGGAACGAGCCGGACTCGATGTGCTCGCGCAGCCACACGCGCTGCCGGTGCGAGGCGATGTGCTCGATCTCGTACGCGATCGTTCCGCAGTAGGTCTCGCGCAGGTGCGGCAGCGCGTCCGCCAGCGTCGCCCCCGGCACGTACATCTGGAACAGGCGTGCGGGGATCCGGGCCTGCAGCTCCGGCGTGAGGCCCAGCGCCTCCGGGTCGAGCCCGGGGTCGCCCTCGGGCTCAGAGCCGAGCGGGTCCAGCCGCGCCGCGAGGTGGCCGTGGCTGCGCACGCGCCCGACGAACGTCGTCGCCGCCTGCACCGCCTGCAGCATCTCCTCGCCGGCGGGTGCGCCGGCAGGTGCGCTCGCCGCAGCCGCGGCGGCCGTTGCGGGCGCGGATGCGGCGGGAGCAGAGCCGAGCGGGACGCCGAGATCCTCGAAGACCGCCTCGTAGAAGCCGTGGTCGCCCTGCAGGTGCTCCTCGACGAGCGCGAGGAAGCGCCCGGACTCCGCGCCCTGGATGACGCGGTGGTCGTAGGTCGAGGTCATCGTCATGACCTTCTCCGCGCCGATCGTCGCGCCGATCGTCGCGAGGCCCGGCGGGTAGGCGATCGAACCGGTGGCGACGATCGTCCCGGCCCCGGTCATCAGCCTCGGCACGGAGGCGATCGTGCCGATGCCGCCGGGGTTGGTGAGTGTGATGTTGGCGCCGACGAGGTCGTCCGCGGTGAGCGTGTTCGTGCGCGCCTTCTCGACGAGCGCGTCGTAGGCGTCCAGGAAGGCGGCGAAGCCGAGCGTGCCCGCGCCGGAGATCACAGGCACCATCAGCGTCCGCGAGCCGTCCTTCTTCTCCACGTCCACCGCAAGCCCCAGGTTCACCGCGCCGTCGACGATGCGGTGCGGCTTGCCGTCGATCTCCTCGAAGTGGTTGGTCATCACCTGCATCTCCTGCGCGGCGCGCGCGATCGCGTAGGCGATCAGGTCGGTGAAGGAGCCCTTGCGGGGCCCCGCCTTGAGCTGCTGGCGGCGGCCGTCGAGCGTGGTCACGGTGACGGTCCTGAAGCTGGTGGCCGTCGGGATCGAGCGCGAGAGCTCCATATAGCGCGCCAGTGCGGCGGCGCCGCCGCGCATCGGCTGCGCTTCGCCCGCCGGCGCCTCGGCGCTCGCGGCGCCGTTGCCGGCTGCGGCTCCGAGCACGTCGGACTTGGTGATGCGACCCCCGCGCCCGGTGCCGGCGACGCCGGCGAGGTCGACGCCCTCGGCCGCTGCGGCGCGGGCCGCCACCGGTGAGACGTTGGCGCCGGCGGGCGCCGCGGCCGGCGCGCTCTGGGCCTCGCCGTCGCTCACGGGCGCCGCGGGCGCCGGTGCGCCGGCGCCGTCGCCGACCGCGATGCGCGCGATCACCTGGCCGACGGTGACGGTGTCGCCCTCCTCGACGAGACGCTCCGTGACCGTTCCGGTCGCGGGAGAGGGCAGCTCCAGGTCCACCTTGTCGGTGGAGATCTCGACGATCGTGTCGTTGACCTTGATCTCCCCCCCGACCTCGACGTGCCATTCGAGGATCGTGCCCTCGCTGACGGACTCGCCGGCGGCCGGGGTGAGAACGTCGACGATGCCGGACGCCTGCGCGGCGGCCGGGGGAGCCTCGGCGGGCGGCGGGGCCTCGGCCGCGGCGGGCGCGGGCGCCGTCGCGGTGCCGTTGCCCTCACTGCTCGAAGGCGCGGCCTGCGCGCTCCCGTTGCCGTTGCCCTCGGGTGCGGAGGCCGCGGGGGCGGCGCCGGAGCCGACGGCGATGCGGGCGATCACCTGGCCGACGGTTACGGTGTCGCCCTCGGCGACGAGGATCTCGGTGACCGTGCCGGTCGCGGGAGAAGGCAGCTCGACATCGACCTTGTCGGTGGAGATCTCGACGATCGTCTCGTCGGTCTTGATCTGCGCGCCGACCTTGACGTGCCATTCGAGGATGGTGCCCTCGGTGACCGACTCTCCCGCCGCGGGGGTCACGACGTCCACGATCTGCTGGGTCGTCGTGTCAGTGGCCATTGGCTTACAACTCTAGCGTTCTGTGACGAGCCACGGAGCGCTTGCAAAACGGCGATTTTTTTGTGGGGACGGGAGGGCGCTGAGACCCCGCCTCAGGCGTTCGCCGGGGGCCTTTCCGCGGCCCGGCCCTCCCTGATGAACTCGTAGCTGCCGAAGAACGGCCCGATCCCCCCGAGCACGGCGACGGCGACCGCCAGGCGCAGGGACACGACCCGCAGGCGCGCGGCCGCCAGGCAGACGAGCGACATGAAGATCCACAGCAACCCGTGGCCGAGGCCGAGGATGAACGTCTCGGGCTGCGGGCCGCCGAGCGCGAACGCGCACAGCAGCAGCGCCAGGTACACGCACGAGTGGGTGAACGACAGCGCCCTCAGCCGGGTGAAGGTCAGGGGTCCGACACCCGCCGGCGGCGTGCTCACATCGTCAGCCAGCGCGCCATCCTCGGCAGTGCCTCCCCGGCCTCGGCCGGCCAGTCGTCGATGTCGGCCGGCCACCAGGCGTAGGTGTCGTGCTCGTGGTCGGGCGTGAGGAGCTCCTCGGCGCCCTCGGCGAGCCACGCCTGGCCGACGAACATCACGAGCTGGTGCGGCAGGCAGAGCAGCGCCTCGCCCTGGACGCGCTCGGGCGCGACCGACCACTCCTCCTCGAGCTCGCGCACGAGCGTCTCTGCGGGGCTCTCGCCGAGGTCGACCGCGCCGCCGGCGCCGAGCGCCCAGCGCCCGGCCCACGAGGACACCCAGGGTGCCCGCCGTCCCGCGAGCCAGCGGCCGTCTGCGGCCCGCGTCACGCAGAGCGCGGCGAGGCTGTGCGAGGCGTCTCCGGCGACGAGCCGCAGCGCCCATCGCAGCGGCTGCAGCTCGATCGAGATCCGGCCGCCGTCCTCGCTGTAGCCGACGAGGCGGGCGGCGAGCCCGTCGTGGCTCGGCGAGCCCCGCTCCTGCAGACCCTGGATCGCCGCGTCCGCCGCCTGCGTCTTCTCCGGCGAGGGCTCGTAGTGCTCGGGCAGCCACCGCGCGGTTATCTGCGCCATCTCCCACGGTCCCCTGGCGAGGATCTCCGGCGCCTGGCTGCTGTGCTCGGCCGTCTCGCTCACAGCTCCGGAGCATAGACTCGCGGCCGTGAGCAGCGGCCGGCGCAAGCATTGGGGTTGGGGCCGCGAGGACCAGCAGCCGAGCGCCGAGCAGGCGCGCGAGTCCGCGCCGGCGCTCTCGGAGCGGCTCGGCATCGAGCTCGGCGAGCCCGAGCAGCCGGTGGCCCTCGAGGACCTCCGGCTCGCGCCGCCCCGCGTCGCGATCCCGCCCGGGCTCGCGGAGATCTCCTCCGCCGAGGTCTACGAGCGCGCCTCGCACGCGCTCGGCAAGTCCTACGTGGACGTGGTGCGCGGCTTCCGCGGCCAGTTCGAGCATCCGCCGGACTTCGTCGCGCACCCGCGCTCGGAGCACGACGTCGAGCGGGTGCTGGAGTGGTGCTCGGCTGCGAACGTCGCCGCGATCCCCTACGGCGGCGGGACGTCGGTCGTCGGTGGAGTCACGCCCGACGTCGGCGGAGCCGCGAATGGGGCCATATCCGTCAATCTCAAAAATCTCGATGGCCTGCTCGAGCTCGACGCCGTCTCTCGGGCGGCGCGCATCGGCGCCGGCAGCACCGGCCCCGCCCTGGAGGCCGCCCTCGCCGAGCACGGCCTCACCCTGCGTCACTTCCCCCAGTCCTTCGAGCTGGCCACGCTCGGCGGCTGGATCGCGACGCGCGCCGCCGGTCATTTCGCGACGGTCTGGACGCACATCGAGGATTTCCTCGAGTCCGCTCGCGCGATCACGCCGGTCGGCGTCTGGGAGTCGCGGCGCCTGCCCGGCTCGGGCGCCGGTCCGAGCCCGGACCGCCTGCTCGCGGGCTCGGAGGGGATCCTCGGAGTGATCACGAGCGCCTGGGTCCGCGTCCAGCCGCGCCCGCAGCACCGCGCCTCGGCCGGGGTTCGCTTTCCCGACTTCGCGCGCGGCGCCGAGTGTGTGCGCGCGATCTCGCAGTCCGCTTTGAACCCGTCGAACTGCCGCCTGCTCGACGCCGGCGAGGCCGAGCTGACGATGGCAGGCGACGGCAGCCACGCGCTGCTCGTGCTCGGCTTCGAGTCGACCGACCATCCGGTCGAGGGCTCGCTCGAGCGCGCGCTCGCGATCTGCGCGGAGCACGGCGGCGCCGCGCTGCCCCGCCGCGAGGGCGGGGGCGACGCGGTGGGGTCGTGGCGCAGCGCGTTCCTCGGTGCCCCGTATGTGCGCGACCTGCTCGTCTCGCTCGGCGTGATCAGCGAGACCTTCGAGACGGCGATCACCTGGGAGCGGTTCCCGCGCCTGTACGAGCGCGTGATGGGCACGGCGCGCGAGGCGCTGCGCGAGCTCTGTGGCGAGGGCGGGCGCGTGTTCTGCCGCTTCACGCACGTCTACCCCGACGGCCCGGCGCCGTACTTCACGATCATCGCCCCGGGGCGGCGCGGCGAGGAGGTCGAGCAGTGGCTGGCGATCAAGCGGGCCGTCTCGGACGTGCTGATCGAGGAGGGCGCCACGATCACCCACCATCACGCTGTGGGGCGCGACCACCGCCCCTGGTACGAAGACCAGCGCCCGGAGCCCTTCGCCGAGGCTCTGCGGGCCGCGAAGCGCGCCGTCGATCCCGCGGGCGTGCTCAACCCCGGGGTGCTGCTGCCGTGAAGGTCGCGGTGCTCGGGCCGGGCGGCGTCGGAGGGCTGCTGGCGGCGGCGCTGGATCGTGACGGCCACGAGGTGATCGTCGTCGCACGGGAGTCGACGGCCGCTCTCGTCGCCTCCCGCGGCATCGCCGTCAACAGCGTCAAATACGGCGAGCTGCAGGCGCACCCGCGCGCGGTCACGCAACTGGCCGAGCCGGTGGACGCGCTCGTTGTCGCCACCAAGGCGCTCGGGCTGGACGAGGCCCTCGCGCGAATCGAGGTCGAGCCGGCACTCGTCCTGCCGCTGCTGAACGGGCTCGACCATCTCGCCGTGCTGCGGCGGCGCTTCGCCTCCGACACCGTCCTGGCGGGCTCGATCCGTGTCGAGGCCGACCGGCCCGAGCCGGGCGTCGTGGTCCACACGAGCCCGTTCCTGCTGGTCAGCATGGCCGGCGCCCCGGCGGCCGCGGAGCCGATGCGCGAGCTCGCCGCCGTCCTCGACCACGCGGGCGTGCCGACGAACGTCTCGGGCTCGGAAGCCGACGTGATGTGGTCGAAGCTCGTGCGACTGAACGCGCTCGCCTGCACGACGAGCGCCTACGACAAGCTGCTCGGGGAGATCCGCTCGACTCCGGAGCTCCGCGCCGACCTCGTGGCGACGATGCAGGAGGCGGCGGCAGCGGGGAAAGCGGAGGGAGCCGACGTCGACGCCGAGCGGGCGATCGCGGAGCTCGACCGGGCGCACGAGACGCTCGGCAGCTCGATGCAGCGCGACATCGCGGCGGGCAGGACGCCGGAGCTCGATGCGATTCCCGGCTCGGTCATGCGTGCCGCCGCCCGGCACGGGGTGCCCTACCCGACGATCGAACGGCTCGTGACGATCATCGCCGCGCGCGCCGGGATCGATCCGCCCGCGGTCTGAGCCGCCGGAGAGGCGCTCGCGCCCGCGCCCGACTAGGCGGGAGCTTCGGCCGGGCCGGCGAAGCGCGCCACGGTGAAGCCGATCAGCACCGGCACGTGCACCGCGAACAC
>Ga0070741_10019006_pt1 | contig 11027 bp, 9 predicted proteins | sample Coa_R1_4_FD_66440 | JGI IMG/M metagenome (GOLD analysis project Ga0070741, IMG submission 66440) | Surface soil microbial communities from Centralia Pennsylvania, which are recovering from an underground coalmine fire - Coalmine... | ecosystem: Environmental > Terrestrial > Soil > Unclassified ...
TGGAGCGCGAACGGCATCGAGCTGCGCTGCCGATGTTTTATGCGTGTGTGGCAGGAGTGGGCTTCGATAGCGAGACGAACCGTCGCGCGAACAACATGCCGGTGTGGCTGCGGCGTAGAGGCGGGTACATCCTCGGGGCGGCGGGCGCGCTGCTGTCGTATAAACCGGTGAAGATCTCGGTCTCGGTACCGGCTCCGCGGTGGGCGCCGACGGACAACGGCTGGGTTTCGAAATTGGACGAACCGGCTTTGCTCGTAGCTGTTGGCAATGCGCCGAGTTATGGCGGCGGGATGAGACTGCCGGCCAAAGCGCAAATGGATGATGGCCGCCTGGATGTGTGTTTCGTGCGTCGGGTGAATAAGTTGAGGTTGCTCCGACTGTTTCCAAAGGTATTTTCAGGGGCGCATATCGGACTGAAGGAGGTGGAATACGTGCAAACCGATCGAGTACGCGTGGAGGCGGAGAAGCCGATGCCGGTTTATGCCGATGGGGAATACATCTGCGATACGCCGGTGGAGTTTTCGGTGCAGCCGGGCGCATTGCGGGTGATTGCGCCCTAAGGGGGCATTTTGGTGGGATAAATCCCTTAGTTTGAGGTACTTTTGCCGGGCAATCGTATGCAGTGACAAAATTAAGGAAACCTTTTCAGAGATCCACGGTCTATACTTTGAGCAACGGTTATGTCGACGTCTGCCTTGGAAAATCCGAGTCCACCCCCTGAGAATTCCGCGAGCGAGCCTGGGTTTCGAGTTCTTATACTCGACACAGAACATGCCTACGCGGTGGATCGGAAATCCTTCCTTTATTCGTATTCGATAAACATGCTGACAGTGGCCCTGCTGATCTTCGCCAGCCACTGGACGTTCACGCATACCGAATTGATTCAAAAGCAGGTTTCGACGATCGCGACCGACATCAGCCCGTATCTACCGTTGGGGGAGAAACCCATGGGCGGAGGCGGCGGTGGTGGGGACCGGGATAAGCTGGCCGCTCCCAAGGGCGCTGTTCCGAAGCTTAAGACGGAAATTCCGATTACGCCTCCGGCAGTTGTTGTCCGCAACCCGAACCCAAAGCTGGTGGCCGATCCTTCCGTGGTGGCGCCGCCGAATATCCCGGTGATCAAGACCGGGGATTTGGGTGATCCACTCGCGAAGGTGATTGGCACCGCCTCGAATGGTACGGGCGTAGGCGGCGGGATCGGAAGCGGTTCCGGCGGCGGCGTTGGCTCCGGACACGGACCGGGCGTTGGGCCCGGGTACGGTGGCGGCTATGGCGGCGGAATTTATCGGGTGGGAAATGGCGTCAGCCCGCCGAGCCCGATCTTCTCCCCGGATCCCGAGTATTCGGAAGAAGCGCGGAAAGCGAAATACCAGGGCGTAGTGCTGCTGGCCCTGATTGTTGGGCCGGACGGACGCTGTCATGACATCCACGTGGTGCACTCGCTGGGCATGGGCCTGGATGAAAAAGCCGTGGAGAAAGTAAAAGAGTGGAAGTTCGAGCCTGCGAAAAAGGACGGGCAGCCGGTTGCAGTTTCGATCAACGTGGAAGTGAATTTCCGCTTGTACTAAATTCAAGATTTGCAGCGAGGCGCGGAGACAATCCGCGCCTTTCGTGTTTCTGGGGGAGTTTCCGCGGCTAGCTCCGGGCGGCGGGAAACCCGTTATCATGTCGAGAGCAAATGCTGACCGCCAAAGAAATCCTGGGATTGCACGACGAATGTACCCGTCGGTGGCACACGGTTACGCCGCGGTTTGATGGGGAGCCGTCGGACTTCCGCTCAGCGGTGGAGCAGCAGCATTGCGCGAACTTCGAGCTGTGGCACGAAGAAGACAAAGCGCGCATTCCCGGCGCGCAAGACTTCGAGATCGCGACGGTGAAGCGCAATATCGACAAGTTCAACCAGCGCCGCAATGACCTGATGGAAAAGTGCGATTTCTTCGCCCTCGAGGAATTGAAGCAGCGCCATCTGCCGAAAGCATCGGCACCCTTGCATTCCGAGAGCATCGGGCTGATGATCGACCGGCTTTCCATCCTCGCACTGAAGATCTTTCATACGCAGCAGGAGATCGAGCGCACGAATGCGCCGGCGGGCCACGCAGACCGGAACCGCGAGCGGTTGGCGACGCTGAGCGAACAACGCAATGATCTTGCGGACGCGTTCGAAGAATTGTGGCGGGAGATCCTGGCGGGGAAGAAGCGGTTCAAGATCTATCGGCAACTGAAGATGTACAACGAGCCGTCGCTGAACCCGCTGATCTACGAAGCACGCAAACGCTAGCGGCGGAAGAAGCGGTAGAAGAGCATCGCTGAAATCGCGAATCCCACAAAAACCACGAAGTGCCGGAGGCGATCGCCGCCGATTTTTCGGGCGATTCCCGCGGCTCCCCAGCCGCCGAGGACGGATGTGATCGCCATCACCAGCACATAGGGCCAGAAGACCATCTTCGCCACGATGAAAAGCAGCGAGGCGACGCCATTGATCGCCAAAGCATAGACGCTGGTCAGTGCATTCATTTTCAGCAGGTCGGTCATGCCGAGAATGCTGAGAGCGGACAGCATCATGATGCCGATGCCGGCGCCGAAATAGCCGCCGTATAAGCCGACGAACAGCTGGAAAGCCATGGCGGAAAGAAACCATCCGGCGGTGCGGTGGGCTTCGGGATGCGAGGAGCGCACGAGCCGCTGAATGGGTGAGCGCGCGGCGAACACCAGGGTTGCGAAGAGGATGAGGAATGGAACCATCTTCTCGAAAATGCCTGGAGGGGTAATGCGCAGGAGCATCGCTCCACCCGCGCCGCCGACGACGCTAGGCACAATAAGCCAGTTCATACGGCGTTCGGAGGCGGCAAATTCGCGACGGAAGCCCCAAAGGCTACCGAGAGAGCCCGGCCAGATGGCGACGGTGTTCGTCGCATTCGCAGTCACCGGCGGAAGGCCGAGGGCAATCAGAGTGGGGAATGTGATGAGGGTGCCACCACCCGCGACCGAGTTGATGGCACCCGCGAGGAACGCTGCGATTCCGGCGAGTGCGAGATGCACGGGAGAGATTTGGTGGGCGAACGGCATGCTGGAGATTCGATGATCTCACAAACGGGGTCGTGGCTTATTCGTAATGGAGCGCTTCGATGGGATCGAGCCGCGAGGCTCGCATGGCGGGGAGCATTCCGCTTAGGAGGCCGACCATGGTGAGAATGAGGGTGGCGATGACGAGAGTGAGCGGATCGATGAGCAGGCGGATGTCTCCGCCCTCGGCGTGTTTCGCCATGGCGCTGTAGAGTGTCAGGCGTCCAACGGAAAGCGAGACAGCGTAAGCGAGGACCACGCCAAAAATCCCGCCCGCAAAGCTGATGGCCAGGGCTTCGGCAAGGAACTGCCGGAAGATGGTTTCGCGCGGACAGCCGAGCGCCTTGAGCATGCCGATTTCACGGGTGCGCTGGGTGACCGAGACCAGCATGATGTTCATGAGGCCTACGCCGCCAATGCCGAGCGTGAGCGTGCCGATGAATGCCAGCAGGACGCGAAGCCCAAGAGCAATGACGCGGAACTGATGTACCTGGTCCTGCAGGTTAAAGATCAGGACGGCACGACGATCTGCGGGATTAAAGCGGTGCTGGATGGCGAGCACGTCGCGGACGTCCTGCTCGAGTCCGAGGAAGTCGTCGTCTTCATAATTGAACATGAACGAGCCGACGTAATGGATGTCGGTGAGATTTCCCATGGCTGTGTAGGGAACGTAAACGACATCGTTCACGTTATCGTTGCCCTGCTGCATCTTCGGCTCAAGCGTGCCGATGACTTCGAAGCTGACGCCGTCGATGCGAACGCGTTCCCCAATCGCATTGCGTCCGGAGAAGAGCTTGTCCTTAATGTCGGAGCTCAGGAGGGCGACACGCGCGCGGGCCACGAGGTCGTCGGGATTGAAAAAGCGGCCCTGCGCCAATTTAAGAATGCGGATGTCGCTCACGTTGGGATAGTCGCCATTCACGATGACGTTGTAGGTCCGCGTGTCGAACTGGACATTGCACTGTTTGCTGGTTTCGGGGGTAATGCGGGTGATCTGGGGAAGGTTCGTGGTGAGCACGTCGATGTCGTCGAGGGTGAAGCGGACGCGCGTGCCGGCCTTTTCGCCGCCGGCTTGCATGGAGGAGCGGCCGGGGACGAGGATCATGGTCTTCACGCCGAAGCTGGCGAAAACGGTTTCCACGGCGCGGCTGAAGCCGTTGCCATAGGCGAGCAGCAATACGACGGTGGCGATGCCCCAAGCCATGCCGAGCATGGTGAGCGCGCTGCGCCGACGATTATGCTTCAGCGCCGTGAGCGCTTCCTGTAAGACTTCGGGCATCGGCTATTCCTTCCTCAGCGCCTCAACTGGCGTAAGGCTGGCCGCGCGACGTGCAGGATAGATTCCGGCGGCGATGCCCGCGAGAGCGAGGCTGGCAACCGCCAGCACTGCGGTTGCCGGGACCAGCTTCGGCGGATCGAAGCCGTTGGGAAGCCGGAAGCCACTGGTGGACCACATTAGCAGTGACGCGCCTGCGATCCCGATAAATCCGCTGGTCATGGTGATCAGCGTGCCTTCGAGGAAGAACTGGATAAGGATGCTGCGGTTGGTTGCGCCGAGTGCTTTGCGCAGGCCGATTTCGCTGGTGCGCTCGGACACGGAAACCAACATGATGTTGATTACGCCGATGGCGCCGAGGCCGAGTGTAACCATGCCGACGCTGCCGAGGAAGGCATTCATGGCGTCGAAAACGGCGCCGACGGTGCGGGCCTCCTGGATGGTGTCCCACATGGCGAAGGAATTTTCGTCGCTGGGATCGAAGCCGTGATTGCGGGCGATGATCTTCTTCACTTCCGCCGAGGCTAACTCTGATTCAGCGGCCGTGCGGGGCTGGAAATTGACCAGCGAAAGCGCGCCGCGGCCCTCCTCGGTTTTGAGCGGGAAGTCCTGCGCCATGGTCTGGTACGGGATGTAGCCGCGCATGTTGGTGAAGTTTTCGTCGCCGCGACCCACCCGCCGAATGGTTCCGACGACGGTGAATGCGAGACCGTTCAGCAGTACGGTCTGATCGATTGCAGGCTTGCCGGGGAAGAGGTGACGGGTGAGCTCATCACCGAGCACGATGACGTTGCGCCGTTGACTCTCATCCTCCCAGTTCAACCAGCGTCCCTGGTTCAGCGGCAGGTAGCGAATGTCGGCGAACTGGGGTTCCGAGCCGATGATGGGACCGCTCGCGTTGGCGAACTCACTGGCGGCGTGGATGTCGTCGCGCGAGAGCACGGGCGCAGCGTTGCGAACGTACGGCGCGTGGAGAATGTCGAGATAGTCCTGGTAGGTGAGCAGGTAATTGCGCGCTGACGACATGTTGGCTGACACTGCCGGCGCGCGCCCCGGCCAGATGAACATGATGTCCTTGCCCATTTCTTCCATGTCGCGCTTGCTTCCCGAGCGGAAACCTTCTCCGACGCCGACCAGAAGGAGCAGGGATCCGACGCCCCACGCGATGCCGAACATGGTGAGAAACGTGCGCAGACGATGCGCCCACAGCGTGCGAAGCGTCTGCGCGAGGATATCGAAAAATATCTGCATTCCTGGACTAGAGCCGCTCCAAGAGGACCTTCAGGAAGCGCCAGAAGCTCTCGACAGACGAGATCTGTACGCGCTCGTTGGGACTGTGAGGGTTCTCGATCTGGGGACCGAAAGAGATCATCTGCATTCCGTGGTGCTTTTCGCCGATGACGCCACACTCCAGGCCGGCATGCATGGCCACCAGCGCGGGGTCGGTGCCGAGGACTTCCTTGTGGACCTCGCGTGAGATCTTCACGATGTCAGAGTTTGGCTCGGGTTTCCATCCGGGATATCCCGTAGCATGCTCTGGTTCGAAGCCCGCCATGCGGCAAACAGTGGCAACCATGCTGGCGGCATCCAGTTTGCCGCTTTCGATGGCACTGCGCTGGCTAGTGACAAGTTCGACAGTATCGCCCTTGATGGAGATTGTGGCGACGTTGGTAGAGGTCTGCACGAGGCCCGGGATATCGGGGCTCATGCCCAGGACGCCATGATGCAAGGTGGCGACGAGGTCGGCGATGCGCTGGCCGTCCGCGTCGTCAATAATTTGAGAAGGGGCGGCGGTGCTTTCGACGGTGATCTTTAAGCCATTGTCGAAGGAGCCAAGTTCCGATTGGACCTGGGATTCGATTTCGGCGACGGCTTTCTTGAAATCGACTTCCTTTGCGGAGTCGACAACCACGACGGCGAAGGCTTCCCGGGGAATGGCGTTGTGCGCGCTGCCGCCTTTAATGTCCGCGAGGTGAGCGCCGAATTTCTTCATGACACCCTGGAGGACGCGGCCGAGAATGCGGATGGCGTTGCCGCGACCGAGATGGATGTCGACGCCGGAGTGGCCTCCGCGAAGGCCTGAGACTTTAATACGCAACGATGCGCCGGCTGGAGCAGGCTTGTGGGCGATCTTGCGGCGGGCGTAGGTATTTACTCCGCCAGCACAGCCAATACAGAGAGTGCCTTTTTCTTCGCCGTCGAGGTTGAGGAAGTATTTTGACTTCAGCAGGCCGGGTTGGAAATCGGAAGCGCCGGTCAATCCGGTTTCTTCATCGATGGTGAATACGAATTCCAGCGGACCGTGGTTGATGTCGTCGCTCTCCATCACCGCGAGTGCCGTCGCTACGCCTACTCCGTTGTCGGAGCCGGGCGTAGTGCCGTCGGCGTAGAGCCAGTCTTCGCGGCGAACGACTTTGATTGCGTCGGTGTCGAAGTTGAAGTGCGTACCTTCATTCTGCTCGCACACCATATCGAGGTGGCCTTGCAGAGCGGCCATGGAAGCTTTCTCGCGTCCGGGCCGGGCAGGCTTGCGGACCACAAGGTTGCCGGCCTTGTCCTGCACGTGCTCGAGGCCGTGCTTCTCGGCAATGCTGATCACGTAGCGGCGCGCGGCGTCTTCCTTGGTGGAGGGGCGGGGAATCTTGGTAAGAGCGTCGAAGTGCTTCCAGATCACTTTGGGATCAAGTTCGGTTACGACAGCAGACATACGGCTCTCCTTATGGGTATGAGAACGCACTATCGTACCGCTTCGAGTGAAAGCGAGGCGAGCAGGAAGTAGGCGTACGAGCCCAAATCCGACAGTTTTGGCGGCAAAAGGGAAGCGCCACACGCTCGAGAAAAGCATGTGGCGCTGCGAAATCTAAATGTGGGCGAACTTAGAGGCTCTTGTTCAATGCCTGTTCAATGCGCTCGCGGGCGACGTAGCCCACAATTTGTTCTTGCACCTGCCCGCCCTTGAAGACGAGGAGGGTGGGGATTCCGCGGATGCCATAGCGCGACGGGGTAGCGGCATTCTTGTCGACGTCCATTTTTCCAACGGTGACTTTGCCGTTGAAGGACTGGGCTACTTCGTCCACGATCGGGGCCAGCGCCTTGCAGGGGCCACACCAGGCGGCCCAAAAATCAATGAGAACCGGCTTGTCCGACTTCAACACTACTTGATCGAAATTCGAATCTGTCACTTCAACAATTGCGTCGCTTGCCATTGCGCCTCCAGGCTGAATATCTGCGGACTACCGACGGCCAGCGCCGGAAGGGCCGGGCCGAAATTTCATCCTACCACTACATTTGATGGTGGTCGCCCTGGTTTCGACTCAGTTCGCGAGGGGTGGGCCGTGGAGCGCCAAAACGAACTCGCTTGCCCTGATTTTTGGGCAAAAAAACAACGCCCTGGGCTTTCGCCACAGGGCGCCGACGGCAGCCCTCCCCCAGAACTGCCGAACGTACGGGAAGGATTCTGCTTCTTTTCTGGAGAAAAGTAAATATAACGGCAGTAACGGGGCGGTAATCGAAAAGTGGTTACTGCGGTGAATAACTGGGTTAAACTCTGCGATTTCAACGCTGGAAGCGATCGAGAGAGCAATGCGAAGTGTTCGGGTTCGTGTGCACGGCGACGCAGCGCGATCGGCAGTTCGTGCTCAACTTTTTGCCCGTGATTTCCATTTTGCTGTCAGAACATTGCACCGTGATTGCGACAGTTGATGGTCCCGCGCGCACGATAAGATCGTCGCACGACGGACATGAATCTTCCGCTCATCGACAGCGCGTACGGGAAGCTTACTGAGGACGTGAATGTCGCGAAATGACGTGCTTAGGAGCCGGCGGGCTACATCCCGTCGTAGTTCGGTCCGCCTCCGCCTTCCGGCGGCACCCAGGTGATGATCTCGTACGGGTCCATAATGTCGCACGTTTTGCAATGCACGCAGTTCGACGGATTGAGATGAATCTCTTTTCCGCCGGGCACATCGTGGGAATCGACCATCTCGTACACGTTCGCGGGACAAAAATTCGTGCATGGATTGCCGAATTCTTTCGTGCAACGTGTGCTGCAAATGTTCGTGTCGTGAATGACCAAGTGCGCCGGTTGGTCTTCTTCGTGCTTGGTGCCGGAGTGGTAGAGATCGGTCAGCTTATCGAAGGTCAACTTGCCGTCGCCCTTAGCGGGCCCAAGGATCTGATTGCGCCGCTCGCCATAGCCGAGCATGTCCCATATGGGCTTCATGCGGCTGTGCCCAGCGTGGGCTGGGTAGCGATTGAACACGCCATGGCCGCCGGTGACCTGCTGCAACGCGGTGTGCATCATCCCCAGGACGAAGCCTTGTTCAAAGCCCTGGTGGAAGTTGCGGACCGGCCAAAGCTCATCATGGATCCAACTGGCGTTCACCTTCTCCGGATAGCTCTTTAGTTGTGCCTGGGAAAATTCGTTTTTGAGTAGCGCGTCGAAGGCTGATTCGGCGGCCAGCATGCCGCTCTTGATGGCGAGGTGGATGCCCTTGAGGCGCTGCGAGTTCAGGAATCCTGCCGAATCGCCGATGATCATCCAGCCATCGCCGGCCAGGGGTGGGAGCGCCCACCATCCGCCGTAGGGAAGGGATTTCGCGCCGTAGCGGATCATCTTGCCGCCCGCGAGCAGTTTGGCTACGAAGGGATGCTCTTTGAATGCTTGCAGAACGTGTTGCGGATCAGTGCGAGGGTCGGGATAATCCAAGCCCGTCACGTATCCCAGCGAGACGATATTGTCCTTGCCGCCGTAGATCCATGCTCCGCCATATTCCTGGAACGTGAGCGGATATCCCAACGTGTAGATGACCTCGCCGGGAGCTACACGTCCGGCAGGTAGTTCCCAGAGCTCTTTGACTCCGACGCCGTAGGTTTGCGGATTGCGTTTTTCATCGAGATTGAATCTGCCGACCAACTGCTTGGTCAGGGAACCGCGTGTGCCTTCGGCGAGGACCAGGACTTTTGTCTTCAAGTCGTAGCCTGGTTCGAAGTTCGATTTCTGCTCGCCGCGCTTATCGACACCCTTGTCGTCGGTGCGCACGCCCACCACTTTTTGATCTTCAATCAGCAGCTCCGATCCTGCGAAGCCAGTGAAAAGCGTGATGCCGGCGGCTTCGACCTTTTCGCCCAGCCACTTGGTGAAACGGTTGATGGAAATCACGTAGTTGCCGTGATCGCGCATGGGGGGTGGCGTGATAGGCGCCTTGATCTTGCCTTTCCTGGTCAGGTAATAGACGGACTCTTTCGAGACGGGAGCTTCGATTGGGGCTTCCTTTTCCCATCCGGGCAGGAGCTCATTCATGGAGCGTGGATCGAGAAGCGCGCCGCTGAGGCAGTGCTGGCCGACCTCGCGTGCTTTTTCAAGCACGTAAATATTTTCCTTGCTGACGGAGAGTTCCGGATTGGCCTGGTTATGGGCGTCAATGAGCTGCGAGAGGCGCAGCGCGCAAGCCATGCCGGCGGGGCCGCCGCCTACGATCACAACATCGGCGTCCATCTGCGGGCGTTCTACACCCGAAAGCGGTTTACGAAAGACGATCATGTGAGGAATTCACCCCGGTAGCCTCAGCAAACCGGTTTTTCGGTTGTGGGGCCATATCTGAGGGACTGGTGAGTTTAGCAGCCGCCCCGAAACGCGAGCAACTTTCCACATTGCAAGTTACTTTGGATGCCCAAAGTGGTGACAAAAGGGAGGCTGAAATTTTTCGCGGCTGGAATATGATCTCGCGCAGATGTTCAAGTCGTTGTTCCCGAAAAAAGCATCGCCTTCCAACGCAGTTAGCGTTCTGCTGCTGCAGCGCAAGCTGTCGAAGTTCTCGACTGACGAGCTGAACCACGCCATGCAGCGGGCGTGGAGGCAGAAACACGATCCGACGCACTTTTGCGCGGACGCCGGCCAGGAGCAGGACGGCCCTTTGCTGAAGGCCTTTGGAGAAGTTTTCAAGGTTCTTTACAGCACAAAGCCGCTGGATGTGGACGGACTGCGGGTCGAGCTGCCGCCGTGGGGTCACCACACGTCGTTCGCGATGGTGCAATACGATTGCCCGCGCCTTCCCGAGGAAGTCGAGCGGAAGCAACTGTATTGTCTCCTCGGATTGCTCTGCCGGGAACTGATCACGTCCGAAACGGTTGGCCTCTATTTTTCCCAGGAACGGCTTTTCGCCCGCAACACGATGAAGCTGCAGTTCCTGCTGGCTTCCGGACGTCCGTTCGATCCGGTTGAGCTTCACGCGCAGGCCGATGTCTCGAAATAGCCCGTGAAGGTCACCATCATCGGCTAGAATCGCAGACCATGCTTCCACTTGAGATCAAGGGCCTGATAAAGCGTTTCGGGTCTCTGACAGCCGTGAATGGAGTTTCGCTCGAGGTCCGAGACGGGGAGTGTCTCGGGCTGCTCGGGCCGAATGGTGCGGGGAAGTCGACGACGATCCGCAGCATTGTAGGCCGCGTCCGCCCTGACGCTGGGACGGTAAGCATCTTCGGACATCCCGCGGAGAGTCCAGAGGCCCGAGCGGCGATCGGATGGGTTCCGCAGGAACTGGCGCTCTACCCTCTGCTGAGCTGCCGCGAGAACCTCGATTCCTTCGGACGTTATCAAGGTCTTCGCGGCAAGGCACTGAATGATGCCGTCGCGTGGTGTCTGCAATGGGCTACGCTGACGGACAAGAGCTCGGAGCCGGTGAAACAA
>Ga0070741_10019007_pt1 | contig 11027 bp, 11 predicted proteins | sample Coa_R1_4_FD_66440 | JGI IMG/M metagenome (GOLD analysis project Ga0070741, IMG submission 66440) | Surface soil microbial communities from Centralia Pennsylvania, which are recovering from an underground coalmine fire - Coalmine... | ecosystem: Environmental > Terrestrial > Soil > Unclassified ...
GCACCAGTCCAAGCACGTGCTTCAGCAAAGTGCTTGCTGGAACCGCTGCCGCCGAGCAGGACCAGAATTCCGCCGCGATGGACATTCAGGTCGACCCGATCCAGCGCCCGCCGCACGCTATAGGACATGCACACGCCCCGGAATCACTCACCATTCGTGTTGGACAAAGAAGGTTGATGAGATTTTGGTCCCGATCGCACGATTTGTGCGCGGACTTCTGAGACAGAACACGATCTAGGAACTGGAGGCCTTACGCAGGATTTGTACGAGATCGTGGAACTCGTATGGTTTGCGAATGAAGCCGTGGACTTGCGAGGCGTTCATAGTCGGCGTCAGCATTTCCGGGCTATAGGCGCTGGTCAAGATCACCCTTATGTCCGGTCGCGATTGGGCGGCTTCCGCAAGAAGTTCTCGGCTGGAAGCCCCGGGGATGGTCATGTCGAGTAACATCAAGTCGATCTTGCTCGCGTTCGCCCGAAGGAACTCGATGGCAGATGTCCCGTCAGCAGCTTCCAGCGCCGCGAAGCCTGTCTTGCGCAGCATTCGCACGACAGCTTGTCGAAGTGGATCTTCATCTTCGACAACTAGCACGTTGCATTGCCGGGCCACACCAGCCGACACGCTCCGATCCGAGCTCGGGTCACGGGCTGCCTCAGCCGTGGATCCGACCGTGGGTAATAAAATTTGGAATGTGGTCCCGCGGCCCAGTTCGCTGGCAACCTGGATCGCCCCACGAAGAGCTCGCACATTCCCATAAACGACGGCAAGCCCAAGGCCGTGGCCTGCTCCTTTGGTGCTGAAGAAAGGGTCGAAAACGTTCGCCTGCGTTGCCTGTGACATGCCGCGACCGGTGTCAGAGACCTCTAACTGCAAGTAATCACCATCGGGCAATCCCTTCGGTACGGTCACAGCGCGGTCTGGTGTCACACGTCCCGTGGTCACGCGAATTTCTCCATCCCGATCTCCTATAGCTTCAGAAGCGTTTGTTACGAGATTCATGACAATCTGACGAATTTGCGCAGCACTGGCCCGGACCGGGGGGAGATCCCGGTCGAGGTTTGTAACCAGGGCTACCCGCTTGGATATCGAAACCTTGAGTAATTCGAGCATCTCCACTACAACGCACGAGAGGTTGACCAGTTCGGGTTCCTCCCTTTCTTTCCCCGCATACATCAACAACTGGCGGACGATTTCCGCGCCCCGGATCGCCACGTTCCGGATCGCTGTTAGCTCTTCGGTTGGATCTACACCGCAGGCAATCTCTTCCAGCGACAGGTCCGCTTGCGCCAACACTCCTGCAAGCAGGTTATTGAAATCGTGAGCAATGCCACCGGCCAAAATGCCTATACTCTCCAGTTTTTTTCTGGCGAAATCCTCCTGTTGTACACGCCTGTTATCTGTGATGTCCTGGCAGGCGCCAAACAAACGCGTCGGGCGGTGTTGTTCGTCGAGAGACACTTCGGAATTACAATCAAGGATTCGCACGTCGCCATCGGGCCGGGTAATGCGAAACTCGATCGAGCGTTCAATCTCTTTCGCGAGGCACTCGCGCACCCATCGCACCAGACGCTCGCGATCCTCGCATACGGCCGCTTGCACAAATTCCTCATAACTCGGTTCGTGATCGTGCGGCACGCCGAAGATGCGGAACATTTCCTCGGACCACGATAGTTTGTTGGCATTGAGGTCCCAGTCCCAATGGCCTAAATGTGCAAGCCGCTCTGCATTCTTCAGGCGATCTTCGCTTCTATGCAGTTGCCTGGCTTTCTCGTCCAACAAGTGGTTCGCTTCACGCAACCTCGCGGTGCGGGTGACTACCATCGCCTCCAACTGCGCCTGCTTTCTTACTGCCTCGCTGAGGCGCCACCGTACGAATAGCAGAATCCCCGTCAGGCCGCATAGGATCAACAGCAGGTGAGCCCACCCCGTCTCGGTCCACGTTGGCTGCAATCGAAAGTCCGCCGCCGCGGTTGCCGGCAAGAGCGGGCCGTCGCGCACGCGGCAACGCACTTCCAGGCGATGCCAGCCGGGTCCCAATCCGCTGATGCTGATGTTCCGTGCCATCGACTCGGTCCAGAGAGCCTGATCCAACCGGTAGGCGAACCGAACCGACTGCTCGAACCGGTAATTCAGAGAAGAAAACTCGGCCCGGATGATGCGGGTAGGCTGATTAATCTCCAGTTGAGTAATCGTGGGGCGAGCAATCGGCGGGCCTGGCAGGCTTCCTTTTTGAGAATGATAATGCGCCAGTCCACCGCTGGTGCCCACCCACACAGCGCCGTCTGGGTCGGCCCAAAAGGCCTCCCCGTCACAATCGTTCGATACCAAACCATCCTCGGTTGTGAACGTGCTCCAGGTGTTGCCGTGCAGAACAGCCACACCGTTCGTGCTGCCACGCCATAAGTTACCGAAAGCATCTAAGCCGTGAAATGCCGTGACCGCTGCAGTTTTCGGATCGGCCGGCACTACGGCGGTGGAGCGGAGGATACGATCTCCCGAGACCTCCACCCGGTCGATGCCTGCGTCGTATCGATGACGAAGCCAGAGTGCTCCATCTCCCGCCGCGACTAGCTGATAAGGGCAGTCCGTCAGTAATCCTTCGGCGCGCCGGTGTGGACGCCACTGCCCGTCCCGCATGCTCCACAAACCGGTCCGGTTGGTAATCCACAGGGTTCCGTGCGTATCTTCCATCACTTTCCAGGCACCCCGCCCAAAAGATTCCGGCGTCTGCACGCCCTTTACCCGCTCTGATACCGACGGGTTTTCATTGAGAAACAGACCACATCGGGTTGGTAACCACAGCCGGTCACGCCGGTCGACGAATACGTCTTCCGGATCGCAGAGCAGGCCTTGCCTGGGGCCGATAGACCGGACCTTTCCCGAGACAGGATTTATCCGGGCTAAGCCCCCCGGCTTCATGACGGCCCATATAGAACCGTCGGAAGTCTCGGCCAGCCAACGAACATTGTCACCACCTAGCCCATCCCTCTTGGTCCAAGTCCTGACGCGCCCCGAGCTATCAATGCGCGCAAGCCCTAAGCCTGTGCCCACCCAGAGAGTGCCTTTGCGGTCTCGTCTCATATTCCAGACGATGTCCGACGGCAAGCCTTCGTCCGTCTTCCAGGATTCCCAAACGCCTCTGCCAACCCAGCGTGCTAGGCCGCCGCCGGCAAGTCCGATCCACAGCGACCCCTCGTGATCCTCCAGGGCCGCTACGCTGGTTTCGTTGCGCAAACCTCGAGCTCGGTTGACTATGTTCCAGGTTCCGTTCTTGTGAATGGCGAGCCCGCGGTCGGTCGGGACCATGACGGAACCATCTCGGCCTAACGTCAGAGCCCCCCAGAAGCCACTCGACGCTATGTCCGGCTTCTCCTGGACAAACCGGGACTCTGCTGGTGGGCGGCGGTAGAGGCTTTTTGGACTGCGCACCCACACGGATCCGTCGGGAGCGATGCGAATTCCGTCCCATGTGTCTTCGGGTAATCCGTGCAGGGTGCCGAACACCGAAACCTGTCCGGCATCCTCCATGCAAAGCTGCTGGTCGCATCCGAACCACAGTCGCGATCCCTGTCGCAGGATTCCGTGTATCGGCTTGTTTGCCAGCGCCGCCGGCAGGGAATAGGATTGGGTTGCAAAGGAACCATCCGTGCGGCGCGACGCCTCATAAATGCCGGCTGAAGTGGCGATCAATACTGCGCCAGAGGCCGTATCCGCCATCACTTGGGTACCGCGGAGCAATTTGTTAACGCCCTCGATCCGCAAAAAACGTTGTCCGTCGAACCGGAAGATTTTGGCACACGTATTTACCCAAAGGGCGCCGTCGGATGCAACGAACAGGCCATGGACCTCCGTAGAGCAGGGTAATCCCTCGGCCTGCCCCATCAGACGGAAGCGAATGCCGTCATAACGATACAGCCCGCCTTCCGTTCCCGCCCAGATGTAACCGGCATGGTCTTGAGCGAGCGACAGGACAACCAGGTTCTGAAATCCTTCTGCCGATCCATAGCGGCGGAAACTGTATTCCTGAGCAGTGGCGGATATGCCAAAAGCAAGTGTAATCGCGATAAGTTCGCCTCGGCCGCGACCTCGTCTCATCTGCAGTTCCGCCTCGCCGGCGAGTCGCGACCACCTGAAGCCAGGCGGCGGTGCCGACAATGGATACATGCCAGTTGTTCCAAACCCTCGCCTTTGCGCGGATGCAACACACCTATTTCGGCCAGTTTTTCCCGCCGGCAGTCGACCGCGTCGAATCTAACGCAAGTTGGCTCTGGGAACCTGGAATTCGTCAGCGCGCATAACGGTGCGTCTAGCCCGCAGCACGGCATAGCGAATGTATGGGAGAGAGCCGACTCCCAACGAAGCGCCAGACGATGGACGCAATCGTTGGCCAGCGGGCATTCTGCACCATACTTAGGGTGGCGCAGCCCGCTGCTCGTTGAAGAGTGCTTTGAGGAGGATGTAGGGCTTCGCGAGCGCCTGGCTAATGGCCGGTTGGCTCTGTGTGGGCCCGGTAGCGGTAGCGACCTTGATCCCGTTTGGGCTCGGCGCTCCGGCAGGGGGACCGGCTGCTCAATAGCCGACGGAATGTTCGCAGACAGCATTGTCGGCAGCCGCACAAGTAGCGACACTGCGGCGATGCGGGCCAACTCTGGATGGTGCCTCCACTGGCATTTCAGCACCAGCGCTCCACACAACGCTCCCGCAGCTACGAAGAGTCCAATCGCCCGGGCATTCATAAGGGCATAGATAGATGCTGTTATGGTGGACCCGGATTGCTTATTTGCTTTGCCGATCTCTGCAAGTGGACGGCTGATCACAAATCGTACGCCCGTCCCAGCAGGAAGACAGTCCATGATCCAAGGAGTTGTCTAGAGAGGAAACGGAACCGCTAATCGCTTCGGCCAAGTCTCGCTCCACGTCCACATATGAATCCCCGCCTACGTCGAAGACGACCTTGGCGATCTCCGCTCCCGTTAACAAGAACTTCTGCGGATATTCGCTGCTGACCGGATCGCCGCCATCGTAACCGATGCAGAGCCCCTCCCCGCACACCGGGAAATGACGGGTCATTGTCCGATAGCACAACAAAAACCAACATGTTGTCCGTTGTCCTCATTGGTCCAGGTAATCGATGATCCGGCGCAGTTGCGCATCGGTATACTCCGGAAACGGCGTAAACTTCCGGCATGCGCGAGGACAACCTCTTCTCGCCGGCAGACAGCTTCGCCCACGGGCCAACGGCGTCCGCGGGCGCAAGGTTCCTTCGGGGAGGGCATTCACTGGCGTCATTTCCGTGCCGGCCGGGATGAGACGCGCTTGACCATGTGCGGCAGAAACCAGTCCAGGATCCCTATCGGCGATAAATGCGGACCAGGCGCTTTGAGTCGCGGACGTCCAGATGGATGATTCCTCGGAGATGGCTTCACTTTCGCTCCTAAAGACGGATTACCATCCATGACTCTTTAGCCGCCTGCCCCGGCTCTACGATTTGTGCGCCGCCGAAAATAATTCTATCGCTGGCGCGGCTCATCCCTCGTTACAGAGGACTGTGCATACAGGCGCGGAATGGCGGGCATCATAATTGCCGAGCGGATAGTCTGATCTCAATAGTTCGAGCGCTGCCTTGATTCACCGAAGCAGTGGGCACATTCTGAATCCGTCGCCTTCGCTATAGCCTCGTCGGTTCTGGTGATGGTTCACCTGGGACGCGCGACCACCTTTCCGGCCGCGGGACTCATGTTCAGCCGCTATCCATTGGGGCTGTGGTTTCAACTCGCGTCCGACATTCGCTCTACCGCGATAGCACCGAGCTGCCAAGAGGCCGGAAAGCTAGCCGCCATCGTCGTAATCCGGGCAGAATTGGATTGTTTCCTGTTGCGCGCGACCCGTGAGTAGTGGGAGAGAAAGACCGAGCAGTCATCGGCTCCGGCGTAGTCTGAGCGACAAAAAGGCGTCTATGGGCGAAGTACTCCGCCGTATCGCGGAAAACATGGCTGGAAGGATTCACGGGCCACTGAGCTTTCGCTTCATCCTGCAACCGCTCACGGCGATCTTCTTTGCCTACCGCGACGGAATCCGTGACGCCCGAAGCGGCGAGCCGGCCTACTTCTGGTCTCTACTCGATGACCCGCTCGACCGGCACGGTCGGATTCGCGCCGGCTGGAAGGCGGTGTCCCGGGTCTTTGTACTGGGCGTCCTAATGGACGTGATCTATCAGTGGCTGGTGTTCCGGCATGTGTATCCGGGGGAGGTTCTCATCACTGCCACCGGACTGGCGATTGTTCCGTACGTGCTCGTGCGCGGGCCGATCAACCGCATCATGCAGCACCGAACAGGGGGAGAAAGAATAGGGCACCCCAGGAACCGGACCTAACCACACGAAGCAAGGGTGCCAGCGCACTGTCCGGACGGCGCAGCCACCTCGCAGTCGAGCGGAATCTGCTTGCACGAACGTAACACTAAATGGCATAGAGGGGGACGGCGACTTCTTTGATCTCTTTCGGCATCACCGCTCTATACATTTTCGAGAGCTTCGCCAGCAAAACGCCGCCGGACATTTGTTGGTAGCAACCGGTTGCGCTCTGATTATGATCAGCACCGGATTAATCTGTCTGCTGCTGGTCGGCCTACGGAACTGGCACGACACACGCCGGAATACGGCGCGAAGCCGCCACCCTTCCACGGCCATGGTCGCCATGATCGCTTGCCGCGAGTGTTCGGCTTGGTGGCGGTGATCTTCCGCCGGCGAGCCCTGCCTGACGCAAACAGCGGAGAGATGAATCTATCCACTGTACCTCATCCGTATCTTGCTGGTTCCAGGTTTTCGCGTTAGCGGATAGATTGGTATATCCGGTTTCGCCACAGGTCTTAGCTGGTGCCACCCATCAGCCAAGGCAGCTTGAGTTGCCTCTCGGCATTGCGCTGCCGAGTGCGTTCGGGGTCGAGAGTCTTTAGGGACATCTGTTTGTGGCTGCCATCGGGCGTGATGTAGAGAATGCGGTTGCCCTCCAGGGTTACGAGCACCGCCGATTCCACGCGTTGGTCTTTGCACACGAGGACGAAGGCCGCCGGCGAACCTGGACTGGATACGGGCCAGTTGTACTCCCGGACTTCCGGATGGATCGGCGGCGGGGGCACAGGTGGCGGCATCATCTGGATTTGCGGCATCATCACCACAACTGAGGGCTGCTCCGGCTGCGAAGAGGGTTCGTTGCTCCCGTAGTCCGCGTACCAGGTGCTGTAGAACGGGTCAAAGTAGGGGCCGTAGGCGAGATAGGGATCCAGGCCGGTAAAGCTGCGGCCAGAACCGAAACCGAGCCGCTTGCCAAATGAGGAGTGGTTGAACGACCCATTTCGAAACGGCATGGACGGCCTCACCGGAGGCCGTCCTATGCCAATGCCGCCCATTCCACCTCGCCCAAGCATGTGAACCTGAGCCGGCGCTCCCGGAACACACAAGGCGGCAAAGACGACGGCAGCGATCCGGAGAGCTCTCATAGATTCTCCTTCGAACAGCAAGACTGCTTATAGGAGGTGCGATATCTTTTTTCCACGCGCGGATTGAAAATATTCGCCGACCTGGATCGGAAATGTACTGTGGAGCGCCATTTACCCTGCGTGTTTACTGGCATTCCGTTGGTCCGATATCTTCCAGCGCCGAAGTTTTGTTCAAGGCCGGTTCTTCCGGCCCGCAAGAAATGGGCTCTGAGCGAGAATCATAAGACAGCGTCGGCCTGAGCAGGGCTTAAGCAGCATCGAGAGTGAGTTGTTACCAATATTCTTGGCCTCTTTGAACGCAGTCCGGAAGCGTCTCGCAGTCGGCAGCCGGAATCTCCGATGTTCGTGTTTCCTGTGCGGGGCAGGCCGACAGGCACGGGCGAATTACCGGCTGCCGGAAACCCACCGCTCACACTTGGTCCTCTGCGGCAGCGCGCTCCGGCCCCATGTAGTCGGCGGGAAGCCCCAGAATCCCTCATAGAGTCAGAGCATTGCGCAGACCCTGGACAGCCTTCGACCGGCCTCAGGAATTTAGGCGTTCGGACCTTCGAAAGTGCGCGTTTGGAATGCATTGTCGCCCGGAGTGTCTCCAGAGGGGCCGATTACCGTCATCGGAAAGTCCCGAAAGGGACGGATGGACAGAGTACACGTGGCGGCCCGGACCCTCCGGTCGTCGAGGACCAATAACCATGAGTGGGTATTCCCATCTCCTCAGCCAATAGTCACTGCTGCTTCAATTCTGTCAGCATGGCCTCGGCGCGGCTCCGCTGGCTATCGTCGTCGGGAACAATCCGAAGATACTGTTCGACATGTTGAATGGCTTCATCTCGCTTGCCCCGGCGCATCAGGAGTTCCGCCGACAGGAGATATGCTAATGGGATCTCACTGGTGGCTTTCTCCAGGTTATCGAGCACTTCGTCGCTGTCGCCGCTTGCGAATAATAGGCTGGTGCCGAGCACATAATGTATTGTGCCTGAGGTGGGCATGAATCGCAGCGCTTGGCGGGCGACCACTGCAGCCTCGCCATAGCGCTCTGCTTTGGCCAGAGCGATGCTCAGATTGGCGAGCGCCAGTCGATGGTCGGGCGCGACGTCAATCGCCTTCTGGAAATGCTCGATCGCCTGATCGAGGTCTCCCGTCCCGACTTCCACGGCACCCAGTTCATTGAACGCGTCAGCGAATTCGGGATCGAGCGCGACGGCCTCGCGAAACAATGCCAGTGCCTGTTGATGATCTCCCTTCATCTCGGACTGTTCAGCCTTGTCGTACGCCTTGCGCGCTCCCACCGGCACCTTATGACCGAGTTGCTGTGCAGAGATTGTACCGTTTGCGGGAGATGCCGGAGCGGATGGTTGTGTTAAACGAATCGATATCGGCTGATTGATGCCGGATATAAGGACAGTTTCCTTATGCAAGACCATGCCGCCGGGGGACATTACGCGCAACTCGTGAGGACCGGGCTGTGCGGAACGAAATTCGAAAGACCCATCGGAATTGACGACTGCGCTTTCGGCCGATGCGCCGTCGTTGCTGGACAGTTCGACTGTCAATGTTCCAGGCGGAACCGGAGAGAGTTCGCCCCGTACCTGGACTCCGCGCCTTCCGTCCGGCGTTTGTCCGAACATGGCGGCCGCGATGAGTAAACTAATACCCGTTACACAGGTTTTCATTTTGTTTCTCCATGCCGCCCGGGTGTGGGCAGCCTGTGTGTAGGGATGGATCGTTGTGCACACCGACGCAGTTGTTGGGGTGTCTCCGGCAACAATTCCGGTCGGCAGCAGCAGAATCCCCGGCCAAGCGAAGCACCGCCTGGTGATGGGTCGCACAGAAGAAAAATGAGCCTCTGCACGCAAATCCGCGTCTAGCTGAATATCGGGTCGCAAGTTTGGTTGGTAGCGTTTGGGGAAAGTAGAGAGAGGATACCTGTGGCTGCAATCGAAACACCGATCATCACGATGGATGCCCCGGAAACCGGGTACGAATCCGTCTTGCAGATAGCGGATACTCGCGCTCGGATTATCTCCATGAGTGAGTGCGAGGCGGACCACGTGGCATTGCGCCACATGGTCGACGAGACTAAATGGCAGCTTACTACTGCGGACACCTACCAGGAAGGGGCGCTGAAGTTACGTTTTCTCGGCGCGATTCTCGTCTTCAGCGACTGCACGCTGCCTGACGGCACGTGGCGGGATGTCCTGACACTGACTACGGACGTTGAAGAGCCGCCATTGCTGGTAGTCACCTCGCGGCTGGCGGACGAACGCCTCTGGTCTGAGGTGCTGAACCTGGGCGGATATGACGTGCTGCAAAAGCCGTTTGCCCGGGACGAAGTGGAGAATTTGCTCGCTTCCGTGTGGAGACATCGCACGCACCACCGTGTTCTCCGTCCACGCGCGCTTCCGGCCGCCTCGTAGCTGTCGGCCTACCTCCCGTAGATAAATACGTCCAGTTTGCGCTGCGGCATTGCCAGTGGGTCTCGGTGTACGCAAACACAGCGTCCTGAACTGCATGAAACCTATTTAAATGGGACGATCTTCGGGTTAGCGCATCGAGCAACAATGTGAGTCAAGATCCAGCACGCGTGCAAGAGCGCGACATGTCGGTACCGCCCGACGCACAGGCGGCCCTTGGGGGAATGTGCGCGAATGATATCCGGGAAGCTGTAGACAGAATCTCTCACAGCCGTGCTCTAAGCGGTTGCAACAGATTGACCCAGCTACTCGATTTTGTGGTTTCCTCGACCCTCCGCGGAGAGGCGTCTCACCTCAAAGAAACCACAATCGGAGTTTCTGTCTTTGCTCGCAGTCCGGACTACGATCCGAAGGTGGATACCATCGTGCGTAGTCAGGCATGGCGGCTTCGCGCCAAGCTGCGAAAGTACTATGCCTCGGAAGGAGCGAACGATCCGGTGGTGATTGAAATGCCGGTCGGACGCTATGTGCCGGCTTTCCACCTGCGGCAAGAACTTCAGATTACCGGGAATAAAGATTAAGATGAGCTCTCCTGACGGACCCCGCAACCAAAACTGCTCGAATCCGCAATGGCCTAACTGCTCAGGAATGCTGCGAAGCGCCTCAGCGGCCCGGACGCAATGTTCGGGCGTCGACCGCGTCCAGCCCGGACCGGGGAAACTGACGCTAACAGACTGGGAAAGACCAGGGACAGAGGGATCTGTCCACTGTACGGACGCGCATCTCACTGCTCAAAGCCTCGCTTTTAAGGACAAATTCGCGCGTCGCCGGATCTTGCCGCAGGCTGCTAAACAATACCGGCTTCTGAGAAAACCTGGCGTTCGCTGCCGTCGCCACGATAACTTCCGCGGCGCAGGATGCCGAGTATCAACTCAGACGGGAACTCAACCTACGTCAGACAGGGCGAGCGCGTCCGGATTCAATTCAATATAGTGCCCAGCGACACCACTCGATGCAAACGTTCTGGATAGCTTTGACTACTGCGTAGAATTCGCGCTGCGGACTGTATCCCGGCGGGAACTCCGGGAGCACGACGGCATCTTTCGCCAGCGCCATCTG
>Ga0070741_10019008_pt1 | contig 11027 bp, 9 predicted proteins | sample Coa_R1_4_FD_66440 | JGI IMG/M metagenome (GOLD analysis project Ga0070741, IMG submission 66440) | Surface soil microbial communities from Centralia Pennsylvania, which are recovering from an underground coalmine fire - Coalmine... | ecosystem: Environmental > Terrestrial > Soil > Unclassified ...
GCTTCATGGGCTGCGTAGATGCCGGCAAACTCGCGCTCCAGCTGTCCGTCAGGACCATCCAGGCTCGCCGCCCACGCGCCGAACTCCTCGGCGCTGATCAGTTCGGCTTTGAGGCAGTCGATCCGGCGAACGAACTGGCCGAGCAGGGTAGCCGGGCTGCCGCCGAAGTCGTGGTGGCTGAGCTCAAGCTGATCGAGCCGCTCCATGAGCATTGCCAGCCGGTCACCCGGCCCGAGCAGAGCCATGAGCGACTCCGAACCGCCTGTGCCCGTGCCGGTTCGATCGATGACGGCCGCCGCGAGTTCGACCGGGGTACCCGAGAGCAGCTCCTCGTAGCCCCTCGTGAGCTCTGACTCGAGCCGCTCGCGCAAGGCCTGCGCGCGGCCCCGAGAGGGCGCGACAACGGCGATCCGCGAGGGTTCGGTCCCCTGCTGCACGAGCCATAGGAACCGATCCCCGATGAGCCTCGTCTTTCCTGTGCCGGCGGCGCCGGTCAGCACGAGTGGCCCATCTTGGTGCCGTACGGCCTCGCTCCGCTCAAGTGCACTCACGCCGTCTGACAGCATAGGTTCGAGATGACCTCCACCCGCTCAGCGCTCGACGTGGACTGGCTGGGAATCTGCCGCCGTGCGGTCAAGGGACTCGAGCGCGTGCTCGCGGAGTCGCCGAGCACGCAGGAGCGCGCTCGCGAAACCGGCGCCCGGGGTTCCGGCGGGGATCGCACGCTCGAGATCGACAGGTCAGCTGAGAACGTGGTGGTGGCCGAGCTTGACGCCCTGCACGAGCAAGGCTACGGGTTCGTCGCTTGCTCAGAGGAGCGAGGCGCGATCGATTACGGCGACGACAGCGTGCGCGTGATCCTGGACCCGATCGATGGCTCGCTCAATGCCAAGCGCGGCATACCGCACCATGCCCTCTCGATCGCCGTCGCCGACGGCGAGACGATGGCCGACGTCGAGTTTGGCTTCGTCCACGACTTCGGCACACGGGAGGAGTGGTGGGCGCGCCGCGGCGAGGGCGCTTGGCTTGGCGGCGAGCGCCTGGATCCAGGCCTGGAAGAGCGCAGGGCGCGCGACGGCAAACTCGAGGTCGTGGGGATCGAATCGGCCGATCCGCGTTGGCTGCAAGGCTCCCTGGACGAACTCATCGAATGCGCCTATCGGCTGCGCGCGTTCGGTTCGATCGCGGTCGCGTTGTGCCACGTCGCGAGCGCCCGTTTCGACGGGATGGTCTCGCTGAGGCGCTCCCGGGGAGTCGATGCGGCGGCGGGCCAGCTGATCGTGCGCGAGGCAGGCGGAATGGTCTCCTTCCCCGGGTCCGCGGCCCCGCTGGCGGCGCCGCTCGACGCGTCCCCGCATGCGCCCGTGGTCGCGGCCAGGTCGCAGGAGGGCCTTGCCCAGCTGGAGCGGGTGGCGGCGTGATCGACTGGGTTCTCGCGGAGCGCATCGCCCGCTATGTGGCGGGCAGCGGCGACACTCGCCTCCCCAGCTCAGATCTGGTGGAGCTGGCAGAGGAATCCGAGCGACGGGTGACTGCCTACACGGGCCTGGAGCCGGAGCGTCCGCTGCCGACTCCCGAAGGCATCGGGCGTCGTGAGTGGGTCCAGAGCAACCTCGGTTCCATGCGTCTGCTGCTGGATCCGGTGCTGAAACGCGCCGATTCGCGGCTTGGCCCGCTGCGCCCGGCCGTGCAGATCGGAGTCGGCCTGACGCTCTCCACCGAGGTTGGCGTGGTGGTCGGGTACCTCGCCCAGCGGGTGCTCGGCCAGTACGAGCTCGTTCTGCTTGACGAGGCCGTGGAAGACCGGCCGCCGAGGCTGCTCTTCGTATTGCCCAACCTGGGGCAGGCGATGCACGCCTTCGGGGCCGAGGAGCGCGAGTTCATGACGTGGGTGACGCTGCACGAGGTGACGCATGCGGTCCAGTTCGCCGGCGTGCCGTGGCTGCATGGACACCTGGCGTCGCTCGTGCGCGGGTTGCTGAGGACCGCCGAGCTGCGGCTGGAGAATCAGCGACGGCTACGAGTTCCAAGCGGCGACGAGGTGAAGCGGTTGGTGTCGGCACTTCGCCACGGCGACCTTGTGTCGGTCGTCGCGAGTCCGTCCGAGCGCGAGACACTCGAACGTGTCCAGGCGGCTATGGCCGTAATCGAGGGACATGCCGAGCACGTGATGGACGCGGTCGCACCGGATTTGCTGCCCTCGTTGCCCAAGCTGCGCGAGGCGCTTGACCGCCGGCGACGCTCGCAGTCGGTGCTCTCGCGCCTGGTCGGGCGGCTGCTGGGGCTTGACATGAAGCTGCGCCAGTATGAGCAGGGCAAACGCTTCTGCGACGCCATTGTCCGGGACGCGGGGACCGAGGCTCTGCGGGTGGTGTTCACGAGCCCCGAGACCTTGCCCACGATTAAGGAGCTCGACGATCCGGCGGCGTGGATCGCACGCACCATGTAACTGAGCATTGGTCCGGGGGTACAAACACATGTTCGGTGGTCACGCCGCCGCCGCAGTTATTTGTCTGGAGATCACAACCCCGAGAGGGAGAACTTTTCACCATGGCTACCACGTCCGAAAGCGGCGCCAGTAAGCGCGCCACCACCCGAAAGGCGACCAGTACCCGCCCCGCGCGCACCTCGCGCCAGCGGACCCGCACCAGAACGCAGGCGCAGCCCAAGACTCGCGTCGAGCACGCACAGGTTCTGGCGGAGCGCGCTGTGCTCGTTCCCGTCGGCGCAAGCCTCCTCGCCCGTGACAATCTCCTCGCCGGCGTGCGCGATTTCACGTCCCGCTACGGCACGCGCACCTCACTCGAGCGCGAGCTCAAGCGCTACGAGCGCCGTGGCGCCAGCGCCCGCAACCGGTTCGAGCGCCGGGTGCGCAAGAGCCGCGCGTTGGTCGAGCGCGAACTGCGCCAGCGCCGCCGCGGCGTCGAGCGAAGCTTCAAGCAGAACCGCCGCCGCCTCGAGCGTGAGGTACGCTTGGTACGCAGGGACTTGGAGAAGCAGTCCGACACCCTGAGCAATCGCGTCGAGAAGCTAATCGGCGAGGCCCAGGGTCGGCTGAGCTCGGTCGCCTGATACAGCTTCCCCCGCCGGGCGCCCCAGGAGAGCGTCAGTGGCGGGAAGGGTTCGCCGGCCCCATATTTTCGCCGGCGAATGAAGCACCCTCTCCTCCCTCAACCGCCGGGGTCTCACTCCACGTGAGGCCCCGGTTGGTCGTTAAGGCATGTGACGACCTCGCTCCCCGTGAGGCTTGGCCTCGAGGGAGCTCCTCCGTCACATGCCTTAACGACCGGGGCTCACCTCCAAGTTCGTTAAGAGTCATTTGTCACGTGTGGCTGTTTGCCAGAATGGACCTATGCCGACTCGTGAGCAGGTTTTAGATGCGCTGAAGGCCGTCATCGATCCGGAGCTGCGCAGAGACATCGTCGAGCTCGAGATGGTCCGCTCGCTCGAGGTCCATGACAACGGCGTCGTCGACGTCATGGTCTCGCTCACGACGCCGGGTTGTCCGATCCGCAGCCATTTCCAGACCGGGGTGGATCAGGCCATCCGCCAGCTCGACGGCGTCACCGCGGTCAATGTTTCGTTCGATGTCCTCTCAGAGCAGGAGCGGTCTGCGCTGGGCCGCAAGCTCGGGCGCGGCGGGCTCCCCGAGGGCTCACTCGCGCAGGTGGCCAACGTGGTTTGCATCGGCTCGGGTAAGGGTGGAGTCGGCAAGTCCAGCGTGACCGCCAACCTCGCCGCCGCCCTCGTCTCCGAGGGCAAGCAGGTTGGCGTCCTCGACGCGGATGTCTGGGGTTACTCGCAGCCGCGCATGCTCGGGCTGGGCGCGGAGCGCCCCCGCGTCAACCACGAGCGCAAGCTGGTTCCACTGCGCGCGTTCCCCGGGATCTCGGTCATGTCAATCGGGTTCTTCGTCGAGCAGGATGCCGCTGTGGTGTGGCGCGGTCCGATGCTTCACAAGGCTCTGCAGCAGTTCCTCGAGGATGTGGAGTGGGGCGAGCTCGACTACCTGCTGATCGACCTTCCGCCTGGAACCGGGGACGTGTCGATGACGCTCGCGCAGTTGCTGCCCCAATCGAAATTCGTGATCGTCACCACGCCCCAGCCGGTGGCGCAGAAGGTCGCGCGCCGGTCCGCCCAAATGGCCGAGAAGCTCAAGCTCGAAATCGCGGGCGTGATCGAGAACATGTCCGCGTTCGTGACCCCGGCCGGAGAGCGGTATGCGATCTTCGGCGAGGGTGGCGGGCAGGTGCTCGCCGAGGAGCTTGAGGTGCCGCTGCTGGCCCAGGTTCCGCTCACTCTGTCGTTGCGCGAACAGTCCGACAACGGCGTTCCGATCGTCTTCTCCAATCCCGACGACCCGGCCGCCCAGGCCGTGCGCTACGCGGCGCAGGGCTTGATCGCGCTCTCGCCAGTGGAGCTGCCAGTGATGCAGGAGCCGGCCCCCGCCGCGGCGCCGAAGCCGGTCGGGATGTCGCTGCCAATGGCGTGAATGCTGTTCGGGCGGGCTCATGAGCCCGCCCGCCGGCCGGAACATGTTCCGGCCGGGACCGGCGCGCATGCGCGCCGGTCAGAGTTAATTAGTCAACGCCGGGCGTAGTAGCCCGCGTTCATCTGGACGTACTGCTGCCATTCCTCCGGCAGCTGGTCCTCGGCGAAGCAAGCATCGACGGGACAGGCCTCCACGCACGCGTCGCAGTCGATGCACTCCTCCGGATCGATGTAGAGCATCTCGACGTTGTCGTAGTCGGGCTCGTCCGGAGTGGGGTGGATGCAGTCGACCGGGCACACCTCAACGCACGAATTGTCCTTCGTGCCGATGCAGGGCTCGGCGATCACGTAGGCCATATCTCTTCAGGTTCCTCTTTATTCGGGTGTCCTAATAACGGAAGGGCTCGATTGTAAGGCGAGGTCTGAAACCCCGTCAGTAGCCTGGAGATCGATGTTGCTGCTCACGGGCGCCACTGGGACGATCGGCCGGCCGTTGCTGCGCCGACTTGTGGCGGCAGGGGTGCCGGTCCGATGCATGGTGAGGGATCCGCGGCGCCTCGGCGCCGAGCGCGTGCGAGTGCAGATAGCGCTCGGCGACCTGGCCGACCCATTTTCGTTCAGGTACGCACTGCGCGGCGTGGACACTGTGCTACATCTCGCGGCGGCGATCAGGGACCAGCCGGGTGGGTCGATCGAGGAGCTCGCGGGCATTGCCACTTGGCGGCTGGTACGCGCGTCCGAACGGGCCGGGGTGGAGCGGTTCATCTTTTTTTCCGCCCTCGGCGCCTCGACCCGCAACCCCACGCGACTGCTGCGGGCGAAGGCGATCGCAGAACGCGCCGTCGTGTCCTCATCGCTTGACCACACGATCTTCGCGCCCTCGATCGTCTACTCACCCGGGGATCCCTTCCTGCGCTTGCTCCACCGCCTCTCGCTGCTGCCCGTCATGCCGCTGTCGGGACCGGGTCAGGCTGCATTTCAGCCCATCTGGGCCGAGGACGTGGCTGACTGCGTGATGGCGGCGCTTCCCTCTGCCTCGCACGGCGCACAAGCAGAGGGCGCCCGGTTTGAGCTGGCCGGCCCGGAAACGCTCACCTACAGGGGCCTCGTCGAGACGGTGCTGCGCTCACTTGGTCGCCGCCGGCCCCTGGTTGGCATCCCCACAGTGCTGATGCGTCGTGCGCTTGCGCTGGTGGAGCTGTTCATGGGCCCGGCGGCCTTTGCCACCTGGGACGAGGCCGAGCTGCTCGAGGTCTCCATGACCTCCCCCCGCGGATCGGCAGACGTGGAGCGCCTCGGGGTCACCCCGAGGTCAATGCGCGCCGTGCTCGGAGCGCCCTAGGTCGCTAGCTCGGGCGGGCGCCTTTGCGCCCACGGATGTGCCTCTTCCAGCTGGGTCGCAAGCGCCAGAACGACCTCCTCGCGCGCGGGAGGGCCCACCAGCTGTACCGCCAGCGGTAGCCCGTCGTCTCCTTGGTAGAGAGGCACCGCGATTGCTGGGAGCCCCGTGACGTTGATGATTGCGGTGTAGGGAGTGAATGGTCCCGAGCGGTGATACTCGTCCCACGGATGGGGGCCGAGGCCGTGGATGTCTCCAATCGGGACCGGTCGGCGCGCGAGCGCGGGCGTCAGCAGAGCGTCGTAGGGCTCGAGGAAGGTCACGATCGAGCGAGCGACCGACTCGAGCCGGCTCTGCGCGGCCAGATACGTCAGCGTCCCCTGGCTGCGCGCCCGTGTCCACATCGCCCAGGTCAGCGGCTCCACGTCGCCCTCGGTGACCTCGCGGCCCCTGAGCAGTCCGCCGACGAGCGTCTCCATGGACACCAGCGGCCCGAAGGTGCGCGTGAAGTCCTGAAGCAGTCCGGTCTCGGCCCACGGCGGCTCGGCTTCCTCGACCTTGTGTCCCAACGACTCGAGCAGCGTGGCGGCGTCGCGCGCTCCCTGTTCGCATATCGGGTCAAGCTCCGCCTCGATCGGCGGCGTGAATGCGAGGGCGATGCGAAGCCCGCCCGGCTCCCCTTGCGCCAGCTCTGAGTAGGTTGCGGGCGGTGGAGGGGCCCAGTTGGCGTCGCCCGGCTCATAGCCCGCGATTACATCGAGCACCGCTGCCGTGTCTGCGACGCGGCGCGTGAAGACGCCGTCGGCCCCGAAGAAGCTCTGTCCCGACTCCGGGCCCACCGATATGCGTCCCCGTGCCGCCTTGAGTCCGACCAGGCCGCAGCACGAAGCCGGAATGCGGATCGAACCGCCGCCGTCGTTGCCGTGGGCGACCGGCACCATGCCCGCAGCCACAGCGGCCGCGGAGCCACCGCTAGAGCCACCCGGGGTGCGATCAAGCCCCCACGGATTGCGCGTGGGCCCGAACCGTCGGGTCTCGGTTGTGGGCAGGATCGCCATCTCGGAGAGCGCGGTCTTGCCCACGATCACGAATCCGGCCCGGCGCAGCCGCCTTACCAGGAAGGAGTCGCGCTCGGCGACGTAGTCACCGAACAAGTCGCTGCCGATGGTCAGCGGCATACCCGCGACCGGTCGGTTGTCCTTGATCGCGATCGGGACTCCGGCAAAGGGCCGGTCGTCGCCGGGCGCAATCGCGTCGGCGTTTGCGATCGCCGAGTCGTAGGCAATATGGGTGAAGGCGTTGATGGTCGGCTGGAGGGCGTCGATGCGGTGCAGTGACGCGGCCACGAGCTCGCGCGCACTGCACTCACCCAAGCGGACCATGGATGCCAGCTCCGTGGCCGAGCGAAACAGCAGCTCCACGTCCTCCATGGATTTGAGCCTACCCAGCTAGCCTTTTGGACGGATGGCGAATGGAGATGAGTGCCGATGACGGCGACCGCGGAAGTTCAGTCCGGGCTCGAGGGAGTCGTGGCGTTTGCCACCGAGATCGCCGAGCCCGATCGGGCCGGCGGCTCGCTGCGATATCGAGGCGTCGACATCGAAGAGCTCGTCGGTCGGGTGCCCTTCGAGCACGTCTGGGGGCTCTTGGTCGACGGCCGGCTGCTGCCCGGCCTTCCGCCGGCTGAGCCCCATCCGCTGAGCATTCGGTCGGGGGACCCTCGCGTCGATGTGCAATCTGCGCTCGCCATGCTGGGACCTCAGTGGGGCTTTGGTGAGCTAATCGACATCTCCGACGAGCAGGCACGCAGAGACCTCGCGCGCGCCTCGGTGATGGCGCTCTCATTCGTGGCCCAATCCGCGCGAGGAATCGGCCGCCCGCCGATCCCGCAGCGCGAGGTCGACCGCGCGAAGTCGATCCCCGAGCGCTTCCTGATCCGGTGGCGGGGCGAGGCCGACCCCAAGCACGTTGAGGCGATCGATGCCTACTGGATCTCGGCCGCCGAGCACGGCATGAACGCCTCCACTTTCACCGCCCGCGTGGTCGCCTCCACCGGCGCCGACGTGGCAGCGGCACTATCCGCGGCGGTCGGTGCGCTCTCCGGCCCGTTGCACGGTGGCGCCCCCTCCCGGGTGCTGAAAATGCTCGACGACGTGGCAGAGATCGGGGATGCCGAGCGCTATGTCAAGGATGTACTCGATCGCGGAGATCGGCTGATGGGGTTCGGTCATCGGGTCTACCGGGCTGAGGATCCGCGGGCCCGCGTGCTGCGCAGCACCGCCCGGAGGCTCGGATCTCCCCGTGTCGAGGTCGCTGAGGCGCTTGAGCGGGCGGCGCTGGCCGAGCTTCAGGCGCGCAAGCCCGATCGCGTGCTCGCGACAAACGTCGAGTTCTGGTCCGCGGTGGTGCTCGACTTCGCGAATGTGCCGCCCGCGCTGTTCACGCCGATGTTCACCTGCGCGCGAACCGCCGGGTGGTCCGCTCACATCCTCGAGCAAAAGCGCGAGGGCCGCCTGATCCGCCCAACGGCCAGATACATCGGCCCTGAGCCGAGGCCGCTCTGGGCCGTCGAGGGCTGAGGGCTCCCAGAGGGCGCCGGACGCCCCTGGGTTGCGCTCCGATAGGGTGCCGCGGTCAGAAATGCGCGTCCTGTTGGTCTCGTGGGAGTATCCACCGGTCATCGAGGGTGGCCTCGCACGGCACGTGCGCAAGCTTTCCGAACACCTCGTGGGCGAGAGCGTCGAGGTGCACGTCCTCTCCCGCAGCGGGGGCCACCTGCCGGCGCAGGAGCTTCGCCATGGCGTGGTCGTTCACCGCGTGCGCGAGCCCGAGTTTCCCAAGGACATCAACGCGTTTGTCCGCTGGGTGGACCAGATGAACGCCGACATGTACGAACTCGGCGTGGGACTGTTCGAGCAGCTCGATTTCGATCTGGTGCACTCACACGACTGGCTCGTGGCGGACGTGGCGCAGCGTCTGGCGGAACGCATCGGGTGCCCCTGGCTGGTAACCGTGCATGCGACCGAGTTCGGCCGCCACCAGGGATGGGTCTCCAGCTACCCGCAGTCGCATATCCATGCCGTCGAGCGGCATATGGTGGCGACCGCGGATCGAGTTATCACCTGCTCGCATTACATGCGCGGACACGTCGCGACGGTGCTCGACGCCCCGCTTGGGGAGATCACGGTGATTCAGAATGCCGTCGATCCGAGCGACCTCGAGGTTCCCGTGGACCTCGACCGGCTGCGAGCGCGCTTCGCGCAGCCGCACGAGCGCCTCGTGCTGCTGGTGGGGCGGCTGGTGTATGAGAAGGGCTTTCACCTCGCGCTCGACGCGCTCGCGCAGGTCATCGGTGGTGCCGCCGGGGTGCGTTTCGTGGTCGCCGGCTCGGGTACCGCCGAGGCTGAGCTGCGCGAACAGGCGCAGCGGCTCGGCCTGATGGAGCATGGGAGCTTCCTCGGCTGGGTCGGCGACGACATGCTCCATTCGCTCTATCGGATCGCGGAGATCACGATCGTCCCCTCGATCTATGAGCCGTTCGGGCTTGTGGCACTCGAGGCGATGGCGTGCGGCTGCATGTGCATCGTTGCCGACACGGGCGGACTGCGAGAGGTGGTGCCTGCGAACGGCACGGTCGGGCTGCGCTTCCGCTCGCGCGACTCGAGTGATCTGGGCGAGGTGCTGTCTCAGATCCTGACCGACGACGATGCCCGCGCGAGGCTCGTCGCGGAGGCACGCGAGCACGTGCTGAGCTTCGACTGGAGCGAGGTTGCGCGCCGGACCCGCGAGGTCTATATGGAGCTCGTGGGGGCGGGGGCGAGCTTGGCGGTCGATCCGTAGGGAGGCGCTCGCTCTCTCGCCAGTGCGTGGGCCGGCCTACTCGGGCGGCGGCTGCGCCTGTTCGGACGCCGCCGCACAGTGGGGTGTTTTGACCATATCCGGACGTGCCCGGACGCTCACGGAGGCGCCCGGCTGGCGCCCGGCTGCCGAACGAGCGAGGGCCCGGCTTGCGCCGGGCCCTCGCCAAGACAACTCGCCTGTTAGAGCGAATTACATCACCGCAAAGTGCGGCTTACATCATCCCGCCCATGTCGGGCATGCCACCGCCGCCCGCGCCGGCGGTCTCCTTCTCGGGCATCTCGGCCACGATCGCCTCGGTGGTGAGGATGTTCTTCGCGATCGAGGCTGCGTTCTGGAGCGCCGAGCGCGTCACCATCGCCGGGTCGATGATCCCAGCGCCGACCAGGTCGACGATCTCGCCGCTGGCCGCGTCGAGGCCCTGGCCCTTCTTGGCCTTGCGGACGTCGTTGACCGTCACCGAGCCCTCGAGCCCGGCGTTCTCGGCGATCTGGCGCAGCGGCTCCTCGAGCGCGCGACGCACGATCTTGGCGCCGGTTCCCTCATCGGGCTCGTCGAAGAGCTCGGGCTTGATCGCTGCCTGAGCGGCCAGCAGCGCAACGCCGCCTCCGGGCACGATGCCCTCCTCGAGCGCTGCACGGGTGGCCTGGAGCGCGTCCTCGACCCGATGCTTCTTCTCCTTCATCTCGGTCTCGGTGGCAGCGCCGACCTTGACGACCGCGACGCCACCGGAGAGCTTGGCAAGCCGCTCCTGGAGCTTCTCGCGATCGAAGTCCGAGTCGGTGTTGTCGATCTCGACCTTGATCTGATTGATGCGGCCCTTGATGGCATCACTCTCGCCATTGCCGTCGACGATCGTGGTGGTGTCCTTGGCGACGACCACACGCCGGGCGCGGCCGAGCTGGGAGACCTGGGTGTTCTCCAGCTTGAGGCCCATCTCCTCGGTGATCACCTCGCCGCCGGTCAGGATCGCGATGTCCTCGAGCATCCGCTTGCGGCGGTCGCCGAAGCCCGGAGCCTTGACCGCAACGCCGGTGAAGGTGCCGCGGAGCTTGTTCACGACGAGCGTCGCGAGCGACTCGCCCTCGACGTCCTCGGCGATGATGAGCAACGGCTTGCCCGACTGAATGACCTGCTCGAGCACCGGCAGAAGGTCACGGACGGAGCCGATCTTCTGGTTGGCGATGAGGACGTAAGGATCCTCGAGGGTCGCCTCCATGCGCTCCTGATCGGTGACCATGTAGGGCGAGATGTAGCCCTTGTCGAACTGCATGCCCTCGGTGAACTCGAGGTCCATGCCGAACGTCTGGCCCTCCTCGACGTTGACCACGCCGTCCTT
>Ga0070741_10019009_pt1 | contig 11027 bp, 10 predicted proteins | sample Coa_R1_4_FD_66440 | JGI IMG/M metagenome (GOLD analysis project Ga0070741, IMG submission 66440) | Surface soil microbial communities from Centralia Pennsylvania, which are recovering from an underground coalmine fire - Coalmine... | ecosystem: Environmental > Terrestrial > Soil > Unclassified ...
CTCCCGTTGCACTGAAATCTTGTATTCCCCGGGCAACAGCAGAGGGGCGTTGTAATAACCCTCGTTGTTCGTTTGAATGTCGCGGTCCGCGCCGGTTGCCACTGAAGTCACCTTGACCATGGCTCCCGGCACGATCGCGCCTGTCGAGTCGGTAACACGACCCGTGATCTCTCCTGTCTGCGCGAATAGGGCCGGCGCGATCAGCGCCAGGCCCCAAACTATGGAACGAAACTTCATTATCAATTCAGGCCCTCGAAAATGATTATTTTTCCCCTGGACTCCCGGACGCGTATTCTCGACAGAACAAGCCGCAGAGATACGTTGCCGCCCGGCGTCAATTCGACATCTATACCTCATTTAACCGCAATTGAGCGGCGGGAAAAATTTCGCCTCATTTCTTTTCTGTTGTGTTCCACACGAACACCGCGATTAACGGCTTAGGGCAGAGTCTTTGCAATATGGGCTGCGGCGGCATTCCACCGGATCGGCTTCAGGCAAGTCCCGCAGCGCCCCTCCTCGCCCTCGGATCGCCGCCCCAAACCTCGATGCCGGAAGCTCAGGATCACAATTTCGTGGCTATGCAGGACAAAGGTGCTTGTCTATTGATGCTTCTCGACTTGGCGCTCTCTCCGCCCCCTGTGCCTGACCCCCGCCGGGGGCCTAGTTGCGCGACCCTCAACCAGCTTTGAAGACGGGCACCTGGTCGCGCTCGCTGAACGTAGCGACGCCGGCGCGCGCGCCCAGGTCCTCCAGCGCTTTCTTCTGGAAGCCTTCCATCGTCCACGAGATCACGCCGTCGGGCTCCACCAGGAAGACCGAAGGCACGTGAGAAATGCCGTAGGCGTTACTGGCGGGATAGTTGCTATCGGCGGTGTCGAACAGCATCGGGAACGTAACCCGGAACTCGTCGGTGAACTCGCGGGTGGTCTCGGGATCCTCCTGCGAAACGCCGAAGATCGACACGGCGGGCGTCGCCTGACCGCGGTGAATCCGATCGAGAAACGGAAACGTCAGTTGGCAGACCGGGCAAGTGGTCTTGAAGAACGCCACCAAGACCGGACCGGATTTGATGAGTTCGCGCAGGCTGCGCCTGCGTCCGTGATCGTCCGGGAGATCGAAATCGGGCGCTCGCTCGCCGGGTTCCAGGATCCGGTTCTGTCGGTTTGACGCCATAATCTCAGTTTATCCGGAACAGAAAATATCCGTTCGCCGAGGCCAGGCGGTCGATCCCCCACTCCTCCTCGTGCCCCATGAATCCCTCGCTGAACGGGCCCAGGCCTTCTTTGCCCGTCGGCGCCAGAATGTACGAAAAGCCGTGCCGTTTGAGCGCGCGCACCGCCGGACGGCGCAGGTCCTCCCAAACGCGCTCCTGCACCTTGCCTGCGCCGAACGCGCGCCAGCGCCCTGCAGGGTCCTGGCCGTAGAACTCCATCGGCACGTTGTAGACCGGCGTATGCGTAACCAGCGTGGCACCGCTCAGGGACTGCGCCTTATCGAAATCCACCTGCAGGTACATACCGGGCCGCATCGGTGTCCAGGTACGCCATCGGCTGGCGAGATTGTCGTCGAAGGCCGCGGTCATTTCCGCGTTGTTGGGCCAGCCGCTGAGCGACCAGCGCGGCGTCGGGCGCACACGATCCTCGCCGTCGCGCAGCCGCACCTCGTGGATGCACCATTCGCCGGGGTGGGGCGTGTTCAGGCGGAAGCGGAGAGCGCGCAGCGGTTGCGACGGCCATTCGGCGCTCACGTCGTACAGCGGCGCGCGATTGTACATGCCGGCCGACTTCACCCAATCGAGCACCCACTCACCCTCGGCCGAGTGCCAGTATTCGAGCGTCTGGCGGTCCGTGTAGGCAGAAGCAATCGCGGTGAGGGCGAGGGTGCGATCGTCGGGGCCCGTGAGCTTCTGCATGAGACGCGTGATCGGGTAGCGATCGATGCGCCACGCCAGATAGGCGTCTTCGGACTCGATACGCAGCGCGGCCTTCCACGGGAACTCGCGCAGCCGCCAGATGTCGGCGCGATTGTAGAGCGCGATCACCTGGGGCCAGCAGGTGACGGACTGGATCACCAGGCAGGCGAGCGCGGCGCGCGGCATCGCCATCATCAGGGCCAGCACTGCGAAGACGTACGAGGGCAGGAGGAATCGCGCGCCGATGTTCCAGAACCAGGGCAACGCCAGTGCGGCCGCCGCCAGCCAGCACCAGCGTCCCTGGCGCCGCCGCAACGCCAGGAGCCCCATCGGGATGGCGGCGAGAAGCGGTCCATATATGCCCTGCAGCCTCCCGCCTGTGGCCAGCTCGATCGGGATGCGCCGGCGTGCGACTCCGTACGAACGTAGATTGTTGGCCAGGAAATCTTCCATCGACGCGTGGAAATATGGATTCGGAAACCAGCGGTTAAAGAGCGGCGCGACGGGATTGCCGCAAACGATGGCGTCGCGAATCATCCACGGTGCGATCAGGACGACGCCGACGGCAAGCAGCAGGGCGGGCCGGATGCGGCGTGACGCAACGAGCGCCGCGGCCATCGCCAGCGGGAGGATCAGGATGCCGGTGAATTTGATGGCATAGCAGAATCCGGCCGCAATTCCGGCGGGCAGCAGATATCGATCGTCGGCCTGATCGTGCCAGACCAGCAGCAGGTAGAACACGATCAGGACGAAGTAGACGAGCGCGGCGTCGTTGTAGGCGCAGGTGCCGGCCACCCCGGTGATGGGCGCGCAGAAGTAGAGTCCAGCCGCGGCCATCGAGGGTCCTTCGCCGAGCCGGAGCCGCCGGCCGATCCGCAGCAGTAGCGGGAGGCTCGCCAGCAGAAATCCGAAATGCACGAGTTTGGCCGCCGAATGGCGGCCTATGGCGAAGGCGACAGTGAACAGCATCTCTGTGCCCTGGGGCACCATGTCGAAGAACGTCACGCGATCCGGAAATCCGCCGGTGCGCAAATATTCGGCGGGCAGACTGAGATGGTAGGCGATCGCGTCCGATTGAATCTCCGGCGCCATCGCATGGACGAAATAGTAGAAGCCGAAAACGCCGACCGTGACCGCGAACACGACCCGCATAGCGCGCGATGCGGGTTCGCCGGGAGGGTCCTTCAACGCCGGCCCGTGAAACCAGCACGCCAGCAACAGGGAGACGGCGCCGATTCCGAGGAACACCTCGAGCGACGCCAGCCCGGCCGAGAGCAGCGCAAATACGATGCAGCTTTCGACCGCCGCTCCGACGGCGAACGCGACCTCCCGCGGCACCGGCAGCCATCGCAGGCAGATCAACCCGAGCGCATAGGCCCAGGAGAGGCAGAACGCGGCGCCGGCGAGAATCAGCGGGACCGTAAACAACTTAGTTGGTGATGTCGCTGGTGCGGCTTTCCTCGCGGATGGGCATATAGAGTTCGTACCAGGCCTTCTGTGCCGGGCTGTTGGCGTAGTCTTTCAACGCCTGCTCGCTGGCGAACTCCATGACGAAGATGCTCTTGTAACCCTCGGGAAGTTGCATCTTGATCGGCCGCGTCCACACGTTTTTCAAACCGGGATAATTCATGGTCTCGACGCCCTTGATGGCCTTCGCGATCTGGTCCTGCGTGGCGTCGGCCTTCCACTGTACCTGGATCACATGGATCACGGTCTTCGGCTTCGTGGGCGCGGCTAACAGAAATGCAGCGGCCGCCACCAGCACGGCACAAACGGCAAAGATGGTCCTCTTCGTCATATTTCAACTCGTCCTTTCGTCAGGAATACCAGTTTATCCAGAAAAGAGCGCCGCATTTCCCGCTTCACAACCTGATAGGCTGGACGAAACACGAAAATGGACAAAAAACTTGCAGGCAAAATCGGATTGATTACCGGCGCGAGCAAAGGTCTGGGCAAAGCGATGGCTCTCGCCCTGGGCGCCGTCGGCGTAAAGCTGGCGCTGGTCTCGCGCGATCGCGCCAAGCTCGAAGCCGTCGCCGGCGGCGTGCGCGGAGCCGGCGGCGAAGCGCAGGTTTTCGTGGCCGACGTGACGCGCGAGGACCAGGTGACCGCGCTGGAAAAGGATGTGACCGCCGCCTTCGGACGTCTGGACATCCTCATCAACAACGCCGGCATCAATGTTCGCAAGCCGATTACGGATTTCACGCTGGCGGAATGGTCGAGCGTGATGGACACCAACGTAACCAGCGTGTTCCTGCTATGCCGGGCCTTTGTTCCGCGCATGAAAGGAACCGGCTACGGGCGGATCATTAATATGACGTCGATCATGTCCCACGTGTCGTTAGCGCATCGCTCGGCGTACTCGTCGAGCAAAGCGGCGCTGCTGGGCATGACGCGCGCGCTGGCGCTCGAGCTCGCCCAGGACGGCATTACCGTAAACGGCATCAGCCCCGGCCCCTTCGGCACGGAAATGAATACACCCCTGATGGAGAATCCCGAGTTGAATCGCCAGTTCCTGGCCAGCATCCCGCTGAACCGCTGGGGACGCGTGGAGGAGATCGGGCAACTGGCGGTTTATCTCTGCTCGGAGGATGCCGGCTTCATCACCGGCACGGATATTCTGATCGACGGCGGCTGGTGCGCCCGATAGCGTGATCATGTTGGGGCTGCCGCGGAACGGCAGCGCTTCTGACGAGGCGTCTGGAAATGTGCAAAATTGGATCGTCCGCTAGTCGAGTCGCGCGGGAACGGCCAATCCGGATGGCGGCGTTTCGGGTCAGCACGCGCCGCAATGCGGAAAATTGGATCGGCTGCTAGTCGAGTCGCGCGGAACGGTCAATCCGGGTGGCGGCGTTTCGGGTCAGCACGCGCCGCAATGCGGGGACTGACGAGACATTTTCGCGCCGCATTTGCGCGGAAATGTTCCGTCTGTCCCCGGATTGCCCCGAAAGACCAATCCGGACGGCATCGCTCCGTAGCGACCACAGTGGACGGTTGCCGCGATTTTTTCCCATCCCCAGGCAACCCATTTCGCAAAGACGGCCAAATTGGCAGTTCGCGGTTATGCGCAACAGCTCATTCGGCTACTCTTGCGCCTACTGCGCTCCGGTGTCGATCGACTTCAGTACCCAGTGAGCAGCGGGCTTCACATCGGTCGTCTGGAACTTTGCCGTTTGATGGCTGCCGACGCGATCGACTGTCGCTGTCACCACGCCCAACGTATCCCCGTTCGGCCCTATCAGCGCGAAGGTCACTTCAACACCGCTATAGGCCTTACCTGACTTGTTCTCGAGCACGCCTGAAATTCGCCGGCGCCCCGCCGGGCCAACGAAGGCCGCCTCGGCCAGGATCAGGTCGGGCTGCGGAACCTCCGGCACCGTGAGGGCCGCCGCCTGCACGGTCGAAGTCTTCCGTGCTGCACCCGTGAATCCACGGACCACCAGCGGGTGCAGCGCGCCAACCGCTACAACCATTCCACCGACCACAGCCAGCACCCAACGCATACGCGGTTTTCGTAGCCGCGATTGCCTCGTGCGATCCTCTGCGTCTGGCTTCGGTTTCGGCGACCGGGATATCTCGGGCGCGGGCTTTGAAGCAACGGCTGCCCGCGCCACCCGGATCGGAGGGACGGCCGCCGACCGGGGTGTAACGGGAGACTCAGGTTCTGGTTCCTGCTTTCGTTCCAGCGGCTCGGGTTGCTCCGGTATATGCTCCAACTCCGGTTTCGTCCGCGATGAGACGAGGCGCCATTGTACCGGCTCTTCCTTCGTCTCGGACTCCGCCTGAAATTCAGGCGAATCGTCAGCAGGCGCGGGAATGCCGTTTTTCCTGTTGTGCAGAAGCTCCAGAAGTTCCTGGGCACGCAGGATTTTGGACCGCGGCTCGGTTGCCGGTCCGGGAGTAATTTCAACAGCTGCCGGCGGGGCGGGTGCAGGCGAAAGATCCGGAGTCGTCTCGATTCCTTCCAACCTGGCAAGGTATTCTTGCCGGGTAAGCTCTCCGGTCTCTAGTTGACGCCGCAGGCGCATCGCTTGGAGCGCCTGCGCCGCGATGCTGTCAGATCTATCGGGCACGTTATCATTCGCGTCTGCTGTGCCGGTGCTGTAAGGCTGGGTCCGTTGTCGCAGCTACCGACTGCAGCGGATGACGCTGTCCTTTATTGAACAGTAGAGTATGGCGTTTTGACCTGCAATACAGCCAAGCCGGTATGTCCGAGGTTAGCAGTTGACGACAAAAATGGAACGTACGGATCTGTGTACTCGACGTAGACATATCGTTACTCGCAGCCGGTACTTAGGGACGGACTTGTCTGTCCCTGTTTATTGCCGCGGCGGGAATCGCGCCCGGGCACGATTCGTCCATGTGATATAAGTAGTCCCATGCCCCACCTGTCGCGACGACACTTTTTCTTCGGCAGCCTGCTGGCCGGCGCCGTTCCTGCCGCCGGTTTCGGCAGCACGCCTTCGCTGAAGTTCCTCGGCTACAAATCGCCGAATGAAAAACTGAACATCGCGTCCATCGGTGCGGGCGGTAAGGCCGAGAGCGATATCACCGGCTGCGATTCGGAAAACATCGTGGCGCTGTGCGACGTCGATTCCAAGAGGGCCGCGCGCATGTTCGCCAAGTACGAGAACGCGCCGAAGTACAAAGACTTCCGCCAGATGCTCGATAAGGAAGGCAAGAATATCGACGCCTGCATCGTCACCATCCCCGATTTCATGCACGCGACCGCCGCCATGTGGTGCATGGAGCGCGGCAAGCACGTCTACGTGCAGAAACCGCTGACCCGGACGGTCTGGGAAGCACGCGAACTCATGCACGCCGCCGCCAAATACAAGGTCGCGACGCAGATGGGCAACCAGGGATATTCGAACGAGGGCACGCGCGAATGCGCGGAAATGATCTGGTCCGGCGCGATCGGCAACGTGACCGAAGTCCACGCCTGGACAAACCGGCCGATCTGGCCGCAAGGCATGCAGACGCCGCCCGACGAGAAGCCCGTGCCTGATACCCTCGATTGGGATCTCTGGCTGGGCATCCAGAGCATGCGACCCTACAGCCCGGCCTACCTGCCGTTCTCCTGGCGCGGCTGGCTCGATTTCGGCTGCGGCTCGCTGGGAGATATGGCGTGCCACATTCTGGGCGCGCCGAACATGGCGCTCCGCCTGGGCGCCCCGACCTCGGTCGAATGCACCCACATCGAAAACAAGAGCCAATACGCGTATCCCACCAAGTCGACCATCCGCTTCGACTTTCCTGCCCGCGGTTCGATGCCCCCCGTCAAGGTCTTCTGGTACGACGCCGCGCAGGTGCCGCCGTATCGCCCCAAGGAATTGGGCGAAGATGAACTTTTGGGCGATCTCCCGCGGGGCGGGGGACGACGCCAGCAGAACGCAGCGAATCCCAATCGCGAGCGGCAACAGCAGGCCGCTCCGCAGGACGCCAATGCGCGGCTCGACGCCAATGTCGCGCGGGCGGCGGGCCGCGGATCGAACGGCAGCCTCTTCGTGGGCGACAAGGGCTTCATTACGACCGGGACTTACGGCGAAGGCACGCGCCTGCTTCCCGCCGAGCGCATGAAAGACTATAAGATGCCGCCGCAGTTTCTCACCCGCTCGCCCGGTCACTATCGCGACTGGATCCGCGCCTGCAAGGGCGGCGAGCGGTCGTGCTCCGACTTCAGCCTGGCGGCGCCGTTCACCGAATGGATTCTGTTGGGCGTCATCGCGCTCCGCTTCGACAGCAAGCTCGAATGGGACAGCGCCAAGATGAAGTTCACCAACCACCCCGAGGCAAACGCGTTATTGAAGCCGGCTATCCGCAAAGGCTGGCAATTCTCGAAGGGATGAAGTTTCGCTGTCTGGCCGCGCTCGCCGGCGCTGCGATCTGCCTGTTCGGGCAGAGCGCTCCGAAGCCTGCGCGCGCGCGCCTGTTGCGCCCGCTGGTGCGCGGGACGCACGCCGCCGTATCCTCGATGAAGCCCGAAGCCACGATGGTGGCGCAGCGCATCCTGGATTCCGGCGGCAATGCTTTCGACGCCGCGGTTGCCGGACAGGCTGTGCTCGCGCTCGTCGACGCCGAGAATAACGGCGTCGGCAGCGACGCCATGCTGCTCGTCTACGATGCGCACGGGGGCAAAGCGGTCTCCATCAATGCCGAGGGCACCGCGCCCGCGCTGGCCACCATCGACTGGTACAAGGAAAATCAGAAAGGCAGGCTGCCCAACGGCGATACGCTGCTTTCCGGCACCGTCCCCGGCGTAGTCGACGCGTGGTACCAACTGCTGGATCACTGGGGCACAATGAGCTTCGCCCAGGTGCTGGCGCCCGCCATCGAGATGGCGGAGAAGGGCTTCCCCATCGACAACAAGCTGGCCGGGGCGGTGTCGAACTCGAAAAAGCTGCACAAATATCCGTCGAGCGCAAAAGTCTATTTTTCCGCGGGCCAGGCGTGGAAGGGCGGCGCGATCTTCCGATTTCCGGATCTCGCCCTTACGCTGCGCATGCTGGTGGAGGCCGAGCAGCAATCCGCCGGCAAAGGCCGCCACGAAGCCCTGCGCGCCGCGCGCGACCGCTTCTATCGCGGCGACATTGCCCGCGAAATGGCGCGCTTCTCCGAATCCAACGGCGGCCTGTTTCGCTACGACGACTTCGCCGGCTACACCGCCAAAATCGAAGAGCCGGTCGCGATCGATTACCGCGGCCTGCGCGTCTACAAAAACCGTTCGGCGAATCAGGGGCCGGCGGAGTTGGTTGCGCTCAATCTGCTCGAAGGCTACGATCTGAAAAAACTGGGCCGGAATTCCGCCGCGGCCATCCACACGCAGGCCGAGGCGATCAAGCTGGCATTCGCCGATCGCGAGAAGTATCTCGGCGACGAAGACTTCATCAAGATCCCGTGGGAAGGGCTGCTCTCGAAGGAGTACGCCGCCGAGCGCCGGAAGCTGATCGACGCGGCGAAAGCCTCGCTCACCGTCCGGCCGGGCGCGCCCGAGAAGTTCATCCCGGGGATGGAGCCGATCCAGCGCCCCATCGACGTGAACGTCACCAGTGATTCCTCGGGCGAAGGCGACACCAGCTATCTCTGCATCGTCGACAAGGATCGCAACGTAGTTTCGTTTACTCCCAGCCTGCATACGGCGTTCGGCACCAACGTGGTGATGGGCAACCTGGGCTTCTCGTTCAATTGCCGCGGCGATTATTTCTCCATGACTCCGGGGCACGCCAACGCGCTGCAGCCGAAGAAGCGGCCGCGCACCACGCTGCAATCCACCCTGGTGCTCAAGAACGGCAAGCCGTACATCGTGCTGGGCTCGCCCGGCGGCGACGATCAGTGCATCCGCACAATGCAAACGTTCCTCAACATCGTGGAGTTCGGAATGGATGTGCAACAGGCGATCGAAGAGCCGCGCTGGTCGACCCGCAGCTTTCCCTTGTCGCACTTCCCGCACCCGATGTATCCGGGCCAGCTCACCCTGGAAGACCGTATCCCGCAGACCGTGCGCGACGCGCTGGCGCGCAAAGGGCACAAGATCAGAGTGACAGGCTCTTGGTCGCTCGGCCTGAACGCCGGCATCGTGGTGGATCCCGAGACGAACGTGCTCAGCGCCGGCGCCGATCCGCGCTGCGACGCTTACGCGCTGGCCTGGTAACGACCGGTGGGATTCGCCTTGTGGACAGCTTCGGGCCTCGCATGGGCACAGGGGACACACGAGTACAGACCGATGGGCGCGGCCGTGATCTCGACCACGGATCTGTTCCGGCAACGCGACTTCCACCCGGCGCGACGCGTGCCGGAGAAATCGTCTGTTTATGTCGGGCTGTTCGCTTCGATTGTCGACCTTAACGACTGGCTGGCGCAGCAGCGCCGGCGGGTTGTACCATAGCTCCGGAGGTAATCTTAATGAACTCTGCGGAAGCCAAAAATCTGTCACACATGTTAATCGCGGGCGTGGAGCGTGAATCCCAAACGACGCGAAAAGTCATAGCGGCGATTCCGGAAAATCAGCTCGATTTCAAGCTCGGAGACAAAGGCAGGACGGCGCGCGAGCTGGCGTGGCACCTATTGGCCAGCGAACTCTGGTTCGCGGACGGCATCGCCAAAGGCGATTTCTCGCAGCCCGAAGCGGAAATGCCTGCCAAGGTCACTGTGAAGGAAATGGTGGCAAAGTACGACGAGTTGCCCGCCAAGATCGAGAAGCTGAAGGGTATGTCGGGAGAGGATCTGGCGAAGGAAGTGGGCTTTTTCGGCATGATGAACCTGCCGAATGTGATCTATGTGAACTTCCTGAGCAACCACAGCATTCATCATCGGGGCCAGCTCAGCACGTATCTGCGGGCGATGAACGCGCATGTGCCGAGCATTTACGGCGGCAGTGCGGACGAGCCGTTCGAGATGCCGGCCGGCGCGTCGTAGGCAGTCGAGATCGGAGCGAGTCGGTGAGCTCGCCGAACGAAGGCAGGTGAATGCGCCTGCCCACCCGGGTCGGTAAAGCGCTTGCGCCGGCACGGTGGGGCAGGCGCTTTGCCCGCCCGAATTTTTCCCCGTTATTCTTGTGCCGAACGGACGTAATCTGGAGAACATGCTCACGCATTTTCCCAAGGCGGTTCCGGAGATTCCGGTTAGCAATGTCGAGAAGGCCGCCGAATATTACGTGAATGTGCTCGGGTTTCATCTCGATTGGGGTAACGACGAGGGCGGGATCGGCGGCATCTCGCAGGGGGATTGCCGTATGTTCCTCACGAATGCTCCGTTTCGCCGGCACTACGGCAGCGGCGGGACGGTTATGGTCTGGCTGAATCTGGATAGCAGGCAAGATGTCGATGAACTGTACCGTCGCTGGCGGGAGGCTGGGGCGCAGATTCTGGCTGAGCCGGAGGATAAACCTTGGCGCCTGCGCGAATTCCGAGTCGCCGACCTGGACGGCAACCAACTGCGGGTGTTCTATGACTTCTCCTGGGAATCGCGGCAGCAGCAAGTGTAACAGCCTGTGGCAAAACCGGGGACAGGAAGGTGTGAAAAAATTGGATCGGCTGCTGGTCGAGTGGCGCGGAACGGCAAATCCTGGTGGCGGCGTTTCGGAGTCAGCCCACGCTGCAATGCGGGGACTGACGAG
>Ga0070741_10019010_pt1 | contig 11027 bp, 13 predicted proteins | sample Coa_R1_4_FD_66440 | JGI IMG/M metagenome (GOLD analysis project Ga0070741, IMG submission 66440) | Surface soil microbial communities from Centralia Pennsylvania, which are recovering from an underground coalmine fire - Coalmine... | ecosystem: Environmental > Terrestrial > Soil > Unclassified ...
GCCGGTGAAGTCCTGCAAGAGGACGCGCGCCGGCAGGAACGGCAGCTCGCGTTCTCCCAGGGCCTGCGGCGACCAGTTGGCCAGCGCCTCCACGTCCTCGCGGGTCGCCAGGACGCCATCGCAGTGGCGCAGGACGTTCTCCAGCAGGATCTTGATGGAGAACGGCAGTCGGCTGATGTCAGCGATGCCCAGTTCAGCCAGCCGGTCAAGCCGGTAATAAGCGATGTTGTCCGCGCCCGGCAGCGTGGCCAGCGCGGAGAGCGGGTCACTTGTGGTGTTTCGGTTGTCCATTTCGTCTGCTTCAGGGGGAGCCGGCGGTCACCAGTATAGCAGCGGCGCCGCGTAGGCGGGGGAGGCGCAAGAAAAAGCGCCAGGCTAGCCGGCGCTCGGTGCGGTTGTGCCCTGGCCTCAGCGTTTGGCCGCTACGGCCAGGCTTTCCTCTTCGAAGACGCGCTTGGAGAGCTCGTAGAGCCAGGTCACCATCGGCGTGTCTTTGTAGTTGAAGCTGGGCAACTCGTCCAGCATGCGATAGTAGACCTTCTCGGCCAACTCCTTGGCCTGCTCCTCGTCGTGGGCACGGCTCAACATCCAGCGGTAGATCTGCGGAAAGAAGCGATCGAGCAATCGCACGATCGACTCCTGGTCCCCCGCCTTGGCGGCCTCTACGACCTGGCCCTCTTCGAAGGCCCAGCCGGTTATTAGTGCGTAACCCATTCCGCCTCCACCCATATGGATGCTTTCCTACTCTATTCTACTCCAGGGGAGCAAATTTCGCTTAGGCGGACGTTAAAGGTCCTCATCCCGAATGAGATATTTGCCAGCGAGCGGTGCAGGCCCGGGGAAGGAGACGAACGGCAGCAAAGGATGCGCTCCGGCTGGCTGGAGCGCCTTGTAGAAGGCCATGCGCCCCGATCCCATATCTCCCATGTTGAACTCCATGAAGGAGCCAATGCGGCCTACCAGATACGGATTGATGCCCAACTGGTAGAAATAGGGAGCATCACAGTCGCGCAGGCGCTGCTTCTCTTCCTCCGTGAAGCGATAGCGATTTAGGAGAGCCTCCGGGTCTTTCTTGTACTCTTCTACCAAAGCCGGATTACGCGTCGCATCGAAGCAAAGCTTGCCAACCCAGTAATGAGACATCTCCCAACCTCCTAGTAGCCGCGTTTTCGATGCCACAAAGTTAGGCTTGAGCGCAGGGTTTGTCAACGGCCATACCGGCCGCTGACGGCGGATTGCGTTCGATAGTTTTTGAGGGATTTGTATCTCCACCATGACTCGCCGGCACGCGAACATCGGCTTTTCGTGATATACCAACTTTGCTATGGCCAGCGATAATCCTACGCCTCTCTACTTCTCGAAGGAGGAGCTGACGGCTCTCTACAACCTGGTGAGCCAGCGCCTGGGCGAGCTGCGAGAGCAGATTTACCACAGCGACACCGCGCAGTTCCACGACCAACTGGAGGCGAGCCGCCGCATCCTGGAAGACCTGCTCAGCACCCTGGGCAGTGCGGCCGCCGGCGACGACGAGGAGACCCTGCCATGAGCGATGATGTTCGCGGCATCAGGCTGGAGGAGTTGCGGCGTCTCCTGGAGCAGGGCGCGCAACTGGTGGAGGTCTTGCCTGAGAAGGAGTATCGCGAGCAGCACCTGCCCGGAGCCATCCACATCCCGCTGACCAAACTGACGCCGCAGGCCGCCGCCGCCCTCGATCGCAACCGGCCGGTTATCGTCTACTGCTGGGACTACCAGTGAGACCTCAGTCCGCGCGCCGCGTGGCGGCTGCAACGCCTCGGTTTCGACGTCTACGACTACGAGGGCGGCAAGCTCAACTGGCTGGCGTCAGGCCTGCCGGTGGAGGGTGAGCAGGCCAGCGAGCCGCGTATCGGCGGCTTGCTCCGGCATGACGTGGCGACCTGCCGCCCCGACGAGCCGGTGCAGAGCGTGCGCGAGCGACTGGCGGGGAAGGACTATTGCCTGGTGCTTAACGAAGCCGGCATTGTGCTGGGCCGCCTGGCTTCGCGACAGTTTGAGGCCGCCGGTCCGGACTCCCGCGCGGAGGATGTCATGTACCCCGGCCCCAGCACCTTCCGCCCTAACGTGCCGGTGGAAGAGATGCGCGAGTACATGGACAAGCGTGACATGAAACAGGCCCCCGTCACCGACCCGGGGGGCCGCCTGCTGGGCATGATCCATCGCGAAGACCTGCCGGACGCCTGAACCGCCGCCGAAAGCGCGGTGCTATGATTGGTCCAGCGGCGATTTCGTTGGGGGCGGGTTCGATGGCTGGCAAACGTCTGATCACGCGCGCCGAGGCGGAAAAGCTCATCGGCGAGCACCAGCTGCGCATGATGCGCGAGCACGATTGCCTCTCCACCTGGGAGCTCTACGTCGACTTCGGCGTCGGGCCGTGTTGCGGCGGCATCTTTCGCCTGACCCTGCCGGAGCTGCGCCACGCTTACCATCGCGCGATCCCGGATATCGAGTCGCTGGAGCGCGAAGAGCTGCTGCGGCGCATCCTCAGGTTTGAGCGCGAGAAGCTGGGCGGCCGGCCGATCACCTGCAGCGCTGTCGCCCAACAGGGGCGCGTCTGCGACGGCCTGGACCGCTATACCAACCAGGAGCTTTCGTGGCTCTTTCCGCAGCTGCTCGGCGGCCTGCGCGTCGTCGACGATCCGTTGACCCTCGACGAAGCCGCGGAGTGGCTGGGCACCAGCGTGCGCCAGATCCAGCGCTTGGTGGCCGCCGGCGATCTCTGGCTGGAGTCAGCCGGCCCGATCCGCAAGGTGCCGCTGGCCGCGCTGGAACTCTACGAAGCTGAACACACGGCTCAGCCGGCTTAGCTAGCCTGCGGCGGCGGCCGGCCGCGTCCCGCGCCCATCAGGGCGCGGCGGGCCGTTCGCAGCAGCCGCGATAACAGCGAGGGCGCCAGCACCAGCTCTTGGACGGCGTCCTCTACGTCCAGCGCCGGGCCGGCCAGGACGGGCGGTATCCGGCGGCGCAGATCCTCCTGGCCCGGGTATGCGGCCGGCTTGCCCTGGGCGTCCGGCTGGGCGCTGAACCGCTCGAACGGGCGCCAGCGGGCGCCCGAATCCATCGTATAGACCTTGCCGCCGGCCTCCTGGACAATGACTATTCCTGCCGCCACGTCCCACGTTCGCGGCCCGGTGAAGATGACATAACGGTAGATGCCCATCGCCGTCGCGGCCAGCTCATAGGCGATGCTGCCGACGCTGCGCCGTTCGACCGGCCGTCCTTCCTGTGACGGCGCCTGGCGTCGCAAGCGGAACGCCCCGAACGGCATGACGGCGATGCGCGCCGGCGAGCGCTCTTCGCTCGGCAGACGTATCTCCTCCCCATCCAGGCGGGCGCCGCCGCCCTTATAAGCGCTCGCTACCAGGACGCCGCCATCACGGGGCCAGGGGATGAGGATTGCCCCTACCACGGGAACGCCGTTTTCGATCAGGCCCAGGGAGCAGGCCCAGAGCGGCAGGCCGTTCATGAAGTTGACGGTGCCGTCCAGCGGGTCCAGCACCCAGGTGTAGGGCCGCGCCTCGCTACCGCTCCCGGCCCCTTCTTCCCCCGCAATGCCGTGATCCGGGAAGCGCCGCTCCAGCTCTCCCCGCACGAACTCCTCCACTTCGCGGTCAGCCTCCGTAACGGGGTCGACTCCCTCCTTCTTGCCTTTCCAATCGACCTTTAACGTCGTGCGAAAGCGCGCCAGCAGCAGGCGTCCGGCCTCGCGCACGATCTCGACGGCCTGCGCCTCGATGCCGGCCAGCTGCCCGGTCGGAATCGTCGAAGGCGATGGAGTGCTCATTGCAGGTGCATCGTAGGACGAATCGCCGAGCCTAGACAACGTCGATTCGCACTCTAACCGGATTCAGACGGGCCAACTACCTTCCTCTAACTGAATCCGCCTTTGGGTATGTGAAACCATAGCTGTGATGAATCCAGGAGCAATTGCTTGAGCAGAATCTGTGTCGTTGGGGCGGGCTATGTCGGCCTGGTTAGCGCCGCCTGTCTGGCGAAGCTGGGCCACTACGTGACCTGCGTTGAGATCGACGCCGATAAGGTGCGCTCGATCAAGCAGGGCCGCGTCCCGATCAACGAGCCTAACCTGAAGCCGCTGTGGGAGCATCACCAGCGGCTAGGCCAGCTCTCCATCACCACTGACTACGTGGAGGCTCTGGCAGGCGCCGAGTTCGTTTTCCTCTGCGTGGGCACTCCGCCCAACGAAGACGGCTCCGCCGACCTGAGCCACGTCCTCGCCGCGGCCCGCAGCATCGCGGGCGGGCTGCTGGACGACGCCCGGCCGGTCGTTGTCCTCAAGAGCACTGTGCCGGTCGGTACCGCCGACCGCTTGCGTGCCTTCTTCAGCGAGCGGCTGCTGCCGGACGGCCTGACAGTCGTCTCCAACCCGGAGTTCCTGCGCGAAGGCCTGGGCATCACCGACTTTCTGCAGCCGGATCGCATCATCGTCGGGGCGGAGGAGCCGGAGGCGGCGGGAGCCGTGGCCGGGCTCTTCGGCGACATCCCCGCGCCGCTCATCGTCACCGACTCGCGCACGGCTGAGCTCACCAAGTACGCTTCCAACGCCTTTCTTGCGACCAAGGTCAGCTTCATCAACCAGCTGGCCGAGCTCTCGGAGGCTTGCGGTGTCGACGTCACGGCGGTCTCGGAGGCGTTAGGCCTCGATCCGCGGATTGGCGGCGCCTACCTGCAAGCCGGCCTGGGCTGGGGCGGCAGTTGTCTGCCCAAAGACCTGGCGGCTCTTGTGCACACGGCGGACCGCACCGGCGTGGCCAACGAGCTGTTGGTGGCGGTGCAGGAAGTGAATCGGCGCCAGCCTGAGCTGCTGCTGGACAAGCTAAGCGAGCTGCTTGGCCCGCTGGATGGCCTATCGGTGGCCCTCTGGGGCCTCACCTTCAAGCCCAACTGCGACGACCTGCGCGAATCGCCGGCGTTGCGGCTGGTGCGGGTGCTGCAATCGGAGGACTGCGAAGTCCGGGCCTACGACCCGGCCGTCAACGAGGCCGCAGAGCTATCGGGCGTCGCCATTTGCGGCGATCCCTACACCTCTGCTATCGGGGCGGACGTAGTCATCCTGGCGACGGCCTGGGACGAGTTCCGCTCGCTGGATTTCCGGCGTGTCCGCGGCCTCATGCGCGGCGACGTCCTGGTGGACGCCCGCAATGCCCTCGACCCTTCATCGATCACCGAGGCCGGACTTACCTACATCGGCATCGGCCGGCCCACGGTGCGGCCTCGCATAGCTGGGGTGCTCTCGTGAACTGGCCGTTGGAAGAGAAGACGGTTTCGGCTCGCCTCGACGATTACCAGGCGATCACACTGCCTGGCATCCGCAACGAGCTGAGTGTTCGCGTTGGCATCGCGCGGCGCAAGGAGGGCGCGCTGGTCAAGCGCGTGCTGGACCTGGCGCTGGCCCTGCCGGCGCTCATAGTCCTGGCGCCGTTGATGGCCCTGACGGCGCTGGCAATCAAGCTCGACTCTAGAGGGCCGGTCTTCTTCCGCCAGGAGCGGCTGGGCCTGGAAGGCGAGGCGTTTACGATGTTCAAGTTCCGCTCGATGTTCGACGACACGCCGGACGCCGAGCACCGCCGCGCCATCGAGGCATTCGCCCGCGGCGAACCAATCGCTATCGAGGATGGGCGCGGCACCTACAAGCCGAAGCAGGACGCACGGGTGACCCGCGTCGGCCGCTTCCTGCGTGCCAGCGGCCTGGACGAGCTGCCGCAGCTATTCAACGTCTTGCGCGGCGAGATGAGCATCGTCGGGCCGCGGCCCGCCATCCCCTACGAGCTGGACCTCTACGCCAACTGGGCCTACCGCCGCTTTGCGGTGCGCCCGGGGATTACCGGCCTCTGGCAGGTGCGTCGGAATGACGCAACCAACCTGGAGGAGATGATCCGGCTGGACATTGAGTACGTGGACAAGGTCTCCCCGCTGCTGGACCTCAAGCTGATTGGCGCCACCATTCCGCGCATTTTCTTCCGCGGGTGGGGGTTCTAGGAGGAAATGGAGATGGTCAACATCGGCCTGGTGGGTTGCGGCTACTGGGGCAAGAAGTACCTGCGAGTCCTCGGCGACCTGTCCGAAGGCCGTCTCACGGCCGTCTGCGACGCCGACCCGGTGCTCCTGGAGAAGACGCTGGCGGGTAAGCCGCGGCTGCTGGCCACCACCAGCTACGACGATCTTCTGAGCAGCAATATCGACGCCGTCGTCATCGCCACGCCGGCCGTCACCCACTTCCCGCTGGCCCGCAAGGCCCTGGAGCAGGGGAAACACGTGCTTGTCGAGAAGCCGTTCACTGTCACCTCCAAGGAATCCGTCGAGCTGATCCGCCTGGCGGCGGAGCAACAGTTGACGCTGATGGTCGGCGCCACCTTCCTTTACAGTCAGCCGGTGCGCATGCTGAAGCAGCTGATCACAGCGGGCGACCTGGGACAGGTGCTCTATGTGCACAGCTCGCGCCTCAACTTCGGGCTGCTGCGGCCGGACGTCGACGTCCTCTGGGACCTGGCGCCGCACGATCTCTCGATCCTGCTGTACCTGCTCGACTCCGAGCCGGTGGCCGTCGGGACGCGCGGTGTCAGCTGTGTCAACCCGCGCATCTCGGAGGTCGCCTACGCGGACCTCCTCTTCGGCAACGACGTCTATGCGCACCTGCATCTGAGCTGGCTGGAGCCGCAGAAGGTGCGGCGCCTGACTGTTGTCGGCAGCGAGCGCATGGTCATCTACGACGACCTCGCCGGCAATGAGGCGATCCGCCTCTACGACCGCCGTGTTAGCCCGGTTTACGAGAACGGCAATGGCAACGGCCATGCCAGTAGCAACGGCCGCAGTAATGGCAACGGTGCCGCTCCCATGCAGCAGTTCAACTACCACCTTGGGGACGTGCGGCTGCCCTACGTCAAGGACGCTGAGCCGCTGCATGAAGAGGTCTCTCACTTCGTCTGCAGCATCCGTAACGGCGCCAGGCCGCTCAGCGATGGTCTGCACGGCCTGCAGGTAGTGCGCATCCTGGAGGCGCTGACCCGCTCGCTAGAGCAGGGCGGCGCCATGGAGTGCTTGACGCCGACAAAGGACGACGGCCGCGAGCCGCTGATGGTGTCCGTCAACATCCTGCCGGAGGTTGCAATTGAACATTGAGATGACCGACCTCAAGCAGCAGTACCTTTCGCTCAAGGGCGAAATACTGGCGCGAATGGAAGAGGTCCTGGATGGGATGCACCTCTTCCTGGGCGATAACGTTAGCGCGCTGGAGGAAGAGTTCTCCGCCTTCTGTGGCGCCTCTTATGGCATCGGTGTGAGTTCCGGCACGGACGCGCTCTTCCTGGCGCTGCTCGGCTGTGGTGTCGGCCCCGGGGACGAGGTTATCACCGCGTCGCATACCTTCATCGCCACGGTGGAATCGATTGTGCACACGGGCGCCACGCCCGTCCTCGTCGATATCGATCCCGTGACCTACACCATCGATGCGGCGGCGGCTGCCGCGGCCATCACGCCGCGCACCAGGGCCATTGTGCCGGTGCACCTCTACGGCCAGCCGGCGGACATGGACCCGCTGCTGGCCCTGGCGGAACGGCACGGCCTTTCGATCGTCGAGGACGCCTGCCAGGCCCACGGCGCCGAGTACAACGGTGCCCGACCGGGCGCGCTGGGGCGTGCCGCGGCCTTCAGCTTCTACTTCTCGAAGAACCTGGGCGCCTACGGCGAGGGCGGCATGGTCGTGACCAATGACCCCGACTTAGCCGAGAAGGTGCGCTCGTTGCGCAACCACGGCTCAGAGGAGCGCTATCACCACTCGGTGCTCGGCTTCAACTCCCGGCTCGACGAGCTGCAGGCCGCCGTGTTGCGAGTCAAGCTGCCCCACCTGGACGGCTGGAACGACCGGCGCCGACAACTGGCCGCCCGCTACAACCGCCAGTTGGCAGGCGTACCCGGCCTGGTCCTGCCGCACGAGACGGACTACGCACGGCACGTCTATCACCTTTACGTAGTGCAGGCGCCGGGCCGCGACGGCCTACAGGCCTGGCTCAAGGGCCAGGGGATCGCCAGCGGCATCCACTACCCGGTGCCGGTGCACCTGCAGCCGGCCTGGCGGAAGATGGGCCATCCTGTCGTTTCTCTGCCGGTCACGGAAGCGCTGTGCCAGCGCATCCTCTCGCTGCCGATGTACCCTGAGATGACGCCGCGGCAGGTAGATGTCGTCGCGTCTACGATCGCCGACTACTTCGCCGCGCCGCCGCGCGCCCGCAAGGCCGTGGCCGCCGCCGGGAGGCGCCGCTAGTGCTTTCCGAGACTCACTGGCAGATCATCCGCCGCTGGTGGGGACTGATGGCTGCCTGCGCCCTGGTCTTCGCGATAATCGGCATGCAGCTGCTGCCCGGTCTGCTGGGCAAGCCAGCCCCTTACAGCAGCAGCGTAACGCTTGGTGTTGGTTCCTTCGTCTCTCCGGACGGTGCTGCGCCCAGCGACACAGCGCTCGCCAGCTATGCGGACTCCATCGCCAAGACCGCCAAGAGCCAGCAGTTCCTCACCCGCCTGGGGGCCAAGCTGGCCGAGCAGGGTGTGATTGCGCCGACGCCGGTGCTTTCCAAAGACTTGACAGTGACCGCCGACCTCGGCCTGCACCGCGTCAAGGTGGAAGCTCAGGGCGGCAGCGCCGAGCAGACGGAACTCATCGCCAACCAGGCGGCTCAGCTGCTGATCGCTGACGCCGCGGAGGAGCAGACTCGCGTCAGTAATTCTTTAAACACGTCAACCAGTCAGCGCGCTACCGATCTACAGAACCGGCTCAGCCAGGTTTACCTGCAGCGCGTCGATCGCCTTAAGGCCCTTAACCTCGCGACCTACGAGCTGAGTATCAACAGTCTCATCCGCCAGGGCCGTGAATTCGACGCGATCATGGAGAACCTGGCCCGTCTCACCGGCGACGGTACCCTGGCCCGCCTCAACCTGGAGGCTACGGCCATCGAGACCGAGCTGGCCACGCTGGCTAACCAGGGCGACTCCACGGTCGATAGCCTGCAGGCTCTCTTCCTGGTAGACCCGGCTCGTACAGTGCCCACCAACCTCACCAGCACCCTGGGCGGCATGGAGGCGGCCGTTATCGGCGGCATCCTGGGCCTCGTGCTGGGCTGGATTGCCGCGAACTTCGCAGAGCGCTGGCGTCCAAAAGATGCCGAGGCCGAGGCCGCCGAGCCGGACGGGTCTCCCGGCATGCCGGGCCGCGCGATCGCCCTGCTCAAGACAACGCTCTCCCGCGCCGAGTCGTCGATCCTGGCGGGGCCGCAGCGAGCCCTGGCCGCCGGGCCGGCGGAGGCGCCAGCGCAAGCGCGCGCGCCGGAGCAAGCCATTGGGGAGCAGCTTGGCCCGCCGGAGCCTGAACCCGCGCCGTCAAAAACGCCCGCGAAGACCGCCGCAAAGGCGGCTGCCGGGCCGGTCGCGGTGGAACCTCAGGCTGAACCGGCGCACGAGCCCCAGCGTCTGCACACGACGGCCGCGCCGGTCATGATCGGTTGGAAGACCGTCATCGTCTCACCGCTTTCTGACTTCGGTCAGATGTATGACCTGAAGAAGACTCTGGCCCAGATGCCCGGCATTGAGCAGGTGCAGGTCAGCCGTTTCAAGAACGACGTCCTGGAGCTTGAGGTGGAGTACCTGGAAGGCTTTCCGCTCAAGGACCGCCTGCGTGAGTTGCAGGGCTTCGGCAAGACGAAAGTCACAGAAGATGACGGCTATCTGGAGCTGGCCCTCGGTAAGTCGCGGCGGAGCTAAGTGGGATGTTGGGTACGATTCTGGTAACCGGCGCTGCAGGCTTCATCGGCTCGCACCTGGTGCAGAGACTGCGCGGTCGCGGCCATTCGCTGATCGCGCTCGATAACTTCGATCCTTACTACGATCCCGCCATTAAGCGGCTCAACCTGGCCGAGACGCTGGCCGATACCCTCTTCATCGAGGGCGATGTCCGCCAGAAGAAGGCGATGACGGACCTGCTGCGCAAGCACAAGGTCACGACGGTCGTCCACCTGGCCGCGCGTGCCGGTGTCCGGGCCTCGCTGGAGGACCCGGAGGCCTACTTCGACATCAACGTCATGGGCACTCTCTCTCTATTGCAGGCGTGCCACAGCGCCGGCATCAGTCGTTTCGTCTTCGCGTCCTCATCGTCCGTCTACGGGCAGATCGGAGCCGCCGCCCTTGAGGACGCACCGACACGGCCGCTTTCGCCCTACGGCGCCAGCAAGGCCGCCGCCGAGAGCATCTGCCAGGTCTACGCCTACCTCTACAACCTGCCAACCGTTGCTCTGCGCTTCTTTACCGTCTACGGCCCGCGCCAGCGACCGGACATGGCGATCCGCAAGTTCATCGACCTGATCGATCAGGGTAAGCCGATCACGATCTTCGGCGATGGCCACTCTCGGCGGGACTACACCTACATCGATGACATCATCGCCGGCATCGCCAGCGCCATCGAGAAGCCGATGTCGGGCTACCACGTGTTCAACCTGGGGGGCGGCCAGCCGGTGGAGCTGGACCACGTGGTCAGCTTGATCGAAGCCCATCTGGGCAAGCGGGCGGCCGTGCGCTACAAGCCGGTACCGCCCGGCGAGCCGACACTCACCCGCGCCGATTTCAGCCGCGCCCGGCAGATGCTCAGCTTCCAGCCCCGCGTCGGCATCGAAGAGGGGATCGAGCGGTTCGTACGCTGGCACCTGGAGAGAGCCGATGCGCTGGCGACAACTGGCTAACACAGTCCGCGACGCGCCGACAAAAGACCTGAACGTGACGGCCGGTACGGCCCTCACGTTCATCATCAGCGCCGGCACCTACGTGCTGGTTGCCCTAACGGGCATTATCGTGGCACGCAAACTGGGCGCCCACGACCGCGGCGTCTACAGCATCGTCACCACGGTAGCGCTGCTGTACGCCGCCTTCGCGGAGTTGGGCATCTCCAAGGCCGGCATTTACCTCATGGGACGTGGCCGCTACACGCTGCGAGA
>Ga0070741_10019011_pt1 | contig 11027 bp, 11 predicted proteins | sample Coa_R1_4_FD_66440 | JGI IMG/M metagenome (GOLD analysis project Ga0070741, IMG submission 66440) | Surface soil microbial communities from Centralia Pennsylvania, which are recovering from an underground coalmine fire - Coalmine... | ecosystem: Environmental > Terrestrial > Soil > Unclassified ...
GCTCGGGTCCGAGGTCCTGCTCGGAGAACACCATTCCCTCTCCCGTCTCGCGCGCATAGATCCCCATGACGGCGCTCACGGGAAACTTGACGTGATGCACGACCCCCGCGAAGCGGGCGTCGAATTCGATGTCCTCATTTCCCAGCCGCAGCCGTTGAGTCGCGCTGGAGCTGAGGTTGAGAACGATCTTGCCGTCCTTGACGTAGGCTTTGGGTAGCTCAGGACCTGCCCGGTCCGCATCGACGATCACATGCGGAGTGTGCCCGCTGTCGGACATCCACTGGTGCATCGCTCGGAGCAGGTAGGGACGCTTGGCTAAAGGAGGCGGTGCGGAGGACATGACTCGCAATATCAGATCAGACGCATTTCCTGCTCGGTATCCGAAAGGCTCTCGCGGAACGCCGGCCGGGAAAAAATCAGCCCGGCATACTTGATGATGGGCTGAGCCTGCGGCGGCAGGTCGATCTCGTAGTACGGCATGCGCCAGAGCACCGGCGCGATCGTCGCATCCACGAGCGAGAACTCGTCGGAGAGGAAATAAGGTTTCACCCGGAACAGCTCCGTGCTCTGCAGCACGGTGTCCCGCAGGATCTTCTTCAGCTTCACCGTCTGTTTCTTGTCCGGCTCCTGCTCGATCTGCTGCACGAGCGCGTACCAGTCGCGCTCGATCCGATACAGCGCCAGGCGGAATTGCGCCCGCGTCACCGGATCGACCGGCATCAGGGGCGGATGCGGAAAACGCTCGTCCAGGTACTCGATGATCACCCGTGAGTCGTACAGCACCAGATCGCGATCCACGAGTGTGGGAACGCTGTGATAGGGATTGAGATCGAGCAGATCCTCGGGAAGCTTCCCGGGCTCGACGCTCACGATATCGATGCTGATGCCTTTCTCGGCCAGCACGATCCGCGTCCGATGACTCCAGGGGTCGTTGGGCGCGGAGAACAGCGTCATGATGGATCGTCTGCTCGACAAGATTCCGCTCCCGGAACTGCGATCAGTGAACGTCTTTCCAGTATTCTCGCTTCAACAGCCAGGCCAGCCAGGTGAAGACCAGCAGGAACAGAACGACCCACACGCCGAGCTCACGCCGCTGCACCTGCGCCGGTTCGCCCACGTAGTCCAGGAAATTCACCGTATCGCGCACGAAGCCGTCGAACTCGTCTGCATTCATCTCGCCCGGCGCGATCTGCTCGAAATGATCGACGACCTGCTCGGAGCCGGCCGTGCCGCCCTCGCCGCCTTTGTGCTCGTTCTTGTACACCGGCTTCTTCAGGCCCTCCAGTGCGGAGATCACATCAGGCATCGCTGTCGAGGGCAGCCGCAGATTGTTCGCACCCGTCTGGCGCGAAGGGTCCACGTAGAAGGTCTTCAGGAACTGATACAGATAGTCCACGCCCCGCTCGCGCGCCATGAGCGACAGGTCGGGCGGGGTCTTGCCGAACCAGGTCTCCGCATCCCCGGCCGGCATGCTCGTGAGGATGTACTGGGTCGCCTTCACGCCCGGCCGCAGCAGATATTTCTGCAGCAGATCCGGCGGGATCTCCAGATCCTCGGCCATGCGCGAGTAGCGCTCGTACTTGAGCGAATGGCAGCCCACGCAGTAGTTCATGAAATTACGCGCGCCCCGCTGCAGCGAGCCGATGTTCTTCACATCGTTGCCGGCATGCCAGTGGCTCCAGTCCGAGGCGCCCTCGGCTCCGGACTCCGCCGCCAGAGCGGCGCCGGAAGCCCACAGGAGCGCACTCAACAGCAGCAGCTTAGTGCGCATGGAAGATCACTCTGTCCGGCACCGGCTTCACGCGATCGATGCGGGAATAGATGGGCATGAGCCAGAAGAACGCGAAGTACAGGACGCTGAAGATCCGCGCCAGCAGCACGTACGAGCCTTCGGCCGGCTGCAGGCCGAGGTAGCCGAGCGCGATGAACGAGATGGCGAAGATCGCCAGCGCGAGCCGCGAGATCCAGCCGCGGTAGCGCATCGACTTGACGGGCGAGCGGTCGAGCCACGGCACGAACAGAAACGACACGACCGCGAGCGCCATCAGCAGCGCGCCCATCCTTTGATTGGGCACGGCGCGCAGAATCGCGTAGTACGGTGTGAAGTACCACACCGGGGCAATGTGCTCCGGGGTGGACATGGGGTTGGCCGGGCCGAAGTTCGGGCCTTCGAGAAACAACCCGCCGAAGGTTGGTGTGAAGAACACGATGATCGCGAACACCACCAGGAACACCCCGACGCCGACGACGTCCTTCACCGTGTAGTACGGATGAAACGGGATGCCATCGAGCGGCTTGCCATCCGGTCCGACCTTCTCCTTGATCTCGATGCCGTCAGGGTTGTTCGAGCCGGTGCGCCGCAGGGCCACCAGGTGCAGCATCACCAGCAGCAGCAGCGCGAGGGGAATTGCCACGACGTGCAACGAGAAGAATCGATTCAGGGTGGCATCGGCGATGCCGTAGTCGCCCCGGATCCACTCGACGAGGCCGGGACCGATGCCCGGGATCGTGCCGAACAGGTTCACGATGACCTGCGCGCCCCAGAATGACATGTTGCCCCAGGGCAGCACGTAGCCCATGAAGGCCTCAGCCATCAGCGCCAGATAGACCAGCATTCCGAGTATCCACAACAGCTCGCGCGGCGGCTTGTACGAGCCGTAGAGGAACGCGCGGAACATGTGCAGATAGACGACGATGAAGAACGCCGAGGCGCCGGTCGAGTGCAGGTAGCGGATGAGCCAACCCCAATCCACCTCCCTCATGATGTACTCGACGGAGTCGAACGAGGTCGTCTCGCCGACCTTGTAGAACATCGTCAGGAAGATGCCCGTGACCAGCTGCACCACCAGCACCAGCAGCGCGAGCGAGCCGAAGAAGTACCAGATATTGAAATTCTTCGGGGCGTAGTACCCGGTGAGCTGGTCGGCGATGAACTCATCGACCGGCATGCGCTTGTTGATCCAGGCCCAGAAGCCCTTCCGGGGCAGCGGGTTGCTCCCGGGAGGCAGCGGATCACCCGGCGCGCGCACGTCCGGCTCATGCAGAGAGGCCATCACGCGGCTCCTTTGTGAGTCTCATCGAGCCCGACGACCAGCGTGTTCGGGTTGGAAAACTCGTACGGCGGAATTCTCAGGTTGATCGAGGCGGGCGAGCCGGTGAAGACGCGGCCCGACAGGTCGAAGCGCGATCCGTGGCAGGGACAGAAGAAGCCGCCCGGCCAGTAGGCGCCGATCTCCGGATCGTGGGGCGCGAAGTGCTGCTTGGGCAGACAGCCCAGATGCGTGCAGGTGCCGATCAGCACCAGGACCTCGGGCTTGCGCGCACGGTAGACGTTCTTGGTGTACGGGGGCTGATCGGAATCCTCGGAATTGGGGTCCTTCAGCAGCTGATCGTGGCCCTTGAGGCTAGCGAGCATCTCAGGGGTCCGGCGCACGACGTAGATCGGCGAACGCCGCCACGAAGTGATGGTCATCTGTCCCGGATCGAGCTTGGAGATATCGAGCACGGTCGGGGCCCCCAAGGCCTTGGCCCGCTCGGAGGGCTGCCAGGAGGCGATGAAGGGTACGGCCGCGAACACCGCGCCCACCGCTCCGGTGGCGATGGTGGCCGTGGTCAGAAACTTGCGTCGACTCTGATCGACACCGTCGTCGGCAGCGACAACGTTTTCCGTCATCGAACGTTTCTCCTCTCACCCGCGCATCGCTCACCGCGCGCAATGGAGGCATGCACGGCAGCAGTTTCCGGCTTGCGGGGGGCGGCGCATTATACACAAACGAACTCGACCTTCCGTGCAGGCGGACACCGCAAAGTACCGCCGCGAGCGCGTCTTCCGGAGTGAACCATGCTCGAGCGCCTGGGCCGCGGACTGACGTTCGTGGCCGGATCGGTAGTGGGCGGCCTCGCCCTCGCCTTCCTCATCGTAGCTGCGCGACCGGAGCTCATCCGCCGCAGCGGCGCCAAGGCACCCGTGCCCGCGGTGGCGGATCCGCCCACATCGGTGCACGCGCCGGCCCGGGTCACCTATGCGGACGCGGTCCAGCGCGCTGCTCCCTCGGTGGTGAATGTGTACACCGCCCGCCTGGTGACCGAGCGTGTCCCGCCCTCCAGCTTGGGTGAGCTGTTCGGTGGCTTTCTGCCCCGGTACCGGCAGCGCGTGGAGCGGAGCCTGGGCTCGGGTGTGATCATTGACGACAGCGGTCACATCGTCACCAACCACCACGTGATCGCCAACGCGGATGCGATCCGGGTTCAGCTGGCGGACGGACGGGTCGCCGATGCGCACATCGTCGGGCGCGACCCGGACACTGACCTGGCTGTGTTGAAGATCGATCTCTCCCCGCTGCCGACCGCGGTGCTCGGCCGCTCCGACCAACTCAAGGTGGGCGATGTCGTGCTCGCCATCGGCAACCCTGTCGGGCTCTCCCAGACCGTCACGCACGGTATCGTGAGCGCGACCAGCCGGCAGCAGCTCGGGCTCGCCGCGCTCGAGGATTTCATCCAGACCGATGCGCCGATCAACGTCGGCAATTCGGGCGGCGCACTCGTGGACTCGAGCGGGGCCTTGGTGGGCATCAATACGGCCATCGTGGCCAAGGATCTGGGCGTCGAGGGCATCGGCTTCGCGATCCCAGTGAATATGGTGCGCGGTGTCGTGAGTGACATCATCGCCACGGGCCGGGTCATCCGCGGCTGGATCGGCATCGAGCCGCAGGACATCTCGGATCAGCAGGCTGCGCAGCTGGGGCTGGCACAAGGGGGCGTGGTGATCGCCAATATGTACGTGGGCAGCCCTGCTCAGCAGGCCGGTCTCAGACCCGGAGATCTGATCCTCTCGGTCGATGGCACCCAGGTGCGCAGCTCCCAGGATGTGATGGGACGGATTGCGACGCACAAGCCGGGCTCGTCCCTTGCGATCCACGCTCTGCGCGGCGACCACCCGTTCGATGTCACGGCACAGGTAACCGAGCGGCCGCGCAACTCCTGATCCTCGAGCTGCCGCGGCAGCCCGGTTCCCTTCATCGGAGCACCCATGACCACCATTCAGCCCCGCCGCTTCCCCACCCTCGCGGCCTTCGAGCAGGCGCTCACCGAGCGGTTGCAAGGGGCCCTGGGCAATCCAGAGCCGGGCCGGGCCGCCGTGATGCTTTCAGGTGGCCGCACGCCCTTACCGGTATACCAAGAGCTCGCACGCAAGCCGCCCCGCCCAGCCCCCGCCCTCCGCCTGCTCTACTCGGACGACCGGTACGTCCCCGCCACATCTGAAGCGAGCAACTATTACCAGTCCCGCTCACTGGTCGACGCCCTGCGCCTTCCCGAGACTGCCGTGCTGCGCGTCAGAACCGAGCTGCCCCTCGAGCAGGCCGCCGCGGACTACGAGCAGCAGCTCGCCGCTTTGTTGCGCTCCGGTGAGCGGATCGGATTGGGGCTGCTCGGCCTGGGCGCCGATGGCCACACGGCATCGCTCTTCAGCGCGAGTGACTTGGAGCAGGCTCGCGGGCGGTTGGCGATTGCGGTTCAGCGGCCGGACGGCTTGCACGGGATCAGTGTGACCCCCGAGGTGCTCTCCGGGATTGAGGAGCTGTTATTCCTCGTCACGGGGCCGGACAAACATGCCATCGTGGAGGCCTTCCTCAAGCGGGACTCGAATCTGATCGCGCGCCGCGCGGTGGCCAACTGCGCCAACGTGCAGATCTGGATCGCCGAATAGCTACGGTGCGAATGCGCTCAGCTTGAGCGGCCCGCACGCGCGGGTCCAGGTATGCGCATCGCTTCCCGGATTGTGCCAGCTGCAGTGCCCGGCGATCAGATCGTCGGCCTCTTTGGGGCCCCAGGATCCGGGCATGTATTCGTACGGGTTTGAGTCCGGGTTCAATACGGGATCGACGACCGCCCAAGCGGCCTCCACCTCGTCCTGGCGCGCAAAGAGCGTGGTGTCGCCGATCAGCGCAGCCCCGATCAGACGCTCGTAGGCCTCAGCTTCGTCTTTCTGCTGCTGATCGACGTACAGCTCGACATCGCGCCCCTGCATGCTCGGACCGGGCCGCTTGGCGTGCGCACCGAGGGCAATGGCGGTTTCGGGACCGAGGCGAAAGCGCAGATAGTTGGGCTGCTCCGGCCCCATGTCCCCGAAAACCCGCGCAGGTGGCGGCCGCAGATCCACGACGACTTCGGTCGCGGTGACCGGCATGCATTTGCCTGCGCGCAGATAGAACGGCACCCCGCTCCAGCGCCAGGACTCGATCGCGAGCTCCAGTGCCGCGAAAGTTTCCACGCGCGAGTCCGGGGCGACGCCGTCCTCCTGGCGATAGCCGCGAAACTGCCCGCGCACGAGCTTGTCGGACGAGAGCGGCCGGATGGCCTTCAGCACCTTGACCTTCTCGTCTCGCAGCGCTTCGCCGCCTGAGTTCACCGGCGGCTCCATCGTCAGCAGCGTCACCACTTCCAGCAGATGATTCTGCACGACATCGCGAATGGCGCCGACTTCCTCGTAGAACTTGCCGCGCCCGGCGACCCCGAACTTCTCCGCCATCGTGATCTGCACGCTCGCGACGAAGTTGCGATTCCAGACGGGCTCGAGAAATGAGTTGGCAAAGCGGAAATACAGCAGGTTCTGCACCGGCTCCTTGCCGAGGTAGTGATCGATCCGAAAGACGTTCGACTCGGGGAAGGTCTGCAGCAGAGTCGCATTGAGCTTGCGCGCCGAGGCGAGATCACGGCCGAAGGGCTTCTCGACGACGACGCGCGCATCGGTCACTTTTGCGGTGTGGCCGAGATGTGCGATGACCTCGGGGAACACACTCGGTGGAATCGCAAGGTAGTGCAGCGGCCGCTGCGAGTCGCCGAGCGCCTTGCGCATGGCGGCGAAGGTCTCCGCCTGGCGATAGTCGCCATCGACGTATCGCAACAGACCGGTCAGCTTCCCGAGCACCGCCTCGTCAACCTCCTTCACGGCGGTCGTCACACTCTCGCGCACGCGAGCCACGAGCTGTTGCAGATTCCATCCCGCGCGCGCGACGCCGATCACCGGGACCGCAAGATGTCCGCGCCGCACCAGGTTATATAGAGCGGGATAGATCTTCTTGAAGCACAGATCGCCCGTGGCGCCGAACAAAACCAGCGCGTCGGAATCGCGCCGGGTGCTCACTGGTGCCCCGGCAGATTCCCGACCTGGGATTGCGCGCCGCCGGCTGGGGGTTTCTCGAGATGTCCGCCGAAGCCGAGACGCATCGCCGACAGAACCTTGTTGCCGAACTCGGCGCGCCCGCGTGATTCGAAGCGTGAGAACAGCGCTGCGCTCAACACGTACGCCGGTACCCCGACCTCGATGGCCGCCTCCACCGTCCACCTGCCTTCGCCCGAATCCGACACCTCGCCGCCAAAGCGCTCGAGAGCGGGGCTGGCAGCAAGGGCCACCGCGGTGAGATCCAGCAAGCGGGAGGATATGATGCTCCCGTGCCGCCAGACCTCGGAGATCGCCGCGACATCGAGCTGATACTGGAACAGCCGCGGATTACTGAGCGGTGCGGTCTCGGCATCCGACTCGCGGCTTTGCAGGCCCGCATCTGCATGCTTCAGCAGATTCAATCCTTCCGCGTAGGCCGCCATCAGGCCGTACTCGATGCCGTTGTGCACCATCTTGACGAAATGCCCCGCGCCGTTCGGCCCGCAGTGCAGATAACCCTTGCCCGCAGTGCCCTGCGCAGGCGTCGGCGCTGCGGAGCCGCTGCCCTTGGCACGCTCCGGAGGTTTGCCGCCGGGAGAGAGCGTCGCGAAGACCGGCTCGATGGAAGCGACCACGTCTTTCTCGCCGCCGATCATCAGGCTGAAGCCGTGCTCGAACCCGAGCACGCCCCCGCTCGTGCCGACATCCACGTAGTGAATTCCAGCTGGCTGCAGCTCATCGGCGCGCCGGATGTCGTCGTGATAATGGGAATTGCCGCCGTCGATGATGACGTCGCCGGACTTCAACAGCGCGCGAAGCTCCTTGAGCACGCCGTCGACGACACTCGCGGGCACCATCACCCACACGACGCGCGGGGGTTTCAGCGCCTCGACGAGCTCCGCGAGCGACTTGGCTCCACGCGCTCCGTAGCCCACGACCGTCTTGACTGCGTCCGCCGACGGGTCGTAGGCGATGCACTCGTGACCGCCCTGTTGCAGCCTGCGCACCATGTTGGCGCCCATACGCCCAAGCCCGATCATCGCGATGCGCATATGCACTCCAGGGGTTGAACGGCCGATTCTACGCGCTGCAGATGTCTGCCGGCTGTAAGACGGATCCGACGCTAATTGGGAACGCGCCTGATCTGTGCCCCGAGCTGGGCCAGCTTTTCCTCGATCGCCTCGTAGCCGCGATCGATGTGGTAGATACGCTCGATATCCGTGCGCCCCTCGGCCACCAGCCCGGCGAGCACCAGGCTGGCGGAGGCACGCAGATCGGTTGCCATGACCGGCGCGGCCGTGAGTCGATCGACGCCGCGAATGATTGCGGTGTTGCCCTCGAGCCGGATCTCCGCGCCGAGCCGGCGCATCTCGAGCATGTGCATGAACCGGTTCTCGAAGATGGTCTCGATGATCGTACCGACGCCGGCGGCCACCGCGTTCAAGGCAGCAAATTGCGCCTGCATGTCGGTTGGAAACGCCGGATAGGGGGCAGTGCGCACATCGACGGCCTGCGGACGACGGCCGCGCATGTCCACCTCGATCCAGTTATCGCCGACGCCAACCGTGGCGCCGGCTTCCTCGAGCTTGGCCAGTACCGCATCCAGATGATCCGGACGCGCATTCTTGACGCGCACGTGGCCCCGCGTGATCGCGCCGGCCACGAGGTAGGTCCCGCTCTCGATGCGATCCGGAAGGACTTCGTAGGTCGTTCCCCGGAGCCGCTCCACACCCTGGACGACTATTTTGTCGGTTCCGGCACCTTGGATCTGTGCGCCCATGGCGATCAGGAAGTTCGCGAGGTCCACGACCTCGGGCTCGCGCGCGGCGTTCTCGATTACCGTCTCGCCCTCGGCAAGCGTGGCCGCCATCATGAGATTCTCGGTCCCGGTGACCGTGACCGTATCGAGTACCAGGCGCGCGCCCTTGAGGCGATCGGCGCGCGCGCGGATATAGCCTCCCTCGATGGTGATGTCGGCGCCCATCGCCTGAAGGCCCGCCACGTGGATGTTCACCGGGCGCGCACCAATGGCGCAGCCTCCCGGCAGTGACACATCAGCCCGTCCGAAGCGCGCCACCAGAGGACCCAGCACGAGGATCGATGCGCGCATGGTCTTCACGAGATCGTAGGGTGCGAAGCACTCCTTCAAGGTCGAGCCGTCCACCTCGATCCGCATCCGCTCATCGATCGTCACGGTCGCCCCCATGCGCCCGAGGAGCTCGACGGTCGTGGTGACGTCCTTCAGATGCGGGACATTGGCCACGACGACCGGATCATCCGCCAGAAGCGCCCCCGCCAGGATGGGCAGGGTGGCGTTCTTCGCGCCTGAGATCCGCACTTCGCCTTCGAGGGGCACGCCCCCCTGAATCTGCAGCTTGTCCATGTCACCCCGCGGCGGATTCTTCGGGCGTCAGCGCTTCGATCGACAGGGCATGGATCTCACCGCCCATGCGCTCGCCCAGCGCGCGGTAGACGAGCTGATGGCGTGCGAGGCTGCGCTTGCCGGCAAACTCGCGCGACACGATCCGTGCGGCGAAATGGGTGTTGTCGTCCGATTGGACGAGAACCTGCGCATCGGGAAGCGCGGTGCGGATGAGCTGTGCAACCTGATCGGGACTCATGGGCCAAGATATTAATGGCTGGGCAGCTGCCGCGCCTATAATCCCAGCCGCATGCAGTCCCCGGCCCCGATTGCCCCCCAGACCCTGGACGACCAGCAGCTTCTCGCCAGCGCCCGGCGGGCGCTGGCCATCGAAGCCCAGGCCGTCGCAGCTCTTGCACCCCGACTCGATGCCGCCTTTCCTGCGGCCTGCCGGATTTGTCTCGGCTGCCAGGGCCGGATCGTCGTCACGGGGATCGGCAAGTCCGGACACATCGCACGCAAGATCGCAGCCACCCTCGCGAGCACCGGCACGCCGGCGTTCTTCCTCCATCCGGCCGAGGCCGGCCATGGAGATCTGGGCATGATCACGCGCACCGATGTGCTGCTGGCGATTTCAAACTCCGGCGAGACACCCGAGCTCGTGCTTCTGCTGCCGCATCTCAAGCGGCTCGCCGTGCCGCTGATCGTGATCGTGGGCAAGGTGGATTCGACCCTCGGACGCTGCGCCGCCGTGTGCCTCGATGTGAGTGTTCCGGAGGAGGCCTGCCCGCTCAACCTGGCCCCGACCGCCAGCACCACGGCGATGCTGGCGATGGGAGATGCACTCGCCGTATCCATACTGGAGGCTCGCGGCTTCACCAAGCAGGACTTCGCGCGATCGCACCCTGGCGGGAGCCTCGGCCGCCAGCTCCTGCTGCATGTCGAGGACATGATGCGCACCGGCGCGGCCATCCCGCGGGTCGGCCCGGACGATCCGCTGGGACAGGGCTTGATCGAGATGTCACGCAAAGCTCTGGGCATGACAATAGTCGTCGACCCGACCGACCACATCCTGGGCATCTTCACCGATGGCGACCTGCGAAGAGCATTGGACAAGCGCATCGACGTGCACCAGACGCCGATGAGCGCCGTGATGACCCGCGGCTGCAAGACGATCGGTCCGCGGGCGCTCGCCGCTGAAGCCGTGCACCTGATGGAGCTGCACCGCATCACGGCGCTGCCCGTTGCCGACTCCGAGAACCGCATCATCGGCGCCTTGAACGTTCACGATCTTTTCCGTGCCGGCGTGGTCTGAGTAGGCAGGCGCCGCGCCAGCTTCGCTCTCGTGCACCGCATGACTCGCACCATGGCCGCTCGCATCCAACTCCTGGTCCTCGATGTGGACGGGGTCATGACGGACGGCCGGCTTTACTACGGACCGCGGGGTGAGGCGCTCAAGATTTTCCATGTCCGGGACGGCAAGGGTATTCAGCTGCTGGATGC
>Ga0070741_10019012_pt1 | contig 11026 bp, 7 predicted proteins | sample Coa_R1_4_FD_66440 | JGI IMG/M metagenome (GOLD analysis project Ga0070741, IMG submission 66440) | Surface soil microbial communities from Centralia Pennsylvania, which are recovering from an underground coalmine fire - Coalmine... | ecosystem: Environmental > Terrestrial > Soil > Unclassified ...
TGATACGTCGGTCGAACCCGGTACGGCGATTCGGATTATGACGGGCGCGGTGGTTCCGCCCGGCGCGGATACTGTCGTTCGCTTTGAAGAAACGTCCGAAGCGGTGAATCAAAAAGCGACGGGCAAGGGTAGCGGCGTTGTCGAAATTCTCAACGCGCCGGCACGCGGCGCGAATGTGCGGCGCGCGGGCGAGGATATTCGCAAAAATCAGGTCATCTTGCCGAAGGGAACAACTCTGCGCCCACCGGAAATCGGATTGCTCGCTTCGGTAGGGCATAGCCAGGTCAAGGTGCATCGCCGCCCGCGCGTCGCAATTCTCGCCACAGGCGATGAGCTCGTAGATATTGATGAACCGCTCGCGCCCGGCAAAATTCGCAATTCGAACGAGTACTCGAACGCGGCAGCGGTCATCAAAGCGGGTGGCATTCCGATTCGACTCGGAATTGCGCGGGACAATCTGGACGATTTGACGCTCAAGATTCGGCAAGGCGTTGACGCGGGCGCAGACCTGTTTATTACATCGGCGGGCGTATCCGTCGGGGATTATGATATTGTCAAAGATGTGTTGAACAGCGAAGGCGAAATGCGCTTTTGGCAAGTCAACATGAAGCCCGGCAAACCGCTCGCCTTCGGAGTCATCGGGAAGACGCCTCTGCTCGGATTGCCGGGCAACCCCGTAAGCGCCATTATTTCCTTCGAGACGTTTGCGCGGCCCGCAATTCTCAAAATGCTTGGCAAAACAAAATATACGCGCCCTATCGTGCAAGCGATTCTGCAAGACCGCGCCGAGAATACGGCAGGACGGCGGAACTATATTCGCGTGCATGTCGAACGCGATGCGAACGGCGAATACATCGCGCGGACGACCGGCGAACAAGGTTCGGGTATTCTCACCTCCGTCACGCGCGCAAACGGCCTTTTAGAAATGTCACCCGACGTTCTCCAACATCTCCCCGGTGAACGCGTACAGATTACGCTGTTGGATTATTCCGAAGAGTGAACAAAAACCCGAAGGGTCTTCAAGACCCTTCGGGTTTTTGTTCGTGATGATCAATGCTAATGGGTAAAAGGCGCGTTTCCTCAAACCATCGAGTACTGTTTGAGAAAGTAGCTCTTTTATCATTACGCTGCGCGGTGCTGATCTGCCTCCTTCTATTTGCAATTGCCTGCACACCCTCAAACACAACCAGTATCACACCTGCGACAAGCCTCGCGCCCAGTGTAGATTTCAAGACACCCGAAAATAATACGACACTGCCGCTGAATCAACGCGTTGCGATATATGCAATTGTGCAAGACCCGAATGGCATTGTGCGGGCGGATTTTATTGTAGATGGTGTCATCATCCATACGCAGACATTGACCGTGACAACTCGGCGATTTGATTATTCCTACCAATGGCTGCCGAACGCGTTAGGACAGCATAACCTTCTGGTTATTGGTCACAATTCCAAAGGACAGGTCGGAACCTCCGGCGCGCATGTCGTGAATGTTGTTGCTTTTGGGACACCCGCGCCCACCAACAACAATGCGAATGTAATTACACCGTTCCCGCAAAGCGTCGTAACGGTCGTAACCTCTGCGCCGCCAACACTCCTGCCGCCTCTTTTCGTCACCTCGAATCCCGGCTTTGTCACGGCAACCCTTGACCTTTCCCCGATTCTGAAAAAATTAACACCCACCCTGACACCGACGCCAATTGTGATTCCCTTCGGTCAGCCCACTCCAACCCCATAACTTTAAAATAAACCGCGAATCTACGCGAATGCAATAATGTATGTCATTTCGAGAGGTCTCGAGCGGAGCGAAGCGGAGTCGAGAGACCTCTCGAAATGACAACCATCTCGTTACTCTATTCGCGTGGATTCGCGCAGATTCGCGGTTCCCTTGCAATCATGCAGCACGTTCTTCGGGCGGTTTCAACGCGCTGAATTTCCGCCAGAGCAGCAGGTCGTAAACGATTTTTAACCCACCAGCGAGGAAAAACGGCGCGCTGAACAGTAGGGGCAGTGCTAGCATTTGTCCTGCAAGGGCCGGCGCGACCGAAGCGCCGAGGGATCGCGCAATCGTCGTAACGCCCGACGCGGCGGAGCGTTCATTGGGCTGCACCACGGCAAGCGTGTACGATTGACGCGTGGGCACATCCATCTGGGAAATGCTGAAACGAATGAGAAGCATGGTAACCGCCAGCCACGCCGTCGGCATAAGGGGAACGAGAATCAAGAGGATATTAGACGGTAGGTGCGTGAACACCATCGTATTAATCAAGCCGATTCGTGCGGCGATGCGCGCGGCGGAGAGCGCCGAAATTCCTGCCAGCAGATTCGCGCCAAAAAAAATCGCGCCGAGCGTGGCGGGTTCAAGTCCGAATTTGACGTTGAACCAATACGCCACGATGCTTTGTACCACAAATCCGCCCGCAAACGCGTCGAGCGCAAAGAGCGTGGCGAGTTGAAAAACGATATTACGCGAATGAGTTAGCCCGAACAAAACATTCGTGGCATCGGCGAGCGGGGCGCGCATAATTTCGACAGCAGGCGTGAGCAAGAGGAACAGCGCAAACAAGACTCCACCTAACAAGGCATAGCCGAAAATGACCGCGCGGTAGGAATCGAGCGCACTCCAGCCGTGATTTTGCAAAAATTGCGCGAGCGCGCCGCCAGCGAATGCGCCTACGGCCGTTGCGAACGAACCAACCAGGTTATACCACGCGAGAATGCGCGTACGGTTAGTGTCTTGAATCAGCTGCGCGAGCGCGGCTTGTTCGACCGATAAAAACGGCCCGATTTCATTTCCACTTGGGCTAAGAACGCCAATGATGCCTGCGAGAACGAGGAGGATGTAATTCTCGGTCGAAGCAAAAATGATGCCCGCCGCAATCATTAGCGCCGCGCCGATGAGCAGTGTACGCTTGCGCCCCGCGCGGTCGGCGTGAGTTGTTAATAGGAGTGAAATGCCCGCATCGCCAAGCAAAGTAAGGGTGAGAAGGAGACCGATACTCTGGTCGGAGAACCCGCGCGCGGAAAGATAAAGGAAAAGCGCAATCGAGAGAAAACCGTACGAGAACAAGCGAATGATGCGCGCACCAAAGATGACGCGTGCATCTCGCAAATGCTCACTGGCCATTCACAAGGCGGACAAACTTGCGGCGTCCAACGCTCAAAATACCTTCGCTCGGCGGAACCACCACATCCATTTGATCAATCTTTTCGTCGTTGAGTTTCACACCGCCTTGTTGAATGAGACGCCGCGCTTCGCTTTTGCTCGGCGCAAAGCTTGCCGCGACCAGCAAATCAACGATGGGCATCGGCGCGGTCAGCTGGAAGGTTTCCATTTCGGACGGCAGCTCGCGCTTGGAAAAGACGCGGATGAATTCTTCTTCGGCTTGGCGCGCAGCATCCGCGCCGTGAAATTGGCGCACGATGTCATACGCCAGCTTGAGCTTGATGTCGCGCGGATTTACACGCCCTTCGGCAAGCTCGCGTTTGTATTCTTCGACTTCGTCCGTCGGCAAGTCTGACGCGACGGTGAGGTAAACAGGCAAGACGGAATCGGCGAGCGACATGACTTTGCCGAACATATCAAAGGGCGTGTCATACACGTCAATCGTATTGCCGAGCGACTTGCCCATCTTGGCATTGCCATCCGTACCGGGCAACAAGGGAACGAGGAACACTTCTTGCGGGCGTTTGCCACGTCGCTCTTGCAATTGGCGTCCCGCGAGGATGTTGAACTTTTGATCTGTCCCACCAAATTCCACATCGGCGTCAATCGCCACTGAATCGTATGCCTGCAGCGCAGGGTAGAGCAGCTCAATCATCGTGAGCGGCTGCCCCGCCCGCCAGCGTTTTTCAAACGTCTCGTGTTCCATCATGTCGGCGAGCGTGAATGATTTTGCGAGATGGAACACGTCTTCGAGCGTGAATTTGCCAAACCATTCGCTTTGCCAGCGCACCTCGGTCTTGTCGCGGTCAACCACCTTAAAGAATTGGTCCATGAAGGTGCGTGCATTCTCTTGCGTCTGCTCGTGGGTGAGCATTTTGCGCGTTTCATCGCGACCAGAGGGGTCGCCAATCTGTGCTGTCCAATCGCCCACAATCAAGATAACCTGATGCCCTAGCTCTTGAAACTGGCGCAGCTTGCGAATGCCGACCATATTACCAATCGTGAGTAGTGGGCGCGAAGGGTCGAACCCCATCTTTAGTCGAAGGGGCTTGCCTTCGGCAATGCGGGCGCGCAAACCTTGTTCGGTAATGATTTCCGCGACGCCGCGCGAGAGAACTTGGTCGAGAGTGAACGCCATGTGAATTCTAATTGATACTCACTAGGTCTGCCTGAATGACCCAGCGATACGTGTTGCCAGAGAGCGGGTTGGTCTTGCCGTTCCAACAGGTCAGTAAGGTGAGCGTGGGCTTGTCCGTATCTGCCATAATTTGCTGCGCGTGTTGAATTCGCACCGCGAGCGGTTCGCCGCCCTCTTTGATTGGAAATGATTGAACGACGCGCCACAATTGATTTTTTCCATCCTGCGTCGTGATGCGCACTTCGTCGCCCACGATGAGATTCCACAACCCCGCGAATTTTCCTAGCCCGAACTTGTTCGGTCCAATCAAATTGTGATGCCCCGAAAGAATCGCGTTGCCAATTTCGCCGGGCTGTGCAGTTGTTACCAGATGCCCCGCGCCGTCATATGGCACATTCCAATCGCTGACCATTTGGCCATTGAGCTGATACGTAATGTACTCGGACGGCTTGATTGGTAGATTCACCATGTCCAATTTGGGAATGCTCAAACTGACCGCTGGTGAGCCACTGCCGCGCGGGACACCCAGAGCTGCCGCTGCAACCGTTGTCGTTGTCCCACTCTCGCTGCTGACAACGGTCGCGGTAGCCTCGGACGCGAGCGCAATCGCGGTCGGGGTGAGGGCTAGATTGGCGGCAGTCGTTGCATCGGGCTGAACGGGCGTTGCTCCTTGCGTTGGCAAGGGCGTGACGCTCGGCGAAAGGTTCAAGGCAATGGCAGTCGGTATAGATGGCTCCTTATTAGAGGGCATCAAGACTATCGGCGTGGTGGTCGGCGCGCTATTGTTCGTTTGCCCCGGAACCTGCGCTTCGAGCGATTGTTCCGCGCGCATCTGCGATGAATAGGAATAGGCGGCGACAGCAATAATGAGGCTGCCGGCAACTGCCATCACCGCCGCGAGAAAACGAATCGTTTGTTTAGACATTGCTGCGGATTATAGTTGATAATGCCGTGCGCGAAAAATCGGATACTTGCATGATTTTGCCAATGCGCTCCAGTTCGGATAGAATCGAAATTCGTTACTGACTCCAATCGCTGTCATTCCGAGCGGAGTTGCGACGGAGTTCGTCGCCGAAATCTCTCTTCTTACTCGGTAGAGATTTCGGCGATGAACTGCATCGCAGCAGAAACGGCTCGAAATGACAAATTGTAATTTCCTAGAATTTGAATCGGTATGTTTAGAACATCGAACGAGATACGCAAATCATTCCGAGAATTTTTCGTAGCGCGGGGACATACCCCCGTGCCGAGTTCGTCGTTGATTCCGGCGGGCGACCCGACCCTCCTCTTTGTCAATTCGGGCATGGTGCAGTTCAAAGACACTTTTTTAGGCATTGAAAAACGCCCCTATACCCGCGCTACGACGGTCCAGAAAAGTATGCGAGTATCGGGCAAGCACAACGACTTTGAAAATGTCGGGCCCTCACCGCGCCATCACACCTTTTTTGAAATGCTTGGAAATTTTTCCTTTGGCGATTATTTCAAAAAGGATGCAATTCAATACGCGTGGGATTTGCTCGTAAACACGTGGGGACTGGAACCTTCGCGCTTGTGGTTTACGGTGTTTGAAGGCGATTCGGAAGTGCCGATGGACCAAGAAGCGGTTGAGCTCTGGCAAAAAGTCGGCGCGTCACCCGATCACATTTTGAAATTCGGGCGCAAAGACAATTTCTGGCAAATGGGCGAAACGGGTCCCTGCGGGCCCAATTCCGAGATTCATTATTATCGCAGCGAGCATCCCGAAGATCCGCAGTTTAACCGTCGCGCATATGTGAACGGCGACGGCGAGGAAACGATTGAGCTGTGGAATTTGGTCTTTATGCAGTACAACCGCTATCTCGGTGCGGATGGCAAATATCATCTCGACCCCTTGCCGAAACCGTCGGTGGATACGGGCGCGGGTCTCGAACGCATCGCCGCGATCATGCAAGGCAAGCTCTCAAATTACGAGACCGACTTGTTCACGCCCATCATTGACACCACGCGCACACTGCTCAATCGTCCTGTGGATGATTACAACAACGAACAGCGCGGCGTCTCCTATCGCGTCATCGCCGACCACGCCCGCGCCGTGACATTTCTCATTGCCGACGGTGTCAATCCGAGCAATGAAGGACGCGGCTATGTCACGCGCTTGATTCTGCGGCGTGCGGCGCGTCATGGTCAACTGCTTGGTTTCACAGAGCCGTTTTTGCACAATGTCATTCCCACCGTCATTGAAGAAATGGGCGAGGAGTATCCCGAACTGTATCAACAGCGCGAGCGCATCTTGAAAGTGGCGCGCGCAGAAGAAGAAAAGTTTTTGACGACTCTGCGCGTTGGCTCGAATTTGCTCGATGACATCGTGGGTGATTTGAAGGCGAAAGGCGCAACCGAAATCCCCGGCGACGCGGCGTTTCGTCTCTATGACACGTACGGCTTTCCACTCGACCTGACCCGCGAAGTCGCGCGCGAGAACAATATGCTCGTGGACGAGCAGGCGTTCCAAATCGCGATGGAACAGGCAAAAGCGACCTCGCGCAAGCTCTCCGCAACGGGCAAACTAGATACAGCCGCATTGCAAAATGCGCGCGAAATTTCCGATGCGCTCAAAACGAGCGGCGCGCTGCCCGCGACGGGCGTGGTCTATAACCCGTATGCGGGAACAAAAGTGGATACCCGTGTCGTCGGTATTGTGCGCGAGGGTGAACTCGTTGACGAACTCGCCACGGCGGAACGCGGGCAGTTGGTTCTCGCCGAAACGTGTTTCTATGTCGAGAGCGGAGGGCAAATCAGCGATACGGGCAGAATCACTCACCTGCGCGACGCCTCCGTTTCTTTCCGCGACCCTATCGAATGGGAATTCCGTGTGGACGATACGCGCCAACCTGTGCCCGGTCTCGTCGTTCATATCGGCGAAATGATCAAAGGCAATGCGCGCATCAATGACAAAGTGACTGCTGAAGTAGATGCCGAGCGACGTATTAATATTATGCGGAATCACACCGCGACGCATTTGCTTCATGCCGAACTGCGCCGCGTACTGGGAACACATGTCCATCAGGCCGGCTCGCTCGTCGCGCCCGACCGCTTGCGCTTTGATTTCACGCATACACGCCCTGTGGCAAAGGAAGAACTTGCCGAAATCGAAGCGAGCGTGAACTTGGATATTTTCAAAGATGATTCGGTTCAACCGTACTTGCTTCCAAAAGACGAGGCGATTGCGCGCGGCGCGATGGCGCTCTTTGGCGAAAAGTACGGTGACACGGTTCGCATGATGGAGATTGATGGTATTTCGCGCGAACTCTGCGGCGGCACGCACGTTCAGCACACGGGACAAATCGGATTATTCCACATCCTGTCGGAAGGTTCTGTAGCGTCAGGTGTGCGTCGCATTGAAGCCGTCACTGGGCCTGCCGCCTACGCCGAGTTACAAAAAAGCACGGCGCAGCTGCAACGCATTGCGGACACACTGCGCGCCACGCCGGAGCAAGTCGAAAGCAAAGTCGAGTTACTGCTGGCGCAGCTGGATGCGCGTGACAAAGAAATCGCGCGGATGCGCCGCGCGATGGCAAAGCGCCAAGCGGAAAATGTGGATGAGCTCATCAAACAAGTGGATGGCGTCAAAGTGTTAACGCACGTGGTCGAAGCGAGCAATACCGACTTGCTCCGCGAACAAAGTGACTATTTCAAAAACAAAATCGGTTCGGGTGTCGTCGCCGTCGGCGCGCTGATCAATGGCAAGCCAAACATGATTGTAGCGGTCACGCCCGATTTAATCGAACGTGGTTTCGATGCACGGAAAATTGTTTCTGCGTCTGCTCCGCTCATGGGCGGCGGCGGCGGCGGCAAGCCCTCGCTCGCACAGGCGGGCGGCAAAGACGCGTCGAAATTGCAAGATGCGTTGAATGAAGTGGTGCGCGTGGTCGCACAGAAATGAATTGCCGATTGTCGGGGTAATTCGTGAATTACCCCGACAATCGGCAACGAGTATCCCCGCAGGTACCCTCGCCACTTCCCGTTTTTATGAACGATCAAGTCATCACGCTGGACAAGAACGACGACATTCTGCAGGTTCACTCCAAAATCGAATGGTCGGATGGACGGCGCGTAATTCTCGTCGTGCCGCGCGGCTGCAAGGCGCTGGATGCCGAGCATGAACTGAAATTACTGCGGCGCTGGGCGGACGAGTACGATGTCCAAGTCGCGCTCGTTTCCAACGACTATTACGTAAAAGAATACGCGGCGACAGCGGGCTTGCCGGTTTTTTCGTCCGTGCCCAGAGCTTCGAGCGCAGAGTGGCGCTGGCAGCGCGAACCGGGTGAACCTGCTGTACAGCGCTCGACGCCATTGGACGAAGATGCGCCGCGCCCGCGAAAACCATTATTAGACCGGCTTGGGCTGGTAGGTTGGCGGCTTCTGGTCACTGTATTTTTATTTGCTGTAGCAGTGGCCGTGCTTGGTGGGCTTGCTTCCATTCTCGTACCGAGCGCGACGATTACAATTCATCCTGCGGCATTGGTCATCAGCGATACCAGTGAAGTGATTCTTGACCCAACGGTGACGACGATTGACCACATCAACGCGATCGTGCCGGCGGTCAATCTACGCAAAGAAATGAGCGGCACGGTGACGGTGAATACGACCAAGACCGCCACCGCGCCTGCCGATCACGCTTCCGGTGTTGTGACGTTCAATAATTTGCAAGGGACGGAAGCGACGATTCCACTGGGTACGATTGTCGCAACGACTTCGGGAAATACCCAACGCTATTCCACAACGATTACGGCAACGCTTCCCGCCGGATTCAACGCGCATGTGAATGTGCCGGTGCGCGCCCTCAAGCCCGGGCCCGAAGGCAATGCGAACGCGTTACAAATTAATTTTATCGAAGGGCCGCTTTCCGCTGTCGCACGCGTAGTCAATTTGAGTGCCGTTGGCGGGGGCACCATCAAAGATGTCAACATCGTCTCGTTCGATGATCGCCAAGCGGCGCGCGAAAAAATGAGCGGAGAACTCAAGCGCAAGGCGTTGGGCGTCTTGCAGTCCGGTGCAGAGGATAATGTCTATATCGTCCCTGCATCGGTGCAGGTCATTGTGCTTGGCGAAACCTTCGACCACCTCGTTGACGACCCCAGCGATACGCTAACGCTCAAGACGGATGCGGTGGCAAGCGGTATCTATGCCGATTTCCACGATTTAGAAACATTCGCGCAGCGACGGCTGTTGAGCAAAATGCCACAAGGGTACACGATGCTGCCCGGCACCTTGCGCGTAGATGCCGACCCGAACGCGCGCGCCGAAGCCAATTCGGTGATTTTGAAAGTGCGCTCTGCCTTGCTCGCCACGCCGGTCATTGACCAGAATAGACTGCTCGACGGCTTGAACGATATGCCCGTAGCGGATGCCGCCCGCAAGCTGGCGGCCCGTGTGAAACTTGCCGAGCCGCCGGAAATTAAAATCACGCCCAGTTGGTGGTCGCGGATGCCATTCTTCCGCTTCCGCACTACGCTGTTCGTGGTTCCACAAAAGTGAGATACCTGGGCTTGGATATTGGCAACAGGCGAATTGGCATCGCCGTAGGCAGCACCGAAGCGCGTATTGCGACACCGCTCCGCGTGCTCGAACGCAAAAACATCGAACACGATGCTGCGCGAATCCTCGACCTCGTGCGCGAGTATGATGTAGATGCAATCATCGCGGGGCTGCCACGCAACGCAGACAACACACCAAGCGAGCAAGAACAATTGACTCGCGCGTATGTCGCGCAGCTCACGCCCTTGCTCGGCTTGCCCATTTCCCTCTATGACGAACGATTTTCGACTTTCGCCGCGCTGTTACAACAACGCGCCCGTGGAATTCGTGAAAAACGCGGCCGCGCAAAGCTCGACGCCGACGCGGCGGCGGTGATTTTGCAAAGTTTTCTGGACAGCCTCGAACCATGAGTGATATTTTCCGCGCATTTATCAAAATCATAATCGTACTGGCTGCATTCATCGTCGTTGGGTTTGCCATCCTCTACGGCTATCGTCTTGCGTTTCCCGCGACAACCAGCTCGCGTACGGCTGCCATCAACATCCCCCAAATCAATTTCGGCGAATGCGGCGCACCGGGGCAAACGGGCATTGACCCTGCCGACATTGCGTATGCGTACCAGCTCAATCAATACAAGAACTTGTTGGACAAGCCCGCCAGCAACGATAAAGGCGAAGTCAATTTCATTGTTGAAGATGGTGAACTGCCTGCCGATGTTTCCACGCGGCTGGAACGGGAAGGGTTGATTCAAAACAGCGAGGCGTTTTTGCTGCTGCTCAAATGCCGCCATGCCGCCGAACGAATTCAAGCGGGCGACCACATTATGCGCCGCAATATGACGATGGATGAGATTATCCTGTCATTGCAGCGCGGCACCTCGCGCGATGTGACCATCACAATTCGCCCCGGCTGGCGCGCCGAACAGATTGCCGAGTATCTCGCAACGGTCAATTTGCCGCAATTCGACAAAAATGAATTTTTGAGCATTGTAAAAAAGGGCAATTCCGATTTTTCCTTCCTCCAAGACCGCCCACGCGATGCTCCGCCCGGCCTGGAAGGGTATCTTTTCCCCGAAACCTATCAGGTGTTACAAGGCATCACGGCGGAACAATTGGTCAATCGTCTGTTGTACGAATTTGACCAGCGTGTAACGCCGGACATGCGCGCCAAAGCCAGCGAGCAGGGCTTGACTTTGTATGAAGCGATTAC
>Ga0070741_10019013_pt1 | contig 11026 bp, 10 predicted proteins | sample Coa_R1_4_FD_66440 | JGI IMG/M metagenome (GOLD analysis project Ga0070741, IMG submission 66440) | Surface soil microbial communities from Centralia Pennsylvania, which are recovering from an underground coalmine fire - Coalmine... | ecosystem: Environmental > Terrestrial > Soil > Unclassified ...
AAACCGATAAACGGGCCAAAACCAAAGGCCAGAAAAACAATATCATCCCTGCTCACGCCTGCCGCCCGGTAGATGCTCGTCCAACACTCAGCCCACCAGTCCCAGCTCTCCTGCGTATCGAGAATTTTTAGCGGGCTACCAGATGTACCCGACGTTTGATGGAAACGCACATATTCGCCCAATGGATAGGTAAGATTCGCGCCAAATAAAGGATATTCCTCCTGATCGCGGACCAATTCTCTTTTAGTGGTAAATGGCAAATAAGCAAGGTCCACCAGACGCTCGATAGAAAGAGTCTCGCCATCTTGCAGGAGCTTGCGGCGGTAAAAGCGATTGTGGGGAAGGATGCGCTTGAACCCATCCTGCAAGCGCGCAAGCTGGTGAGCCTCTATGCGTGAGCGATCAGAAGTTTCCAGTTGAGACATAAATTAATTTCGCCCCTTTCTGGTTGTTTCTATTTTATGGCATCAATTCTTCCAATGCGCGACGCACAAAAACGGGCGTCACCTGTTTGCGATAATTGATGGTCAGATCCGCGTTGTCTAGCGGTTTGGCGCGTCTGGCGGCTGCCTGTGCTACCGTGTCGATCAGTTCGCGGCTGAGCGGCTGGTGCAGCAGTTGCGCGGCGGCCTCGTTTGCCTCCACCGGGTGGGAGGCCACCGCGCCGAGCGTGAGGCGCGCATCGGCCACCGTTTGATCGTCGTTAAAACGCAGCGCCGCCGCTACCCCCAGGATAGGGAAGTCGAACGAGCCGCGCCGCCGCAGCTTCAGGTACGCGCTGCGCCAGCCATCGGCGGGCGGCAAGAGAATTTCGCTGAGCAGTTCGTCCCGTTCCATCGTATAGGGGTTCATACCGTCGTCGCGGAACAACTCGCGCGCTGGCAGCACGCGCTCCCCGCGCTCGCTCACCAGCCGCACGCTTGCGCCCAGGCTGAGCAGGACGGGCGCGCTATCCGCCGAGGCGATGGCCCAGCAGCGCGGGCTGCCCGGCGCGACCAGGCACACATCCCCATCCTTCTTCATACAATAGCCGATGGATTGCCGCCAGAACTCGGTTTGATTGTAGTAGTTGCAGCGCGTGTCCAACAGCACATTGCCGCCAATCGTCCCCATATTGCGCAATTGCGGCGTCGATACGGCTCCCGCAGCGACAGCCAGCGCAGCATAATGACGCTGGATTAGTGGATGATCCGCCAGGGTAGCAAGCGTCACGCCAGCGCCTATGCGCATACCCTGCTCAGGCGAGCCGCTAATACTCTTCAACGATGCGATACCGCGCAGCCCGATCAATACCGCAGGCGTGAACTGGCGGCGCTTCATGTTGGGGTACAGGTCGGTGCCGCCAGCGACCAGCATGGCCTGTTCACCCTCTCCGGCCAGCATATGTACGGCTTGCTCCACAGTGCGCGGAGCCAGGTAGCGAAAAGGCGGCAGCCGCAGCATCAGGATAGCCCTCCTCTGCCCGTCGCTGACGAGGGTGTTTCCACGCTCTGATTATGTCCATTGCCATTCCTCTGCACGCTGTCCAGCGACGCGGGCTGCCACTTGATAAGGCGCGTCGGCCAGGGCGTGGATACTTCAGTGGGCGGAATCTGTGGTCGAACGGCTGTACGAGCAGTTGTTGACGCGGCTTTCAGCGCCCTCAGCACTTTATCCGGCGTAATGGGAACCTCGTCGATACGCACGCCAATCGCGTCGTAGACAGCATTGGCGATAGCAGGAATGGCTGGATTGAGTGGCCCCTGTCCCGCTTCCTTGCCTCCGAAAGGGCCTTCGCGGTCGGGAATCTCGATCAGGATGGTTTCGATTTCGGGCGTATCGAGCGTAGTGGGCAGCTTATAGTCCAGCAGCGAGGGAATTTTATGGCGTCCCTTGCGGAAAACTTGCTGCTCCATGACCGCCTCGCCATAGCCCATATACGCGCCCCCTTCAACCTGTCCGGCTACCAGCAAAGGATTGATGGATTGTCCCACGTCGTGTGCCATCCACAGCTTTTCAACTACCACCTCGCCCGTTTCCACATCCACCGCTACCCGCGCCACGCATGTCGAGTAGGAGTAAGCGGGCGAAGGTCCAACGCCTGCCCCCTTGTAATCGCCGTGAATATCTTGCGGCGGAGCGTAAGAACCGGACGAGACCAGCGCGCCGAAACGAGCCTCCGCCAGTTCTATCGCCTGCGCGAAAGGCAGCGTTGGGCCGGGATCGCTTTCGTCATAAATCACGCCTCCGGCAGCTTGCAACCGCTCCGCAGGCACGCGCAAATGCCCGGCAGCGACTTCAAAGAGTTGATCTTTCAGGCGGCGCGCCGCCGCGATGGCGGCATTTCCGGCCATGAAGGTGACGCGGCTGGAATACGAGCCGAGATCAACGGGTGTCAGCGTGGTGTCCGCCGTTTCGAGGTGAATAGATTCCGGCTGTATACCAAGCTCCTCCGCGACGATGTAGGCAAGAATGGAGGTTGACCCCTGGCCTATGTCGGTTGCGCCACAATAGACGGTCACGCCGCCTCCCCGATCAAGTCGAATCTGCACGGCTGAATGGGGCAAATCGTTCCAGTAGATCGGCTTGCCCGCGCCACAAATATATGCTGATGCAGCAATTCCCATACCGCGCCGGATTGCGCCATCTCCCATTTTTCCAGCACCATTGCCATTTATAGCATTCGTATCATTGAGAGACGCGGCGTGGAAGTTATGCCAGCCGGAACGTTCAACAACGGCATCGAGACATTCGCCCAGCGCGCAACTGGTGACGCGCAGGCCGTTGACCGTGCGCGTGTACGGTTCGATCAGGTTGCGGCGGCGCAGTTCGACGGGGTCGATGCCGAGGTCACAGGCAATTTTGTCGAGATGCGCCTCGACGGCGTAGCGCGGCTGGGTGGTGCCATGCCCTCGTTTGGGACCGCAGGGCGGCTTGTTGGTAAACAGGCGCATTCCCTCGAACTTATAAGCGGGAAGAGTATAGGTGATGGTCTGCAACGCGCCCGTGTAGTAGGTAGTGGCGATGCCATACGAGCCATACGCGCCGCCATCCAGAAACGAACGGAAATGCATGGCTGTCAGCGTGCCGTCCTGCTTCACGCCGGTCTTGATCCACATTTTGACGGGATGGCGGCCCCGGTGATTCAAAAAGACCTCTTCGCGCGTGCATGTAATCTTGACCGGGCGAGCGATGCGGCGCGACAGTTCGCAGGCGCAGATTTCGTGCGAGAAAGGGTCGCTCTTGCCGCCAAAGCCGCCGCCGACATTGGGCGCGATCACGCGTACATGCGAGCGCGGCAGATTCAACACCTTGCTCACTTCACGATGGACGTAATGCGGCGTCTGCGTCGAAGACCACAGGGTGAGCTTGCCACCCACCGGGTCGGTAGGATTTGGCTCCCAACTGGCAACACAGGCGTGTTCTTCCATCGGCGCGTGATTGTTTCCCTCGTAATAAAACCAGTCTTCGCGCACATAGTCAGCCGCCGCGAAACCCGCCTCCACTTCGCCAAACTCATACGAGACGGCTTTGTGGATATTGCCAATACGCGCCTCGTCGTTAATCTTGTTCTCCGGGTGTGCCAGCGCCTCGTCGATGCTCATCAGCGCCGGTAATATTTCGTACTCAACATGCACCAGCTTCAGCGCCTCATCCAGAATATCGGGATCGAGCGCCGCGATGGCTGCGACAGGATCACCCACATAGCGCACCTTGTCAATCGCCAGCGCGTATTCATCCTGGCTGGAAGGCAGAATGCCATATTTACGCGGCAGGTCCGCGCCCGTAAGCACGGCCAGCACGCCCGGCAAGGCCAATGCATCACTGGTATCTATGTGTAGAATGCGCGCGTGCGCGTGAGGCGAGCGTAACAGGCGACCATACACCATGCGCGGCAGCATAATATCATCAGCGTAGAGGGCGCGCCCGGTCACTTTGGCATAGGCGTCAACTTTGGGACGAGGCGTGCCAATTACTTTGTAGGCTGAATGGGAGGCAGGCGCTACGGGTTCGCTCAAAGGTTGCTGTTTGCTCATTGTGCGCCTCCACTGCGGGCCATACGTTGGGCGGCGGCCTCTACCGCTTCGTAGATTTTCGTATATCCGGTACAGCGACAGAGATTGCCGGCCAGCGCTTCCTGCATTTGCGCGCGCGTCGGCTGTGGGTGATCGCGCAAGAGTACGATGCCCGACAGCAAAATACCTGGCGTGCAGTAGCCGCATTGGGCCGCTCCCAGTTCGGCAAAGGTTTCCTGCAAAGGATGCAGCTTGCCGTTTGCTTCCACGCCTTCGATGGTAGTAATCTCGCTCTCCTGAACTTCGACGGGTAAGGTCAGGCACGAAAGCACCGGCTGACCATCGATCAGCACGGTGCAGGCTCCGCATTCGCCAAGTTCGCAGCCATGTTTAGTGCCGATCAAACCCAGATCTTCGCGCAGCACCTCGAGTAACGTATGGTGTGGCAAAATCGCTATTTCGTGGCTTTCGCCATTGACACGCAGGGTAATTAGTTCGCGCATCGCCGCTTCCTTTCGCGCAATCGCCTCCTCTAACTTCTCGCGCCCAGTGACTGTGAAACCGCCAGTGCTTCCGCGCGCAATTGTCCGGCAGCACGCTTCAGGTCTTCATTCTTGAAGCGCGATGCAAAGCTGACGATCCAGAGCAAGGCCACCAGTACACCGCCCGCGCCATAAATAGGCGTGGAAACAGCGTTGACGCCATCCAGATATTCCTCGTGATCGATGCTGACGCCCGAACGCGCGGCTTCTTCCACACGCGCCAGAAACTTTTGCGGGTCAGTGATCGAATGCTCTGTGAAGCGCGGCAGGGGATGTTCGCGTAAATAGTTCTCACGCTGCGCTACCGGCCATGCAGCCAGCGCAACAACGCCGCAGGCCCCGGCCAACAACGGGATACGCATTCCCCGTCTTACGGCTATATGAAATCCAGCCTGTTCCCCTTCATCTACGACGCTTTCGATGATACGCACACCATGCTGCTCTATGCGTCCCAGGCACACCGTCTCGCGCGTGCTGCTCGCCAGGCGGCGCATGGCAGGCAACGCAAAGTGACGCAGCCCCGCACGCTGGATGTAGCTCTGCGCGAGATCATAGATGCGCGGCCCCAGTACAAAGCGCCTCTCCTCTACCTGCTCTATCGCCCCATTGCCCTCCAATGTTTTGAGCAATCCATGAATACTGCCCTTGCTCATATTGAGCGAACGGGCCAGGTCCGACAGCGTCAAACCCTCCTCCGTAGCGCTCAAAAGATCGAGCAGGCGAAAAGCGCGTTCTACCATCGGCGCGGGCGCGACCTGCGCCGCCCCTTCATCCGTTTCGTTTTGTTCGCTATATCGAACTGTTTGTTCATTCATAGGAACAGTGTAACCAACTTCCTTTTCCCTGTCAAGTAAATATCAGCTCGTACCAGCATTCAAAAGTTACCGGTGTGGGACATGGCGACCGCCAGGGTCGCCACTACCATACACGAAAACGGGCAACAGGCGTCATATGGTAGTGGCGACCCTGGCGGCCGCCATGCTCAGCTGCGCATCAGACTTCTTCCCTCGACTTGTGAGAAACCCTGTGTCATCGCTACCATAACATTGACGTAAACGGTAATCTTGTTGTATACTATCTACAGACCCCCGGCACCTGTGTTGTATATACCCGTTTTTGGGAGGTTTTCAATGATGATAGCCACAAATGAACATTTCTCTTCAGAAAATACTGATGCGCTACGTCTTTATTCTATCGACCAGGTTGCGGCGCAAACAGGACTGACGAAACGCACCCTGCGCTACTATGAAGAGGTAGGGCTGTTGCCACCCACCGGACGTACCGAGGGCAATTACCGGCGTTATAGCGATGAGGATATTCACCGCTTAGAACATATTAAAAAGCTACGTGACCTGCTTGGTTTTTCACTGGCCGATATTCGCGCCATGCTAGAAGTGGATGACGAACGTGGGATCTTAAAAGAAGCTTACAAACAAGAAACTGAGGCTGCTGCCAGGATTGCTCAGTTAGACCAGGGCGACGAACTCATTCGCCGCCAACTGCAAATAATCGAGCAAAAGATGGCGGGGCTGGAACAGATGCGTACCGCGCTAGAGGCCAATATCGAACGCCACCAGCGCAGGCGCAAGCAATTATTAGATAACTCATTATAACTTACGCGGTCCCTGACCTGGATTGGAACTCTATGCAAACCATTACTTCGGGGGATAAAGAAGGTTCGGTTCCCCAAATCATTGCTGAACCGCAACAGGCACATGGCCTGTTGCGCACGTTTATCGCCCTGCGACACCGCAACTTCCGTCTTTTCTGGTTCGGCCAGATGATTTCACTGATCGGCACCTGGATGCAAACCATCGGGCAGGCGTGGCTGGTGCTGGAATTGACGCATAGCGCCTGGCTGCTGGGCGTAGTGGGCGCGCTGCAATTCTTACCCGTTATGTTTCTCTCGCTTTTCGGGGGCGTGCTGGCAGATCGATTGCCCAAGCGCAAAGTATTGCTATTTACCCAGTCGTCCGCCATGATTCAAGCCTTCATCATGTGGGCGCTGGTTGCCACTGGATATGTGCAAATCTGGCATGTGCTGGTACTGGCAGCTCTACTGGGCCTGACCAACTCATTTGATATGCCCACGCGCCAGGCGTTCGTAGTCGAGATGGTAGGACGCGAAGATCTTCCCAACGCGATCGCGCTGAACTCATCGCTTTTCAACATGGCGCGTGTGATTGGCCCCGGGTTGGGCGGACTCATCATCGCCTGGCTGGGCGTCGCTCCACTCTTCCTGCTGAACGCTCTCAGCTTTATAGCTGTGATCGTCGGGCTGGCCTTAATCGACATGAAAGGCCTGCACGGGCTATCTTACCTGCGAAGCAAGCAACTCGATATGCCGAAACAAAACACCTGGCAGAGCCTGGGCGAGGGTCTTACCTACGTCAAACGCACGCCAGCCGTGTTGCTGGTCATCGCGGTAATCGGCGTCGTCTCCCTGTTCGGATTAACTTTAATGTGATGTTGCCGCTTTTCGCCACCGATGTGCTGCATTCAGGAGCGGCAGGATTCGGCTTCATCTCAGCAGCATTTGGGCTGGGTTCGCTTTTCTCGGCGCTATGGATTGCCTGGGGCAACAATCGGCCAAGTATCCGCTTTATGTTACTGGGTACGCTGGCATTTTGCGTGTTGGAGATATTGTTTGCCCTCTCGCCCATTTACCCGCTCTCCCTGCTTTTGATCGCGGGCGTCGGTTTCGCGCAAATCACCCTGTCAGCCGTCGCCAACACTACTATTCAAACCATCGCACCTAACCATTTACGCGGCAGGGTCATGAGCGTCTACATGCTGGTGTTTGCCGGCAGCGTCCCGCTGGGCAACCTGTTCGCCGGTGGCCTGGCGCACCTCTATGGCGCGCCAATATCGCTGCTCGTGGGAGGCGGTCTGGCCTTGATCGCGGCCATCGTGGGCTGGCTCAAACGGGCATCGGCGGAGAAAGACCTTGCAACCAGTTTCAATGAATAGCTGGCGCGTGCTGCCGCTCACTATTGACGATCAACAAAAGCACATTGATTTCAGTGAGCAATTGATCGCTTCCGCCTCACCCGGCGACCCTCCGACTCTGTACTGGTCACAGGCAGAGCCGGAGGGTCTTGTGCTGGGTTTTTCACAGCAGCCCGCCATCCTCAATGCGCAAACGCTGGCAAGTCAACCTCTGCCCATTTACCACAGGCGCGCGGGCGGCACAGCGGTACTGGTCGGGCCGCACCTGCTCGGCCTGGATGTGCTGCTACCCGCCGGCCATCCCCTGATCCTGCCCGACCTGGTAGAAAGCTATCGCTGGCTGGGCGAAACCTGGGTAGCCACACTGCGCGAACTCGGCATCGAAACGCGCGCCGTCTCGCCATCCGAAGCACACGCGCAGCGCGACCTCATCAAGCAGCCAGCAACCCGCGAGCGCGAAGCCATCCTGCGCCGCGCCTGCTACGGTTCGCTCTCGCCCTACGAAGTGGTCGCTGGAGATCGCAAAGTAGTGGGCCTGGACATGATTCGCAGGCGCGCAGGCACGCTGCTCCAGGCGGGAGTGCTGCTCCACTGGGACACCGAAAAACTGGCCGCGCTCCTCGCACATACCCCACAGGAACAAGTCATCTTGCGCGACGGCTTGCATGAACGAGCCGTCGGGCTAGATACCCTGGCCGGGCAAACCATCCCCGCAGGAACGCTCATCGCAACATTTGAGCGCGTGCTGGCTCTGAGAGAGTAGGGGTGCAGGTGGGGCTTTCACTAGCAGGTTTTTTTGCAGCAAAGTCGGTCGTAGATGCCTGTCATTCTGAGCGCAGCGAAGAATCTCTCGCCGGGCGCACACCGATTCTTCGCTGCGCTCAGAATGACAGCCTCTAGCAACCGGCGCATTTTAAGCTATAATCGACACCGCCTCAAGCATCTTTTCTCCCAACCCTTGATCGCCCTCTATCACAATGTTTGCCCTCGCTCGCTCTTTATCAATCCCCCTGGTAAACAGCCGCCAGCATGTTTCTTGATTCATTGTAACAACGGCAACTGGTTGCAACTCCACCATTTTGTAGAGTGACCATTTATTGGCCTCTCCTATCAGATACCATATATCCCCGGCTTCGCCCGTTACCACCAGCTTTATCACGGTTCTATCCGTTACAGCAACGTCTCGATAGGTGTGAGGCAACGCCCGTACAAAGGTATCGAGTACAGGATGGAAGAACTTCTTATCCTTGAGTCCGGGTTTATGCACCGCGTCGCGTATCTGCTGCTGGTGTAACCATCTTTCCGTATATTCTCTGGCAGTATCGAGCCAGACAGGTGCGGCATCCGGCCCGGCCCAACTCACAGCGCCATTCAGCGCCATCTGATCTAGCGACGAAATGTACTCGCAAAACTGCTTGCCCGTCAACTCTAGCAGAGCAGACAATAGTGCCGGGCTGACGCGCTGCGCCGCCCGCACCCACAATTCATTCGCTTCATTTATGTTTTCAACCAGGCTTTCCCACTGCTCCATATTTTTGTTTGCGAAGAATGGATTGCTGAAACCATCTCTATTCCCAGAAAGATAGCCAATATCATCTCCCAGCAGATGCAAACCAATATCCCTGACCGTCCATCCCGGACAAACCGTTGGTTTCAGCCAGTCTTCATCCGTAAGCCCGGCAAAAAGCTCTAATAATAGCTCGCGCTCCTGCGGGAAGAGATCAATAACCACAATGGGTTCAACGGGCTGCGCGTTCATGCTTCATATCTCTCAGTTAAAAGTCGGATAGATTGACGTAATTATAGCACTGAAAACCATGCTGAAGAGTGCAGACCTACTACATTTTCCAGTGACGAAACGTATACTATATGCTAACGTTTAATTAGTAATAATGCCCGTCAAAGGGCTTACCAGCATTGTTTTCTCATCGGTGAGGCACCGCAAGAGAAATAAATAATGGCCTGTATTATGGGTCAATCATGGAGGAACTATGCGTATTCTCGTCCTGGGGGGCGATGGCTACCTGGGCTGGCCGCAATCGCTTTATCTTTCCAGCAAAGGTCATGACGTTACTATCTTCGATAACCTGTCGCGGCGGCACTTTGATCTTGAACGCGGCTTCAATAGCCTGACACCCATCGAGGGCATACACGAGCGGGTCGCGGCATGGCATGAGATCTCAGGTCGGCAGATAGAGGTATGCATTGGCGATACGCTGGAATATGGAGCGCTTGCGGCTGTCTTTCAAAACGTTCGCCCCGAGGCGGTCGTACACTTTGCCGAACAGCGTTCCGCGCCTTATTCCATGATTGACCGCGAACACGCCGTCTACACGCAAACCAACAACGTCATTGGCACACTTAACGTCCTGTACGCCATCAAAGAGTTTGCGTCTGAATGTCATCTTGTCAAACTGGGGACGATGGGCGAATATGGCACCCCCAATATCGACATCGAAGAGGGCTTTATCGAGATCCATCACAACGGCCGCTCGGATGTGCTGCCCTATCCTAAACAACCTGGCTCATGGTACCATTTAAGTAAAGTGCATGATAGTCACAACATCATGTTTTGTTGCAAAATCTGGGGATTGCGCGCCACTGACCTCAATCAAGGCATCGTCTATGGCGTTGAGACGGAGCAGACCCAACAAGATGCGCGCCTGGCAACCCGTTTCGACTATGACCAGATCTACGGCACAGCGCTGAACCGCTTCTGCGTACAGGCCGCCACAGGCTACCCGCTCAGCGTGTACGGCGAGGGCCAGCAAACGCGCGGCTACATCAATTTGCGCGATACCATCAGGTGCATCGAACTGGCGATCACCGCGCCACCTGCGGAAGGCGAGTATCGCGTCTTCAACCAGTTCACCGAACAATTCTCGCTCACGCAACTGGCGGAGATGGTCGTCGCTCAAAGCAAACGCTTCGGGTTGGAGGCCCACATCCGCTATCGCCCCAACCCGCGCGTTGAGGTAGAACAGCACTATTATAATGCCTCCCACACCCGGCTGATCGAACTCGGCCTCGAACCGCACCTGCTGAACGGCGCGGTACTCGAATCACTCATCGATCTCGCCATCCAGCACCGCGCGCACATCGACAAAAACCTGATTTTGCCTACGGTCAACTGGCGGGTAACGAAGAATGACATTGATAATCTGTCATCCTGAGCGAAGCGAAGGATCTCTCATCCGGCCATATAGATCCTTCGCTTCGCTCAGGATGACAGGGTACTGGTTTCTCACTGGTGAGCAAGCAAACGACCGATGATAGCTCCGATCCCCTCATTTGCCTGCATATTAAAGGCGTTATAGGCGCGAATGCTGCTCACCTTTTCAGCGATCAGGGCCGGGTTGCCTGCTATGCGAGCCAGTAGTCCGGGCAAGGCTGCCGGTTCCAGGCATACCCAGCCCAGTTTGTGTCGCTCGATGAAAGGCAGATTGGCGCTCTCCTGACCCGCGATACAGGACGTGACAAGGAATGGCTTCTCCAGCGTGAAGGCTTCGGATATGAAGCTGGCCCCCGCTTTCCCGGCTA
>Ga0070741_10019014_pt1 | contig 11025 bp, 16 predicted proteins | sample Coa_R1_4_FD_66440 | JGI IMG/M metagenome (GOLD analysis project Ga0070741, IMG submission 66440) | Surface soil microbial communities from Centralia Pennsylvania, which are recovering from an underground coalmine fire - Coalmine... | ecosystem: Environmental > Terrestrial > Soil > Unclassified ...
TGTAACGATGTCAAGGCGCTCGGTTCTGCACTGCTCACGGCGCTGGAGCAAAAGGACGCCGAAGCATTAAGCCGCTTGCGGCAGGGTCAGGAAATTTCATTGCTCGAAGCGACGAAAGCGGTGCGCGAACATCAGATGGAAGAAGCAACAGAAAATCTCGCCGCGCTGCAAAAAAGCAAAGAGCTGGCGCAGATCAAGCAGCAGTATTATGCAAGCCGCCAATTTTTGAATGCGGGCGAAAAATTGGCGCTGCAGCTCGCCGCAACGTCGTTGGTACTGCAGACCGCAGGCACGGTAACGGACATTCTGGGCAGCGCGCTCGCCGCCATTCCCGATTTCACGGCAGGCGTATCGGGTCTTGGCTCGCCGCACGTCGTGACCAAGACGGGTGGTTCAAATGCCAGCAAGTCGGTCGAACTCGCCGCCCATTCGCTGTACCAAACTTCTGCGCTCCTCGACAAGTACGCCGCCGTTTCCTCCACCGTCGCGTCGTATCAGCGCCGCCAGGAGGAATGGGATTTTCAGCAGCAGCTCGCCGCCAAAGAAATCGAGCAGTTGGATCGTTCTATCGCCGCCGCGACCCTGCGCCAGACCATCGCCCAAAAGGAATTGGACAACCAGCAGCTCCAGATTGATAACGCGAAAGAGACCGATGACTTTATGCGGAGCAAGTACACCAACGAAGAGCTCTTTCAGTGGCAAGTCGGGCAGATTTCGGGCACGTTCTTCCAGAGCTATCAATTGGCGTACGATCTGGCAAAACGCGCCGAACGCGCGTTCCGCTTTGAGCTCGGCTTGCAAGACAGCAGCTATATCAACTTCGGCTACTGGGACAGTCTGAAAAAGGGGTTGCTCTCCGGAGAAAAACTGCAATATGACCTGCGCCGCCTCGAAAGCGCGTACCTCGAACAGAACCGCCGCGAGTTCGAGCTGACCAAGCACATCTCGCTGTTGCAGCTCGATCCGCTCGCGCTGGTGCAGCTGCGCGAAACCGGTCGCTGCTTTTTCCAGCTGCCCGAAGAACTGCTCGACCTCGATTATCCCGGTCATTACTTTCGCCGCCTCAAGTCGGTCAGCATCACGCTGCCGTGCGTCGTCGGACCCTACACCACCATTTCCTGTACGCTGCGTTTGCTCAAGAACAGCATTCGCATCAACACGGCGAACGGCGACAATGGCTATCCGCGCAACACCGATGAGGATGGTGCGCCCGCCGACGACCCACGCTTTGTCGAAAGCAACATTCCCGTCAAGGCAATTGCGACGAGCAACGCGCAGAACGACAGTGGGATGTTCGAGCTCAATTTCCGCGATGAACGCTACTTGCCGTTTGAAGGCGCGGGCGCAATCAGCGAATGGTCATTGGAACTTTTTAACGACCTTCCTTCCAACAATCCTGATTTCGGCCAAGCCCTGCGCCAGTTCGATTATGATTCGATCACCGATGCGATTCTACATCTCAAGTACACGGCGCGGGAAGACGCGGGGACATTCAAGAGCGCGGCAATTAATCACCTGCGTGACTATTTCAGTGAGGACGGAACAACGCCGGGTCTGCGCCTGTTTGACCTGCGCCAAGAGTTTCCAAGCGAATGGTATCGCTTTCTCCATCCTGCCAACCCTGCGAACGGGAATGTATTCGAGTTCGAGATGGCACCGGGCCTATTCCCGATACGCGACGCGAACAAGACCTTGCAAGTCAATACGATCTGGATGCTGGCGCGCTGTACCGACACGGGAAATTATCAGGTCGTGATGACGCCGCCGTTGCCCGAACCGCCGCCTCCGAACGCGAACACGCTGACGCTCACGCCGCTCAATCAATATGCGGGCTTGCATTACGCGGAAAGGGATGTGTCGGCGGAAGGAATTGAGGTTGTGCCGAACGATTCGCCGGTCAAATGGCATTTACGCATGACGCGACCCGGGAGTGGTGATTTGCAGCAAGACCCGACGACCAAAGAGATGGAGGTGGGAGAACTATTGCTGCTCGTGGGATATGAGTGGGAATGATGCTGACGTTCGCTGAAAGCATTTTCCAAACTAAAAACCAGCCAAGGTGCATTGCGCCTTGGCTGGTTTTTAGTTTGGCTTTATGATGCCCATTTTCACGGGCTTGCCCTATTCCCGCAACTCATACCGGAATATTCATGTTCTATCTATGGACCTTGCTCTGCACGGTTGCGACCCGTTGAGCAATCTCCTTTAGCGCACGGTCGGCTTCTTCGCTCGTGTTCCATCGTCCCGAACCCAGCTCATTGTTCACCGCGTCGAACAGGTACGCGCGATACTGCTGCTTTTCTTTTGCATGAGTAATACGAATGGTAAATTCCTGTTCGTTAAATCGAACGACATATTCGGAATCGTTGGTCATTTGGCTTTACTCCTCTACGTTCACTCTGGGCTGACCCGCTCCTTTGATTTCGGAGCCGCGATCTCAAACACGCCCCCAACTTTGTGCCGCTCGCTGTCAACAATGGCGTTAATATCCGCCGTCACGGTCGTCAAATCAACCTGGTAGAGACGCACCAATTCTAGGGCGTCCATCGGCGGCGCTGGCTGTCCCAGCAAGATAAAGGTCGCCGCGCCGCGCACATGCGCGCGGTATTCGTTTTGTCGTTCAATGTCCATTTTCCCTCCACAGCTGTATGGACGGGGCGAAAGGTTTCGAAGGACCTTTTGCGGTGGTACCGCGTCGGTATCCGGGAGCGCGGATGCCGCCCCATGCTTGATAAAGGGCGCGCGCCTCTGTCAGGTCTTGCGGCGGAACGGGAAAAAAGTGAGGCGCGCGGTGAATTCCATTGTCATACGAGAACTCCATCTGGACTCGTTCTTGTCCTTTCACATCGGTCACCACAATCTCGCGCAACCAACAGAGGTGTTCAATGTCCATTTGACTCTCCTTTGAGCGATGCTGTTGAAAATTCAACAATCCTCATTTTCAATCTCGCATCAGACGATTTCTGGCGCGTGCTCGCTCATTATCGGAGGGGTCCGCACGGAGCGATTGCAACGCATCCGTTCTACTTTCGACAACCCGCACCTCTTCGGCAGAGATGCCCCAGAGGTTCGCCCAGCGCGAGCGATTGGGAATGATGACTGTCGTGCCATTCTGCGCGTGTTCCAGCCGACCCCCACCTAGCTTGAGATAGAGCGCGCGGACTTTTTCCAGCTCATAAAAGGGCACTGCCTTGAACTTGGGGTTCAAGCACGAGGCATTAGCATAGGAAGCTTGGAGTGTCGGAATTGCATTGCCCGCATAATCTTTGACCAATATCTCGCGGATAAAATGAATGTCCTGAATGCTCATACATCTCCTTGGCGATTGCCTCTATTCCGATACATCGCGTTCGTCATTATTTTCCAGAATCACATCCATCCCAATTTTCATGCCCTCACGACGCCTGCCGCCCATCCGCAGGTACAGCTCACGCGCCACAATTTGGTCCTTGAATGGGACTGGGACAAAGTCGGGGCGAAAGCGTGAGATTCTCTGGGATGAATATTGCATTGTGCTGGTCGTCTTGCCGTTCTCGTCGGTGATGAGAACCTCGCGCAAGTGGCGCACGTTCTTAAAATCCATTGAATGACTCCTCGTAAAACTCTCGAACCGCCTGAAATAAAAAGCCGACCTCTCTTGGACATTGCCAAAGAGAGAGGTCGGCAACTTTTTGTTCGAATATCTCTAAATGGAACGGAACGAGTTTTTGTAAACCCATTATCGCGCAGCCCAGTCGCCACGTCTATAGGTTTGTATCAAGATTTCGTCAAAGTTTAGGTCCTCGATTTGGCTCAAATTCAACTAGTTGAAAATCTGTTGAGAAAATTCCCCTCGTTTCTTAGTCTCCTCTTGGCACATTCTTGGTTTGCTGTCAGTCCCCCCTTGTATCCTTATGGCAACACGAGAGGAGCAAGAGCTATGAAACGACTACAAGCGACGATTGCGGCGATTGCGATTACAGGATTTTTAATCGGCGTGATGCTGCTGATTGGATTGGAGGCAATAAGAACTCTATGAAAGACAAATCTTTTTTCAAACGATTACGCGTGTTGATGGCGGCGGGAAGTATCGCGGGTTTTGTCGGCGGTTGGGCACTGCTGGCGCAGACCGACCCGAGCAATTCAAACGACTCTGTGGCAATGGCGCAGGTTATCAACCCGACGCCAACGGCGGAGCTGTCGCCAACGCTTACTGCCACTGCCCAAGCGACAGTGGTGGCGACAGCCACAGCTACCGCCACACTCACCGCGACCGTCACGCCGTTGACGCAAATTTCAACCACGACCCAGACGACAACTTTTACCACGAGCAGCCAGACGCGTTTGCGGACGGGCGGCTCGTAAGGAGCGGAGGGAAGGCAACATCGTGAAATCAAATATGCTTGAAACTCGACAGCCGCGACTTGCTGGCATTCTAGCGGGCTTGTTGGCGCTCGCTGTGGCGGCGCTGCTTGCGCTCACCGTCGCGCAGCCGCTGGCGCAATCTGCCCAATCGTTCTTGGCGCTGGATACGGAAGAAGGATTCTGGTATGTCACACGCGCGGCGGGATTAGCGGCGTATCTGCTGTTATGGCTCTCGACGCTGTGGGGGCTTGCGGTATCGAGTAAAATTTTTGATCCACTGCTGCACCGCGCCTTTACGTTTGATGTACACGAATTTCTATCGCTGCTGGCTATCGGCTTTGTGGTCGCGCACGTCGGCGCGTTGATTTTGGATAGTTACATGCCATTTTCCATTCCCGAAATTCTCGTGCCGTTTCTCGCTCCCTATCGCCCGTTATGGGTCGGCATTGGCATTATCGGGATGTATCTCACGCTCTTGGTCACGGTGACGTTTTACCTGCGGAGCAAGATCGGGCAGAAGGCATTCCGCACGATTCATCTATTGAGTTTTATCAGCTATATCGCAGTCACGGTGCATAGTGTATTTGCAGGGACGGACTCGGCGCTGATTTCAACAAAATTAGTATATATAGCAACTGCGCTCGTTATCGCACTCTTGAGCGTTCATTGGTGGATGACTAGGCGCGCAAAACAACTCCACGCGTAAGCATTCGCCTTCTCCTCCTCGAAAACCAGCCAAGATTTCGGCTGGTTTTCGTTTTTCAAAAATGAGATTTTAGCTCTTGACATATTCCGATATGGGTATATAATATGGGCGTGGCTCGAGCACCAACAACCCTAGACCCTTTTAACGCCGTCGCCGAACCGAAACGACGACAGCTGCTAGAGACGCTTGGCAATCAAGAACTGCCTGTCAACGATATTGTCGAACGGCTCGGCTGGCCCCAGCCGATGATTTCTAAACATCTCGGCGTGCTGAAAAAGGTCGGTTTGGTCAGCGAACGGCGGGTGGGGCGTCAACGGGTGTATCGCATTAACCCAGAACCGCTCAAAGTCATTTATGACTGGGTCACGCCCTTTGAGCGGAGCTGGAACGAACGAATGGACCGGATGGACGAACTTTTGGAAAAACTGAAAAAGGAGCAATAACCATGTCTGCACAACCGAAAACCAAAGCAACGCTTACTCTGCCGTCAGACCGCGAAATCTTGATGACGCGCGTCTTTAACGCCCCACGCGAACTCGTGTTCAAGGCGTACACTGACCCGCAACTGGTCAAGCAGTGGTGGGGCTTGAGAAACAATACGATGACGATTGACAAGATGGACGTGCGCCCCGGTGGAGTGTGGCGCTATGTGGAACGCGATGCGGAGGGCAATGAGTTTGGGTTTAAGGGTGAGTATCGGGAAATTGTCCCGCCCTCGCGTATCGTCAATACGTTTGAATTTGAAGGTATGCCGGGGCATGTGGGGGTCATTACGACCACGTTCACTGAACTGCCGGGCGGCAAAACCGAAATGAAGGAGCTGTCGCTGTTTGACTCGAAAGAAGACCGCGACGGACTGATTCAATCGGGTATGGAGGGCGGCGCAAACGAATCGTACGAGCGCCTCGATGAATTACTGGCAAAGGTTGGCGCAACGCGTTAGAATTTGGAATGCAAATGTAGGGGCGCACACATAGGTGCGCCCCTACGCCCAAACGAATTAGCATGTCTGAAAAAGATAACAAGAAACTCCAATCGTATCTCGACAATATTCAAGCCAAGACGGGTAAAACGCCTGACGATTTTCGCCAGCTCGCGGCGAAAAAAGGTATTGAAAAACCGCGCGAATTCCTTATTTGGCTCAAGCAAGACTTTGGACTGGGGTATGGACACGCGGGCGCAATCTGGCATGTCCTCGCACATGAAGACGATATAAATGCCACGACCGACACGCGACTGGACAAGCTCTTTTCGGGCAGCAAAGCGAAATGGCGCAAGGCGTACGACGCGTTAGCGGCAAAAATTGGCAAGTTCGGAGAGGATGTGGAGCTGTCGCCCAACATGACGTACGTGAATGTGCTGCGTGGCGGCAAGAAATTTGCGATTGTGCAGCCGTCTTCAGCGGAACGGCTCGACATCGGCATTAAACGCAAAGGTGTCGCGCCGAGCAAACGATTTGAAGCGGCGGGGTCGTGGAACAGCATGGTCACGCATCGCGTACGCATCACTGACCCCAAGCAAATTGATCGAGAACTCCTTGCGTGGTTGAAGGAAGCGTACGACGAATCTACGCGAATTTAAGAACAGTAATTGTCATTGCGAGCCGTTGTTGATGCGACGAACTCCGTCGCAACTGCGCTTCGAAATGACATAGTAAACCCTTCTTTTTATTCGCGTAGATTTGCGGTTTCTAACTCTGTTCGTACGCGCGCTTTAATTCCCGAATGTCAATCTTGTCCATCTGAAGCATTGCATTCATCACGCGCTGCGCTTTTTGTGGGTCCCTGTCTCCCAAGAGCTCGGTCAAAATTCGCGGAATGATCTGCCAGGACAAACCGTACTTGTCCTTGAGCCAGCCGCAGCGTTGGGTTTCTCCGCCTTCCGAGAGCTTGTTCCACAGCTCGTCTACTTCTTCCTGCGTCTTGCAATCTACGAGAAATGAAATTGCTTCGGTAAATTTGAATTGAGGTCCGCCGTTCAGCGCGATAAAGGGCTGTCCCTCCAGCTCAAACGTGACTGACATGACAGGTCCATCGGGACCCGCCCGATTCACTTCGCCCACTTTCGAGTTTTTGAAAATGGAAGTGTAGTAATGCATTGCCTCTTCTGCCTGATTATCGAACCACAAGAACGGGGTGATTTTTTGCATGTTGTTTCTCCTATGAGCGTATTTGAGTACCATCACTATAAGGGCAAAGCATTCGCCGAACGGTGATTACGACGTATTTCAAAAAGCCTCTGACGATGTGAAATTCTCGCTATTCCAATTGATTTCGTCACAGGAATCGTGTCAAGGTCCCTTTTTGAAATGCGTTGTAGATACTGTTAGTATCATGGCGAATGCTTTGCCCCTACTAAATCATTTGTATCATACCTGAAGAATGAAAACCCGTCTTGGATAAAATGGCAAACTAGTCCGATTGGGGCGTTTCCGTAGGAAAATCGTTGCGTAGAATTTGCGCGGGCGTGTGACCAACCCACTGCTTGAGCGCGCGGGTCAGGTGGGGTTGATCGAAATAGCCCAGCTCGTCAACGGTGTCGAGGATGGATTTCCCTTGCTCCAGGAGGGACTGTGCGCGACGGGCGCGCTCGATTTGTCGAATATGATTTTGCGATAATCCTGTCGCCTGAAGAAAACGATGGCCAGGGTGCGCGGCGATACATCCGTTGGATAGTCTTGCAGGGCGTCGCGCACAAGCGGATCGCTTACCAAAATTTCTTCGCGTGCCAATCGTTCCACGAACGTCTCAATATTTTCAAAATCGGGAAATTGCCATGCTGACCCCTGGAGCCAGAAGGATTGACGGGTCGCTTCGGGCAGACGCGTTTCGACATCAATGAATTTGCGCGCGGGCAAGTGGGGCATGAACGTGCCGAGTTTGAATTTGACCCAAAGAATTTCCGCGCCTGCGCCCCACGCTGCTATGCCTGCGGTTCGCAAAGGTCCTACTACAATTGGCATCGTCCCGCCATTTACTTGTACAAAGACCATGTGCCAATGGCTTTCGGCGGGGCGGATGGAAGACCCCTCACTGATCGTTCGTCCACGCGTGACCGTTTCAATAAACGGCGAGTCCGACAATCGTTCTTTAGCAAGAATGCTCATGCGGCTCCTAATTGCTCTGAAATGCAATCGTTGTATTTAAGCACATCTGTTCTGTTGAATCAAGATGGGCACGATGACCGTGCCCCTACAGGAGTGAGCGCGCGGTCAGGGGATTGCGCGGCGGGAGGGCGAAGAACAGCGCCAGCCCAATGACAATGGCGAGACTTACGGGGACGCTGATAAACGCAAACACAAACGCAACGCTATACAGTAGCGGGCCGAACAAATAGCCGCGATTGATCGCGCGAATCGCGTTCATGTCAATGTTTGGGTCGAGCAGGTGATCATTGTGCGCGGCATAGCGCCAGAGTAGATTGTAAAAAATTGCGATGACTACCGTGTTCCCTGCATACACCGCCATCGCGGTCGAAGCATCGGGCGTGCCTAAATAGTCTGCGACGAGTGTTGTAGGGAACGGTATAAACGTGATGCCGAGCAGCAAGAGCAGGTTAAACACCAGCAGCCAACTGTCCGCGCGGCGAATAATGTTGAACATGCGGTGATGATTGATCCACATGATGCCGATAGTAGCGAACGCGGCGAGGTACGAAATGTACGACGCGCCTTGTTGCAGAAGCGCGGTCCAGAGACGCGTCCCTTCGGGCAATTCGGTTGGTACTTGAATTTCTAAAATTAAAAGAGTAATCGCAATCGCAAATACGCCATCGCTGAATGCTTCGATGCGTGTGGTCTCGCTCAATGACATCGGATTCGGTTCTTCACGCACGTTTTGATTTTCAAGCATAGACGGTATCTCTCCTCGTTTGATTGTGTCATTATATGATTGTCAAGTGCTATACGCACCCGCAAATTGGCTAGCCGCGTGAGGGGCACGGTTACCTATACCACATCATCACGCATAATGAGTCCAATTTACGTTGAGCGTGATGATGTGGTATGCCCCTACATTTTCGATTCAAATTTTTTCGAGTACAATGATTCTAGTGGACGACAAAGACGCTCTGTATCAACAACTGCACAGTCCTGACCCGCAGACGCGCGAAGAAGCGACACAGCGATTGTGGCAAATTTATTTTGGCGCGGCGGGGCCCGAGGCGGAGATTCGTCTCTTGCAAGCGGAACAGGCGATGGAAAGCTCGCAGTTCGAGGCGGCAGAAATTTTGCTGAACGACCTCATTCTCGACTTTCCGAGTTTTGCCGAAGCGTGGAACCGCCGCGCGACACTATATTATCTGACGAAAAAGTACACTGCCTCGCTCGCGGACTGTGAAGCGACGACGCGCCTCGAACCACAGCACTTTGGCGCGTGGCACGGCACGGGCTTGAATTATCTTGCGCTGCACAAATACGCCGACGCCGCGCGTGCTTTTCGCCGCGCGCTGGAAATCCAACCGTTCGCCGAAGCGAATCAGAAATTGCTCGGAGAATGTTTAGCGAAACTGAATTAAATGAATAGGACGGATATGCGACTGTATTTCATTCGACATGGACAATCTGCCAATAATGCGTTATGGGAGAAAAACAAAAACGAACGGGGGCGTTCCTTTGACCCCGTTCTTACCGAAATTGGACACGCGCAGGCGGAATGTGTCGCCCAGTTTTTACGGGATGAACTGGCGTTGCGCCCGAACATGCGCGATGTATTTGCGATACCCGAAGCGGCGCGTCCGACTGTCGTCTATACCAGCTTGATGACACGCGCGGTTGCGACGGGCATTGTCATTGCACGAGCACTCCATGTTCCCCTCGTCGCGTTGCACGAGGCGCACGAAGCAGGCGGTCTTTATCTAGAGGATGAAACGACGGGCGAAAAAACGGGCGTCCCTGGACCGAACCGCGCGCATTTTGAACAGAATTATCCTGAACTGGTGCTGCCTGAATCGCTGGGCGAAAGCGGGTGGTGGGATCGTCCGTTTGAACCCGACGAAGTACGGCACGAGCGCGCGGAACGGGTTTGGCAAGATTTGCTTGGGCGGCATGGCAATACGAATGATGTGATTGCGCTGGTCACGCATGGCGCATTCTATGACCATCTGCTGCGAGTGATCTTGAATGCCCCGCGTGAGAATCATATTTGGTTCCCGTTAAATAATTGCGGCGTTTCGCGCTTGGAGCTCACGCAACATGGTCTTGCGCTCGTTTATCACAATCGCTTTGACTTTTTGCCGCCGCAACTGATTACGTTGTAATCCCTAACCCCCTTTGATGCGGCGAGATGCCGCTGTGTGTAAAACACATCCGCGTCTCGTCGCATCACCCCCTTCCTTCGTAGGGAAGGGGAGTAGATGTTATAATCGCCAATATGGATCCAGCTGCTCTTGCGCGCCTTGCACTGCTTTCCGCCATCCTCTCTCTTTCCGCCACTAGCGCGACCCCGCCCGCGCCAACGAATAATACAAATACAGCCAGCCCATCGAACGCCAGTACCTATACTGTTCAGGCCGGTGATACCCTGTACTCTATCGCCCTTAAATTCAACACCACCATCGCCGCGTTGCAGCAAGCGAATAACATCACGAATCCCAACACGCTCGCGGTCGGACAACGTCTTGTGATTTCCGGTACGGTTGCAGAAAATGTCGTGACGCCTTCCCCTACTGCGCGAGGCCCAACGCAGACTACGCCGCCCCAATCTACTACGTCACCGACCAAGACCGCATCTAATGCGTTAGCGACAGATACCTATATCGTCAAAGCGGGCGACACGCTGGCAACGATTGCTGTGCGGTTCGGTGTGACGGTTGCCGAATTGCAGCGCCTCAATAATCTTTCCAATCCCAATCTCATCGCCGTGGGGCAGCGTTTGCTCATTCCCGCCGCCGCGCCTGCGGAACCGTTGCCCGATGGCGTGGTCGTTGATCCATCCGATGCGCCGCAAGGCAAGACGATTGTGATCAAGGTCACTACG
>Ga0070741_10019015_pt1 | contig 11025 bp, 14 predicted proteins | sample Coa_R1_4_FD_66440 | JGI IMG/M metagenome (GOLD analysis project Ga0070741, IMG submission 66440) | Surface soil microbial communities from Centralia Pennsylvania, which are recovering from an underground coalmine fire - Coalmine... | ecosystem: Environmental > Terrestrial > Soil > Unclassified ...
GAAATCGCAGCCGTGATCGGTTCAACCTCTAACACTGTAAACGTTCGACTCTCAGAAATTCGCAAGCGTGCCCAAAGCGCCAAGAAAGTGAGGAGGGTCGTGTGATGGATAAAGACCTTCAGAGTCAAATTCTCGCAACCCTAAAAGACTTGCTCATTTTCCAAATGGCCTCCAAGGGAGTGCCGCAGGGCCAGATTCGCGAGGCTGTCGGACTGGATATGAATAGAGTAAGTCGGATCGCAAAGCTGGCGAAGAAGTCTGCGAGATCGGAGGAGTGATATGGGAGAGATTGGATTTACAGAATTGATTAATCGACTGGACGCCGTGATAGGTCTTTTGGTCGTGACGCTGCCTCAGCCGGATCACCCGCGTTCGTTGCGCGAGCAAATAAGACTTTTGGATTCGGCTGGTCTGGGTCAAAAAGACATTTCTCGAATCGTGGACAGACCGCCCAAGGATGTCGGCTCGGAACTCGCGAAGATTCGTGCCGCGAAGAAAGGCGGAAAGAAGTCACAAAGAGGGCATAGTCGATGACGAGTGGCGGGACAGAACGGTTGATTGACTTGTTGGAGAAGGCTCTCATGATTCAGCTTCACGCGATGGGAGCCGTGCAAGGCGACATCGCCAAGATGTTGAACAAGAGCAAGACCGACGTGAACAACTTTCTCAAGCCGATCGCTAAGGCGAAACGAATCGGGAAGGAGCTAAATTCAAATGTCGCCTCCGAAGAATAAAGCCAAAGATAACACTGAGCCACTAGCGCGACTGGCGCGTTCGGTCGACTTCCTCGTTAAATTGAAGATTGAAGAATTGAAAGGCGAGCGCAATCAGAGAGAAATGATCAGGTTTCTTTACGGCTTGGGAGCCGGCGGTGCTGAAATAACGGCGATGCTTGGAATCAGTAGGAGCACTGTTGATCCAGAACTCTCAAAACTTCGCAAGGGCAAGAAGCAAGACAAGGATTGACACTATGGGCAGGAAGCGTGCGATCGACCTAGATCGCGACCAGCAGGTCCTGAGTCGCCTCAGTAAGATCGAGCATAGGGTTGATTCTATAGATCAGACGCAGGCGTTTGCTCTCCGGGCCGAGGCCGATAAGCACTTCAACACGGTGAAGGCAATATTCAAGCACGGCAAGAGGCGGGCGCAGATATACCTCGCAGCGAACGGAAACCGAAGCGTTGAGGAAATCGCGGAGCATCTTGACATGAAGCGGCAAAACGTTGGGCGCGAGCTCAAGGTGCTTGGAGAAGAAGGGATGCTAGAGATAAAGGATACAATTGGGCATCGAGACGTCTGGGGCAAGAAAGCCGTCGACCGAACACTACGGATCACCCAGTTCTTGCGAAGTGAATATAGCCTCAGCTCGGACGGCCTTGGTAGCCCAACAAGGAAAAAGGGCCCCAAGGCGTAAGGATGATTTTCACAATTCAGCGTTTGATCGAAGACTATTTCGGTAAGCGTAATCTCGACGACTCAGACTTGTATGCGGTAAGACTCGCAAATCAGTTAGCCTCCAACCATGGCACCGAGTCTCCTGACCAGCTTCAGGTCCGACTTGCCAGAGTGCGAACCAACTTTTACAAGCGCAATTCCTCTATCGAACGTGCACCATTTATCCGTGCGCTCGTGAAGTTGCTGGACCGGAAGTTTACTGGGAAGAACTCCGGCTTTGAGAGCCAAGTGTTCTTCACTAAGCAGAGACTGGCAGCCCAGAGGAAGCGCCTCAAGGGGAAACGGCGGTCAATCTTAGAAATTCTAGAATTTTTCCGTGATTCCACAGAGGCCCGTAATATCGATGTTTTTTGGGAATCACGAAAGAAGTTGCAACTCCGTCAGCGGGCGGAAAAGATTGGCCAGTCGATGCTATCTCAGTTCATACAGGGAGTTCTTACCAATCGAGGGGGCAGGCTATTTAGAGAAATCTATTCTGGGGTTGGATTCGTAGATATTGCCGTTATGTTTGGAAATGTTCCTCATCTCATCGAGTTGAAAGTGCTAAAGAGCCAATTCGAAGGACCGGCGCAGCTTGAAAGATATATGAAAAACGAGAAGCGTGAGGAAGGATGGTTGTTGATCTTCGACGCCCGTTCACACTCTAGAAAGACGTCCCTTCCACAGAAGATGAAAAGAGCAGCAGGTACGATCAAGATAGTCGTTGTCGATCTTAATCCAGCCCCCCCGAGTAGCCTCAAAGATTAAGTCGTCCCCTATCGACCGCCAGACTCGGCGGGTGGCCCACCCTTTCTGATGTGGGCGCCACATTCCCTCGGCCTGCTGCCTGGTGCCCCAGGTTCGCGTCCATCGTTTGGACGCTAACCTGGGCCTTGGGCTCACGGCCGAGCGTGCGTGACGTCACTGATGACTGGCATCGATCGATGTAGTTTCGATCTATGCCGCAAGGTCTGCTGCGCTATCACGAATCTGGCCAATCGCACTTTGGAACCTTCAGTTGTTATCACCGAAAACCGAAATTTTCCGACCGCCGACTGTATGACCTCTTTCCTATGCGCCTGGAGGCAATGCGGCGCCAGTTCCAGATGCGGATCTATGGCTATGTGGTCATGCCTGAGCACGTCCATCTGCTTGTCAGCGAGGCTGAACACGGCACGTTGGCGGATGCGATGCATTATCTCAAGCTGTCGTTCAGTAAACAGGTGAGGAGTCTGACGAGCGCCCAGGTTAGCGTCCAAAAGATGGACGCGAACCTGGGGCACCAGCACCAGTTACGCGACTCCCAGCCCGAGCCGTTTTGGCAGGCGAGATACTATGACCGAAACGTACGTAGCGTTCGCGAGTTTGGGATCAAGTTGCGCTATCTGCATCGCAATCCGGTGAAGCGCGGACTTGTGAGGGAACCGGGGGATTGGAAGTGGAGCAGCTTCCGCCATTACGCCTTCAGGGAAATGGGTGTGGTGGAGATTGAGTCGGAGTGGACGGCCAGAGATCGTGAGTTGGAGATCACGGGTGGGTCTCCGCGAATCTTCCTGAGCCCAGGTTAGGCCAAAGACCCCAGGTTAGCGTCCAAAAGATGGACGCGAACCTGGGGCACCACCTAGGCACCACCTAGGAACTTCCCGAACCCAGGTTAGGCCAAAAGAGGGCCGAACCTGGGGCACCAGCAGGCTCTGGGCACCAGCAGGCTCTGGGGCACCCGACACCACGCAGGTTCTGTGACACAACTCACACGGAATAGAACACTCACCGCCTTACTATTCCCTTGTGGCCATGACCGCAGACCAGTATCTACACGGAATCCTGCTGCGTGAAGCGGTGGATGCCGGGCCGAACTCGCCGCTGCTTGGCGTGCAAGCTAGCTTGATGCCCATCCTGCGGCAGTGGGCGGGAGACAATCTGGTTGGTGTCTACCCCAGCGGTTCTTTCATGAAAGGCACGGCTGTTCGCAGCGGGACGGATATCGATTTGTTTTTGTCGCTGTCGGAGGATACGAGAGAGACGTTGAAAGAGGTGTACGACAAATTATTCGACTACCTGACATCGGCCGGGTACGCGCCGAGGCGGCAGAATGTTTCGCTGAATATCGAGTTGGCCGCAGGGGCTAAAGCCCCGATTTTTGCGGCCTTGAGCGGCACGGCTGAAAGCCGTGCCCTTTCACCAGGGGCTAAAGCCCCGATTATTGCGGCCTTGTACGGCACGGCTGAAGCCGTGCCCTTCCACCAGAAGTACTCCGTGGACCTGGTACCGGGGAAACGGCAGAACGCGCTTTCGGACGATCACAGCCTGTACCGACGCAAGGCCGACACCTGGACCAAAACGAACGTTTTCACCCATGCGCGAACGGTGGTTGGCGCGGGACGAGGGGACGAGATACGCATTGTGAAGCTGTGGAGAAATCAGATAGGTCTTGATTTCCCGTCGTTCTATCTGGAGCTCTCGGTCATTCGCGCTCTCGCGGAGAAGCCATTGCCGGGCCTCGTATCCTACAACCCTCAGCCGACGCTGGCGCAGCGCGTCTTGGCGGTGTTCGATTATCTCGCCGAGTCATTTCCGGGGGCCAGGATCGCCGATCCGGCGAACACGAACAATATTATTTCGGATGATCTGACGGCACAGGAAAAGGCGAAGGTCAGCGCTGCGGCCAAAGCGGCGAGGCAAGCCGCTCGATCGTCGTGGGAGGACGTTGTGCGATGACGTATAAACCCGATTGGTCGCTGCCAACACTGATGCAGACGCTGCATGAACGCGTATCGCTTGACTTGAAAACCGCCCGCGAGGCACTTGGGCATCCGGTGGCCAAAGGCGACGGGAGCGAAGCGGTTTGGACTACGCTCTTCAGAAAATACCTGCCGCAACGCTATGCTGTGGACAAAGCGACCGTGGTGGACAGCAATGGCCAGTTTAGCGATCAGATCGACATCGTGCTTTTCGACCGCCAGTACACGCCACTGATTTTCGAGTACCAGAATCACATCGTTGTGCCCGCCGAAGCCGTCTACGCCCTGTTCGAAGCGAAGCAGGATGGCAGGGCAGAGTTTGTGAGATATGCACAGCAGAAGGTGGCGACTGTACGGCGTCTGCATCGCACCAGCGCGACCGTGCAGACGATCGAAGGCCCGCGCAAAGCAAAGCTGCGGCCTATTCTGGCGGGATTTCTAGCTTTTGAAAGCGATTGGAAGACAATGCCAATCGACAAATACCTGTCGCCTATCCTCGCCGCCGATCAGAAAGAAGGCCGGCTCGATTTCGGCTGCATCGCGGCCTATGGGACCTTCGGTTGTCAGGGAGCAAACTGCGTCACCTCGGCGCCACACGACAAAGCGACTACCTGTTTTCTGCTCGAACTCATCACCCGGCTACAAAGAATGGGCACCGCCCCGGCCATCGACATGGCTGCCTATGCTCGCTGGCTTGCCCGAGAGAACTGACCGGGCCACGCGGGCGAAGATGAGGTGGATCCAATTCAGGCAGTGGCCGCTCAGAGCGGTTGTGACCAGGCGGGTGGCCCACCCAAGCTGGGTGCCCCACTCATCCGCGGGGGTAGGATGAGTGGGTTCCGCGAGCCACGGACATTGAGTACCTTTCTCACAGGCACTCATCCATCTCACCGTTAATTCAATCCATGACCCAAGACCTGGTCTCCTGAGAACATTCAGTCGTTTCGTGATTGTCCGGCCACCCGTCAGGTTGAGAAATATACGGCCTTCCGCTCCGATCACCCACTCATCCGAACCCCATGGATGAGTGGGGCACCCGGCTTCTAACCTGCTCACAGCCGTTCTAACCAGCGAGCGGCTTGTACGTCCAATGGCCAGCGAATAAGGAGGGGTAGCAATGAGGCGTTCTCTTTTTCTTGCTTTGCCGCTGATGCTGTTCACCGTAACGGCGTTTGCCCAGCAGAACGGGAGCCTGACTGTGACTGTGCGTCAAGTGGCCAGCCCGGGATTGCCCAACACGTCCGCTCCGGTGTACGGCGCGAAGGTCATCGTCATGCACTGGGCGAGCGAGCTGGGCGGGGCGCAGCCGACGCTGATGCGCGACCAGATCGCGACTACCAACCAGATGGGGCAGTGTGTGGTTAGCCTGCCGCCGGGGAACTACGACGTATTTGTAGCGGCCAACGAATCGGCGCCGGCGGCGTTTCGGCGGGAAATTAAGGCCGGGGAGAACTACGCACTCACTGCAAATCTCCGGCCGGCGGCGACGCAGTTGCGTCCGCTCGAATAGCGGTGTCAGTCGTCCTGCTTCAGAAAAACGCGGTCAATAAACTCGCGCATGAAGTGGCCGCCATGGGCGCCGGCACTGGCCGCCAGGATCTGCAGGAATGTGGCATACACATCTCCGCGCGAGTGGGGCAGGCGGACAATCCAGGCATAGTAGCCCATCGTCAGGGGCACGCCGATCCACACCAGCAGCATCCATCGCCATGGCCGTCCCTTCTTCCAGGAACCCATGATCATCGCAAACGCCACCACGCAGAGCGCGGTGAGCAGTGGATCGTCGACCGCCTGATTTACCCAGCCGGACAAGATACCTAACGCGATCGCGACGATGTAGGGAAGCGGGCCGGTGCTGACCTGCGATTCGCCGGCCTTTGGTTCGGCAAGAGTTTGCGGGGCTGCGCTGCGGGAGTCCAACCTGCGAGTCTAGTCCATTTTCACGATCGTTGCCGGCAGCCAACCGGGCAGGGAAGGGAAGTCGAGAGCCGGAAATCTATCGTATTACGATCTGTTCATGTGCGAACACCGCCGCCGGCAACTGTACAGAATCGAACACCCGCATTTTTACTGCTCGCGGCTCACGCGCAGCAGCCGGGATTCGTCTAAACTTAACGTACAAGCTGGTGGAACCAGCCGCCAGTTCCTCGCGTATCTCCATTCATCGCAAGTTGGGCATCTTCCATTTTTGAGAGTGACCTATGAAAAAGTTCCTGCTTGTAATTGCAGCCGGTCTTCTGGCCTGCTGCCCGGCGCTTGCGCAACGCCTGCCCGGCGGCGCGACTCCCGATCATTATTCGCTGACGATCAACATCAACTTTCCGAATAATAACTACGAGGGCGATGAGACCATCGACCTCAAACTCAGCAAGCCAAGCGACTCCATCACGCTGAACGCGGTGGAAATTGATTTCCACGAGGTATCGGTCACCGCGGACGGTAAGACACAAATCGCGAAGGTATCCAGCGACGAGAAGAACGAGACTGCGACCTTCACCGTCCCCAACCAGCTTCCCGCCGGTCCGGCGACCGTCCACATCAAGTACACCGGCCACCTGAACGACAAGCTCCGCGGCTTCTACCTGAGCACCTACAACGGGCACAAGTACGAGGTCTCGCAGATGGAAGCCACCGACGCGCGCGTCGCGTTTCCATGCTTCGACGAGCCGGCCTACAAGGCGACCTTTGATATCTCGGCCATTATCGACAAAGGCGACACCGCAATCTCGAATGGCGAGATCGTCTCCGATACTCCCGGACCGGGCGACAAGCACACCATCAAGTTCTCGACTTCACCCAAGATGTCCAGCTACCTGGTGGCTCTGACGGTGGGCGACTGGAAGTGCGTTTCCGACCACACCGACGGCGTGAAGGTCAGCGTGTGCACCGTGCCCGGCAAGGAAAACCTGGCGCAATTCCCGCTGGAGGCCTCGAAGTACATCCTCCACTACTACAACCAGTATTACGGGATCAAGTATCCTCTGCCCAAGCTCGACAACATTGCCGTGCCCGACTTTCAAGCAGGCGCGATGGAGAACTGGGGCGCGATTATCTACCGCGAGAGCGCTCTGCTGGTGGACGACAAGACGGCTTCCGTCAGCACCCGGCAGAACGTTGCCGACACCATCGCGCACGAGATGGCGCATCAGTGGTTCGGCGACCTGGTCACTGCAGCGTGGTGGGACGACATCTGGCTGAACGAAGGCTTTGCTACCTGGATGACGCCGCACCCGCTGGCGCAGTGGAAGCCTGATTGGCTGGAAGGCCAGCAGGTGGCCGACGGCACGCAGCGCGCGCTCAGTGTCGACGCCTCGCAGAACACGCGTGCCATCCACCAGGAGGCGGAGACGCGCGCCGAAATTGAGCAGTTGTTCGACGGCATCGCCTACGGAAAAGCGTCGGCGGTGCTGCACATGCTGGAGGCCTACCTGGGTCCTGAAACCTTCCGGCAAGGAGTAAACCTTTACTTGAAGGAACACGCCTACGGCAATGCGACGGCGGCAGATTTCTGGAACGCCATGGCGCGTGCTTCGAAGCGGCCGGTCGACCAGATCATGCCTACATTTGTGCTTCAGAAGGGGGCGCCGTTTGTCGATGTGAGCGCGAAATGCGAGGGCGGCAACACCACGCTGCAGCTTTCGCAAAAGCGTTACTTCAACACGGCCGAAGACTTCGATAAGCCAAACAACGAGTTGTGGCAGATCCCAATATGCGCCAAGGGCATCACCGGCACCTCCGCCGGGCAGCAGCAGTGTTTCGTGATGACCAAGCGCGAGCAGCAGTTTACCATGAAGGGCTGCCCGAAGTTTGTCTTTCCCGACTCGAACGCACTGGGCTATTACCGCTTCAACTACGACGCTCCCGGACTGCATGAGCTGGGCAGCGGCGTGGAGAGCGCACTCACGCCGGAAGAGCGCATCGCGCTGATGGGCAATGAATGGGCGCTGATGCGTATTGGCAAGCACAGCATGGGCGACTATCTGGCGCTGGGGGCGCAGCTGAAGAACACTCCTGGCGTGATGCTGCTGCAGGCATTCGGCCAGCACCTGAACCTTATTCACGATTACATGCTGACCGATGCCGACCGGCCGCAATTCCAGGCATGGCTGCGCACGCAGTTCTCGCCGGTGCTGCAGAAGCTGGGGTATAACGCTCGTCCCCATGACACGCCCGAGGAGAAGCAGAAGCGCGCGCTGCTGTTCGAAGGCTTGGGTAATCTGGCCGACGATCCCGAAGTCATTCAGCAGTCGCGGGTGCTGGTGCAGCAGTACATGAAGGATCCGGCATCGGTTGATGGCACGCTGGCCGGCGCGGTTGTTGCCGTGGCTGCCCGCCACGGCGATGCCGAGCTGTACAACGAGTACCTGGCGCAGATCAAGAAAGCCAACTCGCCGCAGGCGCAATACCGGTACTTCTATGCTCTGCCGGAGTTCATGGAGCCGGAGCTGACCAAACAGACGCTCGATTCCGTGCTGACCGACCAGGTACGCGGGCAGGACCTGTACATCCTGCTGCCGTTGCTGGCCGATCCGGCGAGCCAGAACCAAACCTGGGACTTCATGCGCGCGCACTTCGACAAGCTGATGGCGAAGACAGGCGGCGGCCTGGGCGGTGTCGGTATCTTCCTCTACGGCGCGCAAGTCTTCTGCAGCAGCGAAAAGGCGGACCAGGTGAAGGAGTTCTTCCAACAGCATCCCTTCCCGGGCACCGAACGCAATCAGCGGGAGGCGATCGAGGGAATCGACAGCTGCGTGGAGCTGCGCAACCAGCAGCAGTCGAACCTGGCTGCCTGGCTGAAGCAGCAGGGCGGGGCAACCAACGCCTCGACCGGCGGAGGCACAACTACTGGAGCCTCGGCGCGGTAGCCAGCTATCCGGCTCGAAGCAAGAGCGCCCTTCGCGGGGCGCTCTTTTTTATGAAGCCTTCAGTAGCGCCGGATGACATACATTGCGAAGGCCGGCCGCCGCGAGTGATTGCAACCCGCTGTGCTTCAGCTGATGTGGCTTTAGCAACCCCATTCGGCCTGCCCGGGCTTTGAGAAATAGTGTGAAGAATTCTCTTCCAGGTGAGTATCGGTTTCCATCTCAAGAATGGCCAAACGCGCGGCCGCTACCATGCGATTGCGTTCGTCGGCGCGCAACGTCTTCCAGCTATGGGCCGCCGACCCATCCGGCTCCTGCGATTCAGGCGCAAGAGCGTTCTGGTAGTGATGAAACAGCCGCGCAAACTGCTGAACGAAAACTTCCTGAGTTGACATATCTCCTCTTTGACTCAAGTGCGTCTGGACGACGCACACTTCATTGGATCGCGGCGTGCATAAGTTGCGGATAAATGGTGCGTAAGGAGTTTGTAAGGAGGAAACGAATACTCTGCGGCGCGTGGTTCACGCCTTTATAATGCCCGGATGCCACCCACCCTCATCGCACAACCCACACGCGTCACCGCCGCCGGCACCAAACCCAAGCTGATCGACGAGTATATTGGCCGGGTAAACTCGCAACACGCCGCTGTGAGCGTGGCGCACATGCGCAGTCCGGAGGGCTGGAGCGAGCCCGGCCAGACGCCGGAATTCGACGAGTTCACGGTTGTGCTTTGGGGAATGCTGCGCGTCAAGTCCAGCGCAGGCGAGCTTGATGTCCATGCCGGACAAGCGGTGATCGCACCCGCCGGCGAATGGGTGCAGTACTCAACTCCCGAGGCCGATGGCGCCGAATACGTGGCTGTGTGCCTGCCGGCCTTCTCGCCGGATACAGTACACCGCGATTCGTAGACATCGCCGGCGGCATGATGCGAGCTGCGGCTCGTAGCACTGCTTTTGAACGTAGTTGCCTGGCGTCTTTTGAATACTATCAATGGTAGTACTGATGGCTGCGGAGTAGCCTTCCCTGCAACTCTGCTTGCGCCATTCTTTAGCTTCTGTTCGTGCCAAGCATAGTTGAGGACGATACATGAAGCTACCCATCGCGCGCTCCCAAGGTCTGGCTATCGTGTTGGCAGTGGCAGGCCAGCTGCTCTTTGCCGGCGCACTGTATGCGCAAAACTCCACCGGCACCTTGCTGGGAGAAGTTCAGGATGCGAAAGGCGGCCGCATTCCGTCGGCGACGGTCCAGATCCGCACCCGCGATCTTTCCATCCAGCGGCAAGCCACGACGAATGGCCGCGGCGAATTCCGCTTTGAAAGCTTGCTGCCGGGCACCTATCACGTTGCGGTCAACGCGCCGGGATTTGCGCAGGCCAGCTCCGACGTTGCGGTGCGCATCACCAGCGCGCAGGACATCCTCGTCACCTTGCAACCCGCCAAAGTGACCGAGACGGTCAACGTGCAGGGAGAGGCCTCGTCCATCACCACGGAGCCGCTAAATACGACCAGCGCGGTGCATGAAGGCGTAGTCACAGCTTTCGATCTGGAGAACATTCCGCTAGCCGCCCGCACCTTCGCCAACATCGCCTACCTGGTGCCGGGCACCGAGCCGGTCGAACCCTCCGACCCCACCAAGGCCCGCATCACCGCTGTTTCCTTCGGAGGCAGTTCAGGCTTGAACGATACCCTGACGGTGGATGGCGGCGACAACTCCGACGACTACATCGGCGGCTTTCTGCAGAACTTCTCTCCCGACGCGCTGCAGGAGTTCGCGGTGCAGACCTCGCAGGAGAACTCCGATGTGGGGCGAACCACGACGGGCGCGGTCGTACTCAGCACCAAGAGCGGCACCAATCTCTGGCATGGCGACTTCGCTTTCTTCGAACGCGCGGCCGCACTGAACGCGCGGTTTCCCATCGACAACCCCGCGCCCGAGCCGAAGCAGCCCTTCTCCCGGCAAAATTATGTGGCCACCCTGGGCGGCCCCAT
>Ga0070741_10019016_pt1 | contig 11025 bp, 13 predicted proteins | sample Coa_R1_4_FD_66440 | JGI IMG/M metagenome (GOLD analysis project Ga0070741, IMG submission 66440) | Surface soil microbial communities from Centralia Pennsylvania, which are recovering from an underground coalmine fire - Coalmine... | ecosystem: Environmental > Terrestrial > Soil > Unclassified ...
CAATCCAACCAATCTCGTTCCTCTTGACTCATTGCGATTCGTTCCATTCTTCAGCCTTGCGGCTGTCAATAGGAACTTTCTACTTTGGCCAAATAGGAACTTTTCACTTTGACGCGACACCGTTCCGGCCAGCCGCTTGAGTTGCGCCACCCGTTTGGTAGACTTCGCATAGCGATGGCCCGCAAAGGACGCGCGCGCGCCCTCGATCAGTTCAAGCAAACTGCCCGCGCGCTCCGTTTTGCAGGCGTCTGAGCGAGAAGCGATGACTCACTGGAAATGCTGCTGATCGTCTTCGCGCTGGCGCTGCTGACGGCCGCCTGCCAGCGCATCAACACGCCCGTCCTGATGTCGGATGCGGCGCGCGCGTATCTGAACTCGCTGACCCCCGAGCAGCGCGCCAAGACCGTGGCGCTGCGCGAAATGACGCCGCCCCAAAAGCATCTGGCCGAAGCGCTGCTTTCTTCCGCGCTGTCGAACCACGGAATCGTGAAGGCGCACACCATCATGAGCCTCGAACAGGTCCTGAAGGACATCGAGCAGGGCAAGGCGCAGGAGCGCGATCCGGAAAAATATTACGTGTCGATTTTCGGCGAACCTTCCGAGCAAGGCGCCTGGGGAAGATCTGCTGGCGGAGCACTACGCCGCCGATCATAAGTAACAGAGCCGCGCGTTAGCAAGCCTTCGTACTCGCCACGCTGCTAAGACAGAAACACCCGCACCGTCGTGACCGTCAGCGCGTGCGTCACCATTGAAGCCCGGATGCTGCTCGCCTGGCGGAACGCCAGGCCGTAGAAAACGCCCGCAACCGTCGCCAGCAGCGCGAAGCGCCAATTCGGGAAACCTCGATACCACAGGTGAACGGAGCCGAACAGCAGCGAGGCCGCCAGCAGGCCCGCCCATTGATTCCCCAGCCATGCCGCGAGCCACTGCTGGAGCAGCCCGCGGAAGAAAAATTCTTCGCCCAGCGCCAGAACCCACAGCCCTCCGAAGAATGTGAGCGCCACCACAACCGGCGTTTTGAACCAGGAAGCAGCGGCAGGGGCGTGTAGCGTCCCGTAGCCGATCCACCAGGACAACACGGCGACAATCGGCAGCATGAGTGCGAAAAACAGCACGCCGATCTTCCACTCCCGGCCCGAGGGCCAGAACCCGAACCCGACCCCTTGCACACGCCGGACGCTCAACAGCGCGAATGCGCCCGTGCGAATCCACATAGCCTGGCCCAGCGCTTCGAGCGGTAGCCGGGGATCGGGGCGCACATAGAGCGCTGCGAACACTTTGGTGAGCACCACGCCCGCCATCAGCGCCAGCAGCAGCAAATCGGCCGCAGGTTTTTTCGGCAGGACCACGTACCAGAACGACACGAGTCCGGCCAGCAGCGCGATCCCCGCCAGCGCCTGCCAGCGAAACCATCCGAACGCCAGCGAAGCCGCGCCATAGGGCGCCACGGCCGCCACGACGAGCGACGCGGCCACTCCGGCCGGAGGGAGCTTTTCCAGCTTTCGCCGCCAGCCTTCCATCCCCAAGGATAAAAACAGCGTCGCTTCCAGCAAGAACGCTGGATAGGCGGCCAGCGCTACGGAGGTAGGAATGCCTTGTTGCTGGGCATAGACATATCCCGCCGTTGCGCAGGCCAGCCAGAATAGCGGCAGGGCCCAGATCATGCTTGTGGTCCATGGTAGCAACTACCTTGTTCCAGCCGTAACCTTTCACAGGTTCACAAGTATTCTCGTATGTAACTGTGAACATGGCCGGCAACACAGGCGACAACGCGGTAATGGCGCAGGTGAGCGCCGGACAGGTGGCCCAGCTTGCCGTCCTGTTCGAGCGCCACCATCGGGCCTTGTTCCGGTATTTCGTGTCCATGAACCGGGATCGTGAGGCAGCGGAGGACCTGGTGCAAGACGTGTTTTTCCGGATTTTGCGGTATCGGGCCAGCTACAATCCCGCCCGCTCGTTCACCGCGTGGATGTACCAGATCGCCCGGAACGCAGGGCTCGACCAGGCGCGCAAACGCAAAGCTGAGGTGGTGGACATCGACACATTCGCCGACCGCCGCGCGGAACTGGTCTCGGCGGCGCCCGGTCCCGAGGAAAACCTCTCGCGCGGCCAGGACCTGGTCCTGTTACAGCGGGCGCTGGAGCGTCTTCCTGAAGACAAGCGCGAGATCCTGGTGCTCAGCCGGTTCCAGGGCATGAAACACGAAGAGATCGCGGAAGTGCTCGGTTGCGAGGTGGGAACGGTCAAAGTGCGCGTGTATCGGGCGATCCGCGCGCTGGAACAGATTTATTTTGCGCTCGAAAAGGAAAAAGCATCATGACCTGCGAAGAAGCCAAGAGCCGGATGGCGGACTATTGGGGCCGGTCGCTCGCCGGCGAAGCAGAGGCGGCGTTTTCGGCGCATCTGGCTTCGTGCGAATCCTGCCGAAGCGAGGTGTCGCGCGTCGGCGCACTCTGGCAAAGTCTCGATTTGCTGCCGCTTGAGGAACCCAGCGGCAAGGTGCGCGACCGGTTTTACGAAATGCTGGGCGCATACCGGCAGGGGCTCGCCTCGGCCGACGCTCCTGTGCGGCGGCGCTGGTGGACGCAGCCGGCGTGGCAGAGGGCCGCGGCGGCCGCCCTGCTGGTTGCAGGCCTGGGTCTCGGGTATGGTTTGCGGGGGACCAGTCAGCCGCCCGCGGAAGTATCGCAGTTACGCGAGGAGGTAGCGAGTATGCGGCAGTTGGTGGCGTTATCGTTGTTGCAGCAGCAATCGGCCAGCGAACGGTTGAAAGGCGTGAGCTGGGCGTACCGGGCCGAACCCTCGGATCGCGAGGTGCTCGAAGCACTGGTTTCGGCGGTGAACCACGATACCAACGTGAACGTGCGGCTGGCGGCAGTGGACGCCTTGCGCAGATTCGCGTCGAGTCCGGAGACCCGCCGCGCCGTGGTGGACGCCCTGCCCGGCCAGACGACGCCGCTGGTGCAGGTGGCGCTGATCGATCTGCTGGTCGATTTCAAGGAGCGCGATGCGGCGGACGTTCTGAGAAAGCTAGCCGCCGACGGCCAAGTGAACGACGGCGTCCGGCAACAAGCCCAATGGGCACTGGAGAGACTTCAATGAGGAAATTCGCATTATGGACTTTCGCTGTTGCATGGCTCGCGCCTGCGGCGCTGCCGCAGGATCCGCAAAGAGTGACCGTTGCGTTCAGCGATCCTGCGCGCCCGAAGAAACTGGTGGTGGACATGTCCTTCGGGAGCGTGTCGGTACATGGCTACGGCGGGCAGGAAGTGATCGTGGAAACCAGCAACCGCGCCGGGATCCGCGCGCCCGGGCGCCGGGAAGCTGAGCCTCCTCCCGGAATGCATCGGATCGGCCCCAGCACCGCCCCGGGTCTGGAGATCACCGAAGAGAACAACACCGTTCGGATTTCGAGCGCACGATCGCCGTTCGCCCAGGCCGACGTTACCATCCAGGTGCCGGTGCAGACCTCCGTTACGGTAAACGCGATGCGCGGCAACTCCATCTCCATCGACAATATCAACGGCGAAATCGAGGCCAACAACCTGAACGGGCAGGTGACCATCACGAACGTCTCGGGCTCGGTCGTAGCGCACTCCATGAACGGAAAGATTCTCGCGTCTCTCAACAGCGTGACGCCCGAAAAACCGATGAGTTTTTCTACGATGAACGGCGACATCGATGTCACGCTTCCGGCCAGCATCAAAGCCAACGTCCGGCTGAAGACCGATCGCGGCGACATGTTCACGGATTTCGACATCAAGACCGACTCAGCGGCGCAGCCGCCGCAGGTGGAGGATAACCGCAAGAAGGGCGGGCGTTACCGGGCGAGGTTCGACCGCACGACCATCGGAACCATCAACGGCGGAGGACCGGAGATCCAGTTCACTACGTTTAACGGGAATATCTTGATCCGTAAGAAGTAATCCCGATGCGTGGGCGGCTTCATCCCTGCGCGGAGCCTCCAGCCCAAGTCCCCTGCCCGAGATGTTAACCCATCGCCGCGATCACGGCGTCCGTAAACTCGGCGGTATCCGCTTTGCCGCCGACGTCGGGTGTGGTATGTTTGCCGCCGGCGTAAACCTTCTCGATGGCTCCCTGAAGGCGCGCGGCGGCCTGCGTCTCCTTCAAGTGTTGCAGCAGCAACACGGACGAAAGCATCATCGCCGTCGGGTTGGCGATCCCCTTACCCGCGATGTCCGGCGCCGAGCCATGAACCGCTTCGAATACGGCGTCCTTCTCGCCCATGTTTGCGCCCGGCACCATCCCCAGTCCGCCGACCAGGCCCGCAGCGAGATCCGAAACGATGTCGCCATAGAGATTCGGCAGCAGCAGGATATCGAACTGTTCCGGCCGCACCACCAGTTGCATCGCAGCGTTATCCACGATCAGTTCTTTGTACTCGATATGCGGATGCCGGCCCGCGACCTCGCGGCAGCAGCGCAGAAATAATCCGTCGGCGAGCTTCATGATGTTGGCCTTGTGGATCGCGGCCACCTTCTTGCGCCCCGTTTTTTCCGCGTAGGCGAAGGCGTACTCGGCGATGCGCACCGACGCGGTCCGCGTGATCACCTTCAGGCTGGTAACCACGTCCGGGATGACTTCGTGCTCCAGACCCGAGTACAGGTCTTCGGTGTTCTCGCGGAAGATCACCATATCGATCTTCACGTCCTGAAACCGGGTCACGACCCCTGGCATGGAACGCACGGGCCGGACGTTCGCGAACAGGTCCAGCTTCTTGCGCAGCGCGACGTTCACACTGGTGTAGCCGCCCCCCACGGGTGTCGTCACGGGACCCTTCAAGCCCACGTGAGTCCGCTCCAGGCTCTCGGTCACATGGGCCGGCAGCGATTGGCCGGTTTTGACAATGATGTCGGCATTCAACTCCGCCACGTCCCACTCGATGCGTACTCCGGTGGCATCCACGGCGCGGCGCGCCGCCGCGGAGACCTCCGGGCCGATTCCATCGCCCGGAATCAAAGTCACTTTATGAGACATCGTTTTATTGTATCGGCAGTACTGCCGATCGCCCCGTTCTAAGTGTGTTTGACGATCGCGTTTTAATCTTTCGGTCCGAAACTTCCGATCCAGCTCGTGGTTTCACTATCCAGAAGGCAAGAAACTTCGACAGGAAACAAGGAGGCTTCACAAAAATGAATCGGACCATCCTCAGCAGCATTCTGGCGGGCGCGCTTTTGGCCGGTACGGCGACGATGGCGTTTGCGGCCGATGAAAAAGGACGCATCCAGCAGCGCAAGGAAAATCAGCAGAAACGCATCGCGCAGGGAGTGAAGAGCGGCTCTCTGACTCCGCGCGAGACCGGACGCATCGAGCGCCAGGAATCCAAGCTCAATAAAGAAATCCGCCACGACCGGGTGGATGGCGGAGGCTTGACCAACAAGGAGAAGGTCAAGATCAATCGCCAGCAGAACAAGCTCAGCCAGGAAATCTACAATCAGAAGCACGACGGCCAAACGCGGTAGCCGGTAAGGCCGGCGTCCACGCCGGCCTCCCAGCCTCCTCGGAATCGCGCGCTGCCGAATACCGCCGGCGCCTGTTTCCCGCCATTCACCGGCCTCCATCCGCCGTTGGCCGAAAGGAAGGCCAACGCCGGCCGCAGCCCTGCTAGTATCCTTACGGGAAGATTTCGTCCGGATGGACACGGAACGCTGGGAACAAAGAAATCGCGAGCGCATGGAGCGGCGCCGTGAGCGCATGGAACATCGTCACGAACGCTGGGCCCAGCGCCGCCCGTGCGGTTCGAACCCGGCCCGCGGGTTGCTCCTCGGCTTGGCCGTGATCGCCGTGGGCGTTCTCTTTCTGCTCCGGAACGCCGGGATCTTGTATTTCGACGACGTCTGGCAGTACTGGCCCGTGATCCTGATCGTGATCGGGGTTTCCAAAATCAGCAATATTCACAGCGCCTCCAGCGTCACCTCGGGCCTCATCATCGGCGGGATTGGCACGGCTTTTCTCCTGCGCAATCTCGGGTACATCTATGGCGATATCTGGCAGTACTTTTGGCCCGGCCTCCTGATCGCTGTCGGCGTTTCCATTCTCGTGCGCCACCTGGAGTGGCGGGAACAAAGCTTGCATTCGCAGTCTCCTTTTTCTGGACCGGATGCCGCGTTTCCGCCCGGCTCCGGATTCGCATCGGCCACTTCCGGCGCCAACTATGTGCATGCCGAATGCATCTTCAGCGGCACGCGGCAGAAGATCGAAACGCAGGATTTCCTGGGCGGCAAGGTCACCACGATCTTCGGCGGCGCGGAAATCGATCTGCGCAGCGCCAATACCAAGCGTGAGCAGGTCTCGATCAAGGCCGAAGCGGTGTTCGGCGGTATCGAGCTGTGGGTGCCCGCGCACTGGCAGACCATTGTCCGCGGCGCGGGCGTATTCGGAACCTTCGAAGATAAAACGTTCCCCGCCGCTGCCGGCGGGGCGAGCAACGCGCCGCGCCTGGTGATTACGGGAGCGGCCGTTTTTGGCTCGGTAATCGTGAAGAACTGACCGCCGCCGATGCATCCCATCTTCCGCAACACCTCCCGCTTGGGCGCATACTTCGCGCTGTGGACCATCCTGGCCCTGCTGCTCGGCGCCTGGATGCGCCTTCCTGGCGATCTCACCTGGAGCCAGTCCATGTCGGTCGCGGTGCCGCTCTGTCTGTTTTACGCGTTCGCATGCCTGACGCCCTGGTATCTCTGCCGCGTATTCCCGCTGGGAACCGCGAGCATCTCGCGCCTGGTGATCAATCACCTGGGAGCCGCGATCCTCGCCGCCGCCCTGTGGATCGGGCTGGCGCGCTTAGCGGGCCTGGCGCTCGATCTTGATCCGCAGCTGGCCCCGGTTATCCCGCAGCTTGTGGTTGTCGGGCTGCTGCTTTATCTTTTATCGGTCGCTCTGCACTACGCGTTGCTGGCAGTCGAGGCATCGCGCGAAGCCGCGTTGCAGGCTCGCGACGCCGAACTGCGCGCGCTCAAGTCTCAGGTCAATCCGCATTTCCTGTTCAACTGCCTGAACTCGATCAGCGCGCTGACTAGCGCCGATCCGGCCCGCGCGCGCGATATGTGCGTGCTCCTCTCCGACTTCCTCCGCAAGACCCTCGGCCTGGGAGAGCGCGCCAGCATCCCATGGCGGGAAGAACTCGAGCTGGCGCGTACCTACCTGGAGGTCGAGCAGGTTCGCTTCGGCGCGCGGCTGCAAATCGAGATGCAGGTGGACGAAGCTTGCGCCGAGTGCCAGGTGCCGCCGCTGGTTCTCCAGCCTCTGATCGAGAACGCCATCAAACACGGTATAGCGACCATGGTGGATGGCGGCACCGTCCGGCTGGAAGGCCGGGTCGAAAACGGAAACCTGGCCGTGCGCGTCGAAAATAACTTTGATCCCGAGGCGCCCGCGCCCCGCCGCCACGGCCTGGGGCTGCGCAACGTTCGCAATCGCCTGGAGACTCGCTTCGGACACGCGGCCTCCTTGCGTGTGGCTGCGGACGACAACCGTTTTAGCGCGGAGATGGTGTTTCCGTGCCACAGAGGCAGCTCATGAACCAAACCGCGAAACTGCGCGCGATCCTCGTGGATGATGAGGAGCTGGCGCGCCAGATCCTGCGCGAGTACCTCGGGCGCGCCGGAGACGTCGAGATCGTGGCCGAATGCGCCAACGGTTTTGAAGCCGTGAAAGCCGCCGGCGAACTTCGCCCCGATCTGCTCTTCCTCGACATTCAAATGCCCAAGCTCGACGGATTCGAAGTGCTGGAGCTGATCGATCCGCCGGTGGCCGTGATCTTCGTCACCGCCTACGATCAATACGCGATGAAAGCGTTCGATGCCGCCGCCGTCGATTACTTGCTGAAGCCGTTTTCAACCGACCGGCTCGCCCAGGCGCTCGAACGCGCACGCGCGCTATTGCGCGATCCCCAGCCGCGCCCCTTGCAGGCCGCCGAGCTGGCCGCCGCCGCGCGCCCGCCCGGCCAGGCTCTGCAACGCGTGGTCGTAAAGGACGGCACCAAGGTCCACATCATCCCGATCGCCAAGCTCGACTACGTGGAGGCCCAGGACGACTACATCGCCTTGCACAGCGAAAAGAAGCACTACTTGAAACAGCAGACCATCACCAGCATCGAGCAGCAGCTCGATCCGGCCCGCTTCGCCCGCATCCACCGGTCCTATATCGTGAACCTGGAGCGCATCGCGCGCATTGAGCCGTACACGAAAGACAGCCGCGTCGCGGTGTTGCAGGACGGCTCGCAGCTCCCGGTGAGCCGGTCCGGATATGTCCGGCTGAAAGAGTTGCTGGGAGAGAATGTTTAAGGTGTTATCTTGACTCGCCGAGGATCTCTGTCGATGGCCCAGGCTCGGGAAACGGCCTCCGGAGAACGTTCTGCTCGAAGATGCGGGCCTCATGCGCCCCGCCCCATTTACCGCACGACCCCCGCCGCCGGAGAACTCGCCGCCGCGTACAACTTCTTCTGCATCCGCCCGGCGAGGTACGCGTACCGACCCGCCTCGACCCCGAGCCGCATCGCCGTCGCCATCGCGACCGAATCCTCGGCCGCCGCGATGGCCGTGTTCATCAGCACCCCGTCGTAGCCCAGCTCCATGGCGATCGCGGCGTCCGAGGCCGTGCCCACGCCCGCATCCACAATCAGCGGGACTTCCTGGATCTTCTCGCGCAGGATGCGCAGGTTCGTCAGGTTCTGGATTCCCAGACCGCTGCCGATCGGCGCCGCCAGCGGCATCACCGCCGCGGCTCCCGCATCGATCAGCCGGCGTGCGTTCACCAGATCGTCATTGGTGTAGGGCAGAACCACGAATCCTTCCTTCACCAGAGCGCGCGTGGCTTCCAGCAAGCCCGCGTTGTCGGGAAACAGCGTCTGCTCGTCGCCGATGACTTCCAGCTTCACCCAGTGCGACATTCCGGCTTCGCGCCCCAGGCGCGCCGTCCGCACCGCTTCCTCGGCCGTATAGCAGCCCGCCGTGTTCGGCAGCAGGAAATACTTTGACGGATCGACATAGTCGAGCAGCGACTCCTGCGAGCGGTCCAGATTCACCCGCCGCACCGCCACGGTGACGACCTCCGCACCGGATGCCTCGTGGCATCGGGCCATTTCCTGAAAGCTCCGGTATTTTCCGGTCCCCACAAACAGCCGTGACCGGAACGTTCGGCCGGCGATCGTCAAGGTTGTATCCATGAGTCCTATTTTAGATCCGGCTTAAAGCGTAGGTCGCACTCAGGCATACACCCTCTATCGCCGCGCCTCCTCCGCGCCGATCCATGGTTATTAAAGGAGCAGACGGCTTCCCCGAGCCAGACGTCCAATCGAATGAAACAAAACAACTTAGCGAAGCTCTTGGGAATCGCCCTGGTTGTCGCCATCGTCGCCACAGGCGTCTTCTATGGCCTGTTCGTGAACAAGCTGAACAGCAGCACCGGTACGGGCAGGATGGTCGTGGTGGCCGCCCGGCCGATTTCTGCTGGCACCGTACTGGCTGAAAAAGATGTGCAGCCGATGCCCTGGCCCGCCGACCAAACTCCTGGCGGATCCTTCGAAGCTGCCCAACAGGTTCTCGGACAAACTGCAATCCAGCCGCTGGCCCAAGGCGAACCGGTGCTTGGCTCGCGGTTGGCCTCGCCGAACAGGACCCCGGGCGGTCCCGGCGTGCCGCCGGGAATGCGCGCGGTTTCCGTGCATGTGTCGGATTCGAATCCGGTCTTGGCGCTGCTCGGCCCCGGACAGAAAGTCGATGTGCAAGTGGTGCTGGCGCGCAAGAGCGGCAACGCGGAGCCCGAGCTCCGCACCATCCTCGAAAACATCGCGGTTCTGGCGGTCAACCCGCAGCCGGAGCCGAACTCCCAAGGGTTCAACCTGCCCTCGGTGACGCTGCTGACCAATCCGGCCGAGGCGGATGTCCTGGCCCTGGCGGATTCCGGAGCGCGCGTGCGTCTGGCGCTGCGCAATCCGCTCGATACCGCAACCCGCGCGCGAACTGCTCTGTCGATGGAAGGCGTGCTGCGCGGCGGAACGCCACCGGCGGCTCTGTCTTCATCGAAATAGCCGGGCGCAGATGCTGATCCTGTCGATCCTCGCGTTCTTTGCCGCGATCTTCCTGCTGGCGGCGATCACCGTCGCGGTGGCCTGGATGGCCTTCGTCAAGGAAAGCGGAGAGGCGGAAGAAGCCGCTCAGGATGAGGCTTCCGGTCCGTCCGAGAATTCTCCGCTGTTCCGCAATGACCGCCTCAGCAGCTTGAGCTTCTGGGACAACCTGTTGGCGCGCTTCGATTTTGTCGAGATCCTGAAAACGCGCCTCGCGCAAGCGGAGCTGGAGTGGTCGGTGGGCCGCGTGACCCTTCTGATGCTGTTCTGCGCTTTGGCCGCCGGACTGCTTCTGTCCCGCGTTGTTCCTGCCTGGGCCGCGTTCGCCGGAGCGATCGGCGTGGGATTCCTGCCTTACGCCTATATTCTGCGCGTCCGCGAAAAAAGATTCCGGGCGTTCCGCGAGGCGTTTCCGGATGTGCTCGATTCGCTCGCGCGCGCCCTGCGCGCGGGCTACCCGCTTCCGGCAGCCGTGGATATGGTGGCCTCCGATTCTCCCGAGCCGGTTTCAACCGAGCTCAAGAAGGCTTCGGCGGAAGCGAACCTGGGGATGGGCTGGGCGCGGGCGCTGGAGAACCTGGCGCGGCGCGTCCCCATCCTCGAAGTGAACATTTTCATCTCCGCTGTCGTGCTGCACGCGCGCACCGGCGGGAAGCTTGGGGAAGTGCTCACCGGCGTGGCGGAGAATATGCGCGAAGCGATCTCTTTACAAGGCGAAGTCCGGGCCCTGGCGGCGCACGGCAAGCTCACCGGCGCGATCCTCAGCGTGCTTCCCGTGGTGATCGCCCTCATGATGGCCCTCTTCAGCCCCGCTTACATGCTGACGCTGTATAACCATCCCTGGGGAAAAACTCTGATCGCCGCCGCTCTCGGATGTCTGGTCCTGGCGCAACTGGTGATCCGCAGGATCGTGAATATCAAAATATGACACCGGG
>Ga0070741_10019017_pt1 | contig 11025 bp, 7 predicted proteins | sample Coa_R1_4_FD_66440 | JGI IMG/M metagenome (GOLD analysis project Ga0070741, IMG submission 66440) | Surface soil microbial communities from Centralia Pennsylvania, which are recovering from an underground coalmine fire - Coalmine... | ecosystem: Environmental > Terrestrial > Soil > Unclassified ...
CGAACAGCTCCGAGCCGCCCAGCATCACCACCGCCGCCGGGAAGAAGGCGACCCACTCTCGCCCCGTCGCTCGCCGCACCGCGCCGAACAGGAGCAGCCCGCTCGCCAGTCCGAGCAGGTGCTGGACGAAGATCGCGAAGGAGAGGTGCGCGCGCAGCGCGTGCATCAGCTGCAGGAAGACCGCGTAGCCGTCGACGCGCAGCGGGTCGAAGAAGATCCCGTGCTTGGCCGAGACGATGTAGACGCTCGTGTCGGGGAACCCGAGCAGCGCGGGCAGCCACTGGTGCATGAAGTACAGGCGCAGCGCGAGCGCGATCACGAACACGACGCCCAGCGCGATCACAGGCGGGCGCCGGACCGCGCCCCGCGCCGCCGTCCAGCGAGCACGAGCACGGGCTTCGAGCGCCGGGCGCGAGCGGCGGCGGTGGTGCGGGGATGTCACGGCGGGGCCGCTCACCGGGGGAGTTGTTCCCGAACGATGCCGGTATTCAACATCTCGGCCCAGCCGGTCCCCGCGCGGGGGGCGTCCGGGAGGCTCCGCCGGCGATCGCGCGAGCGCGCGCCGGCGCTGCGCGCCGTCCAATCCGCCGGCCGCGGGTCCTGCCGGCTGGCGGCGTGCCCGGGCGCCACCGGAGCTACGATGGCTCTCGGCATGGATCTGGTCGGCCAGGCGGGGCCAGCAGACTTGGCCGCGCTGGGGACGCGGGTGGCGGCCAACGTGTCGAGCGCGGTACGGGTCCCGCCCGAGGCGGTGCGCTCGATGCTGATCGCGCTGCTGGCCGGGGGCCACGTCCTGATCGAGGACTACCCCGGCGTCGGCAAGACGGCGCTCGCGCGCGCCCTTGCGGCATCGATCGACGCGGACTGCGCGCGCGTGCAGTGCACCGCCGACATGCTGCCTTCCGACCTGGTCGGCGCGAACGTGTACGTGCAGCGTGACGCCCGCTTCGAGTTCCGGCCCGGACCGGTGTTCTCCAACATCGTGCTCGTGGACGAGATCAACAGGGCCTCGCCGAAGACCCAGTCGGGGCTACTCGAGTGCATGCAGGAGCGGCGCGTGACGGTCGACGGGGTCACCCACGAGATCGCTCGGCCGTTCGTCGTGATCGCGACGCAGAACCCGATCGAGTTCGACGGCACCTACTCCCTCCCCCAGGCGCAGCTCGACCGCTTCATGGTGCGCATCTCACTCGGCTATCCCTCCGCCGAGCACGAGGCAGCGATGCTGGCGGAGCACGCCGGCGGCGACCGCGTGCTGGAGCTGGCCCCCGTCAGCACCGTCGCCGAGGTCGTCGCCGCACAGGATTCGCTCGCTGCGATCCACGCCGGCGAGCCGCTGCGCCGCTACGTCGTCGCGCTCGCCGACGCGACCCGGCGCGATCCCCGCACCCAACTCGGCGCCAGCCCGCGGGCGGCGCTGATGCTGCTGCAGGCGGCTACCGTGCACGCCGCGCTCGAGGGCCGCGACCACGTGCTCCCCGACGACGCCCAGGCCCTTGCGCACGTCGTCCTCGGGCACCGTCTGCTGCTGGCCCCGGGTCAGCCGGACACGGCGCGGGGGGAGATCGTCGACGACGTCCTCGCGGCGGTGCCGGCGCTGTGAGCCGAAGCGTTCAGCTCGGCATCCTCGGCGCAGCCATGTGCCTGTTCGCGGCCGCCTTCGCGGTCACGGCGCTCTACGTCCCCGGCGTCACGCTCCTGCTCGTGGCCCTCGCCGCAGCGGGCCTCGTGGCCGCCGCCGCCCGCGGCGCGCGCGTCGAGCTCGACCTCAGCGCCGACCGCGTCGAGGAGGGCGAGCCCCTCACCGTCACGGCCCGGGTCAGCGGCGGCCTCGCCGTCGCCTGCCGCGGCACGCTGCAGGTCCTGCCCGGAGCCGCTGCGACCGCGATCGACTGGCGCAGGCGCTCGGCGCAGCAGAGCCTGCGCAGCGTCCGGCGCGGGCGGGCCGTGGTCGGGCCGGCGACGGCGCGCTGGTCGGACCCCTTCAGGCTGTGCGCCTCGGAGCGGGCGAGCGAGCCGCGTACGCTGCTCGTGCTGCCACGGACGCAGAGGCTGCGCCGGCGCGAGCTCGACAGCATCGCGGCGCTCCCGGAGGCGTCCCTCGCGCACACCGACGGCACGGAGCTCGACGGCCTGCGCGAGCTGGAGCCCGGATCGCCGGCGTCGCGCATCCACTGGCTGACGCTCGCGCGCACGGGAGTCGCGATGGAGCGGCGCCTGCGCGGCGACGAGGACCGCCGCCCGTTCACCGTGGTGCTCGACCCGCGCGCCGCCGCGAGCGAGGCCCAGCTCGACATGGCTGTCCGCGCCGCCGCCTCGCTGTGCCTCGGTCTGGGAAGCGCCGGCGGCTGCTCGGTGCTCGTGGGGGACCAGCCGCGTCTGCAGGATCTCGGTCCGGGACTCGAGGCGTGGGAGCCGGTGCACGAGATGTTCGCCCTCGTGACGGGTGCCTCGGCGCCGCGGTGGGAGCTCGTCCGCGGCGCGAGGCGGATCGTGCTGGTGCATCCGGGTCTGAGCCAGGCCCCGCGCGACGTCTCGGTCAGCTGTACGGTCTCGCCCTCCCCCCGGGCGGGCGCACCGGTTCTGTTCAGCGTCGCCGGGTGCTCGGTGCAGGCGCCGGGAGCGGCCCGTGAGAGGCGGGCGGCGTGAGCAGCGTGCCGGCTCGCGTCCGCGCCTCGGCCCGCACGCCGGCGAGCGGTCAGCAGGCGGGGCTCGCGCTGCTCGCCTTCTTCGGCCTCGCCGCGTTCGCAGCCGTCCGCTACTCGAGCCTGATCGCGACACCGCCGGCCGGGCGTGCGGTCCTGGTCGCGGCCTGCGTGACGGCGGGCTCTGCGCTGATCGCCGCCACCGGGCACCTCGGGCGCGGCGGCCCGGCGCTCGCTCTGCTGCGGCTCGTGCTCGTGCTCGGCACGTTCGCGCTCTCGATGCTCGCTCTGCACGTGCCGGCGCATCTGCTCGCGCCCGGGCAGTGGCACCACCTGGCGGACAGGGTCGCGAACGGCACGGACCAGCTGAGCGGGTGGCTATGGCCCTACCGCGGCGCGAGCCAATGGGCCCAGGTCGCCGTGCTGCTCCCGGTCCCGGCGCTGCTGCTGCTCGCGGGCTGCGCCTGGTTCTGGCCCTCGCGGACGCTGCTGGCGACACGCCGGGCGCTGGCGCTGGCGGCGCTGCTGGCGATCTTCGTGACGGGCACGGCGAACGCGCCCGCGTCGGTACCCGCGTTCGATGGAGTCGTGCTGATGGCGCTCCTCGCGGCCACCCTGCTCGCGCCGCTGACCGCGTCCTCGGAGATCGGACGCGCATTGTGCTGGCTCGCCGCGTGCGCAGGGGTGGCGCTGGCGGTGCAGGCTGTGCTGCGCTCGGACGGCCCCTGGATCCACTACCGCGAACCTGCGGCGGCGGCGAGCACCGCGATCGGAGGCGTGACCTTCCAGTGGGCGCAGCTGTACGGCCCTGACCGCACGCCGCACACCGACGCACCGATGCTGCTGGTCTACGAGCCACACCCGGAACTGCTGCGGCTGACGTCGCTGGACCGCTTCGACGGGCTGCGCTTCCTTCGTTCCTCGCAGCCGCCGGGTTCGAGCGCTCTGGACGTCCCGCGGGCGCGGGCCGACCGCTGGATCGACAGCGCGACGGTCGAAGTGAAGGGGCTGCGCTCGACGCTGCTGGCCAGCGGCGGCGGCCTGGCGACGCGGATCCGCGCGCTGGACGCGCTCGATCCCTCTCCCGCCCGGCAGGCCGACGGGACGACCTCCACGCCCAGCGACGCGGAGAGCGGGGCCAGATACGAAGTCCTCTCCTATGATCCGCACCCGAGCGTGCAGGACGCACGGCGGGCGCCCGGCACCTACCCGCCGGCCTACCTCCCCTACGCGCAGTTCGACCTGCCGGCGGCCGGGGCCAGCGCGCTCGTGGCACCGAACCTGGGCTCGGAGGCCCTGGCGCCGCCGGCGGACGCGCGCCTGGTGGGTCCGAGCGTGCCCGGGCGCACACCGGCCTCGGAACCGGCTACGAGGGCACTGATCGAAGCTTCCCCCTACGGGCCGATGTTCGCGCTCGCCCGCGGCCTCGCGCGGGGCGCCCGCTCCGACTACGAAGTCGCTCAGCACGTCGAGCGCTACCTGCAGAGCACCTACGCATACGACCGCACGGTCCCGCTCACCCGCTATCCGCTCGAGGCGTTCCTGTTCAGCCAGCGCCGAGGCTATTGCCAGCAGTTCTCGGGCGCGATGACGCTGATGCTGCGGATGGTGGGCATCCCCGCCCGCGTCGGCGTCGGCTTCCTGCCGAGCGTGCGCGGAACCCGGCCGGGCAGCTGGCAGATCCGGGCCTCCGACGCCCACGCCTGGACGGAAGTCTTCCTCAGCGGGATCGGCTGGGTCTCCTTCGACCCCACCCCGCCGACCGGCGCGAGCGAAGGCGCCGGCGAAAACACAGCGCTCTCGCGCGCCGTGGTCTTCGGCCACGGGTCGGCCACGCATACCCGCCACACCGGTTCCGCCGGCCAGGGCGGACGGTCTCGCAGCACGAGTGGTGCCGGTGCGGGAGCGCCGCTGCTCGTGCTCGCGCTGGGTCTGGGCGCGATCGCCGCGCTCTGCGGAGCCGCCTACCTCGTGCGGCGCGGACGACGGCGGCGCACCGCGGACCGCGCCGAGGACCCGGCCGTCGCCGAGCTGCGCCGCGCGCTGGTGCGGCTCGGGCGGGACCAGCCGGGCCTCACGCTCGCCGAGCTCGAGCGCCGGCTCGCGAACGACGGGCGTGCGCGCGCCGCGGAATATGTGGGCGCCCTCCGCGCGCAGCGCTTCGCCTCGGCGGCTGCTCGGGCGCCGCGAGGCGGACGCGGAGCGCTGCGGCGCGCGCTTGCTCCCACGCCCGGGCCGGGCGGCCTGCTCCGCGCGCTCGCGGCGCTGCCGCCGGCCCGGCCCGAGTGGCTGAGCCGGCACCCCGCGCTCCGTCGCCGCAGCCGGCCCGCCGGCGCCGAGAGCTGACGAGCCGCGCGAGGACATCCGGCCGGGACGGGAAGCAACGCCAGTCGGGCGGCGTCTTGGTTGACACCGAGCAAGACGACCGAAAGGAAGGCCGCATGCCTCCCCCCAGCCAAGAGCGCGTCCTCATCGTCGCGCACCAGACCGCCGACAGCCCCCAGCTGATCGAGGCCGTCTCGCGCCGCGCGCACGAAGGCCCGTGCGCCTTCACGCTGCTGGTGCCGGCGCGCCCGCGAGGGCTGCACCGCGTCGTGGACCCCGAGGACCACGGCGTCGCGGAGGCGCACCGGCGCCTCGCCGCAGCGCTCCCGATCCTCGCTTCGGTCACGGGCAGCGAGGTCACCGGGATCGTCGGCTCGCACGAGCCACTCGCCGCGATCCAGGATGCGCTCAACCTGATCGGCTTCGACGAGGTGATCATCTCGATGCTGCCCGCGCGGCTGTCGCGATGGCTGCATCTGGACCTCCCCCGCAAGGTGCGCGGCCTCGGCGTGCGCGTCACGCCGGTCGTCGCCCAGGAGCACGATCTCACGGACGTTCCCGCCGCCTGAACACCGCGGCCCACGCGGGCGAGGATGCGGAGGCGCGCGAAGTGGTGTTTAATGCGCGTCGAGGTGGGGATGGGGATGAGGGATCCGGAGGCCGGGAGAGGACGCCGCCGCAGCGTGCAGGGGTGCCGCACGCTCATCGCGGCGTTGATCGCCGCCATCGCGATGCTCGCGCTCGCGGCCAGCGCGTCCGCGTTCAGCGCGCATGGAAGCGTCGAACAGGTCTACGTCACCGGGCTCGAACCCGGCGCGCAGATGTCGCTGCTGGGACCGAGCGGCGAAACGCTCGCGGTGCAGAACGCCGACACGCTCGGAGGCCTGCTGTTCCGTCACGTCACCCCCGGCAAGAAATACCGCGTCAAGCTGAGCTCGCCCGCCGAAGAATCGGCTCCGCTGCAGGTGTACGGCCAGACGCCGAAACCGTGGGATCACGCCGTCTACACCCAGACGATCCCGAGCAGCGGCTACGGCTACCTGACGACGCGTGACGGCACCAAGCTGGCGATCGACGTGCACCCGCCCGGCCTTCCCGGCGGCGGCTCCGCGACGCCGCTGATCGGCAGCGCCAAGGTGAAGGCCAAGCTCAGGGCGATCATGCACGGCAACCACTCGGGCAGGGTTCCGACCCTGATCGAATACGCGGGCTACGGCTACGCGAACCCCAAAGGGCCCGAAAGCGGCATCGCTCAGGTCGCGAACCTGATGGGCTTCGCCGTGGTCGACGTGAACATGCGCGGGACCGGCTGCTCCGGGGGCGCCTTCAACTACTTCGAACCGCTGCAGAACCTCGACGCCTACGACGTGATCGAAACGATCGCGCGGCAGTCATGGGTCCAGGGTCACAAAGTCGGGATGCTGGGCGTCTCCTACGGCGGCATCAGCCAGCTGTTCGCCGCCCAGCTCAAACCGCGCAAGCTCTCGGCGATCGCACCGCTGTCGGTGATCGACGCGACGGCGTCCACGCTCTACCCGGGCGGCATCCTGAACACCGGCTTCGCGGTGCCCTGGGGCGAAGGCCGCCAGTTCCAGGCGGAGCCGGCGGGACCCACCACCGGCGAGCACTGGGCCTACGAACAGATCCAGAAAGGCGACACGACCTGCGAAAGCAACCAGGATCTGCACGAAGAGGCCACCAACCTGCACCAGGAAACCGAAGAAAACGCGACGTACAACCCGGCTGTCGCCGACGCGCTCGACCCGGACTCGTTCGTGCACAACATCTCCGTCCCGACGTTCATGGCCTGCCAGTTCGAGGACGAGCAGACCGGCGGGCACTGCGCGGACCTGGTCCAGCACTTCACCGGCACCTCGCAGAAGTGGTTCACGTTTACGAACGGCGCCCACATCGACTCGCTCGATCCCGCCACGTTCAACCGCCTCAACGACTTCCTGAACATCTACGTCGCGCACAGGGCGCCGTCGAAGGAGCGAGCGCTCGTCGAATTCGCGGCGCCGACGATCTACGAAGCCGCTCTCGGGCTGCCGAAAGGCGACGAAGTCAAACTGCCCGCCGACCCAATCGCCGAACTGCCCAAGTACTCCGAAGCGCTGGCCGCGTTCTCGGCGCTCCCCGAGGTCCGCGTGCTGTTCGACAACGGCGCCGGCGAATCGCCCAGCCACACCAACGTGGCCGGCAACCCCTACCCGGCCTACGAAAAGAGCTTCTCCTCGCTCCCGGTTCCGGGCACCACGGCCCAAGCGTGGTACCTCGCGCCGAACGGCGAACTGGGCGACGAACCCCCGGCGGCCGCGGGCAGCGACTCGTACAACTCCGACGCGAGCGCCGGGCCGCTGGCCGACTACTCCGGCGAGCCGGGACCGGGCGGGCTCTGGGGCGTCGCCTCGCAGTGGGAATGGAACTGGGCCCAGCCGACAGCCGGTGACGCCGTCTCCTACGTCTCGCCGGCGCTCGGCAGCGACACCACGGTCGTCGGCGCCGGCGCGGTCAACCTCTGGGTGAAGTCCTCGACGCCGGATGTCGACCTGCAGGCGACCGTCAGCGAAGTGCGGCCCGACGGCAACGAGACCTTCGTCCAGAACGGCTGGCTGCGGGCGAGCGAGCGCAAGCTGGCGACGAGCTCCGAAAACATCTTCAAGCAGGAACCGACCGAACTCGAACCGATCCCGACCTTCAAGGCCGCCGACCTGCAGCCGGTGCCCTCGGGCGAATATGTCCCGGTCACGATCCCGCTCTACTACGAGGGCCACGCCTACCGCGCGGGCTCGCACATCAGGGTCACGATCTCGGCGCCGAACGGCAACCAGCCGGTGTGGTCGTTCTCCAAGACGCAGCCCGAAGGCGGCACGGCTCAGGTCACGATCGGGTTCGGTCCCGAAATGCCTTCGAACATCAAGCTGCCCGTCGTGCCCGGGGCGAGCATCCCGAGCGCGCTGCCGCCGTGCCCGAGCCTGCGCAACGAGCCCTGCCGGGCCTACCAGGCCTACACGAACAACGGCTCCTGAGCGCCGCGGCCCGAGCGGCCGCCGCGGCTGTTCCCCCGCGAAGCTCGCCTGCTGCGCGAGCGCCCTGCTGAAAGCACCATCTCGGTCCGGGCAGCTTGCCGTGGCTGCGGGACGGATTCGAGGCTCGGTAGCAGCCGGTGACAGCACGCTGCCCGCGCTCCGGGGGACAGCCCGTTGGCGGCCGCGAGCAGGCTCATACCGAGCCCGTCCGCAGCCGCCACCGAGGACAGCGACTCGCCCGGCCCCACGACGTGTGAGGCTTCCGCAATCGCGAGCGATGGCACCGCGAGCGCGAGTACGAGCGTGAAGATCGAGAGCGGCGCGCGAGGGCGCCCGGTACCACCTCGGCGCTCGCTTCTCGCGGCGCCAGATCTGCAACGCAGGTTTCGCGCGGGGGTGAGCGGCTGCGAGGCGCGGGCCGCCGCGAGGCGCTAGGGGCCGAGCGCGCTGAGGAACGCGGCAAGCTGGGGAAACGCTGCCGCCGAGTAGTCGAACGCATGCCCGGAGCGCTCGATGTCGAGGGTCACGGGGCAACCGCGGGCGAGCATCGCTTCAGCCATCTCGGTCTGCTGTTCGAGCGGGACCAGCTCGCGCTGTTCGGCGCCGAAGAGGATCGTGGGGGTGCATTCGCCGATGTTCGACACCGGCTGCCAGTCACGGGCGAGCTGGTTGTCGCAGCTCGAGTGCAGGCAGCCGAGGGCCTGGCGCATCGCGCGATGTTCTTCGGCGCGCTGGACGAAGTTCGTCGGGCCCGAAAGGCTGGCCACGGCGGCGACGTGCGTGTGCTCGGCGACGGCGAGCGCGAGTCCGCCGCCGGAGGAGCCCCCGACGAGGACGATCCGTTCCGGGTCGCCGTTGATTTCGCGGGCGTTTTCGCGCGCCCAGGAGACGGCTTTCTCGATCGCTTCAGGCGCTGCCGGGAACGCAGGCGTGGTCGGCGAGTCGACGGGGTATTCGGCGGCAAGCGTCGCGAAGCCGTACTTGTTGCGCAGAGCGTTGGCGCGCGATTCCGCCACGCCCATCAACACGGTGTGAAAGCCCCCTTCGGGGAGCACGATGAGGGTCGCCGCGTTCGGGTGCGTCGCCGGATAGGCCTCGAAGGTTTCGCCTTCCCCGGGGCCGTAGGCGATCGGTGCCGACGCGGCGCTCACGCGCGCTTGCGCGTTGCCGGGCAGGCACAGCAGCAGCGCCGCCAGCAACGCCGCCACGAAGGCGGGCAGGTGCTGCCCGCGCCACGACCCCTCTTCGTAGCCCCCCTCCACGGCGAGGGAGCCTAGACGAAATCGGCTTCGCGCATTGCTGCGGGCTACTGACCGACCGACGGACCGAAGCGGTACACGGCGCCTGCGGTGTCGTCGGTAACGTAAAGCGAGCCGTCGGGGCCCGGCACGGCGTCGACGGGCCTGCCCCAGCGCGATCCGGACGCTTCCTGGAACCCTTCCACGATCGCGGTGGCCTTCCCGAGTGTCGCCTTGCTCTTCTGCCACTTCATCCAGAGCACGGCCGGCGGGCGCGGCGGGGTGCGATCCCACGAGCCGTGGACTGCGAGCACGGCGCCGCGCGAGAGGCGTCCCTGGATGCTGGAGCCCTCCAGGAAGTCGAGGCCGAGCGGAGCGCTGTGCCCCGGAACGCCGACGTCGATCGGCGCCAGCGAGGAGCAGTTCAGCGCGGCGCCGCTCGCGTTCGTCTGGACGTCGTTGTCGAACGGCATCCGCAGGTAGTCGAAGCGGCTGCTGGGGCTGCCGGGCTGCTTGTCCGGATCCGGGTTGCAATACGGCCAGCCGAGGTTGCGGCCCGCCGTCAGCCGCGCGACCTCGTCGGGCGGGTGCTCGTTGACGTACTGTTTGATCACGTGCCCGTAGGCGTCGGCGAATTCGCCGTAGGCCTGGTGGAAGGGGTAGGCGACTTCGTCGCGCTCGTTGACCGCCGTCCAGAGCGTGCCGTCCGGCGCGAAGGACAGACCCTCGCCGTTGCGCACGCCGCTCGCGAACACGTGCATTTCGGTGCCTTGCGGGCTGAACGAGAGCACGCTCGCGCGCGGCGGCGATTCCCCGGGTTCGTCCGGCGTCGCGTTCGAGGCGCTGCCGACCGCCACGTAGATCGTGTGGTCGGGACCGATCGCGATGCTCTTCGGTTTGTGCACGTCGTCGCCCGTTTTGCTCGTGTCCGGCAGGCCTTTGACGAGGATGGCGCGGGCACCGACCGAGCCGTCGGAGTTCCACACGTAGCGGTCGATCTGGTTCGACTCCGCCACGTAGAGGTACTCGACGCCTCCGATGTCGTCGAACGCAAGGCCCTGTGGCGCGGTCAGGCCGGTGATCAGCGCTTTCTGGGTGGCGGCGCCGCCTCCGGCCGAGGGCGTCAGGGCAACGACCTGGCCGCTTGCGGACGCGCTCACGAGCAGTCGCCCCTGGGGTGTCCAGGCCGCGAAGCGGGCGCCGCTCAAGCGCGCCCAAACTTCGCCGTGCCAGCCGGTGGGGATCGAGAGCTGGCGCGGAGTGCCGAACGGCGAGGCTTCGTCGCCTTTCGGCACGATCAGCGTGGTCTGGCTGAGCCTCGAGCGCGCCGCGTGGGCAGCAGGACCGATGCCGGCGGCCGCGGCGGCCGCGCAGGCGCACAGGACGACGGCGACCCCAAGGGCCGCGAGCAGACGCAACGGGTAGCGGCCGGCGCAGGCGCGGGCCCTTCCTTGGGCGAGACGTCCCTCCATCGCTGCGCCTATTTCAGCAGATGAAGAGCGATTCGAAAAACGGTGGTGGCGGAGGGGTCAAACGTCGCCACGGCTGTCGCGCTCTTCATCGCGGCTCCGGTGGAGCGAGGGCGAGCGAGCGTCGCCCGCTCGCCCGCGATGGTCTGCTTGCCCGGCATGGGCCGGGGAGCGGGCTGCTCCCCGGCCGTCTGCCCTGCGGGCTGTCCTGCCTCAGCCCGTGATGTCGCCGGAGTTGCCGCCCTTGTCAGCGGACGCGTTCTTCCAGACGCCGTGGTTCTTCGCCTTGTAGTGCAGGTTCCAGGAGGGCACTTCGTAG
>Ga0070741_10019018_pt1 | contig 11023 bp, 6 predicted proteins | sample Coa_R1_4_FD_66440 | JGI IMG/M metagenome (GOLD analysis project Ga0070741, IMG submission 66440) | Surface soil microbial communities from Centralia Pennsylvania, which are recovering from an underground coalmine fire - Coalmine... | ecosystem: Environmental > Terrestrial > Soil > Unclassified ...
TGGGTTCTCTATCTCTCGTTCGTGAATGTCGGCCAGACCTTTTACGCTTTCGGTTGGGAATCGATTCTCCTCGAAGCCGGGTTTTACAGTATCTTCCTGGGAAGCCGGGCCGCCGCGCCGCAGATGGTGATGATCGTCCTGCTGCGGTGGCTCTGTTTCCGCGTGATGTTCGGCGCCGGGCTGATCAAGCTGCGCGGGGATCCTTGCTGGCGCGACATGAGTTGCCTCGATTATCACTATCAGACCCAGCCGATGCCGAACCCGTTAAGCTGGTATTTCCATTGGGGTCCGGAGTGGACCCACCAGGCCGGAGTCTGGGTGAACCACTTCGCGGAACTGGTGGCGCCCTTCGGGTATTTCCTGCCACAGCCGATAGCCTCAATCGCGGCGATCGTGACGATTGTTTTCCAGGCCCTGATTATGGCCAGCGGAAATCTCTCCTGGCTGAATCTGCTGACGATCGTGCTCGCCATTCCGGCCCTGGACGATCGCTTCCTCCGGGTGCTGCTGCCCGTATCGCCCGCACAGTTGCACGCTCCCTCGGTGTCGCACAAAATCGCCGTTGCCGCGCTCGCCGTATTAGTCGCTGTGCTCAGTGTGCGCCCGATTGCGAACATGCTCTCGACGCGCCAGATCATGAACACAAGCTTCAACCCGTTACACCTGGTAGGCACTTATGGCGCCTTCGGAGGGATCACGCGAACACGCTACGAAGTGGTAGTCGAAGGCGCGACCGATGAAGCCCCCGCCGCCGGCGAGGCATGGCGCGAGTACGAATTCCGCGGCAAGCCCACGAACACCGGCACTCGGCCGCCGCAAATCGCGCCTTATCATCTCCGGCTCGACTGGCTGATGTGGTTCGCGGCTATGAGCGACCATTCCGATCATCCGTGGTTTGTACATTTCCTGGGCAAACTGCTCCAAGGCGATCGCGATACGCTGAGCCTGCTTCGCGCGAATCCGTTCCCCGACCGTCCGCCGCGGTTCGTCCGCGCGGAGCTATACCGGTACGACTTCACCTCGCCCGAAGAACGGAAGCAAAGCGGCCAGTGGTGGAAGCGACAGTTGGTGGGTCAGTATTTCCCGAAAATCTCACTGCAGGACGAAGGACTCCGCCAGGTCTTTCAGGAAGAGGGCTGGAGGTAGAGCGTACAAGGATCAAAGCCTTGCACAGCAAGCCGGTCAGAAGGTGCGCTTGGCGTAAAGCAAGGGCATACTGTAGAGGAAGCTATGGAGCATTCCATCTTCATCAGCTATTCCTCTTCCGACAAGGGCACGGCCGATCAGGTCTGTGCCGCATTGGAGCAGGCGGGATACGGTTGCTGGATTGCCCCGCGCGACATTGAGCCCGGCGCCGATTATCCGGCGGCGATTCTCGCGGGTGTCCAAGGGGCCCGCCTGATCGTCGTGATTCTCAGTGAGGCGGCCGTCGCTTCGCCGCACATTCTGACCGAGGTCGGCCATGCCTTCGGCGACAAAAAGCCGATCCTGCCATTCCGCCTTTCCGAGCTTAGACTTCCTCCGAGTTTCGATTACTTTCTTTCCACCAGCCAGTGGCTCGACGCTCACGACGGGTGCACGCCCGAAAATCTGTCCCGCCTGAAGGAAGCCGTCTCGCAAGAACTTGCCGGGCACGCAGTCTCACCCATTCTGAAAGCGGTCCAGCGCGGCAAGCGTATCCCGCTTTTAGTCGCGGCACTCGTGCTGATCGCGATCGGAGGGACTCTGTACTGGCGACGGCACGCTCCCCAGGGTGTCGCGACCGAGGCGCCGGGACCCTCGCATGAGCTAGTCCCGGCTTCGAATAATGCAAAAGCTCCCCTTCCCGAAACCAAACCTCAGCCCTGGATCAATCCAAAGGACGGTCTAACCTACGTCTGGATTCCTCCCGGCAGCTTTAACATGGGCTGCTCCCCGGGCGATTCCGAGTGCCAACCGGATGAGAATCCGCGCCACCTGGTGGAATTCCCGAAAGGCTTTTGGCTGGGACAGACAGAGGTGACCAACGCCGCGTATCATCGGGTCGTGCCCTCGTCATCTTTTTCTCCGAAAGAAGCGAAGCTGCCGGTCGTGCGGTTATCCTGGATCGACGCCAAAGCTTACTGCGCCGCCGTAGGCGGAAGAGTGCCGACCGAAGCGGAATGGGAGTACGCGGCGCGCGCTGGAAGCTCGGAGCCGTATTACGGCGTGCCTTCCAAGATCGCGTGGTATGCGGAAAATAGCGGCGATACCCGCCACGAAGTCGGGACGCTGCAGCCGAACGCTTACGGCCTGTACGATATGCTCGGCAACGCTTCGGAATGGGTTCTGGATCGCTATTACAACAAGTACGATATCGAGGCCGCGGCAATCGGAAATGTAGAGCAGCCGCTGCCTTCAAATGCCACAGCGCTGACCCGTGGCGGCTTCTGGGAATCCGAAGCGTCCGGTATTCGCGTTTCGCGCCGCGCCGAAGCGGAAAAGGACGAACCCGCGCCAATGGGCGGTGTGCGCTGCGTTGTCGAGCGCAAATGAAATCGCGCTAGCCGCCGGCTTTCGCGGGCGCTTCCGCCAGGTTCCGGCTCTTCAGATGCGCCACGAGCGCATTCCGGCCCGCATCCACTAAGGCCTTCAGTTTGGAATCCTGCATATCGAACTCGGTCGTGCCATATCCCTTTACTGGAAGGCGGCAGACTTCGGCGGCGTGCTGGCGGATTTCATCGTTGTCCTGCGCGCCCATCATGGTATCCATCAGGCGGCTCAACCTCTGCACTACCCGAATTTCCTGCAGAGGCAGAGGTGGCGGCGCCGGGCTAATGCCCGGAACCGCGAGCCCTTCGTCCAATAGCAGGCCAAGGTTCAGAGCTGCCGCCGGATCTGTATCCCCCATGATCTCCGGAACCGCCTGGTCGATCAGCCGGATCGGAAAATTAGACAGGACGCCTCCGTCCACGATCAGATTGCCCGTTTTGGCTTGACCCTGGTAGGTACCCCAGGCCTCTTGCCACACCACCTCACGCCAGATCATGGGGATGCTCATGGACATTCGCACAGCCCATGGAATCGGAACATTGGGAGCCGTGCGATGGTTCAATACCAGCATCTCCATATCCGTGGTATCGGAGGCCACCACCGAAAGATCCACCTTCTTTTTCGCGAAGAAGGTAGCGAACGTATCGGTCGCGGCGACGCCTTTCACTGCCAACTTCTCGATGAGCCACGCGAGGAAGGCATCTCCGGCAAAAACGCCGCCGCATTCCACGATCGAAAAAAGCGTGGGATAAAGCGGCGTGTCGAGCAAAACACCAAGCAGCGCGCGCCCGGCAATCACGGGCAAGTGGACCGAGTCGAGGACATGCATGGTGTCGCTCGCGTCCTTCTGCGCCTGGCTGAAGTCTGCTGCGCGCGGATGATCCATAAAGGTCGCAAAGCGCGGTTTGCCGTTTGGTTGTTTCTCATTGACCGCGTTCAGCATCTCTTCGGCGCTGTAACCGGCCGCCAGCAAGGTGGCGGTGATCGCACCGGCCGAAGTGCCGATCAGGCGGCGCGTCGTGTGCCCCGCCGATTTGAGCGCCGTGAGTGCCCCGACAAATGCCGAGCCCTTGGCGCCGCCTCCTTCAAACACCACGTCGAACTGAGCCATTGGAATCCTCCGACGACACGATCGTTACGCTCGCGTGCTCGCACGCACCTGGACATCATACCGCTCGGTCGCTTTCAGTTCGACCCTATCTTGCCGTTGACTTTCGACTGGAGCTGCCTCATTCTTTCTGAGAACGCGAAAACCGAAGCTATGCCCGTCGGCCAAACTGTCGTTTCCTACTCAACCATCCAAGAGGCTTTCCAGAAGAATCCGGACCAGGTGAATACTGCCGTGCAGAACGCCGCGAAAGCGGCTGCGGCGGGTAATCCCGACGAGCAGCAACGTCTCATCGCAGCTTGGCACGACGCCCTGGGTAAGCTCGCTCAAGACGCCCGCCCGGTGTTGAAAAAAGGAGAGGCCGGAAACGCGATTCTGCATACTCCCCAGAATGCCCTTGCGTCCCGCTTGCAGACGCTTGTGGCCCGGCAGGCCAACGCCGCGGGCCAGGTGCAGACGATTCAGCCGGCGCAGACGATCCCGTTGCCCACCGGAGACAGTTTCTCGCTCGCCGTGCTCGGCGTGAAATTCGATGACGCCGATATAATCGGCTGGCTGCAGATGGCGCCGGAGTTGCTGTTTAGGCCGCCAAAGGCCCAGTGGATCGATCCGCCTCCTGTTGCGCAAACCATACCCGATAATGCCCGCATCGCCGTCTTCGCCGATTGGGGAACCGGCCTCTACGGCGCTCCCGCGATCACCCAATGCATCGAGGGTTTGGACCGCTGCGAGGTTGTTCTGCATCTGGGCGACACCTACTACTCGGGCGAAGACGATGAAATCCGCGATCGCCTGATTGCCGGCTGGCCCAAACGTCCGGCTGGCACGCTCAACCGTGCCCTCAACGGCAACCACGAGATGTACTCCGGCGGAAAAGGATACTTCCAGGCTCTGACCGCCTTCTTCCAGCAGCCCGCCAGTTGTTTCGCGTTACAAAATTCCAAATGGATCCTGATCTGCATGGATACCGCGTATGAAGACTTCGATCTCGACCCGAAACAAGTAGCGTGGATCAAAGCGGTTGTCGCTGCGGCGGGGACACGAAAACTAATTCTGTTTTCGCATCACCAGCCGTTCTCACAGCTCGACAGCCAAGGGCCCAACCTGCAGGTCGCGTTGGCCGATCTCCTCAATACGCAGCGCATTCACGCCTGGTTCTGGGGCCATGAACACCGGCTGGTTTTATATGATCCGCATCCCAAGTGGGGCTTCAAAGGCCGGTGTGTGGGAAATGGCGGATTCCCCGGCTTTCGGGACGACTTGCCGGATGCGCACGGCAACCTCTACCAGTGGCTCACGTTACCGGCGCAGCCTCAGGCGCCGAAAGCGAGGCTATTCGACGGGCCCAATTTTTGGGTTACGCAAGATCCGGAAGGATACAGCCCGCACGGGTATGTCGTCCTCGATTTCGACGGCGATACCGTTTCAGAAACCTATCGCGTGCCGAACAATATCGGCGTTTTGAAAGAGCAGCTCTGATCGATAGATAGTCCGGCGGAATGTGACCAACCGCACGTTCTGGCTGCAACCGCATCAATACGGTGTGAAACTGTCGGATACAATACCGCACATCCCATAGGAGGCGTTTGTCTTGCCCGATTTAACCGTCACGAACTGGTTTGGCGATCTGGTATCGCATCCCAAGGCAGTGGTCGAAGCCGCCTCGGTGGACGATATCGTCGCCGTCCTCAAGAACCCGGGCAAATATCCGTCTCCGGTTCGCGCCATCGGCTCCAACCACTCGACCGAGCGCTGCGGTGTTGCGGACGGCGGTACGGTCATCAAGATGTCGAAGATGAATCGGATTCTGGACATCTCTAATAACACGGTGACGGTCCAGGCCGGCGCCATCTACGTCGATATCGCCAACGAACTCCAGAAACAAGGCCTGCAATTTTACGTAAACACCGAGATCGGCAACATCACAGCCGGCAGCGCGGCCTGCTGCGGCACCAAAGACGCTTCGATGCCGGGTGAACTCGGGCAAGTTGGCTCGTACGTCAGCCGGATCAAGATGGTTTTGCCGTCGGGAGATCTGCTCGAAGTCACCGACGACCAGTCCGAACTCATGCAGAAGGTGCGCTCAAGCTACGGAACTTTCGGCGTCGTCTACGAAGCCACGTTCCGCGTGCGCGCCATTCAGCCCCTTGCCGTGCATCACGAGACCTTCAATATCCATGATTTCGCGGCGCAATTTCCCGCACTGTTGGCGCGCGGCGAATCCCTGATGTTCTATATCTTTCCGTATGACAATCTCGTGACCGTGGAATTCCGGCATTACAACCCAGGCGCCTCAGGCGAGGCCAACCGGACCGTTTGGCCCCTCCGTAACTACCTTTGGGGCACGGCGGGACCCGCGGTGTGCGCGCAGATCAGCGCCGACATCGAGAACGCCGACATTCGCAACGGCGTGCTCAGCGCCTTCAATGCTCTCTGGCGCCTGAAGCTCGAAAATCTGATTAAGAGCGATTACACCATCGCCACCGACCAGATCATTCGATACCCCACGAACTCGAACAGCAAATACACATTCAGCTTCTGGGCATTTCCGGAAGACACCTATCCGGCAGCGCTGGCGGCATTCTTCCAGTTTGCGCAAAAATACCTGGACACCACCGGATACCGCATCAACATGCTGTGCGTCGGGTACCGTGTTGCCAAGGATCAATCTTCGCTGCTCTCTTATTCGTACGATGGCAACATGATCACCATCGATCCGGTCTCGACCGCCAATCCCGGCTGGACCGAATTTCTTGGAGCTTACAATCAGTTTTGCAGCGACCGTGGCGGCGTCCCGCTCATGAATCAGACGTTCGGCCTGACACGCGCCATGGTGCAGAAGGCGCTCGGCGACCGTCTGCAGACCTTCGCCCAAGCCCGCCAGAGTTTCGATCCGGGCGGCCGGCTTTTGAACGACTACTTCCGGGACATGCTGGTTTCCGCCGAGGGCGTTGCCAGCCAATAACAGCGCGCAGTTGCGCAATCAGGGAGGGGTTTGTGTTACAGACACCGTGGGATCAGCACCGCAATCGATACGACATCGTGATTATCGGATCGGGCTATGGAGGCGCCATTACGGCGGCCCGCCTCGCGACCGCCGATCTCAGTCCGCGGCCCTCGATCTGCATTCTGGAGCGCGGCAAGGAACGCCAGCCGGGAGACTATCCGGAACAGCCGCTCGATGTAGCGGGCCAGGTGCGCAGCGATCTGAACCCGCTGGGCCTCTACGAACTCCTCAATTATCAGGATATTTCCGTCATCAAAGGGTCGGGCCTCGGGGGCACATCGCTGATCAATGCGAACGTCGCCATTCTGCCGGACCGCGAAGTTTTCGAACAGTTCCACTGGCCCAGCGCCATCACCTATGACACACTGGCGCCGTTTTATCAGCAAGCCGCCGGCGTGCTCGCGGCCAATCCCCACCCCAACGCGCTGCAGCTCGCCAAGGTCCAGGCGCTCGACCGCCGGGCGAAGGAACTCGGCACTTCTGCTCAGGCCTTGAACATCGTCGTCAACTTCAACATCGATGGCCCGAACCCGTACGGGGTCTCGCAGAAACCCTGCACCAACTGCGGCAATTGCGTCACCGGGTGCAACGTCGGCGCCAAAAACACGCTGTACATGAACTATCTGCCGATGGCTAAGAACGCCGGGGCGATCATTCACACGCAGACCAAGGTGGAGTGGCTGCAAAAGAAGCCCGGCGGCGGATGGCTGATTCATGGCAAACACGTGGACGGCCCAGGCGACGATCAGGATTTCACGCTCGAAGCCGGCGAGGTGATTTTGTCCGCCGGATCGCTGAACTCCACCGAAATCCTGCTGCGCTCCGAGATGCACGGCCTTTCGGTCGCTCCGGCCCTCGGCACGCGATTCAACGGCAACGGCGATTTCTTCGGCTTGGCTTACAACACCGCTTATGAAACGGATGTGCTCGGCTATCCGTACAAGGACACGGTGCCCGCCGGCGCCTCGCCCGAGCCCGGGCCGAACATTGTGGGCGCGGTTCGTTACAACGGCTCGCTGCCAGAAGCCCAGCGGATCGCGGTGGAAGATTTTTCGTTTCCGGTTTCATCGGTGGCGGCAGCCAAGGCCATCTTCGCGGGTATTCGCGGGCAGGATACGGTCGCCGGTAATGAGGACGCACAGCTGCAGCGCCTCACTCGCGACCTGGACCCCACCAACATGCTGCAGAATCGCGATGGCGCGTTGGACCACACCATGCTCTACCTGGTTATGGGTCAGGACAGCGCCCGCGGCACCATTTTGTTCGAGGCGCCGATCACCGAGCGCGACGGGCGCATCCGCATCTCCTGGGATGGCGCCGGCCAGCAGCAGATCTTCACCAACATGAACGAAGAGCTGCGGCGGCACGCCCGTGCCCTGCAGGGCAGCTTCATCTCCAATCCGACGTGGAGCTTCTTCAATCTCCGGCACCTGATCACCGCGCATCCGCTCGGCGGATGCCCCATGGGAGAAGACCACCTGCAAGGGGCCGTAGACATCTTCGGCCGCGTCTTCCAGGGCGATGGTTCCGTGCACCAGGGCCTCTACGTGGTCGACGGCTCGGTAGTCCCCAGCGCTCTGGGCGTCAACCCATTCCTGACGATCTCGGCCCTGACCGAGCGCTTCGCCGCGCGCAAGATCCAGCAGCTCCGAGGCGACGCCTACCCGGCCCCCAAGCCAGCCGTGAGCATGGCGCAGATCGACGCGCTGGATGTCATTACGTACAACGAGGGCCAGCTTGAAACTCTTTTCCGTCGCTGTCCCAGTCTAGGAATTGACGCGCTCGTCAACCAGGGCGGAAGTCCGGTCATCGATAGCGCCAGACAGGTAATCCAGAACGACCGCTATTGGAAAGGCTTCTTTCCGCAAGGCAATGTGCTGAACGCCATGTCCTCGGCGATCTTTACCGGCTTCAAAAAGGAATTTCATAAGCAAGGCGACCAATACACCGGCATCACAAGCGACACCGACGACCGCATCCATGCCCGCAACAGCCTCAAAGAAATCCAAGTGAAGCATGACGATGGCGGCACGCTCGAGGCCGGCCGCTACATTCTCCTCAACTATCTCGATCCGCCCTGGCAAGGTTTTTACGACATCTTCAAGATCATCAACCAGGATTTGCTGATCGGCCGTGTCTATCTGGGCCAGTATCCGCACGGCACGCGCGTGTTCACGTTCCCCATGTCGCGCCGCTACGGCTTCGCTCAGATGACTGTGAGCGATCATGCCGCGCTCTACGTGAATGCCTCAGTCCCGACTCCGGCCGATCTCGACGGAGTCTGGCGCATGGACATTATTTCCAACGCTAATCACGCGGCCGGCATTGCGTATCTGCAGTTCGACAACATGCCCGATGGCAGCTTCAAAGCCGATTATCAGCTCATGGGTCTCATGGAAGGCCTCGTCGTGCCGACTTTCGTGCAGGATCATTTCCAACTGAACGACTTCACGCCCTTTCATGACGAGATTCGGAAAGTCAGCGGCGACTTCCTGGTGGGCAAGTACGTCACGGCCGTCCCGCCAGCAGTCGCCACGCTCCTCGGCAATTCCTCGCTCGGCATGTTCCACACCGAGGCCAATGGCCAGTTCGGCTTCTATTACATGCTCACGCGCGTTGCCGGCCGCGAGCTACCCACGAATACGCTCTTGCGGCCTTTCCTTGACGTGCGCCTGCGTGACGGCGTGGGAATGACGTTCGACGAGAAGATGGACGGCTGGTACTTCCCCGGCCAGAGCACGCCGGCTCCGGGGCGTGAAGGCGATCTGACAATCGGGTCGCGGATTCCTGCCGCGGGCAATCCGGATGGAGGCGTTGTCGCCGATTTCAGCGCGCGCATGACCATTCGCGACGTCAACGAGTTCGTCGACGGCTACCAGCACGAAGCCCAGCTTAGCGGCAGCATCCATTTCGCGCAGTTCGAGGACCTCGGCGACGCCACGTTCCTCATGGACGCCTCTGCCAGCCGCTTCCACTACCTCCGCATCAATCCGGCCACGCGCGAAGCGGAGATGGAGTATCACATCGAATTCCTGGCTCACGACGGCCGCCGCTTCGCACTCGACGGCGTGAAGTACATGCAAAAGGATTCGAAGCAGAACGCCATTGCCGACCTTTTGCAGGACTACACGACTCTGTTCTGCCATGTCCGCCAACTTCTCGCGGATGGCAGTGTGCGCGAGACGGGCACTGCGTATCTGAAATTCCGCACCTTCGAAAGCCTGCATGCCACGGCAAGTTTGACGGCATTTCTGGCGTCGTTCCAGATCACCGGAACCAGCGACCCTGCGGTCCAGTTCCAGGCCCGCCTCCGTTTTCTCGCGTTTACGGGCCAGTTTGTGGAGCGGGAGTACGACCCGTTGGCATTGGCAGCGCGGACGTAGCGCGGTAGAATCTTCTCTCGCGCAAGTGGGGCGCGGAGGTATCCAAAATGGGAACGGGCCAGGCACCTGCACCTATGCCGGACATCGATGACACCAAGAACCAGGTCTTGGAGCGCTATGACAAACGGATCGCATATTACTGGAAGGCGAGCCAGTACAACAAACGCTCCTATAAGTCGACTCGTTTTCTCTTGATCTTCCTGGGCGCCCTGGTGACTCTGGTCTCTTCGTTAACTTCGGCCAATTTCATCAAGGGCCCCCTCTCCGTCGCCTTCGCGATACTGACTCCACTCCTCGCCGCAACCATGGCGGTCGTCGGCGGCATCTCCCAAGCATTTCAATGGGGCGCCGCCTGGTCCGACCAGGTCATCACCGCGACACGGCTCGAAAAGGAACGCGACCGCATCGCGGTTACTCCGGCGAACCAGCTCGATGCCATCAAAGAGATGCAGACCCTGGATGACACGGTCCTGGCCGAAACCCAAGGTTTTTTCCAACGCCTGTTCGGTTCCGGGGGACCCATGAAGTCGGAGCCCAATAGCCGGCCTTAAGTCTCGACGGTAGCGGCTCCGTAACGCTCGCAAATTTCCGAGCCGCGACCAGAAGGAGCGGTGTGGCCCCGTTACCTAGTGCAGCCCTACGCTAAGCACGATAATGCCGCGCTCTCGCTGGTCCCGGGTGTCCGGCGGCAGCGCTTCACTTAATTCAAATTGGATGACGACCGTGGGCATCTGCAGAAGCCGGGCGGGAATCAACGCGCGGTAGATGTGTTTGTCAAAAGTGGAGTACGTCGCGTTTGCTAGTCGTGTGTTTCCGACGGTGGCCTTGAGCTGGAGGGGCTCACTACGCGTCTGGAATATCTCGGGATACACGAACTCCAATTCCAGAACAGCGTCCGTGCGTAAGTCTGACGTGGGAAGCTCCACCGCAAAAGTACGCTCGGTCCATCGCCAGTGGCCGCCTTCGAGCTCATGCCATCCCCGGAGTAATCCGGCGCTGAGCCCCGGATCGGTG
>Ga0070741_10019019_pt1 | contig 11023 bp, 9 predicted proteins | sample Coa_R1_4_FD_66440 | JGI IMG/M metagenome (GOLD analysis project Ga0070741, IMG submission 66440) | Surface soil microbial communities from Centralia Pennsylvania, which are recovering from an underground coalmine fire - Coalmine... | ecosystem: Environmental > Terrestrial > Soil > Unclassified ...
GTCACCGTCGAGCCCTTGTCGACCTTCGCCAGCGCGGGCGGGTCGGTGCTGATCACCGAGCCCTTCTGCACGCTCTCGCTCGGCTGGCCCTGCGGCGACACCTTGAGCCCGAGCGCGGTCAGCTGGTTGTTGGCGTCGGTGAACGGCAGGCCGGTCACGTCGGGCACGGTCACCGTCCCGGGGCCGTTGCTCACCTGCAGCGTCACGGTGCTGCCCTTGCCGGCCCTGCTCGCGGCGGCGGGGTCCTGCGACAGCACCGTGCCCGTCGCGGCCGCGTTCGCGACGTGGTCGACCTTCACCTTGAAGCCGGCGTTCTCGAGCGTCGTGCGCGCCGCGGCCTCCTGCTGGCCGACGACGTTCGGCACCGTCACCTTCGGTCCGCTCCCGCCTCTGGTGAGCAGCAGCGCGGCGACGACCGCGGCGATGACGACGAGCAACGCGATCACCGCGATGATCGGACCGCGGCGCGACCGGCGCTCCTCGGTCTGCGTGACGCGCCCGGTCGCCGTCGGCGGCACCGCCGGTGCGGCCACCGTCGGCTGCGCGGCCGTGTAGTCGCCCGTGATCGCGGCGATCTCCGCGGTGACGGGTGCCGCGATCGGTGGTTGACCGCGCAGGAACCGCAGGAGGTCGGTGCGCAGGTCGTCCGCGGACTGGTACCGCGAGTCGGGATCCTTCGCCATCGCGGTGAGCACGATCCGCTCGAGGTCGGGCGACAGGCCGGGCACCTGGCGCGACGGCGCGGACGGCTCCTCGCGCACGTGCTTGTACGCGACCGCGATCGGTGTGTCGCCCGAGAACGGCGGAGCACCCGTCAGCATCTCGTAGAGCACGACGCCGAGCGAGTAGACGTCGGAGCGGCCGTCGACCGGCAGACCCTGCGCCTGCTCGGGCGAGAAGTACGTCGCCGTCCCCATGACCGAACCGGTCTGCGTGAGCGCCTCGCTGGTGCCTGCGCGCGCGATGCCGAAGTCGGTGACCTTCACGACGCCACCCGGCGTGATGAGCACGTTGCCGGGCTTCACGTCGCGGTGGACGACACCGCTCCGGTTCGCGTAGGCGAGCGCGCCCGCGATCTCGGCCGCGATCTGCACGGACTCGTGCACGGGCAGCTTCCCGCGCGAGCGCAGGACCTCACGGAGGCTCTGACCGTCGACGTACTCCATGACGATGAAGTACGTGTCGTCTTCCTGGCCCCAGTCGTAGATCGCGACGATGTTCGGGTGGCTGAGGTTCGCGGCGGCCTGCGCCTCGCGCCGGAACCGCTCGACGAAGCTCGGGTCGCGCGCGAACTCGGGGAACAGCACCTTGACCGCGACCGGGCGGTCGAGGAGCTGGTCGCGCGCCAGGTAGACGTCCGCCATCCCACCGCGGGCGATCGTGCGGACGATCTCGTAGCGGTTGGAGAAGGAGCGCGGGGCCGTCGCCATTCGCTGCGAAACCCTACCGGTCGTCCGTCGGGCGGAGGCGGACACGCATCGTGGTCGTCACCCCGCCGGCTGCAGCAGCTTCTGCAGCATCTGGCGCGCGATCGGCGCCGCGACCCGACCGCCCGTCGCGTCACTGCCGCTGTTGCCACCTTCGACGACGAGCACCGCGACCGCTACGCGCGGCGCCTCGGCCGGCGCGAACGCGATGAACCACGCGTTCGGCTCGGGCTGGCCCTGCACCTGCGCGGTACCCGTCTTGCCGGCGACGGTGACGCCCGGGATCTGCGCGGGTGTGCCCGTGCCGTTCGGCGAGCTCACGACGCTCTCCATCATCGTCGTGACCTGCGCGGTCACGTCGGGCGTGGTCGCGGTCTTCCACGCCTTCGGCTGGTACTTCCGCACGACGCCACCCTGCGCGTCGAGGATCTCGGACATGACGTGCGGCTGCATGATCACGCCGTGGTTCGCGATGCCGGCCGCGACGAGCGCCATCTGCAGCGGCGTCACCGCGATGAACCCCTGCCCGATCCCGGCGAGACCGTAGAAGGGCTGGTTCTGCGCGAACGGCCGGTTGTCCATGTCGATCGACGACACCGCACCCGGCGCGACGTCGAGTGGTGGCGTCTCGCCGATGCCGAACTGATGCATGCCCGGCGGGAACTTGTCGCCCAGCTCGATTCCGACGCGCGCGAACGTCGTGTTGCACGACACGGTGAAGCTCTGCGAGAGCGTGCCGCCGCAATTCTCGTTGCCGAAGTTCGACAGCGTCTTGTTCGAATCCGGGAGGGGGATCTGCGTCACGCTGGGGAACGGTGTGTCGGGCGTGACGGTTCCCGTCTCGAGCCCGACGCTCGTCGTGACGACCTTGAACGTCGAGCCCGGCGCGTAGATCTCGCGGTACGAGCGGGCGAGGTTGGGACGCGTCGGGTCGTTGTTCAGCGCGGTGTAGTACGCGTTCACCGTGGCGCCGTTGTGCGCGGCGAGCGGCTGCGGGTCGAACGACGGGTTCGAGTACATGGCGAGGATGGCGCCGGTGCGCGGGTCGAGCGCGACGACGGAGCCGCGCTGGTTCCCGAGCGCGGCGCGTGCTGTCTCCTGCGCGTCGGCGCGCAGGGTGAGCACCACCGATCCGAACTGGTCCTTGTTGGACAGGATCCCGGCGAAGTTCTTGAGGGACACGCCGAAGTCGCGACCGACCAGCTCGTCGTTGTACGTCGCCTCGACCCCGGTGTTGCCGACGACGAAGGACTGGTAGCCGACGACCTGCGAGAACAGCGATCCCAGCGGGTACTCGCGCTGGAGCTTGAACAGGTCGTTGGACGGAACGGAGCGGGCGACGACCTGACCGTCGGCGGTGCGGATGTCGCCGCGCGGCTTCGAGTAGTCGCGCACGAGACGACGCACGTTGCGCGGGTCGTCGGCGAGCTTCTTCGCGTCGACGACCTGGTAGTAGGTCAGGTTGGCGACGAGCGCGAGCAGCAGCACCACGATGACGATGCCGACCTGACGGATCGTCCGGTTCACGGCACCGCCACCGGAACGGCGCGCGTGTTGGCGGCCGCCTCCGCCTCGGCGACCGTCTCGTCGGATATTCGCAGCAGCAGGGCGATGATGACCCAGTTCGCGACGAGCGACGACCCGCCGTAGGAGATGAACGGCAAGGTGATGCCGGTCAGCGGGATCAGCCGGCTCACGCCGCCGACGATCACGAACATCTGCACGCCGAGGATCACCGACAGGCCCGCGGCGAACAGCTTCGAGAACGGCCGGTCGGTCTGGCGCGCGATGCGGAACCCGGTGCCCACGAGGAGCAGGAACGCGATGACGACGGCGATCGTGCCGATGAGCCCGAGCTCCTCGCCGATCGCCGAGAAGATGAAGTCGGTCGACGCGTTGGGGATCTTCTGCGGGCTGCCGAGCCCGAGGCCCGTCCCCGCGAACCCGCCGCTGCCGAACGCGAACAGCGACTGCACGAGCTGGTAGCCCTTGCCCTGCGACGTGGGCCACGGGTTGATCCACGTCGAGACGCGCACCGTCACGTGGCTGAACATGTTGTACGCCACGACGGACGCGCCGACGAACAGCACGAGCGCCGCGACGAGGTAAGCGGACCGCGCCGTCGCGATGTACAGCATCGCGGTGAACAGCGCGAAGAACAGCAGTGACGAACCGAGGTCCTTGCCCCCCGTCATGAGGAGGATCGCGACCGCCCACGCGAGGACCAGCGGGCCGAGGTGCTTCGGGTCGGGGAGCATCATCCGCCCGATGCGGCGACTCCCGGAGCTCAGCAGCTCGCGCTTCTCGACGAGGTACGCCGCGAAGAACACGACGAACAGCACCTTGGCGATCTCGCCGGGCTGGAACGTGACCGGCCCGACGCGAGCCCACAGGCGCGCGCCGTTCACTTCGCGACCGATGCCCGGTGCGAGCGGCAGCAGCAGGAACGCGATGCCGAGGAACGCGAACGTGTACCGGTACTGCTCGAGGACGCGGACGCGCCGCACGATCACCAGCGTCGCGACGAACGCGGCGATGGCGACGGCCGTCCACACGGACTGCGTCCGCGCGAGGCCCTTGTCGAGCCGCGAGATCATCACGAACCCGATGCCGTTCAACAGGGCGACGAGCGGGAGGAGCGTCGCGTCCGCCCGCGGTGCGAACGCCCGCACCGCGAGGTGCGCGACGGCGAACAGGCCGATGACGACGGCGAGGAGCACCCAGAGATCGGGTGGCAGCGTCAGCTTCTGGGACAGCTCGACGAGCAGGTAGCCGGCGACGCCGATGATGACCGCGAGCAGTCCGAGCCCGAGCTCCGTGGTGCGGCGCCGGCGTGCGACGAGCGACTTCACGGGCCCGACGGGTTGAGCGGCGCGGTCGGGACCGTGGGCGCGCTCGTCGTCGTGGTCGTCGCCGCGACCGCGGCGCGCTCGGCGGCCTTGGACTTCAGCGCGGCGACGTAGCGCTTCGCCTTCGCCTCGTCCGTGAACCTCTTCTTGGCGCTGACGTCGGCGCGGTCCGCGGGTGAGAGGTCGTTCGCCGTCAGCTTCGTGCGCTGCTTCACGGTCGGGTTGAACCCGAGCACGCCGCCCGGCCGGCCCTGGAACAGCGTGACGCGCCCGTTGTCGAAGGCGACGAAGAACGCCTTGCGCGCGTACCAGCCGACCGCGCCGATCGCGACGGCGATGACGACGAGCACGGGCAGCAGCCACAGGACGACGCGGAGGATGCGTCTCGCGGTGCCCTTCGGCGCGAGGCGGATCGGCTCGGGGAGCGGTTCGTCGGGCAGCGCGTCGTCCGCGCGAGGTTCGTGCGCGCCGACCGCGTCGACGACGGACACCACCCCGGTGTCGACCGCGTCGGGCGCGGACGCAGGTGTCGCGCGCGTGATGTCCTCCGGTGCCGCGGCAGTCGTCGCGGCGGGCGTGTCGGTCGCGACCGCCGCGCCCTCCTCCGCGGGGGCGTCGTCGCTCGCCGCGAGGACGACGGCGGTGACGTTGTCCTCGCCGCCGGCTGCGTTCGCGGCGTCGACGAGTGCCTCGGCCGCGCGCGTCGGGTCGTCCTCGCGCCGGAGGATGCGCGCGATGTCGTTGGGCCGGACCATCGACGTCAACCCGTCCGAGCACAGCAGGACGCGGTCGCCGGTCGCGAGGTCGACGTCGTAGACGTCCACCTGCACCTGCTCGTCGACGCCGAGCGCGCGCGTGATGATCGACCGTTGCGGGTGCACGCTCGCCTGCTCGGGCGTCAGGCGACCCTCGCGCACGAGCTCCTCGACGAGGCTGTGGTCCTCGGTGATCTGCACGAGCTCGCCGTCGTGCAGGTGGTACGCGCGCGAGTCGCCGACGTGGCCGACGACGATCGCCTGCCCGTCGCCCGCGACCGCGACCGTGATCGTCGTGCCCATCCCGCGCAGCTCGGGATCGTCGAACGCCTTCGAGAACACGGCGCTGTTCGCGCTCGCGATCGCGTCGGGAACCGGGCGGCCGGACGCGATCGCGGCCCGCAACGCCTCGAGCGCGGTCGCGCTCGCGACCTCGCCGGCTCGGTGGCCGCCCATGCCGTCGGCGACCGCGAAGAGATGCAGACGGTCGTCGACGAGGACGGCGTCCTCGTTGGGCTTGCCCTGGCGGACTCGCCCGACGTCGGTGGCCGCCCCGGCCACGAGCCTCATGCCCCGACCTCGGCCACCGTCTGCCCGAACTGCACGCGGTCGCCGCGTCGCAGACGCGTCGCGACGTCGATGCGCTTGCCGTTGACGAACGTCCCGTTGCGCGAGCCGAGGTCCTCGACGTACGCGCGGCCGTCGCGCGTGAACACGCGCGCGTGCACCTGCGAGACGAACGTGTCGTCGGCCAGCACGACCTGGCACCCGCCGCCGCGACCGACGGTGATCTCGCCGTCGAGCGGGAACACCTCACCGGCGCGCGTCGCAGGTTCGAGGATGTGCAACACCGGTGCGCGCCGGCGTTCCTTGCGCGGCGGCTGGGCGCGCGCCGTCTCGGCCGGCTTGACCGGTGGCTCGACGACGACGCGGTCCGCGCGCAGCTCGGCGACGACGACTCGCACGACGCGGGCGAGGAAGAGGTAGAGGAGCGCGAGGAAGCAGAACTTCAGGACGGTGAGCAGGCTCTCGGTGCTCATACAAGTCCCGCTCTACGAGGCCTCGAACCGAATCTTCGCCGGTCCGACGCCGATCACGTCACCGTCCGCGAGCAGGCGCTCACCAACCGGCTCACCGTTGACCGTCGTGCCGTTGAGCGAGCCGAGGTCGTGGACGACGTAGCCCTCGATGTCCGCCCGGATCTCGGCGTGACGGCGCGAGACCTGCGGATCTGAGATCGGGACCGTGCAGTCCGAGAGGCGCCCGATGACGGCTGGTTCCTCGGACAGCGGGATGCGCCGCCCGTCCGGCAGCACCAGGGATCCGACCCGACCCTGCGGACCCTCCTTGATGACGGCGTGCACGTCCAGCTCGCCGCGCCGCAGGTGGTCGTCGACGACGAGGTCCACGTGGACGGGGCCGAGGAAGTGGTAACCCTCGTCGTGCGCGTGCTCGCGGGCGGCATCCTCGAGCTCGCGTGTGAGCGAGTCGGTGAACGATTCGAACTGGTCGTAGTCCTCGGGGGCGAGGTACACGGTCACGTCGTTGGGCGCGACGGTGCCGCGCACCCCGATCGTCCGGTTCGTGTCGAGCTCGCGGACCATGCGACGAGCGATCTCCACGGGCTGCAGGCCACTCCGGAACGCCTTGGCGAAGGTACCTTCCACGAGCCGTTCGAGCCGTCGCTCGAACCGCTGGAGTCCCATCGCGGGGGAGTGTACCGGCGCCCCGCCGCGGTCCCTGTGGCACGCCCGCCACCACGGTGAGCAGCGAGGAAGGCCCTTGCTAACCTCGTCGACCCGGTGCGTGGCGTCACGCGGTGACGTCCACGCGTGCCACGGGCGAGTGGCGGAATTGGCAGACGCGCAGGATTCAGGTTCCTGTGTCCGAAAGGATGTGGGGGTTCAAGTCCCCCCTCGCCCACACAGGGTTGCCGACACATCTCGGCGATTCCGTCGAATGCAACGCTGGTCGGCGCCCCAACCGACAACGCAGCCACCCGAACCCGACGCGAGGACGAGGATCACGGCTCTGCGTCCTCGCCCAGGGGTTCACCGGCGGGTCTGCATCTTCCACCCGCGCGCAGCCGGATCTCGCCGCGGCCGTCAGCGCGCGGGGCGCCGGAACCGGTGCCTGATGTGCGCGCCGAGGAATATGAAGGCGAGGAGGAAGATGATGACGCCGATCGCCAACAGGTACAGCAGTCCTTTGACGACCGCTCCGATGATGCCGAGCGCGATCGCGGCGATGATGATCAGGAGGAACAGGACCACGATCTCAACCTCCGTTACCGGCGGGCGAGCTTGCGTTCACCCGCGGCTCCCGGTGCGTAGGGCAGCGCGTAGTGCGCGAAGACAGCAGCCTCGTCTCCGGCCGGCAGTTCGCCGTCCATATCGATCGTGGGTGCGTCCTTCACCTGTTTCTTGTGGTAGGCGACGCGAATCCACCCGGGCCCCACGCTCGTGCCCGCGAGCGGCACGAACGCCAGACGGTGGCGGCCGATCATGCCGACCTTCACGGTCGCGAACGCCGGTTCGTCGGTAGTGGTGTCGACATAGACCGCTTCGAGCTCACCGATCTTGTGACCGTCGGGATCGAGCACGTCGCGGTCGCGCCAATCACGGATGTTCTCGGCCTCGAACAACGTGGTGCCTCCGGTGTGGCTGTGGCATCCACTCTTCGCAAGCGCACCTACCCAGCGGCACGCCGCGCGACACGAACCGTCCGCCCGCGCCAGCGGCCGGCGCCCAGGACCCGGCCGGGATCACGCGCTGTCGGCCAGGGATTCTCGGTGTAGCGGCTCGGGTAACGAGCGCACACGCCGAATCGAGCCGCGGGAGACGACAGCCATGCCTGACCAACGCGACGAAGTGACGTACGGCGAGACGCGGGTCGAGCGCGGGAGCGGTGGTGAGACCCATCAGGTCGCCGGTGACGATCGCCCGCGGCTGACCACGCAGCAGGGCGTACCGGTCGCTGATGACCAGAACACCCTCCGGGTCGGCGAGCGCGGTCCGGATGCGCTCGAGGACTTCCACTTTCGCGAGAAGTTGTTCCACTTCGATCACGAGCGCATCCCGGAGCGTGTCGTGCACGCACGCGGGTTCGGCGCGCACGGTTACTTCGAGAACTACGAGTCGCTGGCCGACATCACGCGCGCCGACCCGTTCCAGGAGGCAGGGTTGCGCACGTCGGCGTTCGTGCGGTTCTCGACCGTCGCCGGGAACAAGGGCTCGTCGGACCTCGCGCGCGACGTACGCGGCTTCGCGGTGAAGCTCTACACGCGCGAGGGGAACTGGGACATCGTCGGCAACAACATCCCGATCTTCTTCATCCAAGACGCGATGAAGTTCCCCGACCTCGTCCACGCCGCCAAGCAGGAGCCGGATCGCGGCTTCCCGCAGGCGCAGACCGCCCACGACAACTTCTGGGACTTCGCGTCGCTCATGCCCGAGTCGACGGCGATGCTCATGTGGATCATGTCGGATCGTGCGATCCCGAGGTCGTTCCGATTCATGGAGGGCTTCGGCGTCCACACGTTCCGGTTCGTCAACGCGCAGGGCACCGCGACGTTCGTGAAGTTCCATTGGAAGCCCAAGCTCGGTCTCCAGTCGGTCGCATGGAACGAGGCCGTGAAGATCAACGGCGCCGACCCCGACTTCCACCGGCGCGACCTGTGGGACGCGATCCGGTCGGGCGCGTATCCCGAATGGGAGCTCGGCCTGCAGCTCTTCGACGACGACTTCGCGGAACGGTTCGAGTTCGACGTGCTCGACGCGACGAAGATCATTCCCGAGGAGCAGGTACCGGTCCGGCGCGTCGGTCGGCTCGTCCTCGACCGCGTCGTCGACAACTTCTTCGCGGAGACCGAGCAGGTCGCGTTCTGCACCCAGAACGTGATCCCGGGCGTCGACTTCACGAACGACCCCCTGCTGCAAGGACGTAACTTCTCGTACCTCGACACGCAGCTCAAGCGTCTCGGCAGCCCGAACTTCATGCACCTGCCCGTCAACGCGCCGAAGTGCCCGTTCGCCACGCTGCAACAGGACGGGCACATGACGACCGTGAACCCGACGCGCCGGGCGAACTACGAGCCGAACTCGTGGGCGGGCGAGGAGGGCGGCCCGCGGGAGGACCCGATCTCCGGTTACCGGACCTGCCCGTCCGTCGAGCGCGGCGAGAAGCGACGGCTCCGTCCCGAGAGCTTCGCCGACCACTACAGCCAGGCCCGCCAGTTCTACACGAGTCAGACCCCGATCGAGCAGAGGCACATCGTCGACGCGTTCGTGTTCGAGTTGAGCAAGGTGGAGACGTCGGCCATTCGGCATCGGATGGTCGCGAACCTCCGCAACGTCGACGAGAAGCTCGCGACCGCGATCGCGGACGGTCTCGGGCTCGCCGAGCTGCCGAAACGGTCGTCGCCGGCACGCGAGCCGATCATGGACCTGCCTGGGTCGCCGCCGCTCAGCATCGTGGGCAACGGGCCCGAGTCGTTCACGGGTCGCAAGGTCGGCGCGCTCGTGAGCGACGGGGTCGACGACGCGCTCCTCGGAGCGCTCGTCGAAGCCGTGGAACAGGAAGGCGCCACGCTCGAGCTCGTCGCGCCGAAGGTCGAAGGTTTCACGACCAGTGACGGGAAGCGCCTCCCCGCGAAGCAGAACATCGACGGCGGACCGTCGGTCCTCTACGACGCGGTCGCCGTCCTGGTCTCGCGAGATGGCGCCGATCAGCTTGCGGGCGACGCGACGTCGAAGGACTTCCTGTCGGACGCGTTCGCGCACTGCAAGTTCATCGGCTACGCGCCGGACGCGGCGCCGTTGCTCGTCGCCGCGGGCGTGGATCCGGCGGCGGACGACGGAATCGTCGCGCTCGACGGCCCTGGCCGTGCTCCGTCGTTCGTTGCGCGGTGTCGGCAGCTTCGCTACTGGGACCGCGAGGGGCTGGTCGACCAGCCCTGAGGTGAGCCGCGGTACCCCGGCGCGTCGGACCGCCGCGGTTCGCGCGGCCGATCCGTGGGCAGGTTCACGCGTACGCGATGAGCAACGACCGACGACGGAGGTACGACGTGCCGAGCAAGGACACCGGCCCTGAGGCCGGCGCCAAAGGGATCGTGGAAGACGTCAAGGGCCGGGCGAAAGAAGCGGCGGGCACGCTGACCGGCAACGACAGGCTGAAGAACGAAGGCAGCGCGCAGCAGGAGAAGGCGGCCGCCGAACGCGAGGTGGCGAGCAAGGAGGCCGCCGCCGAGAAGGCCCGTGCCAAGGCGGAGGCCAAGGAAGCGGAGCAGCGCGCCAACCAGTAGCGCGCGCAGTGCCGAGCGGTTCGGCGTTCGGGTGCACCGCGTGGGTCGCCGCGACGTGCCGTGACCGCACCTTCCGGCCGGGCAACGGCCGACTTGCTGGTGAACGTGATACACGACTGGCCGGATGACGCGCTCCGCCTTCTCGGCTCGGTCGCGTCTCGCCCAGTGGCGCGCTCGCCGGGCGCGCGGGTCGTCGGATCGTCGACGCCGCGCGGACGCGCGCTGGGAACTGGCGACGGGGAGCGTGGGGAACGGCGCCACCGGCTGTGCCCGAACTTGGGCCGTGGCCAGGCGCGACGGCTTGCGTGCGCACTCCACTCACCACGCGACCGCTTGCCGACATCTCGGCGATCCCGTCGACGCAACGCCTGACCGAGCGGCGAACGCGCGGGATGGGCCGCGTCAGCGCGGTGCGGTCGACGCGACCGGCACGACGGCCACGGGAAGGGCGCCCATCCTCGGGATGCCGGTGTACCGGTCGTACTCGACGTCGTTGCGGAACAGGCGGTTGGTGTTCCCGCCGTCCACGCGCGGGTCCTCGTCGTCACCGGGGTTGCCGCCGAAGTTGTGACTGATCGAGACCACGCCGGGGCGCAGGTCGGCGTCGGCCTGGGCGACGCTCGCGATGGCATCGTACTCGGACCGGATCTCCACCACCTGACCGGCCCGGATGCCGAGGCGGGACAGATC
>Ga0070741_10019020_pt1 | contig 11023 bp, 9 predicted proteins | sample Coa_R1_4_FD_66440 | JGI IMG/M metagenome (GOLD analysis project Ga0070741, IMG submission 66440) | Surface soil microbial communities from Centralia Pennsylvania, which are recovering from an underground coalmine fire - Coalmine... | ecosystem: Environmental > Terrestrial > Soil > Unclassified ...
AATTTCATGTGTCATTCTGAGGAGCGAAGCGACGAAGAATCTCAAATTTTGAACGAAAAAAACGAGATTCTTCGCTCCCGTTGGTCGCTCAGAATGACATGAGACGAATTTGCATACAGATCCTAAGGTAAAAACACACAGATTGTTTTTCCTTTGAATACTTAGCGTCCTTCGTGTTTAATCTTTTCCTCGAGACAAAAACAATGAACTTTCCTCGCTCCGGCGGCATCATCCTCCATCCTTCCAGCCTGCCCGGGCCGTACGGTATCGGCGACCTCGGCCCGCAAGCCTATCGGTTTGTAGATTGGCTCGCCGCATCCGGCATCAAACTTTGGCAGGTTCTGCCGCTCGGTCCCACCGGATACGGCGATTCGCCGTATCAATGTTTTTCGGCCTTCGCGGGAAATCCGTATTTGATCAGCCCGGATCTTCTTTTGCGCGACAGACTCTTGACCGAATCCGATCTGGCCGACATGCCGGACTTCAACGCTTCTCGCGTGGACTTCGGCCGTTTGATTCCGTGGAAGCTTTCGCTTTTGTCCCGCGCCTTTGACCGTTATCAGTCCAGCGCTGAAGTTTTCCAAAAAGAATTTGATTACTTCTGCGCGGAGAACGCCTCGTGGCTGGATGATTACGCCCTCTTCATGGCGCTAAAGGAATCTCACGGCGGCGGATCGTGGAATGGCTGGCCTCATCCGCTCAAGGTCCGGGAACAGGACGCGTTGGGCGAGGCGCGTAAAACGCTCGCGAAAGAGGTCCTGCGCTTCACGTTTTATCAGTTCATTTTTTATCGTCAGTGGTTTGACGTTCGCAAGTATGCCAATCAAAAAGGGATTCAAATCATCGGCGACATTCCCATCTTCGTCGCGTACGACAGCGCCGACGTGTGGGCCAATCCCGAATTATTTTTTCTTGATGAACAGGGCAATCCCACCGTCGTGGCGGGCGTGCCGCCCGATCTCTTTTCACCCACCGGCCAATTGTGGGGCAACCCATTGTATCGCTGGGACATGCACAAAGAGACCGGTTACGCGTGGTGGATTCAGCGCGTCAAATCCACATTGAAGTTGTTCGATATTCTGCGTCTCGACCATTTCCGTGGCTTTGCCGGTTATTATGAAATTCCCGCCTCGGCCAAGACCGCCGAACACGGACGCTGGGTGCCCGGCCCGGGCGCGGACTTGTTCCGCGCCATTGATTCGCGTTTGAGCGACGGACTCGCCACTGCCGAGATCAAACTGCCGATCATCGCTGAAGATTTGGGCGTGATCACGCCGGATGTGATTGAACTGCGCGATGGATTCCAATTGCCGGGTATGAAAATTTTGCAATTCGGTTTCACGGGTCCGGATAACCCCTTCCTGCCGCACAATTACATTCCCAATTGCGTGGCCTACACCGGCACGCACGACAACGACACGGCGCGCGGCTGGTTTGCCTCCGCGCCGAAAGCCGAGCGCGAGTTTGCCCTGCGCTATCTCCACACCGACGGTCACGACTTTGCCTGGGATTTGATTCGCTCGATTTGGTCTTCTGTGGCGATGTTCGCCATCGCGCCCATACAGGATGTGCTGAATCTGGGCGGGGAGGCGCGCATGAACTTTCCCAGCACACTGGGCGGCAATTGGGAATGGCGGATGCGGGAAAGCGATATGAATGATTCGCTGGCAGAGAGATTGCGCGAGTTGAATTATGTGTATAGGAGATAAACAAAGTCCCGGCTTATAAGTCGGGATTTTGTTCTGTGTTGAGAATCGTTATTTCAACTTCGCCAAAATCGCATTCCAGTCTTTGCCGTTGGGCATGATGAAGAGGCATTTGCCTTTGCTGAGTTCTGCCCATCTTTCGCCGATCATGCGCTTTTCCTTTGAATCGTCATTGCTCCAAAGATGCTCGCCTTTGTATTCGACGACGAGAAATTTCCCATCGGTGAGTTCGCAGACGAAGTCGGGATAGAACTTGTCGGTTGAGGTTTGGAGCCAGAAGGAGAATTGGGGATGCCCTTCGAGGTTGCGGACCCAGCGTTTGACTTTGGGATGGGCATCCAACAGTTGGGCGCAATCGAATTCTTCGATGTTGGGTTTCAGGTCGCCGACAACTTGATAATAATGCTTTTTGAAGCCGTGCTGGTAAATTGTATTGTTGGCGGGGTACGGATAATCTTCGGGATCGAAGGTGAAACACATTTCCGGCGTGACAACGAGTTCGTAATCCTTTGTCGAGAATAGAAAATCCTGAAAGGCTTTTGTTTCGGCTTGCGCCTGATAGAACTCGATTTTCCTGCGGGCGGCTTCGCGCAGACGGTATTTTTCGCGCCAGAGTTCCTCGAACGTCCAGCGGCGGTTTTCGAGCAGGCGTTCCACCATGCCGAGCAGGAAAACGAGTGATTCGCTTTGCGGAATGGAGCGGTGCGGAATGCTTCGATCCAGCCAGTTTGCCAGCGCCTGCTTGGTCACTTTTTGGTCGGCGGCGATGAGGTAAGCCTGCGACTGCGCCTCGCGGATGAAATTGGTCTTGAGTTTGCCCGCCTCACTCACGTCAATCTCCACCGTGATGGCATCGGGCGAGTCTTTGGGGAATTCATCTTCGGAAAGGTATGGATCGCATTTGGCGAGCGCGACGGGGCTTTCCAGAAAGAAACTTTCGTCGAAGGGTTCGAGTAGTCTGCCTTGTTTCACCGCCAGGACGGGAATCGAGAACGGTGTTTGCCTGATTGCCTGCCGCGCTTCGTCTTCTTCGGCGGGGATGTTGAACAGCGGCGCGTTTTCGATGAGCCAGGGCTGGCTGGTTGTGGAGCGGACCAGGTCTTTGACCTCCTGCCGCTCGAAGCCGTTATGAATGAGGGCGTCCTGCAGGGCTTTGGCGGTTTCGCCGAATTTCAGCGAGGAGATGTAAGCGTAGGCGTAATTGAGTTCGTGATTCTGTTTCTTCGTCACATTCGGCAGACGCAGGACGCGTCCCAGGATTTGCTCGACGGCGGTCGCGGACGACATTTCAGCAACACTGCAAAGAACGTAAGCGAAGGAACAATCCCAACCCTCTCGTAGGGCTTGCTTGGTAATGATGTAGCGCACGGAACAATCTTCGGCAAATAAATCCATGCCTTCGATTTCGTATTCTTCTCCCGTCGCTTTCTTGATTTGCTCTTCGGGGATTTGATTGTCTTTGACCAGACACTCCCTGACCATGTCCACCGTGATGGACGGTTTGCCTTTGTAGGTGGGCTGCGCCTGCAAGAGCAAAATGGGACGGATGTATTCGCCCGTTTGGGCGCGTTCCGCCCGCGCCAGGGCTTCCAGTTCGTTGCGTTTTCCCACCGCCTGGGCGATTGCGGCGCGCCAATCCTGCTGGGCTTCGAGGTAGATGGGCAGTTTGATCATCCCTTCCGCTTTGAGTTCCGCCGCGGAGACGGTGTGCAGGACGTTGCTGGGGTGTCCCTCTTTGGCGGGCGTGGCGGTGAACTCGATGATGCAGGAGGGGGAGAAGCGCGCCAGCGTGGTGAACGAAAGGTCGGTGCGGGCGTTGTGCGCTTCGTCCACGATGACGATGGGACGGCGCAGGGCGAAGACGTTGGCGAGGGAAATGATCGGCTTGCCGTCGGCGTGTTTATCGAGAGCAGCCAAAAGTCGAGGTTGAAGCGTGGATGGAAAATGTCCCATGAGCGAGCCGTTCTGCTCATAAAATTTCCGGTTCGCCGTATCCTCCACGCGGACGGCTTGCATGGTGGAGACAACGACGGTTACTCCGTTCATCTGTGCGGGCTGGACGGAGAGCGCTTCGCTCATGTCCAATACTGTCACCGTTCCCCCGATGGTTTCCAGCGCCTGACGGTAGGGATGTTTTCTGTTCTTCAACGCGGCGAGGGTTTGATTCAAGATGGCATTGGAGGGAACCAGCCAGACGACGAGCGGCGTGTCGGTTTGCAGGTATTCGCGCGCCGCGATTTCGACCGAGTGCGCGGCGACCAGCGTCTTGCCGCCGCCGGTGGGCAGGCGCAGACAGACGTAGGGCAGGTCGGGCAGTTCGGGCGCGGGGATGTACGGCACGCTCAAGCCGAATTTCTCGATGGTGATTTCGGCGAAGGCGAGATGCGGCTTTTTGTATTTCACACAGGCGCGGAAGAAATCGCGCAGGCTGGCGAGGGTGCGGAGTTGAAAGTCTTTGAGCTGCATGTTATTCCGCTTCCTTCAACGCGCGTTCGAGCAAATCACCGACCTTGAGTTCGTTTGCCCATTTGCGCAAATATGCGAGGTCGAGTTCGCCGGCGCGGACCTTCAGCACGCCGAGGATGTCGCGCCACTGACGGTCGGAGACTTCGCCGCCCATGCGGTACCATTCAAGTTTGGAGAGAATGATGTCTTCCGGGCTGGCAAACTTCGCGCCGATTTCCGTCTCGAAGGTGAAGGTTTGCCTTTGGGCGCGGGCAAATTGCGATTCCAGGAAGGGACGCGGGCGCGGGATGAACACATCCACCTTGAACATGGTTTCGCGGTGAATGATGTTGAAACTGGAACGCCGCTGAATGGCTTCTGCAATCATTTCATCGTCCACGTAGAATTCATCCTGCAAAGCCGCGACGAACGGTTGAAGGTGTTCGGCGCGCATTTCTGCGACGATGTCCGAATCCTGGGTAGTGCGCACCATTCCATAGAGCGTGCTGGCAAGCGATCCGCCGATCAGATAAGGGATGCCCAGTTTTTCAAAGACGTCCGTTACTTTCAGCGTGACTTCGACGGGTTCATTTTGCATGGCTGGCTTCCCTATGAGTTCCGTAGACCTTGCGCGTCAATTCCTCTCCAAGCAGCAGACACGCCAGTTTGAAACGCAACTCGTCTTCACTGGCATTCGGGAACCTTGCCTGCAACCCTGTCCAAGCCAGCAGGCGCGCGGAGGCGTTGAGCTGCGCCAGCATATTCATCTTGCGCGTGGGGCTTGCCTGCCGCCACAACCGGATTTGCAGGGCTTCCATTTTGGGGTGGGTGTCGGGAAATAGGGCGCTCATGATTTCTCCTGTCGAGACCGGACAGGTCTTAACTCACTTTGATTTCATACGGCACCTGCCTGAAGGTGACGTTCAAACTGCGGAGCGTGTTTTCGCCCAGCAGACAGCCGTTTCCGTAAATGACCTTCGCGCCGTCGTGCGGGGGCAGGGATTCCAGCAATGCCCGCGTCAGCACATTGCCGCCATTGCGGGATTTGTCCTTCATCACGCCGTTGTAGAGCAGATAGACCGCCACGCCGTTGTGAACGCCGAGCAAAGGCGATTTCTCCCCTCTCCCTTTGGGAGAGGGGCTGGGGGTGAGGGGCTGCCCCGTCTCCACAAAATAGACGTGCCGCGCCAAATCCTCGAAGGTGACTTCGCGCCGAATCTGCCCGGCGGCGTCGAAGAGCGTTTCGCCGAGCGTGCAGTAGCGGAAGCCGCCGCCCAAGCCTTCCTCTTTCTTTTTGTTTCCTTTTTGGTCTGTCCACTCGTAGCCTTGGATGACGCGCCTCAGCCGTTCGGCGGTAATGTTCCGGCAGATGTTTTCGTCCATCTCGACCAGAATGAAGCGGCGGTTGCCGCCGTCTTCCTTGTTCATTTTCAAAACGGCGTGACCTGTCGTGCCGCTGCCCGCGAAGGAATCAAGAATCAGGTCGTCTGTATTGGTGGCAAGTTGTATGATTCGTTGAATTAATCGAGCAGGCTTTGGCGTCTCGAATACAGCGCCTTCGCCAAAAATATCTTTAACTTCTTTGGTCGCCTCTTGATTGTGTCCTACGTCTGAATTTGTCCACCAAGTCCAAGCGGTTGTTCCCTGTGTTTCGGATAAAAACAATTTCATTCTTGGGCGAGAGTCGCCATTCTTTCCAAACCAAATTCGATTATCGGCTACTAACTTTTTGAACGACTCTTCGGTCATTGTCCAACATCTTCCTGTTGGCGGGCGATACTTTTTTCCAGTTGGTGTCCTTAATTCATAAAATTGATTTTCGGTTGCGTGTCCAACTTGACCAGTAATATCTCTTGACGCCCACGGTCCTCGGGGATCGTTGTCGGGATTCTTGTATGCCGAAGTTCGAAGGGTTGATAAAGGAATGCGGTTGATACTCCTTTTTGCCTGCTCTAAATTTTTTGCGTAAACAAGGATGTAATCATGAGCGGCACCTAAAGGCAGGCGGGCTTCGGGTGAAGTGCGTTTTTGCCAAACAATGGTCGCAAGAAAATTGTTTCGTCCAAAAGTCTCGTCTAGCAATATCCTGGCGTCATGGACTTCATTGTCATCAATGCTCATCCATAATGTTCCATCATCCGATAAAAGTTCATGCAAAAGTGTAAGTCGAGGATACATCATGCACAGCCACTTGTCATGGCGGGAAAGGTCTTCAGCTTCACCTCCTACTATCTTGCCAAGCCACTCCCGCATTTCAGGGCTGTTTACTTTATCATCATATATCCAACTCTCTTCACCCGTGTTGTAGGGCGGGTCAATGTAGATGCACTTGACCTGTCCCGCGTAGTGGGGGAGCAGGGCTTTGAGGGCGAGCAGGTTGTCGCCCTGTACAAGTAAATTATCGTTCAGACCCGACAGGTCTCCAAGACCTGTCGGGTCTTTTTGAACAACGGATAATTTCTCATCGCATTTGAGCAGGTGAAAAGGCACTTCCTTGTGATGGTTGACGACGGCGTCTTTGCCGATCCAATGGAGGGTGGGCATTAAGGTCTCCCGAATGATCTGCGGTGAATTCTACAACAAAACGGCATATAACTGCTCACTGATTACTGATTACTGATTTGTCCCTCTCCGTCAAATTGACCACAATCGCTTTGCTGGCCCTGACCAAATTCTGCGGCGTGATCATGATCTCATTGCCCCATTCCCCCGCGCCCACGCCGAGAATCGGTTCATTCATCAGCGAGGCTTCGAGAAACGAGCGGAAGCCATCGGGTTGCCAGCAAAACGGCGGGATGGAGCCGATCACATAGCCGGTCGTCTCTTGCACCACGTCCGGCGCGGCCATTTGAATGTTGCGCGAGCCGATGGCTTTTTTGAGATTGCCGGAGACGGCGTTCTGGTCTCCGCCCAGCATGACCAGCACGCGCTCGCCCGTGTCCACTTGAAAGATCAGGGTCTTGACGGCCTGGCGTTCAGGGAAGCCCAGCACGCGCGCTACATTCGCCGCGCCCTTTTCGGTCTCGGGCGGGAAGGTCCGCGCTTCGTAAGGGATGTTCCGTTCGTCGAGGTAGAGGTGGGAGGGGAGTTTCATAGTTTCATGGTTTGGTAGTTTCGTAGTTGACTGGTTCCATGTTGTTGCGAGGGCGGTGGTTGAGTAGGCGGTGTTCTTCCGCCGTATCGAAACCCGCCCGAAGCAATCCCCTCTCATGCCATGGAGATTGCTTCGCTCGGTCTCGATACGCCGCTTCGCGGCTACTCGACCATCGCTCGCAACGACGTTTATTTCCGGGTTGACAAATATATCCCAAACAAAATCAACACTCCTCCGATAAGAGTTGCGATGGATGGAGCTTCCTGCAAAATGAAAAACGCCAGAATCGCCGAGCCGATCGGTTCGCCCAGAGTCGTGATGGCGACGAAAGACGCGGGCAGGTGCGCCAGAGCCCAATTGTACGTCGAATGCCCGATCAATTGCGGCGCGAGCGCCAGTAACAAAATCCAGACATACGTGAGCGGTTGATAACCCGTCGGCCTTTCGCCAGCCGCGAACATAATGGTCAGCAGTCCAATCGCGGCGGTGGAATAAACGACAAAGATATAAGGAATCAGCGAAATTTTCATCCGCAGTTTTCTGCCGATCATCAAATATCCCGCCACGGCCAACGCGCCGGCCAGCGCCAGCAAGTTGCCGAGCATGGCGCGTCCGTGCAGGGCTTGCGAAAACGAATCGCAGACAAGTCCATTGGTCCATGAACATGAATCAGACAGGCCGATGATCATCCCGCCCAATAACGCGACGGCCATCCCGATCAAAACCGGACGAGTGAGCGGCTCGTGCAAAAACAGCGGCGACATCAATGCCACCCACAGCGGTCCCGTGCTGACGAAGACCACCGAGCTGGCGACGGTTGTGTATTCGAGCGACGATATCCACGCGGCGAAGTGAATGGACAAAAAGAGACCGGAGAGAAGTCCAAGCAAAACGTCGCGGCGGGAGAGTGAAAGCAATTCAGCGCGGTGACGTGTCCACGCGAGGGGGGCAAGGGCGATGGATGCAAACGTCAGACGAAGCGCGGCAATGACGAGCGACGGCGCGTCGCGTTGCGCGAACTTGATGAAGATGGAGGCCGTCGAAACGGCGAGAATGGCAATGAACAGGGCGATGGGGATCAGGGCGCGCGGATTGATCTGATTACTCTTCGAGTACGATGTCAACGGTGGCCGGCCTCGGGTCCAGAAAGATGCGGAAAGTATACTGTATCCCTGCATGGGACGCGGATAGACGCGGAGAACGCGGATTTAATCCGATTATTTCCGCATCAATCCGCGCTTGTCCGCGTCCCACAGCATAATTTTGTGTAAGCGTTTCCTAAGCGTTTGTCCAATCTGCTTGACATGCACTTGTGCGTGGACTACAATTTTGACGATAATTGTCATAAAAATCTAGGTAGTCAAGACCACCTCAAAGGAGAGGATCATGGCATTTGAACTTCCAAAACTTCCGTATGCTGTTGACGCGTTGGAGCCTTACATTGACGCGCAAACGATGACCATTCATCACGACAAACATCATCAGGCTTATATCACAAACTTGAATGGCGCCATCGAGAAACATCCTGAACTCGGCAAAAAGTCACTTGAAGACTTGTTGAAGGATTTGAACGCAGTGCCCGAAGACGTCCGCATCGCTGTGCGCAATCACGGCGGCGGGACGTGGAATCATTCCATGTTCTGGGAGATCATGGCTCCCAAGGCGGGCGGCGGGCCAAAAGGCGAATTGGCGAAAGCCATTGATTCGGCGTTCAAATCGTTCGATGCTTTCAAGGCCGAATTCGAGAAAGCCGCCAATGGCCGCTTCGGATCAGGCTGGGCCTGGCTCGTGAAGAAAGGCAGTGGGCTGGCTGTGGTCTCAACGGCCAATCAGGACAACCCGCTGTCCGATGGCTCGACGCCGATCATGGGCATTGATGTTTGGGAACATGCGTATTACCTGAAATATCAGAACCGCCGCGCAGAGTATGTGACCAATTGGTGGAACGTCGTCAACTGGGACGCGGTGGCAAGCCGTTTCGCGGCGAAGTAGTTTCTGGTCATGTTGAGAAGGAGAAAGAGAAATCTTTCTCCTTTTTGTTTCTTGATTGCTTAACTCAAAAACACGATGTCATTCTGAGCGACCGCTTCGACTGTGCTCAGCGCAGCCTCCGGGAGCGAAGAATGACACGCGACGAGCTCAGGGCGGCATGCCTTATTCGTCAGCCTTGCGGGGAAATGGAAGCGGGATATAATAGGCGCGTGGTTGGTTAATTTTTCAAAGGAGAAAACTCATGACTCATATCATCACCAGTTTATGTGTGCGTGATCGCGGTTGTATCGAAGTCTGCCCGGTGGAGTGCATGGTGCCCGGTCAACCGATTAACGAATGGCCGTGGATTTACATTGACCCCGATACCTGCATTGACTGCGGCGCGTGCGTCCCGGAATGTCCCTATGCGGCCATCTTCCCCGAAGACGAAGTGCCCTCGGCTTACACCGCCAAAGGCGGCGAGTACATCAGCAGGGTCGGACTCACCGGTCACTTCGAGGGCACGAACCATTTTGGAAACAAGATCTCACTGGACACCTGTAAACAACTCGCGGCTGGCGAAGTTGTTGACTTGACCCAGGACATCAAGCCCAATTATGATTTCTTCAAGAGCGGCCCTGGTTACAGCGCGAAAGACAACGATAACGGCATGTAGTTTCCTTTGAGATAAAACAGCCCGCTCATCTGAGCGGGCTGTTTATTTAATTCGCGCTGAGCGGAAGTTGAAGAGCGCTTTGGCGATGTGACCCTGTAGCGTCGTTCCGTTCGACGCGAGGATGTTCATGGTTTGATCGCCGCCTGAATCAATTGCCGCCCAATGGATTGCGCCATCAGCGGGCGATCTCCTTCGATGAGGACGACGACGGTCAATGGCAGGCCCTGCCAGTTTGGCAGCGTCCCGGCCAGATACCATGTAACCGGCTCTTTATTCGACCCGGCGTTGCCGATCCATTCCCAATAAAGCTGATCTTCCACTTTGAGCGTTTGCGCAACTAGGCTGATGTTGTCTGCGGCAAAGACATCCACCGGCGCGCTGAGAGATGGAAGCACGACCCAGCCTTGTTGTGGCGTGTTGACGGCCAGCGCGATGCGCGGGGCGGGGCGCGTGCCATTGTTGCTGAGCGTCGCCGCCGCCAGCGTCATTTGAAGCGGCGTAACGCGCAGATTTTCAATCTCGCCATCTGCGCTCGGTTGTGCGACAGGCATTTGCACGTGCGGCGCGCTGTAAAAACCAAGACTCTTGTACAAACTTTTCACCTGGCTGGCCGGTTCATCTGTTTCGCCAACTGCATGGTAGAAGGGCGTGACGGCCGTTCCAGGCGGATACAGTCCCTGCGCGGCGCGGTTGATCAGCGGGGCTTCCTTGTCCGTGGCCAATGCCTGACCAAGTTGTGCAAGTTTGTTTGGGTCGTAACCTGGATGTGAAGCCATGATAAGGATTTCCCCGGACTTTGCGTTGATCATAACAACGGCGCCTTTGGATCTGTTGAAGAGGAAGTCGGCTTTCTTCTGCAGTTTCAGATCGAGGCTCAGCCTCACATCCAGACCTGGAGGCGGCGTGCCGTAAAGCAAGTGATCCCACCAGATAAGGCTGGCCGGATTTCCCTGCAAGCCGCGTAAGTAATTATCAAGTGAGGCTTCCAACCCCGCCTGACCATACGTGGGATTGGTGTAACCGGTGAGCGGGGCAAGATCAGGATAAAGATAAACGCGCTGATATGAACCGCTTTTTCCCTCTGTGGCGTTGATGGGTTGATTGTCTCTATCCAGCAGGGAGCCGCGCAAA
>Ga0070741_10019021_pt1 | contig 11022 bp, 12 predicted proteins | sample Coa_R1_4_FD_66440 | JGI IMG/M metagenome (GOLD analysis project Ga0070741, IMG submission 66440) | Surface soil microbial communities from Centralia Pennsylvania, which are recovering from an underground coalmine fire - Coalmine... | ecosystem: Environmental > Terrestrial > Soil > Unclassified ...
CGCGCGAGCGGGTGATGCGTGTCGAGCGGCAGCCTCGGCGCCTCGACGTGCAGCCAGTACGGGATGCGGCGAACGTCGCTGCCGCGCGTGAGCACGACGAAGCCCGTGGCGTCCCCTTCCGCCGCGCCCGCCGACACGGTCACCGTCACGCCGAGGCCCGACCCGGCGGTCGCGCTCGGAGCCGACAGCGAGAGCGACGCGCCGGCGACGCTCGTCTGCGGCGCGAACGTCGCCGTCCACGGCGCGGGGCCGCCGCCCGCGTCGACGAGCGCGAGCTGCTTCGTCGCGGTCGCGCCGCGCTTGACGAGCCCGAATGCGATGCTCGTCGGATCCGTGAAGAGAAGCGGCGCGTCGGCGCGCGGCAGATCGATGCGGCCGCCGCCCTCGCGCAGCACCGACACCTCGCCGGCGCCGCCCGGCGGGTGGACCGGATCGCCCGTCGACTCGAGCGCCGACTTGATCTCCGCCACCGTCCACCCCGGATGGCGCTGCTTCAGCACCGCCGCTGCGCCGGCGACGTGCGGCGTCGCCATGCTCGTGCCGCTCAGCGTCGTCCACTGGTCGCCCGGGAACGAGGAGAGGATGTCGACGCCCGGCGCGGTGACGTCGGGCTTCAGCTGGAGCGAGCGCGGCGTCGGCCCGATCGACGAGAAGTCGGCGATCGTGTCCGGCGGACTGTCGACCGTCGACGCGGCGACGCTGATCCCGAGTGGCGCGGTCCCCGGCGAGTCGACGCCGCCGCGGCCGGCGAGGACGTCCCCTCCCGGGACGCCGTCGTTCCCGGCTGCGACGACGGGGACGACGCCGGCGTCGGCGGCGCCGTCGATCGCGGCGACGACGATGTCGCGCGACGGCTCGATCTCCGGCTCGCCGAGCGACAGGTTGATCACGTCCATGCCGTCCTTGACCGCGGCCTCGATGCCCGCGGCGATCTCGGGCGAGTTGCCGTCCAGGCCGAAGCCGCTCGTCGGCACGGTCAGCACCTTGTAGTTGCCGAGATACGCGGCAGGCGCGACGCCCGAGAGACGGGGCTTGCCGTCCTCGCTCGAGGCGAGTGTGTTGTAGTCGCCGGCCGCGATGCCCGCGACGTGCGTCGCGTGGTCGGAATTGACGGGGTCGAACGGTGTCGTCGCGTAGCGCCAGTGATTCGATGCGGGCGAGAACGCGCGGGCGACGATCACCTTCGGCGTCGTGAACGCCGTGTTCCCCTTCGGGAAGCCCGCGGGATACGTGAAGCCCGTCGGGTCGAAGTACGTGTGGCGCTGGTCGAGGCCGTCGTCGATGATCCCGATCTTCATCCCCTGGCCGGCGGTCGCGAGCGTCGAGCCCCACACGGCCGGCGCGCCGATCAGCTGGAGCGGCGGGCTCGCCAGCTCGCGGTACGTGACGCTCGGCCACACCGTCGCGCCGGGCAGCGCCGAGAGCGTGTGCAGCTGCGAGCGGGGGAGGGAGACGGCCATGCCGTCGAGGACGACGCCGTAGTGCCAGCGCACCGACGACTGCGGGATCGCGGTGTGGATGCGGCCGGCGAGCGTTCGCTGCGCCGCCGCCAGCGTGCGCAGGTACGAGACGCTGGCGACCGCGCGGACGTTCAGACGGCGGTGCGAGGTCGTCGCGGCGGCGAGCGCGCGGTCGGCGAGGATCGCGCGCGCGAGCGGCGGCCGGGGCAGCGTGACGACGACCTCGACGGTCGGATCGGCGGCGGCTCCTGACGGCGTCGCCGCCCCGGCTCCGGCGGAGACGAGAAGGGCGAGCGACCCCAGGAGTGCCGCGAGAACGAGGGCGAAGCGGCGCAGGTGCGACACGGTAGCGGCGCGCACCGTCCGTCGGGGCGCGGGGAAGAGGCGAGCGCCTGCGACCGTCAGGTGGACAGAGTGGCAGGCGCGAGTCAGGAGGCAACGATGGCGGGGAAGGCGAAGCGGTTCGTCGCCGTCGCGTTGGTCGTCGGCGTCGTGTCGATTCCGATCGCGGCAACGAGCGGCGCTGCGCACGCGGCGAACGGCGAGTGCAAGTACGGGCAGAAGAGCGACGGCAGCTGCTGGGACCCGCCGGCCGAGCCGACACCGACGCCGACGCCCCGGGTCCCGGGTAGCGGCGGCAGCGGCCAGGGCGGCACGTAAGCCGCGGCCGGCGCGTCGGCATCGACCCAGCGAGGCTTGGCTAGGATGCGCTTCCGCGCGGATGTGGCGGAATTGGTAGACGCGCACGGTTCAGGTCCGTGTGGGGGAAACCCCGTGGAGGTTCAAGTCCTCTCATCCGCATAGCCGACTGTGCCGACCGCCCGAGGGACGACCCGGGTCGTGCCTCGTCATCGGCGCCGGTCGTTCCGCGGCGACGGGAAGTGCGGGATCATGCGGGTGATGAGGCTCCTGGCGGTTCTCCTCGCGGTGCTCACGCCCGCCGCGGCCGGCGCTCGTCTGCCGACGCAGACCGAGGCGCGCCTGATCCGCGCCGGGCTCCCCGCATACGCCCGGCGGATCCCGAAGCGCTGCGTGCACCTCGACATCCGCGTCGCGAACGACGGACGGTACGCGAAGGTCGCGCCGTTCTTCCTCGTCGCGACTCAGCCGTCGTGCGTGAAGTACGCGTTCGACGGCTACTGGCTGCTGCAGAGGGCGCCTCGCTGGCGTCTCATCTACGACGGGTCGGGCGTGCCGCCGTGCGTCCTCGGCGTCCCGCGCGACTTGACGCCCTGCAAGAGCCGCCCCGGCTGACGTACCCCGATCGGGTTCAAGGCCCCCTGCGCAGATGCCGATCCGCGGGACCGATGTCAGGGGTCTGCAGGCTTTGCGGCGCGGAGTGCGCGCCGGACGATCTGCTCGGGGTGCGCGAGGGCGGCGGATGCGTGTACTGCAACGGCTCGCCGAGCTGCACGCGGTGCGGCCACACGCGCCGGCAGCACCACGGCACCTACCGCACGGGCGAGCGCGGCTGCAAGGTCCAGGTGGCCCCGGACGACGGGCTCGCGCTGGGCCGCTGCGGCTGTGCCGGATACACGACGGAGACCGCGGCGCTCTGGGAGACGGTGCCGGTCGTCGACGTCGTCGAGCCCCGTCTCCGTCTGGCCGACGAGGGCCTCGGCCTCTTCGACGACTAGCGGAGGGAAGAAATCACCCGGCTCGCCCGTCTATCGGACTGGACGAGCGGTGTGCCTTGCGAGGCGGCCCTCCCACGTTGCGCCGCTCGTCCGTCGCGTCTCGCGGGCCGGGCAGGATTCGGGGGCAGGCGGGCCCGTGGTAACGGCCGCAATGGAACCACGCGGCCGCCTGTCCGTCCAAGTAGACGCACGGAGGCGGCCAAACCCACGCCGAGGTGCGGATCAGGCCGGCTCGACCGTGGCGCCGGGGTGCATCACGCTCCAGACCCGGAGGTAGACCTCGACCTCCTCCGGGGTCAGGTCGACGTCGATCGTCGCAGGATCGCGGACGACCGGGTCTTGACCGACGCTGCGCAGGAACGCGACGAGCCGGTCGGTGAAGGCAGGATCGCGAATGTGGAGCTGCAAGGTGAGGGGCCTTACGCCTTTGATCCTCGCGCCGCGGCTCCCGCGGCGAACCCCTCGATCGGGTGATTCTCAGTCGGCGAGGGCGGCGAGGACGTCGTCGGCGTGGGTCGCGGGCTTCACGTCGTACAGCGCGCGCTTGACCGTGCCGTCGGCGTCGATCACGAACGTCGAGCGGCGGATGCCCATGTAGGTGCGGCCCGCGTACTTCCGCTCGCCCCAGACGCCGTACTCCTCGGCGACGGCGTGGTCGGGGTCGGCGAGCAGCATGAACGGGAGGTCGTACTTCTCCTTGAACTTCACGTGCGACCGCTCGTCGTCGGGCGAGACGCCGAGCACGACTGCGCCGGCGCGCTCGAACTCGCCGTACACGTCGCGGATGCCGCACGCTTGCGCCGTGCAGCCCGGCGTGTCGTCGCGCGGATAGAAGTACAGGACGACGGGCTTCCCTCGGAGCTGCTCGAGCGCCACCGTGTCGCCCGCGTCGCTCGTCAGCTCGAAGCTCGGAGCCGGCTTGCCTTCCTCGATCACTGCTTCCCCCTCCCGATAGCGTGTGCCGCCGGTGCTAACGGTTCACCATGCCAACGCATTCCTCGTGCTCGCGGCGACCTGGGCGGCCGCCGTCGCCGCGGGCGTCACGTACTACCGGCGGCGCGAGCCGAGAGGCATCGTCACGCACCTGCTCGCGCTCGCGCAGACGCTCGTGATCGCCCAGGTCGGGCTCGGGCTCCTGCTCCTGTCCGACCACCGCCGGGCGCCCGACAAGCTCCACTACCTCTACGGCTCGCTGACCCTCTGCGCCGTGCTCGCGCCGTGGCTCTACGCGCCGAGCGAGCGCCGGTCGAGGCTGCTCTGGTTCGCAGGGGCTACTCTGGTGACAGGAGCGCTCGCGGTGCGCGCATACATGACGGGGACCTGATGGGACAGTTCTTCTCGCGGATGAACCCGACGCTGCGCGGGTTCCTGATCATCGCAGCGATCGCCGGCGTCGTCGTCGCGCTCCAGCTCGAGGCGACGGTCGTCGCGCTGCTGATCCTCGCGCGCATCGTCTTCATCCTCGCCATCGCGTTCTTCGTCTTCCTCATGTGGCGGGAGCGGCGCGAGGAGATCTCGATGTGGTCGCGGCGGGCACGGATCGTGTTCTATGGCGCCGCGCTGCTCGCCGTCGCCGACCTCGGCGTCGACTGGTACGGCGGAGCGCACGGCTACAACCTGCTCCCGTTCGTCGGCGTGCTCGCGCTCTGCGGCTTCGCCATGTGGCGCACCTGGCGCGATCAGCACACGTATATCTAGAGCTGAACCCGCGCCGACGCGCCGTCGAGCGCGGCAAGCGCCTCGCGGATCGTCACGTGCTGGCCGACGAAGATCGGCACGTCGCGCTCGGTGTAGCGCGACGCCTCGCTGTCGCGGAGGCGCAGCATCAGGTGCATGAAGTCCGCCGGCTCCTCGCACTCGAACGCGGTCATGAACTCCTGGTCGTCGATCCCGAACGAGTACGTCGTGTGGTTCTTGATGCCCGGGAACTCCTCGCGGCCGATGCGGATGTGCTCGTCCATGGCCTGCTGCCGCTCGGCCTCCGACAGGGCGTACCACGGCCGCACCTTCACGAACGGATAGACGACGAGGTACGGCGACCCCTGCGGCACGATCTTCCGCGCGCGGCGCGCGTTCGTGTACTGCGACGCCTTCGTCGTCGCGAGATACGAGTACGGCGTCTCGAGCCAGCCTGCGAGCGGCGTGCCGTTGAGCGCGGCGCCGAGCTCGCCGAGGAGCTCGTACCGGTCGGTGATCTTCCAGAGGAAGAAGTCGGTCTCGGGCCGCACGCCGGTCGTCGTGTAGGCGCGCAGGTGCTCGAAGCGCTCGCCGAAGTCCTCGACGACGTCGGCAAAGGCGTCCTTCGCCGCCTGCCGCTCGTCGACCGGCAGCCGTCGCCATGACGGGTCGACGCGGAAGAACGTGTAGGCGACGTACTGGCCTTCCACGTTGCGAATGCTAGTCCTCGTCCGGCGGGCGTCGTTGCAGCCAGTCGCCGATCTTCTCGCGGAACTCGTCGGTGCCGCGCCCGGCCTCCTGCACGATCGCCCAGAACCGATTGACGTAGTGCTCGTATGCCGCGCCGGCGTCGCCTCGCAGATCGTCCGCGCCGCGCCGCCGGTACTGCCCGCCGAGGATGCGGTCGTACTCACCGCTCCGCACCCACTCCATCAGCGCCGCGACGCGCCGCACCGAGTACGGGTGCGTCTGCTGGCGCTGCGCGAGGAGCCGCAGCGTGCGATCCCAGGCCGAGTCCCAGTCCTCGTACGCGGCCGCCTGCGCCAGGAACGCATCGAGATCGAGCCGGTCGGCGGGCAGGCCCGCCGCCAGGACCATGAGCGCGCGGCAGCTCGCGAGCGGGTCACGGCATGCGAGCGCGCCGGCGCGATCGGCGCTCAGCTCGGCGGCACGCGACCATTCGAGCAGTGCGGCCCGCACGGCGCGCAGCGGCAGGCCCGGGACGATCGGAGCGCTCTGGCTCAGTTGCGTCAGGAGGATGAGCGCGGTCTGGTTCGTGACGTGCCCGCAGAGGATGTGCCCGAGCTCGTGTCCGAGCGTCGACCACAGCTCGTCGGGGCCGAGCAGCGTCGCGAGCTGCGACGACAGGACGATCACGGGCTTGCCCGTGCCGATCGCGGCAGCGTTCGCGAGCGGCCACTGGGAGACGTAGAGGTCGTACGTCTCCGGCATGTCGAGCGTGCGGAGCGCACGCTCGTAGACCTCCCAGATCTCGGGCAGCTGCCGTGGTCCGATCTGGATCGAGTTGGCGAGCAGCGACTGGCGAAGCGCTCGCTCGTACCGGAGCTCCGTGAGCTTCCGCACCGCCGTCTCGAGGCCCGGCACCTGGCCGAGTGCCGCGGACGCCGCCCGGTCTGCCGGATGCTGGAACGCGCGGGGCGAGAGCGACTCCAGCCGGTGGAGCGTCGGCCCCGACTCCATGGACTCGTTATAGCCCGGCGTGGACGTTCCGGAGCACCGTCGTCGGCGGTCCGGGATTCACCGGGGCGACGGCGCTCACGCGCACCCGGTACGTGCCTTTCGCCTTCGGCACCTTGAGCGCGAGCTTCGCAGCCCGGCCGCCGATCGCAGTGCCGTGCCGCGTCGAGAGCAGGTGGCCGGGCAGCCGGTAGAGCTGCGCCGTGTACGAGCAGTCGAGGTTGCACGTCAGCGTGATCGGCCCGGTCTTCTGTTGCGCGAGCTTCGCCGTCACCGGGAGCTGCAGCCCCGGGCAGGCGGCGACGATGCCGCGGCGCGACTCCTCCATCGCCGTCCGCACGGGCTTCAGGCTCGCCTTCGGCGTGTCGTCCGCGTAGTAGAGCCCGGACTGCCAGCCCGAGAGGGCCGTCTCGTCGACGGCGTGGAAGAGAAAGAGGCCCTGCACGTTCGGCTGGCAGAACGCGAGCTGGATCGCCTGCTCGTAGTACTCGGCCTGCGTCGCCGCCGACACGGGGTGCGTCGTCGTCGGCTCGGTGCCCGTGTAGAACGAGGCCTTCGCCGCCGGGATCTGGGACTCGACCCCGAACTCGTCGTACCAGATCGGCATCGTGTAGGTGCCGAAGGCGTCGCCGAGCGACGCGACGAGCTTGTCGTAGTCGGCGAGCGCGATCGTCGTCGAGTTCGGATGCGTCCCGCTGACGGGCGCGATGCTCGAGTTGTCCTCGTACGGATGGAACGCGAAGCCGTCCATGATCGGCTGCACGCGCCCGCTGTTGTGCCAGGCCTGGCCGAGATCGTGGATGAAGACGGTGGGGGAGTGCGTCGGGCGGATCCCGTCGACGTCGCCGCCGTGCGGGGAGACGGCGCCGCCGAGGACGGTGACGCCGGGCCGCGCCTGCTTGATCGCGTCGTAAGTCTGCGCCAGCAGCGACTCGTAGGCCGGGGCGGCGGCGTCGCTCCCGTCGGCGTTGAACTGCGGCAGCCAGTAGCGGTTGATGTTCGGCTCGTTGCCGATGATCACGGTGCGGAGGGCGGGCTCCTCGCTGACGACCGAGGCCGCGTACGCCGCGAAATCCGCCTGGTCCTCCGCCGTCAGCGGCGTCGTCTTCGAGCCGGCGTTGAGGATGCTCGTCACGACGGTGACGCCGTCGAGCTTCGCCGCAGCGACGACGTTGTCGAGGATCGTCTTGTCGGGCTTCGAGAGCGTCGTCTCGCCGGGCGCCCAGACCTGCGTGATCCGGACGCCGCGGAAGCCGGCGAGCGAGAGCAGGTCCATCTGCGTCTTCGCGTCGCTCATGTTCGCCGAGCGGACGGCGTCCTCCGTCGCGCCGATCAGCAGCCCCGGACCGCCCGCGCGCGCGGCGGGGGCGAACGCGAGAGCGAGCAGGACGACGGCTCCCAGCCGCAGACGGGATGCCCACATGGCCTTGGCTACGGTAGCCATGGCATGCCGTCTCGGCTGGAAGAGCAGCTGAAACGCCTCCCGGCGAAGCCGGGCGTCTACCTGTTCCGGGACGCGCGCGGCGACGTCCTCTACATCGGCAAGGCGAAGACACTGCGGCCCCGGGTGCGCTCCTACTTCCAGTCCTCGCAGGACGGGCGCGCCCAGATCGCCTCGCTGCCCGGCCGCGTCGCCGACATCGAGGTGATCGTCACGGGCTCCGAGGTCGAGGCGCTCCATCTCGAGCAGAACCTCGTCAAGCGGCACCGGCCCCCGTTCAACGTCCGCCTGCGCGACGACAAGTCGTTCCCCTACATCGCCGTCACCGTCGAGGACGAGTACCCGCGCGTGATGTTCACGCGCGAGCGGCATCGGCGCGGCGTGTGGTACTTCGGCCCGTACGCGAACGCGAAGAAGGTGCGCGAGACGCTCGACGTCCTGAACCGCGTCTTTCCGTACCGGCCGTGCGAAGGGCCGAAGCCCGGGCGGCACTCCGGGATCCCGTGCCTCGACTACCACATCGACCGCTGCCTCGCGCCGTGCGTCGGCTACGTCTCGAGGGAGGACTACCGCGCGATCATCGACGGCGTGATCGAGTTCCTCTCCGGGAACGTTCGGCCGATCCAGCGCGAGCTCGAGCAGAAGATGAACGAGGCGGCGCGCGAGGAGCGCTTCGAGGACGCGGCGCGCTACCGCAACCGGCTCTTCGCGGTGCAGCATCTCGTCGAGCGGCAGGCGGTCGAGCGCCAGTCGGTGGGCACCGTCGACGTGATCGGCTTCGCGAGCGAGGAGGACCGCGCAGTCGTGCAGATCTTCCCGCTGCGCGGCGGCCGAATGGTCGACCGGCACTCGTTCCATCTCGAGAACGTCGCCGGACAGGACGTGACGACGATCCTCGAGTCGTTCGCCCTCGAGTACTACGGCTCCGCGCCGAGCGTGCCGCCGCAGATCATCGTTCCGCCCGTCGCCGGCGACCTCTCGGCGCTCGCCGAGTTCCTCTCCGAGAAGCGCGGTGCGCGCGTCGAGGTGCGGACCGCGGAGCGCGGCGAGAAGCGGCGGCTGCAGGAGCTCGCCGACGAGAACGCGCGGCAGGCGCTCGTGTCCGCGCAGGCGGCGAGCGAGCAGAAGCGCGCGCGTCGCGTCGAGGCGCTCGAGGAGCTGCGCGAGGCGCTGAACCTCGAGTCGCTGCCGCTGCGGATCGAGTGCTACGACATCTCGCATGCGATGGGCCAGGACCCCGTGGGGTCGATGGTCGTCTTCCAGGATGCGCTGCCGCGCAAGTCCGACTACCGCAAGTTCGGGATCCGCACGGCGAGCGCCGACCCGGACGACTTCGCGGCGATGGCCGAGGTGATCTCGCGCCGCTTCGCCCGCTTGTCCGACGGCACGGGGGAGACGCACGACGCCTCGTTCGCGAGCGCGCCGAACCTCGTCGTGATCGACGGCGGCAAGGGGCAGCTCTCCGCCGCGCTCGCTGCCATGCAGGCCTACGACCTGCCGCGCGTGGCGGTGATCGCGCTCGCGAAGCGGATCGAGGAGGTCTTCGTCCCGGGCCGCCCCGACCCGATCGTGCTGTCGCGGCACAACCCGGGCCTGCAGCTCCTGCAGCGGATCCGCGACGAGGCGCACCGCTTCGCGCTCGGCTTCCACCGCCAGCGGCGGGAGTCGCGCGGCTTCGAGTCGCTGTTCGACGACCTCGAGGGCGTCGGCCCGGCCCGCCGCCGCGCGCTCCTGAATCACTTCGGCTCCGTCGACCAGATGCTCGCGGCCTCGCCCGAGGAGCTCGAGGGGGTGCCGGGCCTGCCGGCGAAGACCGCCCGCCGGATCTACGCCCAGCTGCACAAGACCGGTCGAACCTGAGCGTTTGCCGCTTCCGCGGGCCGGTGACGTCCTTGGAAAAAGGAGGTCGACATGCGCAAGGCGCAGCACGGCTCGTCCGTGAAGGACGACGAGGTCTACGAGGCGCTCCGCCGTGACGGCGCGAGCAAGGAGAAGGCCGCGCGGATTGCGAACGCATCGGCGGCGGAGGGCCGGCACGAGGTCGCCGAGCGCGGCGCGCATGCACACTCGTACGAGGACTGGACGGTCGAGGAGCTGCACCGGCGCGCGACCGAGCTCGGCATCGAAGGCCATTCCGACCTGACGAAGGACGAGCTGATCGACGCGCTCCGCAACCACTGAGGGTCTGCTGATAGAGAACCTGCGTGGACAGCGCGGTCGAAGTACGCGCGGCGACCGGGCCGGTCGCCGCGCTTCGTCTGATCGGGCATCGCAACTTCGGGCCGTACTTCGTCGGCAACGCCTCGTCGGCGAGCGGGACCTGGTTCCAGAACCTCGCCGCGTCCCTCTTCGTCTACCGGCACACCCACTCGCCGTTCCTGCTCGGCGTGCTGCAGTTCGCGACGTTCATCCCGGTGCTCCTGCTCGCGCCGTGGTCGGGGACGGCCGCCGACCGCTTCGACCGCAAGCAGCTCGTGCTCTGGTCGCAGGTCGCCGCGACCGCGCTCGCCGGCCTGCTCGCCGCGCTCGCCTGGGCGCGGCTCGCGCCGGTCGCGGTCGTGATCGCGGTGTCGCTCGGACTCGGCGTCGTCAGCGCCTTCTCGGCGCCGGCGTCGCAGGCGCTGATCGCCGACCTCGTCCCGCGCCACGAGATCCAGTCGGCGGTCGCGCTCAACTCGATGACGTTCAACCTCGCCCGCGCCGTCGGGCCCGCGCTCGCCGCGGTCTGCGTGCAGACGCTCGGCATCCCCGCCTCGTTTGCGATCAACTCGGGCTCCTACCTCGTGCTCGTCGCCGGCGTCCTGCTCGTCCAGCCGGCGGCCCGGGATCTCGCCCGCCGCGGGGAGGCGAGCCTGCGCGCGAGCCTCCGGCTCGTGCGCGAGCGGCCGCAGCTGCTCGCATTCCTCGCGATCGTCACGTGCGTCGGGTTCGCCTCCGACCCGATCAACACCGAGTCGCCGGCGTTCGCGCACGCCTTCCACCGCCACGACACGTACGCCGGCTACCTGATCGGCGCGTTCGGCGGCGGCGCGGTCGCCGCCGCGTTCCTGCTCGCGGGCCGCACCGCCGGGTCGCGCCGGCGGATGGTGGCGACGCTCCTGCTGCTCGG
>Ga0070741_10019022_pt1 | contig 11021 bp, 8 predicted proteins | sample Coa_R1_4_FD_66440 | JGI IMG/M metagenome (GOLD analysis project Ga0070741, IMG submission 66440) | Surface soil microbial communities from Centralia Pennsylvania, which are recovering from an underground coalmine fire - Coalmine... | ecosystem: Environmental > Terrestrial > Soil > Unclassified ...
GTAGTGGCGAGCGGCGTGCAGTATCGGCGGCTTCCCTTGGATCGACTCGCCGATTTCGAAGGTTCGGGGATCTACTATTCGGCCACCGACATGGAGGCTCGGTATTGCAAGGACACCGAGGCCGTGATCATTGGCGGTGGCAATTCTGCCGGCCAGGCAGCTATGTTCTTGAGCCGCTACGCCAAGTGCGTCCGGGTGCTGGTCCGGAGTTCCTCACTCGCCGCTTCGATGTCGAGTTATCTCACCAGCCGCCTTGAGGCTGATCCCGCCATCACGATCGAGTACAACTGTGAAGTCACGGCACTCGCGGGTGGTGAGCATCTGGAAGGCCTTACCATCCGTAATGCCAAGACCGGCCAGTTGCGGAAGGTTGCGACGCGAGCTCTTTTCATCATGGTGGGGGCGGCGCCGAACACCGACTGGCTCATGGGTCTGGTGAAGCTTGATGACAAAGGATTCGTCATCACCGGCCTTGGCTCAGCGGGTTCGCCGTTTGCAACGTCGCACCCAGGCATTTTTGCGGTCGGCGATGTCCGGGCAGGGTCGGTCAAGCGGGTGGCGTCGGCGGTGGGAGAAGGCTCTGTCGTGATATCCAAGGTCTGGGAACACGTTAAACGGAACACCACCTGAGCGGCGCGCTGCACTCGCCGCAACCCCGAAGCACCTCCTCGGCTGTTCGAGTGAGCAATCAACGCCGGCGGAGCGGGCAAGGCACGAGCATGCCTGTCCGTGCGCGGTACGCGGCATACTGCTCGGGGAACAGCTGCAACATGAGGGTTTCCTCGCGTCGAGCGCTGTAGATGAAGTACGCGCCGACAAGCACGAACAGCAGCAACCAGAAGATGTTGACGCAAATCGCCGAACCGATCATGGCCAGACTGAGGCCGCTGTAGATCGGATGACGAATGAGGGTGTAGGGCCCGCTGGTCACCAGTTCGGGCTGCTCTTTGCGAGACATGGGCAGGCCCCAATTGCGCCCAAGGTGGCGCCGCGCGCTGATCGCCAAGCCGAAGCCCAGCAGACACAGCGCGACGCCGATCCAGCCGAGGATACTCGAGTGGCTGACATGACGCTGGATCTCTGCAAGGAACTCTCGAAGCGATCGGGACTGCAGAAGCGCGACGATCAGTAGGATAACAATCAGCCGCAGGCCGATCTCCCTGCGCCACGGGCGCCTGCCAGCGCTGCGCTTTATGCCGACAGCCGCGACTGCCCAGTAAGCAGCGAACAGCACCCACAATACGACGATGATCCAACGGTATAGGGTCATTACCGATGAGAGTCTCCCCCATTCTTACCGCGAGATACAAACTGGTGGTCAATATCGGGCGAGATTGGGTTTCGAGGCGGCGCAAGCGCGACGGGCTGCGGTCAGGAGCGCGCAATTGAGGCTTGGTCAGATTGGCTTGGCGATACGGGCTGCCCTCTAACCGCCCGCGCGATTGGCATCATGACCGCAGGTCAGCGATGAGCTGGGCAACTCCGAAAAGCACCAGCCCACTGAGAAACAGGGGCCCAAACCGATGCCGACGCGCGTCAAAATCAAATTCGCTCGCACCTGCGTCGGGGGCGAGCAAGCGAACCAGTCCGATCGACATCATCATCATTCCCGCAAAGCAGAGCCACGCGAGGAACCCGTGAAGGTGCACGCCGGAGCTGCTGGATTTCGATAAGGAAACGTGCAAGTCGTTGCGCAGCACGCCGAGAGCGCCGTACAGCACCATGAAGCCCGCCCCGATGATCCCGAAAATGCGCATCCACATTGAGGGGACCCTGTGGTCGGCCCCGATCATGGCATTCCTCTCAGGGGTAGGACGTGGTCCGAGACGTTATCGCGGTTCATATGCTTAAGCTTACCGGTGGCCACGAACGATAGCTTCGTGAGCTATGTTCTAATGTGATGAAGTACCGCTGTCGGCCGTCCTTTTTAGCTTTCCCAAGCAATGCTGGCGAGAAAGAAAATTGCGACAGGCGTTGTGCACAACGTCCCCGCGGACCTACGAGCCGCGCTCCTGTCTGATTCGAAGGTGCTGGCAGCGTGGGAGGACATCACGCCGCTGGCGCGCAACGAATGGATCTGTTGGATCATGTCCGCCAAGAAAGCCGAGACCAGGAGCCGTCGGATCCAGTGGGGCTGTTCAAGCCTGAAGAATGGCAAGCGCCGGCCATGCTGTTGGCCGGGCTGTCCTCATCGCTGACGGTCGGCCTTCCTCACGGCAGTCATTCTCGAACAAGAGTCTCAAGGTCCTGCTGGTGGCCCCGGAAGTCCAGCGGAGCGAGTCGGCTGTAAGGCTGGGGAGGAGATCGTGGCCATCAACGGCCACCCCATCGATGCTCCTACTCAGACTCGCCGCTTTGCCGCTGAAACAAACAGGCGGCGGGAACCCTCGTTACCCTGAGTAAGGCCGATCATTCGCAGCATACTCTGAGCCTGGCCGGCCACTTCCAGTCAGTCCTCAAATGTTGCGGCGCAGCTCGCACGCTCGTTCGATTCGCCTCCCGTGACGCTGACTTGCGGCCGGTTGCCAGTCGGTGAGTTTTTGGTTATAAATCTTTGATCAAAGATCAAGGAGTGCCCATGCGGGCGCAGCCGAAGCTGTCACTGGCACCCATCGCGCGCGAGACCGTGCAGGAGCGCGTGTACTCGGTATTGCGTGAGCGACTGATGCGCGGAGCCTTCGAGCCCGGACAGAAATTGACGATCGTGGCGCTGGCCCAGGCGCTCGGCACGAGTGCGATGCCGGTGCGCGAGGCGCTGAATCGGCTGAGCGCCGAGCGGGCGATCGAATCGATGCCGAACCGCAGTGTGCGAGTGCCGTCGCTGTCCAGGGATGCGCTGCGCGATCTCATGGATGCTCGCTTTGCCATCGAGGGCCTTGCCGTGACGCGCGCGGCGGCGAACATGGACCGGCGGACGCTCGAGCGTTTGCGCAAGCTGATCGTGGCGCAGAGCCGCACCGATGCACAGCACGTCTCGGAAGCCAGCTCGGAGCGTAATCGCGAGTTCCATTTCACCATATACGCGCGCTCCGGCTCGAGCGTGCTGCTGCCCATCATCGAGAGCCTGTGGCTGCAGTTCGGACCTTATCTGCGCGTGGCCTCGGAGCGCTTCGACGGGCGAGATGGTCTGGGTACGAATTTCCACGAAGCGCTGGTCGCGGCGCTGCAGCGCGGCGACGGGCGGAGTGCACGCCGGGCGCTGGAATCGGATATTGGACGCTCTTTCCGGCTGGTCATGACCGATGAGGCCTTCTGGCATCGGCAAGAGAGGGAAAAATGAGTGAGCGCGGATCGAGTCTCCAGCCGATCGAGCGTGGACCCGGGGAGGCAGGGTTCGAACTCTATGACCTGCGGGTCGAGGTGGTGGGACCCAGCGATCAGCCCTTCTATTGCGGCGCGCGGCTCGGAGACCACTTCGAGCTTCACGGGGAGATGCTGCAGCTGCCGCCCGGGCAGGGGTTTTCGATCTATTCCCTGGCGGCGTTACTGCCGCTGCTGCCGGCCAAGCAGCGGGTCACCGATCCGCACGATTGGATGTCCTCGGATGCCGAGGTTGCCTGCCCGGATCCGAACTGCCCGAGCCGCTTCCGTATAACCCGGACGGGACGGCGGTATTTCCGGCGCGCCGACACCACGGCAACTCCCTTGGTGGCTGAACCGCTGTGATTGCACGTCATCGCTGCGCGGATGGCTACACGTTCTCCCGCATCATCAAGGGAGGATGGCACCTGGCCGGCGACCACGGAGTCATCGATCCGCAACAGGCCATCCAGGACATGCGCCACTTCGTGGAGGCCGGGATCACGACCTTCGACTGCGCTGACATCTACTCGGGGGTCGAGAGCCTGATCGGCGCGTTCCGTCGGGCACACCCGCAAGCAGCACGCCGCCTTCAGATTCACACGAAATTCGTGCCCGATCTGCCGGATCTGGCGCGCCTGAGCCGTCGCGATGTCGAGGGCATCATTGACCGTTCGCTGCAGCGTCTTGGCGTCGAGCAGCTGGATCTGGTGCAGTTTCACTGGTGTGACTTCGAGATCCGGCGTTACACCGAGACCGCCCTTGAGCTCGAGCGGTTGCGCAAGTCGGGGAAAATCGCGCATCTCGGGGTGACCAATTTCGACGTCCCGCATCTGCAGGAGCTGCTGGATGCGGGCATCCCGATCCTCACGAATCAGGTTCAATATTCGCTGCTGGATGACCGTCCGGGACGCGGCATGGTCGAGCTGTGCCGCGACCGCAACATCGCGCTACTGTGCTACGGCACCGTATGCGGCGGATTCCTCTCCGAGCGCTGGCTGCATCGCCCCGAGCCTGAGGCGGGGCTCGCCAATCGCTCGCTCGTCAAATACAAGCTCATCATCGATGATTTCGGTGGCTGGGAGCTGTTGCAACGGCTGCTCGTCACGCTCGCGCGAATTGCCACCGAGCATCGCACGGACATCGCCTCGGTGGCTACGCGCGCGATACTCGACCGCCCGCAAGTGGCCGCCGCGATTGTTGGCGCAACCAACACCAGCCACCTGATTGCGCATGGGCATATTGAAGCGCTACGCCTGAGCGTTGCGGATCTGGGCGCCATTGCCAGCGTTACCGCACAGCGGCATGGACCGTTGGGTGAAGTCTACGGTCTCGAGCGCGATCGCACGGGACCTCACGGCAGGATCATGAAGTACGAGTTGAATACGGGGGGAGCACAATGAGAAGTCAAGTCGGATCTGACCAGGGGTGTGGCCCGGGCCGAGTGCGGCGCTGGCTGCAGGTGGGCGTCGTCGTCGGCGTGGCGCTCATCGGCGTCGCGCCGATGCCGGCTGCGATGGCGGCTGCGGCGCCGACTGCTGATGAGAATGCCACCGCCAACGACAGCGCGAACGTCCTGCAGGAAGTGGTAGTGACAGCCGAGAAGCGCGAAGCCACAGTTCAGGATACGCCCATCAGCATCACGGCGATCACCGGTGCCGACCTGCAGGCGCGGGGCGTTTCGGATCTGGTATCGGTTGCGCAGCAGGTTCCCGGCGTGTCATTCAAGACCTCGGGTCCCGGACAGACCGAGTTGGAGATGCGCGGATTGACCTCGACGGGCGGCGAGTCGCCCACCGTCGGGTTCTATCTGGATGAGACATCGCTCACGCCGCCGGCGATGGCACAGAACGGCAAGGTCGTCATCGACCCAAATCTGTTCGATCTGAACCGCGTCGAGGTGTTGCGCGGGCCTCAGGGTACGCTCTATGGAGCCGGCTCGATGGGCGGCACCATCAAGCTCGTGACCAATACGCCGGATCCCCGGCAGCTCGGCGCCAATGTCGAGCTCATTGGCTCGGGTACCGATGGTGGCGGCTTCAATCACACCGAGAACGGCATGCTCAACCTGCCGCTCGTGCAGGACTACGCGGCGGTGCGCTTGGTATTGACCGACAAGCACATCTCCGGCTGGATCGACCGTGATGTCCTCTTTCCCTTCCCCACGGAGGTCGATAACAGCACGCAGCGCGGCAATGTCGCTGCTGCGCCGGTAGTGCAGCGCTTCAGTGAGTCAAACTCGGAGGAGCTGAAGGGCGGCCGGGTGAGTCTGCTGGTGCAGCCCTCGGAGCGGCTGAGCGTTACGGCAGGATTTCTCTATCAGCGCATCACACAGGACGGCCCGAATACGATCGATGTGCCACCGGGCAACGAGGTCCATTATCAGCCGTTCGATGTCTCCGAGCCGTTCAAGGATACATTCAACCTGGGCGACCTGACGATCAAGTACGACTTCGATTCCTTCCAGGTCGTCTCGGCGAGCTCCACCTGGACCCGTCAGGAGAACCAGACGCAGGACATCTCCGAGGCGATGCAGGATTACATCGGCGGATTTCTCGGCCCCCCGGCGAATTTTTCCTTCTATACCGCCGATGGCGGCCTCGGGCCCGGGTCGATCAGCGAGGACGATTACACGCGGCAGGTGAGCGAAGAGTTGCGCGTGGCTTCCACCGGAAATACGGCGCTGCAGTGGCTGCTGGGCGGCTACTACAGCAGCTTCCATGCGACCTCGCACGTGTTCTCGTTCTATGACGGATTCGCGCCGTTGTTCGGCACCAACAACCTGGCCGACAACCACCGGCTGCTCGATATCGACCAGTATGCGCTGTTCGGAGAAGTGTCCTACCTGCTGCCTGCGAATCTGAAGGCCACTGCCGGTGCGCGCTACTTTCTGTACCACAGCGATTCTGCCACGTCGGTCAGCGGTATCTCGGCGAACGGCACCAGTGCCACGCTGTTCGGCGGCGCGCAGAATTCCGGCGCGACTCCCAAGCTCAGCCTGGCATACCTGCCCGATGAGCGCACCAACCTGTACGCGACCATTGCCAAGGGATTTCGACCGGGGGGTCCCAACTCGCCGATTCCGCCACCCTGCACCCCGGCGCCCAAGCAATTCGGGCCCGACAGCGTATGGAGCTACGAAATGGGTGAGAAGTTGAAGATGCTCGACTCGCGTCTCTCCCTGAACAGCGACGTGTATTACGAGGACTGGTCGAACCTGCAGCAGCAGGTGGCTCCGGGATGTGGTTACAAGTTCACCACCAATGCAGGCAAAGCCCGGGTTTATGGCGCGGAGATGGAGGCCGCAGTCGTGATCGTGCCCGGGCTGCTGTTCACTCAGAACTTCGGCTACACGCATGCCACCAATGCGACGACGGTGAAGGAAGCCGGTGTGACTTCGGGTGACCGGCTGCTGGATGTTCCCGAGGTCACGGCCAATACCTCGTTGACCTATCGTCATCTACTGGTCAACAACCTCAATCTCATGATGCGGGTCAACAATAGCTACATCGATTCGATCCAGGACATCACCTTCACGCGCAATACGCTGCCGTCGTACGATCTGACGGATGCGCGCATCGGCATCGAGAGCGATCGCTGGTCGGTGGCCGCCTTCGTTGACAATCTAGCCAACAAGAAGGCGCTGCTGAGTGACACCGGCGCATTGTCGGCCAACATCTCGATCCTCAACCGCGTGGCGACCAACCAGCCGCGCACAATCGGAGCCGATCTGACTTACCGCTTCTAAAAGCGACGATGACAAACGAAGGGGCACGAGTGGAGCGATGCAGGGGCTTGTCCCGCTCAAAGGTCGGGCCGCGAGAGCCGTTTGAATCGAGTGGTTCATGCGCGATGCGAAGGATCGGGGGCAGCAAAACCGCCCCCGATCTACTGACCTGACCACTTCGCCCGCTTTTCCGGCACGCGGCTACGCGTGGACGGTGGTGGCGATTCTGGTCGCCACCGCCGTCCTCAGCTACACCGACCGGCAGGTGCTGAGTCTGCTGGTCGATCCGGTGCGCGCCGAGCTGCATATCAGCGATACGCAGATCAGCCTGCTGCTCGGCAGTGCCTTCGCCGTCGTCTACGGCATCGCCGGCATTCCCCTGGGTTACCTGGCCGACCGCGCTTCGCGGCGCAATCTCATCTTCGCCGGCGTCCTGGTGTGGAGTGTCGGTACGCTCGCCTGTGGGTTCGCGCGCAGCTTCAGCGAGCTGTTCATGGCGCGCATCGTCGTGGGACTGGGGGAGGCCGTGCTGTCGCCCGCCGCAATTTCCCTCATCGCTGATTACTTCCCCCCCGCACGTCGCGGGCTAGCTGTGGGGGCATTCCTCAGCGGCATCGCTATGGGTCTCGGCCTCTCGATCGTCATCGGTGGCGGGGTACTGCGGCTGGTCGAGGCCGGGACCTTTCTCGGAACCCCCTTGCAGTCGCTGTCAGCCTGGCGCTTGGTGTTGGTGCTGATCGGAGCTCCGGGACTGCTCTGGGCGTTGGTTATCCTGATGATCCGTGAGCCGCAGCGCCGGCCCGAGGGCGGTGTGAGCCGTGTCGCTGAGGACCACCCCCCAACGGGGCTCATGCGCGTCCTGGCACGCGCTGCGCCGCTGTATCTGATCGTGGCCATGGCTTCACTGGTCGATAACGCAGTCGGCGCTTGGGCGCCCTCGCTGTTGATCCGCGAATTCAATCGCGATGCCGCCACGGTCGGCATGCAGCTCGGCCTGCTGATCACGGCTGGTTTTGGGGGTGGCGTGCTGATCGGCGGCTGGCTGGCCGATCGTGCGGCGCTCTCCGGAGACTATGCGCGCAAGCTGCTGGTGTGTCTCCTGGCCGGGGCTATGATTCTGCCCGTGGCAGCATCTCTGAATGGCAGTGCTTTGTCGCTGGTCATCCTGGCAATCCCGGCGTACTTCGCGTTGTCGGGCATCGTCACCGCCTGCGGCTTCTCAAGCATCCTGGATGTCGTGCCGCCTCATTCGCGCGCCTTCGCCATGGCCATCAGCTTTTTTCTCAATGTGGCCGTGGGGGCCGGTATCGGCCCGACCGCGGTGGCCCTGACGCATGAGCGGCTGTTTACCGCGCCGGGGGGACTCGGCGCCTCCATCGCCGTGACCATCGGCTGGGGCTATCTCATTGTCATTGCCGCGGCAATGATCGCGCGTCGCCTGTCCAGGCCGATGGCCGCAGCGTTACGGTAAGCGCGGGGTTCCTCTCACGGGTGGAACCCTCGTGCAAGAGCGACAGCCTGTTCGTCCGCGTCCACCGTTCGACGATCGTCGAGCACATAGCGGAGATGCATCGGCTGTTTCATGGACTATGAACTCGTCCTCAGGCGTGGAACGCGTATCACGCTGAGCCGGCGGTATCGCGATCGGCTTGCACCCTTCCTCCTGGCCTGAGTATCACGCGGGAAGTTGCAGTTGCACGGTCCGCGTCCGGATGTGCCCCATCCGGATGTGTCCTCGCCAGTGGGGAGCGCGCCAGTAGACGGTATCGTGCCGGCGAACGATGTGACCGCGAACGTGATGGAAACGCGGTCCCCGGCGTGTACTGTCAGCGAGTGTTCCGCACCGCGACCCGGCCCCGGCAAACACCGAGGCGCAGACCTCGATGTGCTCGAGCAAAGCAGGCTTACCGATGCGGCTGCGCTTCATGTTTAGACGTGAGGTATCGACCATGCGGTTGCCGAGATCGACGCGCAGCGCCATGAGAAGAAACAGAGCCGTGAGCATTGCTACGTCGAACGCAACGGCGCTGAGCAACTCCCGAACCACCTCGTCTTGGGTCGCGCGATCAAGGACCGTGGCGCGGTAGTAGCGCAGCCAAGGCTCATCGAGCCGGAATCCCGCGCATTGAAGGATGGCATCCAGCTCCGGGCAGCCAGGTTCGCAGACCCGAACAGTCTGGCCCGCAAGTAACAGCGCGGTTTTCTGCAAGGCTGGCGCGCCATCGAGATCGAGCAGAGTCTCGATTGGCGAGAACATGACCTCGGAGCTCTCATCAGCGCCGAGCCAGAACGTGCGCAGCGTGCCACTGCGACCTCGCGCGCCTCCACGAATGAGCACCCCTGCCCGGCGGATGTCCGACAGATCTCCACATCGGACCTCCGGGACCATCTCCGTCAGGACCCGCTGGCGGATGCGCTCATCCCACTCAACCCACAGCTCCTGCGCGGGCAGATGGATCAGATCGAGACAGCTCGAAAGCTCATCCCCTCCGGAGTACGCAAGCTCGGTGCAGGTCTGCACCAGGTCATCTGCGAGCACATAGCGCAGTGGGCAGCGCCGCAGGCGCGGCGCAAAGTCGCTCGGACCGGGAAGCTGCCAAAGAGCGCCATCAGCTTGCCTGACTACGAACGGCGCAGAGCACTGCGCGAGCCGATCCAGTAACCGCACTCGAGTTCTCCTTTTGCAAGGAGCATAGGAAGTGCGGCTGCCTACAAACAACGTCTATGGTACGAACGGCCCCTGAAGCGTGATGAGCGGAGTAGCGTGGGCACCAGGGTGGCTTCTGCTCCCCTATACATACGCCGCGCTCGATCCGTTGCGCCTCGCGCACAGCCCATGCGCCTCATCCGGCATCCGACCCCTGGGCTATCCAACATCCCGCTTGTGCCGCCACTCGGCCCGCTCGCGCCTGTCGGGTTGCGGTCACGAGATTGGTGTCGCTACGTTGCCTCAACAGGGCGATTGCGGTGGCCAGTTCCGAGATATCCAAGCTGGCCGTGTACGCTGTCCGACCTGTCGCTCCCGCCCCGGATCCGATCACTTTCCAGTGGATGTCTTGACGACGATGCCATTGTGCATGACGAAACCGACATCCATGACAGCGTGAATGTCCTCGAGGGGACTGCGTGACATTGCGACGACGTCGGCGGCCATGCCGGGCGCCAGCTTACCGACATCCTTGATACCGCCCGCCGCGGCAGCATTGACGGTGCCCGCCATCAAGGCCTCCATCGGAGTCATACCAGAGTCGACTACGTACGTGACCATCTCCATGGCGTTCTGCCCGTGCGGAACAAGCGGGGCGTCGGTTCCAACCGCTATCTTGACGCCGAGCTTGTGGGCGAGCGTGACGAGCTTGCGCGGCTGAGTGCCAAGCTTGAGGACCTTCGCCATGGACACCGGCGGCAGGTCCTTCAGTGGGCCATTGCGAACCTTCTCCGGTGTGTCGCCCACATACGTGATGGTGGCGGCAGTCGGTATTAGCCAGATGCCCTTGGCCTTCATCGCTTTCAGTGTTTCCTCGTCCGCCCACATTCCATGTTCGATCGAGTCGAAGTTGGCTCTGACGCACGCATCGATTCCCGCCTTGGCATGAGCGTGCGCCGTCACCTTGCGCCCGAAGTCATGCGCGGTTTCGGCAATGGCTTTCAGCTCCTCGTCGCTGAACTGCTGACCGGTGCCGCCGTCTCCCTCATCGAGCGTGCCGCCCGTAGCCATGACCTTGATGACGTCCACTCCCCGGCGGATCGCCTCACGCACGACACGGCGGCAATCGTCCGCGCCATCACAGACGCCGCGACGCACGATGCCTTCGAGGAGTTCCTCACGCAGATTGTGATTATCGGCGTGCCCGTTCGTCGGGCTGATCGGATCGCCGGAGGCAAGGATGCGCGGACCGAGTACGATCCCGTCCCGAATCGCATCCCGTAGACCGAGCACCGTATATCCAGTGGAGCCGAGGTCGCGCACGGTCGTAAAGCCGCCCATCAGGGT
>Ga0070741_10019023_pt1 | contig 11021 bp, 3 predicted proteins | sample Coa_R1_4_FD_66440 | JGI IMG/M metagenome (GOLD analysis project Ga0070741, IMG submission 66440) | Surface soil microbial communities from Centralia Pennsylvania, which are recovering from an underground coalmine fire - Coalmine... | ecosystem: Environmental > Terrestrial > Soil > Unclassified ...
GACGTTCGGGCCCGTCATCCCGATCGTCAAGGTGTCCGACGAGGAGGAAGCGATCCGCCTCGCCAACGATTCGCGCTACGGCCTCTCGGCGAGCGTCTTCACGAAGGACCGCGACAAGGCCGCGCGCATCTCCCGTCGCATCCAGTCGGGCTCCGTGAACGTGAACGACGTGATGATGACGTTCGCCGTCACCGAGGTCCCGATGGGCGGCGTCAAGGAGAGCGGCGTCGGCCACCGCCACGGCCCGGACGGCATCCGGAAGTACTGCGCCAAGCAGGCGGTCGTGGTCGATCGCTTCGGGACGAAGTCGGAGATCAACTGGTGGCCGGTGTCGCCGGCGAAGGCGAAGCTCTTCCGCCGCGTGATCGACTTCTTCGGCTCCGGGCTCAAGCGGAAGCTCTTCGGGGCGTAGCCGCGCGATAGGGAGCCCTACCAACAGCCTACACCACTCGCCCTCAGGGACAGTGCGTGTAGCGCACGGCGACGGCGATGTAATCCGGCGGATTGAAAACCTCCCCGGTGGAGTACCAGCATCCCGCAAGCGTGACGGGAAGCGGTCCCAAGCCGAGGGACGCCGCGTCCGCCGATTCACCGGGTCCGAGAAAGTAACCGGCGTCCGGCGACCCGCAGTCATCGCCCGAGTATCCACTGCCGAGGAGAAACAACCTGTTCCCGCTGAACGCGCTCTCCGCATTCGTAACGGACACAAGACTTCCATTGATTCCCGAGCCGAAGTTCGGAAGGTAGTAGAATCCGTCCTGATACTTCAGCATCGACGTGCCGAACGTCGACGTACTGCAACCTAGCGTCGTTGACGTCGTGGTCGTCGTCGACGACGTCGTCGTGGTAGCCGGACGCGGAATTTCGCGCGGGTCCAGGACGTTGTAGATGATTTTCCTCGTCGCGATGTCCCGCGAAAAGATAACCACACCCCCGTAACGCCCGTGCGCCACGAGACCGGCCAGCGGCACATTCGTGAATCCGGCAATGGGCTGCCATCCGACCCAAGTTCCCATCGGCGGATCGACGGACTTCTGATAGTATACGTTCCACACGATGCCCATCGTGTCGGCATCCTCGTCGAAGAGGCAGACCGTCTTCCCCGTCCTGCACTGGCCAATCGCAAGCGCTCCGGTTGCCCCGCGCTGCCCACCGGGGACTTTGCCGAGCGGTGTCCACACCTCCTGCCCTGATTGATTCAATCGCCACTGGAACGAATAGAACGCACGATCAGCCCCTCCCATCGAGTACAGGTACGCGACATCTCTGGACGATGTCGAAGCGAGCGCGACCGGATCGAACGTCGTGCCTCCGCCCGGGACCTCCCCCCACGCATCGAACAGGGGTACTACCTGCGGGATGATATTCGGACGGTTCACCAACACCCCTGTACCGTAGGTGTCCGAGGACAGGATATGGCCGTCGGCGTCTCGCGTGCCGGCGATGAGTATGTGATTCCACTTGCCGGGCTGTACCGCGCCAACCGGGAAGTGCGTTGTCAAGGCGCCTCCCCCCGTATCCAGCCCGGGCGTGACAGCCTTGAGGTCTTTGCGACGGTAGACTGACACCCTCACCGTCCGAGATGCCGGAGTACGGCAACTTCCCGAGGCGGTACACACCGCGCTGGGGTAGTACGTATCTCCGAACTCGCAGAATTCGTTCGCGGGCGGTGCCGCCATCGCATCGCACGAGCCGTCGGAATATTCGCAACAAGGGCCGACTGTTCCCGGCGGCTGAGCGCACCCCGTCCCGTCACACACCGCGCCTCCGCCAATCGCGACACACGGCGCCGGACACGCGCCCGGCGACGCTGCGCTCGAGCATCCGTTCGGGCACTGGCAGCACACACCCGACGTCGTTGTCGGGTACATGCTTGGCACCCAGAATAGGTAGAGGTATCCGCTGTCGTACATCGCCTGGGGTGCCACGTCGGTCGTGATCGTGCCGGGGACACCATCAACGGCGGTCCAGCCGCCCCAAACATTCGTTCGGGTATCCCAGGTGTTCACGGCTAGCTTCCCGTCATCCGTGACGCGGAAGAGCCATACCCGATCGCCGACACCGGCGACTGCCACCGGCAAGTTGGTCGTCGCATTCCCGGGGACTTCAGTCCAACCAGACCACCCAGACCACCCAGCCGCCGCCTCTCCGACCCACAGACCGGCCTCTATTCCGGCCGTGATGGCAATCGACACAACAAGCAGACGCCACCTAGATACCCGGCGTAATCTCACGTCAACGCCCTTTCGGATCCCGACACGTAGTCATCAGCGTCCGCCAAGCCAGACGACCTAACTGACGACGTACGCCTCGCCGCTCACGGACACGTGTGTATTCCGGCGCCGTTCCACGCACATCGATCGGCGCTCAGAAGCTCCGTCGCGATCTGAGACGTGGCGCTCACGTCACCTGTTTCAATCGCATCCCCTACGAACACATGGGAACAAGCACCGAGCTGGCTGTACACGCCGGGAGCGGAACCACCGACTACGACACCATCCGTGCTGTTGTTGCTTCCGCAGCCTCCGAAGCTCGCGGCATACTGCCGCGCTACGGAGTTGTTGTTGCCGCCGCCCGCAAGCGACGAGTCACCATTAGCGCTGTTTCGGAAACCGCCCGTCACGACACCGAGGTGACCGGCGGCGGTGTTGAACGTTCCACCACCGACCGACGACTGGTTGCCTGACGCCAGGTTCTGTTCGCCACCGCTCACCGACGCGTCTACACCTCTCGCTTCGTTCAAATGGCCACCGCTGACGGATGCCGTGTTGCCGCCAGCTAGATTCGTTCCACCGCCGCTTACGGAAGCCCCGAAGCCGCTCGCATGGTCGCGATATCCGCCGCTTACGGACGGCGCAGGTCCTCCACCCGGGAAGCGCGGAGTTCCGGGCCCCGCCAGGTTCCCCAACCCGCCGGCAACCGAGGCACTCGTATCGGTAGCCAGGTTCCCCGAGCCGCCGCTCACCGAGGAAGCCAACCCGCTCGCATAGTTTCCCTGTCCACCGCACACCGTCGCCGCGAGCCCCGTGGCCTGATTCAGGTTCCCGCCACAGATTGATGGCGCTTCGAAAGCACTCGGGGAGGCGGGGGACCCCGGTCCGGCCCGATTGCCCGCCCCTCCACTCACGGAGGCGTTGCCTCCGCTCGCGACGTTTGCAATGCCACCAGATACCGACGCGGCGAAACCGCTTGCCGTATTCTGGCTACCCCCGCATACGGAGGCGGACGCGCTCATCACCGCATTATGAAATCCGGCGACGAGACCTCCATAGCTGGAGTACGCATGGTCTTGGCCAACGACTACGTTATGTGACCCGGTTCTGGCATCGCCGGAGATATCTTCGTTGTATCCGATGATCAGGTTTCCACGTCCGTTGATCGGGCCGTCGGTCGCGCCGCTTCCGTTTCTGACGTGCACATTGAAATTCGAGAAGATCAGATCGCTCCCCTGGATCGACAGGATAGCGAATTCCTGACACGTCGCAGTCGACGCGCATCGACCGTCAGCCTTGAGCGCCGTATTGCATTCTGAATCGGTTGAGCAGTGATACCCGCCTGCGCCCCCCAGGACGGAATTCTCGCCTGCGACGCAGATGTTGTTGCACCCCGCGTCGCTCGCGCAGGCGAACTGGTTCCCCAGCTCCCCCGGGAACGGGCCACCGCTGCAGAAATGGGTACTGTCTCCAATGCCTATGGCGGGAAGAGCCTCTGGCCGAGCCGCTTCCATCGCCAGGGCCGATGCGCCGCTACCAATCGGGCTCGCCAGCTGAATGTTCCCTGTGAGCTGCAGCGTAGCACCGCCGTCCGGGCTCGAACTCGACGCGAGCAGCGCCTGCAGCCCGGCGACGGGCCCGAGCTCGGTCTCATTCGACTTGCATGATGGGCGAACTCGCACGGGTCCGCCTGCGCCGGATTGCTTGACGCACACGACGGCCGCACCCGCTTCCGCTCCCACCGAGAACAAGACACCGAACAAGACGACGGCTCGACGCCTTCGGACGGCAACTCCAGATCGGACATCCGCGTCGTGTGCCATATTGCGCCGCCTCTTAGCGCGACTGAAGACGCCTCCGCAAGGTAAATCGGGCTACTAACTTTTAAACCTCAAATGTACCTTCCCGGAGCACACTGTGTGCCCTTTATTTTCGCTTCGTCGCGAGCCCCAACGCAGCGGCACCGGGACGGAAGCCGTCCACACCGGGAGCCTGCGGGGCGCTCCCGTGCGCGGGGCCGGGCGGCGCATCTGCTCTTGAACCGCTCGCGAGCGTGTCGGAGCGTTGGTTTCGCGTTCGTCACGCGGATGTGGGCCCTCAGCAGCTTGGCGTAGTCGTCGTGCGGTGCGCCAGCGCGGCGAGCTGCGCGCGGACGGGATTATCCGTAGTCGGCGTGCCCGTCAGCGCGGCGGGCTACGTCCAGGCGCTAGTGAGGACCGCTTCACCGCCAATGTCCACACGGTGCGTGCCCCCCAGCCGCCCGAGGCGGTGCCGTCGACCCTCAATCGCGTGCTGTTCGTCGCGTCGTCGAAGCCCTGCCGTGCCGGCCGGCCCCGTCCCGGGCGGGCGCCGCGGCGTGCCCGCATCGCGAGCATGGCCGCCTTGACGGTGACCGGCCGCGATTGTAGCGAGATAGCTGCGGCGAGGGGCGGCGTGGGGGACGACCTGGTCCGCGACATCCTCGAGGTGGCTTCATGCGGATTTCACGTCGTGCCGGTCTCCTATTCCTGCTCGTAACCCTCGCCGTTCCGGCCGCCGCACGCGTCAGACCCGCGGCGCGCGTCGTCCGCAGGGTCGACGCCGTAGCCGCCGCGGCGCCGGCCATCCGTCCGGAAATCGTGCCCCGTCTCGCGACGCCGGAAGCGGTGCCTCCCGTCCCGCCGAGCGTCACGTTCGTCGAGAACCTGGGTCAGGGCCGCCCCGACGCCGCCTTCTACGCGCGCGGCGACGGCCGCACGCTCTGGCTCGAGCCGGGCGCGATCCGCCTCGAGCTCCGTCGCGGAGGGGACCGCGTCGCCGACGCATCGCCAGCAGGCGCCGCGGCGGCGTCGGGTGCGCCGGGCGCGCCCGGGCCCGCCCGCGTCCGCCGGGCCGACCTCGTCGAGACGCTCGTCGACGCGAGCCCCCGCGTCCGGCTCGAAGCCGGCGCCGAGCAGCCGGGGCGGCAGAACTTCCTCCTCGGCCCCGATCCCGCGGGCTGGCGGACGGGCGCGCGCACGTACCGGCTCGTGACCTATCGCGACGCGTGGGACGGCGTCGACGTCCGCCTCTACGGCGCCGGCACGGATCTCGAGCAGGAGTACGTCGTACGGCCGGGCGCCGCACCCGCGCGCATCCGGCTCCGGCTCGGCGGCGCCCGGGGCGCGCGGCTCGCCCGCGACGGGTCGCTCGTCGTCCACACGCCGCTCGGCCCGATCCGCCAGCGCCCGCCGATGGCGTATCAGCACCGCGGCGGGGAACGCGTCGCCGTCCCGGTCCGCTTCGCGCTCCTCGGACCCGACGAGTACGGCTTCGCGGTCGGCGCGTACGACGCCTCGGCGCCGCTCGTGATCGACCCCGTCATGCGCTTCGCGACGTTCATGGGCGGCGTCCACGATGACGTCGCGGGCGCCGTCACGACCGACGCCGCCGGGAACACGTACGTCGTCGGCTACACCGCATCCGAGGATTTCCCGGTCACCGGCAACGCGTATCAGCACACGCGCGCGAACATCGGCGTCTACGTCTACAACGTCTTCATCGCCAAGCTCTCGCCCGAGGGCGTGCCGCTCTACTCGACCTTCCTCGGCGGCGACGGCGCCGGCGGCGTCAGCGGCGACAAGGGCAACGGGATCGCGCTCGACGACCTCGGCAACATCTACATCGCCGGCCAGGCCGCGTCGGCGAACTTCCCGGTGACGGCCGGCACCGCGTTCCAGGCGACGAAGGCCGCCGGCACCGACGCCTTCTTCGCGAAGCTCGACCCGACCGGCACGCAGCTCCTCTACTCGACGTTCCTCGGCGGCGCCGGCGACGACGGCGCGCTCGGGATCGCCGTCGACGCCGGGCGGAACGCCTACCTCGTCGGCAACGCACCGGGCGCGGGCTTCCCGACGAAAAGCGCGTTCCAGACGACGCCGCACGGGACCGACAACGGCTTCGTCGCCAAGCTCGACGCGACGGCGAGCGGGAACGCGTCGCTCGTCTACTCGACCTACCTCGGCGGCAACGGGAACTTCGGCGGCCTGTTCGCGATCGCGGTCGACTCGACCGGCCACGCGTACGTGACCGGCCAGACGCAGGCGAGCGACTTCCCGACGACCGCCGGCGTCCTGCGCCAGCACATGACGCTCAATGCGAGCTGCTCGACGTCCGATCCGCCACGGAGCGCGGTCGTCGTCGCGAAGCTCCTCCCCGACGGCACGAACCTCGTCTGGTCGACGTACGTCTCGGGCACGACGGAGAACCAGAACGGGGGCGTCGGCTGCGACCAGTTCGGCCACGCGATCGCGGTCGACGCGAGCGGGAACGTCTACGTGCAGGGTGCGACCGACACGACCGACTTCCCGACCAGCGCGAACGCCGTGCAGAAGACGTTCGGCTGCTGCCAGTTCCAGAACTTCGTCATGAAGCTCAAGCCCGACGCGTCGGACTTCCTCTACTCGACGTTTCTCACCGCCGGCAACGAGCGGAGCTTTCCCGGGAGCCAGCTCGTCGTCGACGCCGCGGGGAACGCGACCGTCACCGGCGTCACGTTCGGCAGCCAGTGGCACACGACGCCCGACGCGCTCCAGCCGGCGAGCGGCGGCGCTTTCGACGCGTTCGTGACCAAGCTGAACGCCGACGCCTCGGACTACGTCTACTCGAGCTACCTCGGCGGCAACGGGAACGACGGCGGCAACGGGCTCGCCGTCGACGCGGACGGCAACACGCACGTCGCCGGCAGCAGCAGCTCGTCCGCCGGCTTTCCCTGGACCCCGGGCGCCTTCCAGCACGCGTTCGCGGGCGGCGACAACTCGGACGCCTTCATCGCGTCCTTCGGCAGCCCGCTCGCGTCGTCGGGCGTGAAGCCGTCGCACGCGGGCAACGCGGGCGGGATCACGCTCACGATCGCGGGGACCGGTCTGCAGACGGGGGCCACGGCGCGGCTCGCAGGCGCGCAGACGATCACCGCGCGCGCGACGACCGTCGCCGCCGACGGCAAGTCGGCGAGGGCGGTCTTCGACCTCACGCACGTGCCGCCCGGCGCCTACACGCCGTCGATCCTGAATCCGGACTCGAGCACCTTCACGAGCCCCGGCACGTTCACCGTCGACGCGGGCGGCGGCCCGGCGCTCTGGGTCGACGTCATCGGCCGGCCGAAGATCCGCGTCAACACGCCGTCGACCTTCGTCCTCACCTACGGCAACTCCGGAAACCAGGATGCATACTTCGTCCGCCTGTGGATGTCCGTTCCGACGGCGAGCCTCGCGATCGCGCCCGGGTTCCAGCTCGCGTCCGGCGACGCCGGCGGAGCCACGACGAGCGCCAACCGGGACCGCACGATCTTCTCCGTCGTCGTGCCGGTCGTGCCGGCCGGCAGCACGGCGGCGCTGCCGATCACGGTGACCGCGCCCGACGCCTCGGACGGCATCCCGATCGCCGCGTGGATCAACCCGGCGGCGTTCATGTCGCTCACGGCGCTCGACGCGCTGCAGGCGGCGCGAGCGCAGGCGGTGGGCTCGGACGAGGTACGCGCGGAGCCACTCGCGACGGCGCCCCTCGGCACGATGAACCTCGCCGATTGCTACGAGCGCATGATCGCGTATTCCGTCGCCGCGCTCGGCTTCAACCTCCCCCAGACGTGCCTCGGGCTCTTCACCGTCGGCTTCAAGAACGAGGTCGCCGCGATGGTGAGCGAGGCGATCGGCGCGAATGCGCCGCCGGAGGTGTTCGCCGCGGCGCTCGGGCAGGTCCTCTACAAGGTCGTCCAGGGACAGGTCGTGCCGTGCGTGCAGGCGACGCTCGGCTCGTCCACGCCGGACGCGGCGCAGCGGATCGTCGACGGGCTCATCGACTCGCTCGTCGACCTCGTGAACAACACGATCCTCAACCAGGACTGCCAGGTCGCCGTCGAGATCGACGAGGACGGCGACGAGGACGACGGCGGCGACGACGACGATACCGACGGTGACGATCCCGTGTGCGGCTGCCCCGGCCCGCCGGCGTGCGGCGACTGCCCGGGCTCCGGCGGCGCGATCGATCCGAACGACAAGGCGGGACCCGCGGGCGCCGGCGCCGGCCGGTGGGCGCACCGGGCACGCCGCTCCGCTACCTCGTCGAGTTCGAGAACGAGGCCACGGCAACGGCGCCCGCGCAGCAGGTCGTCGTCACCGACCAGCTCGACCCCGCCAAGGTCGACCTCTCGACCTTCGCGCTCGGTCCGATCTTCTTCGGCAGCCACTCGGTCACGCCGCCCGCCGGCTCGCCGACGTTCACGACGACGGTCGACCTCCGGCCGGCGCAGGACCTCGAGGTGCAGATCGATGCGAGCCTCGACGGCGCGACCGGGCTCGTCACGTGGAAGCTCGCGTCGCTCGACCCGGCGACGGGGCTTCCGCCCGCGGACCCGACGGTCGGCTTCCTGCCGCCGGACACGAATCCGCCCGCCGGCTCGGGCGGCATGCTCTTCACCGTGCTGCCCGCGGCCGGGCTCGCGAGCGGCACGACCGTGTCGAACCAGGCGTCGATCGTCTTCGACGCGAACGCCGCGATCGCGACGCCGGTCTGGACGAACACCATCGACAAGAGCGTGCCGGCGAGCCGCGTCACGGCGCTCGCGGCCTCGCAGAGCACGGCCCGCTTCACGGTCGCCTGGTCCGGCACGAACCCCGGCGGCCCCGGCATCCAGGACTACACGATCTTCGCCGGCGTCGACGGCGGGCCGCTCGCCGCGTGGCTCACGAACACGACCGCGACGTCCGGCACGTTCGCCGGGAAGCCCGGACACACGTACGCGTTCGCGAGCCGGGCCCGGACCGTCGGCGGCGTCCGCGAGGCGGCGCACACGACGGCCGACGCGACCACGGCCGTCGCGGCGAAGGCTCTTGCCGGGAAGCTCGCCACGTCGCCGCGGAAGCTCGCGTTCCCCGGCACGCCGGTCGGGAAGTCGGCGCGGAAGTCGCGCGTGTTGACGCTCCGGAACAAGGGCAAGCGGAAGAAGGGCGTCCCGGTCGACCTCGGCATCGTCCGCACGACGGGCGACTTCTACGTGTTGAAGAACGAGTGCGCGACGACCCTCGACGTCGGGAAGGCGTGCCGGATCACGGTCGGGTTCGCGCCGTCGGCCGCCGGAAGGCGCAGCGGCACGGTCGACGTCGACAACGATACCGCGCGGTCGCCCTTGAGCGTCAAAGCGGCGGGCAAGGGCACCGGGTCGAAGAAGGGCAAGTGACCGTGCCCGCGCCGCGCGCCGGCGCCGGCTGCCGTCAGCTCCCCGTCTGCTGGTTCACGGGCAGCGTCACGGGCGTCGACGTCACCGTCACGGCACGACTCGGCACGTCCGCCGGCGACACGGTGATCGCCTGGTCGCTGTCGGTCATGGAGCAGACGAGGTTCGTCACCCCGAGCGGCGTCACCGTGACGCTCCCCGCGGCGAAGTCGATCGACCCGTCCTTCACGAACGGCTTGAAGGCCCAGAGGCTCCCGGCGCCGCCGAACGGGTTCAGCGGATCCGAGACGAGCGCCGTCGTGACGACGCCGCCGTCGTCGGCGAGGCGGACGCCGACGTGCCCCGACGCGACGTACGCGCCCGTCGTGCCGAACGTGTAGCGGCTCTGCCAGAGGATGTTCCCGATCGCGTCCATGCCGACCAGGCCGACGCCCGGGACGTCGTCGGGGTCGTTCCCGGTCGTGATGACGGTCGTGCCGCCCGCGACGTAGCCGGTCGTCGGCAGCTCGACGAGCGAGTCGAAGCGGAACACGCCCGCCGCGCCGAAGCCGAAGCCCGGGAAGCTCGCGAAGCCGACCGTGCCGTCGGGGCGGATGCGGAGAAGGAGCCCGTTGTGCTGCGCGCCGCCCGCTCCCGCGATCGTCACCTCGCCCTGCGAGCCGATGATCGCCGCCGACGGGATCGCATCCGGCGCCTGCGCGCAGCCGTCGTAGCGCTTGCCGTACACGACCGTCCCGCCGGCCGCGATCCGGAACGCGTAGAGCGCGTCGCCGTTCTCGCTCGCGGTCCCGGCGAGGAACACGTCGCCGTTCCCGAACGGCTCGACGACGTTGATCTGGAGCGTCGCGAGGTCGCCCAGCAGGCGGAAGACGGACGAGCCGTCGGCGCTCGCGTGCAGGAGGAAGCTCCGCGGATCGCCCGTGCAGTGCCCGACGACCCACGCGCCACCCGCGCCGTCGGACGCGAGCGCCGTGACGTCGGGCGCGCACACGTCGGGCGGGACGTCCCAGACGCGGCCGGCGACCGCGCTGCCGTCCTGCGCGACGTTCGTCAGCACGATCGGGAGGGTCCCGGGCGAGCTCGACAGGACGAGGAGCGTCGCATCGGTCGCCGAGCGCACGCGCAGCGGAGCGAGCGGCGTGCCGTCGTCGAGCGCGAGCGTCCGCGCCCACGTGAGGGTGCCGAGCTCGTCGAACTTCGTGAGCGTGGTGGTGCCGAAGCCGGAGCGCACGAACCGGTCGTCGATCGTCCGCTGCACCTCGGGCACGGGATCCTGGTGCAGGACGGACTGCGCGTTCGAGCCGTCCACGGGGCCGTCGTACGTCCGCGACCACGGCGTGTACGTCGGCATGGCGAGGTGGATCGCGTCGGGACCCGAGCCCGGCGGCGGCGGATCGCCGTCGGCGTCGGGCGGCGCGTCGCAGCCGCCGCTCGCGAGCGGGATGTCGAGCGGGGTCACCGACGGCGCCTGCCAGTCGACGAGCGTCACCGAGCCGATCACGGGCAGGTCCGGGCTCTGCACCTTGATCCCGAGCGACGCGTCGAGACCGGCGTGCAGGTTCCAGCACGGCGTGCTCAGGATCTCGGCCTCGATCGCCGCAAACGGCGCCGCGGTCGCG
>Ga0070741_10019025_pt1 | contig 11020 bp, 10 predicted proteins | sample Coa_R1_4_FD_66440 | JGI IMG/M metagenome (GOLD analysis project Ga0070741, IMG submission 66440) | Surface soil microbial communities from Centralia Pennsylvania, which are recovering from an underground coalmine fire - Coalmine... | ecosystem: Environmental > Terrestrial > Soil > Unclassified ...
TCGGTAATGAAGTTGCCGGGATCCGAGAGCAGCGCGGCGCCGACCCGCCCCGACTGCAGCGCGGCGATGCGCTCGGTGTTGCCGCCGGAGGCAACGAGGTCGTAGTCGCCGCGCCGCAGGCCGTGGGCGTCGAAGAAGTAGCGGGCCAGCACGGCCGTGCCCGACGCGACGGACGACACGCCGACGTCCTGGCCGCGCAGGTCGGCGATGCTCTGCAAACGGTCGGTGCCGATCACGTCGTAGGTCGGCTTGACCAGCAGCGAGCCGACCTGGCGCAGGGACGCGCCCTTCGTGACGGCGACGATCGACCCGTCGGTGCCGAGCAGCCCAATGCCGACCGAGCCGCTGACCACGCTGCGGATCGACTCCGGCGTGCCGGCCACCACCCACTCGCCCTTGATGCCCTCCTGCTCGAGGAAACCGCGGTCGGTCGCCAGGTAGCCGGGGATGTAGTACCCGGCGCCCGAGATGATGCCGATGTCGAGTCCGACGGGAGCCGGCGCCGCCTGGGTTGCGGCCGTGGCGGCTGGCGCGGTGCTGGCGGGTGCCGCGGCCGCCGGCGGGGCGGCGGTGGGCGCGGCGCGAGCGCCGCCGGTCGCCGGCGGTGTGGCGCTCGGGCTGCAGGCGGCCAGCGCGACGCCGAGCGCGCCACCCAGCGCCACGAGCCGGCTGGCGCGTGTCAAGGCTGCAGCGACGGGGCAGGGTGGCATGCTGCTACTCTCCTCCACGGGTCGGCGTCAGGGCGCGATGGCGGCCTTAACCGGATACAGCCCCGGAATCTCGCCGCCGATCGCCCGCACGGCCTGCTCCGCCTGATCCAGGGGGAAGGTGTGGGTCAGCATCCGCTCGAGCGGGTACTTGCGCGACTCGATCAGGGCGATGGCATCCTGCACGGCGTCGGCGCCCTTGGTGAACACCCCCTGCAGGCGCAGCTCCTTCCAGATGACCTGGTCGAACAGCAGCGGCGTGAGCGTCTCCTTGCCGGTGAGGCCCGCGCAGACGACGGTGCCCTGCTCGCGCGCTAGCTCGAGCGACGCGGCCAGCGCCTTCGGGCTGCCGGACACGTCTACCACGACGTCGGCCATGTCGCCGTTCGTCAGCTCGCGCACGAACGCCACGGGGTCCTGCTGCTCGACGTCCACGACGTGGTCGGCGCCGAAGACGCGCGCCAGCTCCAGCCGCTCGGCGTCGCGTCCCAGCCCCGTCGCCACGATCAGTCGCGCCCCACACTCGCGGGCCACGACGACCATCGCCAGGCCCTGGGGGCCGACGCCCTGCACCACCACCACGTCCTGGTAGCGCACGCCGCCCTGGTTGCGCACCCACTGGATGCCGTTGGCCATCACGCCGTTGGCGAGCACGGCCGCGGCGGCCGGCACGTCCGGGTCGATGCGGTGCAGGATCGAGCCGGGCGCCAGGTACATCAGCGGCGCGTAGGCGCCCCAGAGGTGCGGCGGCTCGGTGCTCGGCGTGTTCGTGCCGTACCCGTGCTTGCGGCGGCAGAAGCGGTACTGGCCCGTATGGCACTGGCGGCAGGCCCAGCACGGCACGCTGCCTTCGACGGCCACGCGGTCGCCGACTCTCAGGCCCCAGCGCTCGGCGGCCCGCTCGCCGATCTCGGCGATGTGGCCGAGGATCTCGTGGCCCATGATCAGCGGGGTCGGGTAAGGCAGCTTGCCGTGAAAGGTCTTCGCGTCGGTGCCGCAGATGCCGGCGAGCTCGACGGCGAGCAGCGCCTCGTCCGGGCCGATCTCCGGCCGCGCGAACTCCCGCAGCCGCAGCTCCTCGGGGTGCTCTAGAACCATCGCCCGCGTTGTGGTGGCCATGAGTAGCTCCCTCCTCGCCGTCCTTGTGCCCGCAGTTGTACCACCGGGCGGCGCTGCGGGACAGGGAGCGAGGAGCTGCCCTGGGCGCGCGTGGTGAGGGGAGGCGCTCGAACGGTACAATCTGGCGGAATCCAGCGCGTTGTTGGGACCACCGGGGAGCAAGCAGGGTCGTGGGCGAGCGGGTACTGGTCGGCATGAGCGGGGGCGTGGACAGCTCGGTGGCTGCCGCGCTGCTCTGCGAGGCCGGCTACGATGTGGTCGGCGTCACGCTGAACGTCTGGCCGGAGCGCGACGCGATGCAGGCGCTAGTCGAGCGCGAGGACGCTTGCTGCGCGCTGGGCGCCGTCGAGGACGCGCGCCGCGTCGCCGCGCACCTCGGCATCCCTTACTACGTCGTGAACTTCCGCGACGTCTTCCGCCGCCAGGTAATGGCCAACTTCGCCGCCGAGTACGCGCGGGGGCGCACGCCCAATCCCTGCGTGCGCTGCAACCAGTTCGTGAAGTTCGACGCGCTGCTGGCGCGGGCCGTGGCCCTGGGTGCCGACTACGTCGCCACGGGCCACTACGCCCGGATCGACCAGGACGCCGCGAGCGGGCGCTGGCGCCTGTTGCGCGCAGTGGATCGCCAGAAGGACCAGTCCTACGTGCTCTACGTGATGAGCCAGGAGCGACTGGCGCGCACGCTGTTCCCGCTCGGTGCGCTGACCAAGTCGGAGGTGCGGGCGCTGGCGCAGCGCCTCGGCCTGGTCACGGCGAGCAAGCCCGAGAGCCAGGAGATCTGCTTCGTCCCCACCAACAACTACCGCGACTACCTGGCCGAGGCCGCGCCCGAGACGCGGCGGCCGGGGCCGATCGTCGACCTCGACGGGCGCGTCGTTGGCCAGCACGAGGGCGTCGCCTACTACACCATCGGCCAGCGGCGCGGCCTGGGCCTCGCCACCGGCCAGCCGCTGTTCGTGGTCGACCTCCTGGCCGAGGAGAACCGTGTGGTCGTCGGGCCGCGCGATGCCCTGCTCGCCGAGGGCTGCCTGGTCGAGGACGTGAACTACGTGGCGCTCGCGAGCGTCGACGAGCCGACGGCGGCGCACGCCCGCATTCGCTATCGCGCCGAGGACGTGCCGGTGACGCTCAGCCCGGCCGGCGATGGCCGGCTGGCCGTGCGCTTCCACGAGCCCCAGCGCGCGGTCACGCCGGGCCAGACCATCGTCTTCTACGACGGCGACGTGGTGCTGGCCGGCGGCACGATCGCCAGCCGCCGCGAGGCCGAGGGCGCCGCGGCGAGCGCGGGTGCGGCCCTGGCGCGGGTGTAGCGGATGCTGCTCGCCGTCGACGTCGGGAACACGAACATCGTCCTCGGCGTGTTCAGCCCGGACGGCCGCCTCGTCGCCGACTGGCGCTGGGCCACCGACCACGGGCGGATGGCCGACGAGTACGCCGCGCTGGTCGACTGGAGCCTCCACGACGTCGACCTCGCCCGTGGCGACGTGCGCGGCGTAGTGCTGGCGAGCGTGGTCCCGCCGCTCACGACGACCTTCCGCGAGCTAGCGCGGCGCTACTTCGGCTGCGAGCCGCTGGTCGTCCACGCCGGCCTGCGCACCGACGTGCCGCTGCTGGTGGATACACCGGAAGAGGTCGGGGCCGATCGCATCGCGAACGTCCTGGCCGTGAAGCGGCTGCACGGCACGCCGGCCGTGGTCGTGGATTTCGGGACGGCGACGAACTTCGACGTCGTGTCTGCGGACGGCGAGTTCCTGGGCGGCGCCATCGCCCCGGGCTTGCTCACTTCCCTGGAGGGGCTGGCCAGCCGCGCCGCGCGGCTGCGCACCATCGAGATGCGCGCCCCGGCGTCGCCCATCGGCCGCAACACGCCGGACTGCATGCGCGTGGGCCTGGTCTACGGGTACGTGGGGCTCGTCGAAGGCTTGCTGGCGCGGATCAGCGCCGAGCTGGGGCAGCGCCCGCGCGTGGTCGCGACCGGCGGGCTCGCGCCGCTCGTGGTCGAGCAGACCCGCGCCATCGACGTCTACGACGAGCACCTGACCCTGCACGGGCTGCGCCTGCTGTACGAGCTGAACCAGCCCCAGCCGGCGGCCAGCCAGGACCGCCGGACCGAGCGGTGAGGGGACGAGCGTGGCCGGCCGCGATCCTCTGGACGGCGCACGGGTGGTGCTCGGCGTCACCGGCAGCATCGCCGCCTACAAGGCTGTGGCGCTCGCGAGCGCGCTGACGCAGGCGCGGGCCGTCGTCGACGTGATCCTCACCCGCGAGGCCGGCGAGCTGGTGCGCCCGCTGTCGTTCCAGGCCATCACCCACCGCCCGGCCCACACCGACCTGTTCAGCCTGCTGGCCGAGACCGAGATCGGCCACGTCACGCTCGGCCACGAGGCCGACGTGGTGGTGATCGCGCCCGCCACCGCGCACACGCTGGCCCGCCTCGCCCTCGGGCTGGGCGACGACCTGCTGGCGACCACTGTGCTCGCGACCCGCGCGCCGCTGGTGCTGGCCCCGGCCATGGAGACGAACATGCTCCTCCACCCGGCCACCCAGGGCCACCTCGCCACGCTGCGCCAGCGCGGCGCGGTCGTGATCGAGCCGGGCCACGGCCACCTCGCCTCGGGCAAGGTCGGGCAGGGCCGGCTCGCGGAGCCCGAGGCGATCGTCGACGTCGTGCGGCAGGTGCTGGCGCGGCGCGGCGACCTGGCCGGCTGGCGGGTGGTCGTCACCGCCGGCGGTACCCAGGAGCCGATCGACCCGGTGCGGGTGATCACCAACCGCTCGTCAGGCAAGATGGGCTACGCCATCGCCACGGCGGCGCGCGACCGCGGCGCGGCGGTCACGCTGATCAGCGCGCCCGTCGCCCTCCCGCCGCCGCGGGGCGTCGACCTCGTGCCGGCCGCCACGGCCGCGGCGATGCGCGACGCCGTGCTGGCTGCCCTGCCCGGCGCCGACGCCCTGGTGATGGCCGCCGCGGTGGCCGACTACCAGGTGGCCGAGCAGCGCGAGACGAAGATCAAGAAGGACGGCAGCAGCCTGTGGCTGGAGCTGGTGCCGACGCCGGACGTCCTGGCCGCCGTCGCCGCCTGGCGCTACGGCGAGGGGCCGCGCCCGGCTGCCGCGCGGCTGCGCGTGGTGGGCTTCGCCGCCGAGAGCGACAACCTGCTCGCCAACGCGCGCGCCAAGCTCGAGCGCAAGCGGCTCGACCTGATCGTCGCCAACGACGTGACCCAGGAAGGCAGCGGCTTCGGCACCGAGACGAACCAGGTCGTCCTGCTCGACCGCTGGGGCGGCGAGGAGGCGTTGCCGCTGCTGCCGAAGAGCGAGGTGGCCCACCAGATCTGGGACCGCGTGCGGGCGCTGCGCGAGCGCGAAGAGGAGGGACCGTGATCGACCGACCGGCGGTAGAGGCGGCGGTGCGCGCCCTCCTGCAGGCGATCGGCGAGAATCCGGAGCGCGAGGGGCTGCAGCAGACGCCGCGGCGCATCGCGGAGATGTATGCGGAGATCTTCGCCGGCCTGCACGAGGATCCCACCGACCTGCTCGACGTCACCTACGACGAAGAGCACCAGGAGATGGTCATCCTCCGCGACATCCATTTCGAGAGCATGTGCGAGCACCACCTGCTGCCGTTCTACGGCGTGGCCCACATCGGCTACGTGCCGCGCGGGCGAATCGTCGGGATCAGCAAGCTGGCGCGCGCCGTCGAGGTGCTGGCGCGCCGTCCCCAGGTGCAGGAGCGGCTGACCAGCCAGATCGCCGACCTGTTGATGGAGCGGCTGCGGCCGGTGGGCGTCGGCGTGATCCTGATCGCCGAGCACCACTGCATGACCATGCGTGGCATCCGCAAGCCGGGCAGCCAGGTCGTCACCTCGGCGAATCGCGGTGGCTTCCGCGAGCGCGAGGCGACGCGCCTGGAGTTCCTGGCGCTCGTCGAGAACCACCGCCGCTGACTTCGTAAGTGATGAGTGAGGAGTGATGAGTCATGAGTGGGACTCGACTCATCACTCCTCACTCATGACTCATCACTCCGTGAGATGAGCGAGCACACCGTCCCGACTGCCGCGCTGGTTGCCGCCGAGCTGCGGCGGCTGGGGCTCGCGGGGCCGGACCAGGACGCGGCCCTGGCCGCGCTAGGTGTAGCGTCGCCGCCGGCTGCCCACTGTGCCCTGCCGTGGGGCGGCACGAGCCTGCCGCTCGGCACGCGGACCCTCGTCATGGGCGTGGTCAACGTGACCGACGACTCGTTCTCGGGGGACGGGCTCGGCCGCGACCTCGGCGCGGTGCTGGCGCACGGCGAGGCGCTTGTCGCGGCGGGCGCGGACGTGCTGGACGTGGGCGGCGAGAGCACGCGGCCCGGCGCGGCGGTCATCCCGGCCGACGAGGAGCGCGCGCGGGTCGAGCCGGCGATCGGCCTCCTCGCCCGGCGCCTGGGGGTGCCCCTGTCGGTGGACACCCGGAAGGCGAGCGTGGCCGAGGCGGCGCTGGCCGCAGGCGCGGGCGCGGTCAACGACGTCAGCGGCCTGCGCCACGATCCAGCGCTGGCCGGCGTGGTCGCTCGGGCCGGCGCGACCCTGATCCTCGGGCACTGGGAGTCGCGCCTCCCAGGCGCACGATGGAGTGGTGCGGACCCGGTAGCCGTGGTGCGGGACGGCCTGCGCTGGAGCCTGGAGCGGGCGCAGGCGGCGGGCGTGGCGCCGGAGCGGCTGGCGGTAGACCCGGGGCTGGGATTCGGCAAGCCGCCGCGCGTGAGCTTGGCCCTGCTGCGGGGCATCGACCGGCTCTGGGCGCTCGGGCGGCCGGTGGTAATCGGCCCGTCGCGCAAAGGGTTCATCGGGCGCGTGCTGGGCGCCGAGGCGCAGCTCGGCTGGGAGGGCACGGCGGCGGCCGTCGCCCTGGCGATCGCAGGAGGCGCGGCGATGGTGCGGGTCCACGACGTCGCGCGGCTGGTGCGCGTGGTGCGAATGGCCGACGCCATCGTCAGTGCTGAGTGATCAGTGATCAGTGATCAGTGATGAGTACTGAGTACTGAGGGCTGAAGGCTAAAGGCTGAGGGCTAAGAGCTGAGGGCTGAGTGCTCGTTTATCTGGGGCTGGGGAGCAATCTGGGGGATCGAGCCGGCAACCTGGGCGCCGCGGTGGCGGGGCTGGAGCGGGCCGGGGTGGACGTGCGGCGGCGATCGCCGCTGTACGAGAGCGCGCCGGTTGGACCGCCCGACCAGCCGTGGTACCTGAACGCGGTGGTCGAGGCCGAGACGACGCTGGCGCCCCGCGAGCTGCTGGCGGCGGCGAAGGCGGTGGAGGCCGCGCTGGGCCGCCGGCCCGGGCCGCGGTGGGGGCCGCGCCCCGTCGACGTGGACATCTTGCTGTACGGGGAGCGTCAGGTGGACGAGCGAGAGCCCTGGCTCACGATTCCCCACCCCGAGATGTGGCGGCGGCTGTTCGTCCTGCTGCCCCTGCGCGATCTGCGGCCGGAGCTGCGCGGGCCGGATGGGCGTCCCATCGATGCCTGGATTCGCGCGCTGGCCGCCGAGCAGCCGGTGCGGCCCGCTGGCGTCGCGTGGAGGGTGGATACATAGCGGTAACAATTGCCTGCTGAGGGATTGGCCTAGCTGGTATAATCCCATGAATTGCTGGGGCCTGGTCGTGCCCGGGAGGCCATATGCCACGAGTTAGCCGAAGTGTCTCGCAGCGCTACGCGAACGCTTCGAAGCAGAAATCCAAGCGCCGTGGCGAGGGGCGCGCCACGATCCCGCCGCGCCTCGACACCGCGCCGGTCGAGCTGGCGCCGGGCCTGGGAGCGCCACAGCCGCTGGACCTGCCGGCCGAGCCGGCGCCGAAGCCGACGCGAACGTCCAGTCGCGCCGAGGCGCGGGCGATGTCCCGCGGGGAGCTGCGCCACGTCGCTCGACGGGTGACCTCGGCGCCGATCGTCGACTATAGCTACGTCATGGGCGACCTGCGGCGGATTGGCATCGTGGCTGGGGTCCTGTTCGTGGCCCTGCTGGCGTTGACCTTCGTTCCCGGGCTGCACTAGGCGGGAGGTGCATCCGCGAGCAGCGCACCTGATCAGCCGACGCCGGTGCGGTGGTCCAATCCAAGGGCTGGACGATTTCGACAGTCAAGATTAGGGATACGACGGCAGATATGCACGCAGTTGTGACGATCAAGCAGGTGCCCGACACGTCCGAGGTCCGCATCGATCCCAAGACCAATACGATGATCCGCGGCGGCGTGCCGTCGATCGTGAACCCCGACGACACCCACGCCATTGAGGCAGCGGTGGCCCTCAAGGAGCAGTTCGGCGGCAAGGTTACCATTCTCTCGATGGGGCCGCCGCAGGCGATCGCGGCGCTGAAGGAGGCCATCTCGCTCGGCGCCGACGACGCGGTGCTCTGCAGCGACCGGGGGTTCGCCGCCGCCGATACGCTCGCGACCTCCTACGTGCTGTGGGCGGCGATTCTGAAGCTGAACGAAGAGCAGCCGGTCGACGTCGTCCTGAGCGGCAAGCAGGCCATCGACGGCGATACGGGGCAGGTCCCGCCGGGGGTGGCCACGCGGCTGGGCTGGCCGCAGCTCACCTACGTGCGGAAGATTCGCGAGATCGACTTCGCCGCCAAGCGCGTCGTGGTCGAGCGGGTGGCCGACGGCGGGGTCGAGGTGCTGGAGTCGCGGCTGCCGGCCGTGATCACGGTGGGGCGCGAGATCAACGAGCCGCGTTATGCCTCGCTGCCGGCGATGCTGCGGGCCGCGCGCTTCCGGCCGCGCACCTGGGACAAGACTTACCTGGAGCTGGACCCGCAGCAGATCGGCCTGCGCGGCTCGCCGACGATCGTGAGCAAGGTGTGGGCGCCGCCGCGGCGCCAGCGCGACCCCGTGATCATGATTCCGAATGCTGACCGCGACCCCGACGGTGCGGCCGCGAAGCTGTTGGACTTACTAGCGGAAGACGGTGTACTCGATTGGCTGCCGGCAGCGGCGCAGGCGGCGAAATAGCGGGCAACTGGCCGCCGCGCAGCGCGGCGCAGCGCGGCCTCCCCGGCGATACCAGGAGTTAGCGAGATGAGCGAACCAGTGCCCGCTGCGCCGAAGACCAAGGCGACCGCCAGGCGAGCTACGGCGGCCACGGCCAGGAACGGCGCGAGCGCGCCGCCAGCGCAGGGCAGCCCCGAGCAGACGACGATGACCGAGCGCCTGGCCGAGGAGGGGAGAGACTTCTCGGACCACAAGGGCGTCTGGGTCTACATCCAGCAGCGCGACGGCGTGGCCGCGCCCGTCGGCTGGCAGCTTCTCGGCCAGGCCACGCAGATGGCCAAAGCGCTCGGCGTCGAGACGGGCGCGGTCGTGGTCGGCCACGACGTGCGCCACCTCGCCGAGCAGGCGATTCAATACGGCGCCGACATCGTCTACCTCGTCGACGCGCCGGTGCTCCGCCAGTACCGGACGCACTCCTACGCGCTGGCCGTGGCCGAGGTGATCCGGCGGCACAAGCCGGAGATCGTGCTCTACGGCTCGACCAACGACGGCCGCGACCTGGCCGGCGCGGTGGCGACGATCGTGAAGACGGGGCTGGCCGCCGACGCGACGCAGCTCGGCGTCGAGGTGGAGACGCGGCTGTTGCAGGCGAGCCGGCCGGACTTCGGCGGCAAGCTGATGTCCACCATCCTGTGCAAGCAGCACCGCCCCCAGATGGCCACCTGCCGGCCGGGCGTGTTCGAGACGCCGAAGCCCGACCCGAAGCGCAAGGGCCACATCGTCGAGGAGCCGTTCGACCTGCGCGAGGAGGACATCCCGACGCGGGTCGAGGCGTTCATCCCCGAGAAGAGCCAGGTGGACCTGGCCTCGGCGAAGGCGATCGTCTCCGGCGGGCGCGGGATGGGCGGCCCGGAGGGCTTCGCGCTGCTCGAGGAGCTGGCCGAAGCGCTCGGCGCCACGATGGGCGCCTCCCGCGTGGCGGTCAACGCCGGCTGGGTGAGCTACGAGCACCAGGTCGGGCAGACCGGCCAGACGGTGCGCCCGAAGCTGTACATCGCCTGCGGCATCTCCGGCCAGATCCAGCACCAGGTCGGCATGCAGGACGCCGACATCATCGTCGCCATCAACCGCGATCCGAACGCGCCGATCTTCAAGCTGGCCACCTACGGGCTGGTCGGCGACGTCTTCGAGATCGCCCCCGCGCTCATTCGCCGCGCCCGCGAGCTGCGCGCGAAGGGCGCCGAGCGCGAGCCGGTGGGGGCGCGCAAGAACGGAGCCTAGACCCGCGAGCCGCGGCAGCCGGGCGGCGCCGCGGCGGTTCACGGACGGGGGCGGCCCCCTGGCAGGCGGTCCACCCCAGAGGAGCTTCCTTGGTAGCCGAGAAATTCGATGTGGTCGTCGTCGGGGCCGGGCTGGCCGGCACCTCGGCGGCCTATACCCTGGCCAAGGCCGGCGCGAAGACGCTGCTCGTCGAGCGCGGCGACGCGCCCGGCAGCAAGAACGTGATGGGCGGCATACTCTATCGCCAGCCGATGGAGAAGATCATCCCCGGCTGGTGGCGCGACGCCCCGATCGAGCGGCCGATCAGCGAGCAGCGCGTCTACGTGCTGACCGAGGATTCGGCGGTCACGCTGGGCTACAAGAGCGAGCGGTTCAACGAGGAGCCGTACAACGCCTTCACGGTGCTGCGCGCCAAGTTCGACAAGTGGTTCGCCGACCAGGCCGCTGCCGCCGGCGCCGTGCTGGTCAACGAGACCGTCGTCGAGGACGTGCTGCGCGACAACGGCCAGATCGTCGGCGTGCGCACCAACCGCGAGGACGGCGACATCTACGCCAACGTAGTAATTGCCTGTGACGGCGTGAACTCTCTTCTCTCGCAGAAGGTCGGGCTGCACGGCGAGTGGAAGCCCAACCAGGTCGCCATCGGGATCAAAGAAGTGATCCAGATGTCCCGCGAGAAGATGGAAGACCGCTTCTGCCTGGAGAACGGCGAGGGCACGGCGATCGAGCTGTTCGGCGACTCCACCTGCGGGATGATGGGCTACGGCTTCATCTACACCAACCGCGACACGCTGTCGGTGGGCGTGGGCGTGCTGCTCAGCGACCTGATCGAGCGGAAGATCAACCCCAACCAGCTCCAGGAGCGCTTCAAGCAGCACCCGATGGTCCGACGCCTGCTCGAGGGGGGCGAGGCCAAGGAGTACATGGCCCACCTGATCCCCGAGG